>Ga0207872_100004_pt1 | contig 362964 bp, 314 predicted proteins | sample Passage260B_FD_187372 | JGI IMG/M metagenome (GOLD analysis project Ga0207872, IMG submission 187372) | Cellulose adapted compost microbial communities from Newby Island Compost Facility, Milpitas, CA, USA - Passage2 60B (SPAdes) (version 2) ...
CGCTCGGCTCGGTCGTCGCTGCGGGTACCGGCCTCGCCTTCCGCCAGCGGCGCCCGCAGCCCCTGTCTCCGAGGCCGCGGGCGGGGCTGCGGCCGGCGTCCTCGCTCCTCCCGTACCCGCCGACGAGGCGCGCTTTCATCGCGGCGGACATGGGCTTACCCTGGGTGCATGGATTTCCGCACCGAACGCGATTCGCTCGGCGAGATGCGCGTTCCCACTCACGCCTACTGGGGTGCGCAGACGGCGAGGGCCATCGAGAACTACCCGATCTCCGGCCTGCGTCCCCACCCGGCCCTGGTGGAGAACACCGTCCGCATCAAGCTGGCGGCGGCGCGCGCGCACGAGGCGCTCGGCACGCTCCCGGCGGACATCGCGCGCGCCATCCAACGCGCCTGCGAGGAGATCCTCGGTGGCGCCCTCGCCGACCAGTTCGTGGTCGATCCCTACCAGGCGGGCGCGGGCACCTCGCACCACATGAACGTCAACGAGGTGATCGCGTCGCGGGCGAGCGAGATTCTGGGCGGCCCGCGCAGCGCCTCCGGCGGCCTGGTCCATCCGAACGACCACGTCAACCTCGGCCAGAGCACCAACGACGTCTTCCCCACCGCCATGCGCCTGGCGGCGTATCGCCTCTCGCTTCCCCTGCTGGAGGCGCTCGACGGCTTCGCCGCCGCCCTGCTCGAGAAAAGCCGGGAAACGATGGGGGTGATCAAGAGCGGCCGGACGCACCTGCAGGACGCGGCGCCGATCCGCTTCGGCAGCGAGATCGGCGCCTGGGCCACCAACGTGGAGCGGCACCGCGAGGAGATCGCCCGCACCGCCTCGGCGCTGCTCGAGCTCGGGATCGGCGGGACGGCGGTGGGAACGGGCCTCTCGGCGCCCCCGGGCTATCGCGAGCGGGTGGTCGCCGACCTCGCTGCGCAGCTCGGCTGGCCCCTGCGCTCGAGCGACGACCTCTACGAGGCGATGCAGTCGCTTCGGCCCGTCGCCGGACTCTCCGTCGCCCTGCGCAATCTCGCTCTCGACCTCTTCCGCATCTCCGCGGACCTGCGGCTTCTCGCCTCGGGGCCGCTCACGGGCCTGAGCGAGGTGCGGCTCCCGGCGGTGCAGCCGGGCTCCTCGATCATGCCCGGCAAGATCAACCCCTCCATCCCGGAAATGCTGGCCCAGGTCTGCGCGCGGGTGGTGGGCAACGACGCCGCCATCGGCTTGTGCGCGGCCTCGGGGCAACTCGAGCTCAACGTCTTCTTCCCGGTGGCCGCTCACACCCTTCTGGAGACGGAAACGATCCTCGGCAGTGCAATCCGCATCTTCACCGAGCGCTGCATCCGGGGGATCGCCGTCGACGAGGCGCGCTGCGCGGAGTACGCGGCGCGCTCGCAGCAGCTCGTCGTCGCCCTCGCTCCGCGCGTCGGATACGAGCGCGCTGCCCAGATCGCCCGGCGCGCGCTGGCGGCGCGGAGGACCATCGTGGAGCAGGTATTGGAGGAGGGGCTGCTTCCGGAGGAGGAGGCGCGCGCCCTCCTCGACCCCGCGCGCATGGTCGATCCGCCCAGATCCACGGGCGGCGCGGGATCGGAGGAGGGAGGCCAGGGCGCTTGAGAAGGGGTACTGCCTGCGTGGCAAAACGAGAACTGCGTCTCGGACCGGGAAAGTTCGTTCACGCACCGTGAACATTCCTTCGCGGCGGCCGTCGGAGCTGCCAGCGGCACCGGAACCGCTTGGGAGGTCATCGATGCGAAGTCGAATCGAAATGCTGTTTTTGGCCGCCGTTCTCGCGTCCGCGCTCGCCGTCGCCTGCGGGGAGGACGAGGACGAAGTCACCTGCGAGGACTATTGCGACAAGGCCATCCAGTGTGGCGAGACGGATCCCGAGGACGGCGAGGAACTCGATCGAGACGAGTGCATCCGGGCTTGCAAGCAAGCGGAGTTGCCGCAGGAATTCCTGGCCTGCGCGGTCGAGCTGGATTGCGAGCCCACGGATGAGGAGGCGCTGGAGTGCTTCCGCAAGATTCCGCCGACGCCGGCCTGCAGCACCGGTTGCGAGAAGCTCGTCGACTGCATGGAAGCGGATGCGGAGAATCTCTTCTTCTCGGACGCGAGAAACTGCGCCTCGATGTGTACGCTGGTGTTTCCGGAGGAGATCCAGCAGTGCCTCGCCTCGAAGGACGACTGTAGCGAGATCGTCGGGGGCTGGCCGATGGCCGGGCTCTGATCTGTCGCAACGACCGGGGGTGGTGCAGCCAGGCGCGGCTTCCCGGCGAGCTCGTGGGCGGGAGCCGGCAAGCCGGCTTCCGTCCGGCTCTTTGCGCTCCTCGGCGGGACTCCGCGGGTGGGCATCGGAAATCGTTGTCGGCTGGGCCGCCGGGCATGGGGCGCCGCCGCACGCGCCGTTGGGTCCTGGGCGATACCACGATCGTGTCGTTTCATTTTTCTGGGCGGGGCGATGCGGACCTGCTAGCGTGGCGCGGCCGAAATCGACTTCGGTCACTGGAGGTATTCGATGAATCGCATCGGAAGCGTCCTTCTCGTTGGCGCTCTCGCGTGCGCCCTGTGGGTCGCCGCGTGCTCGGAGGAGGAGGACAAGGTCACGTGTGAGGACGTCTGCGACGCGGACGAAAAGTGCTCCGCGGATCCCGAGGAATTCGACCGGGCCGATTGCATCCGGGGCTGCGAGGACGCGAAGCTGCCGCAGGAATTCCTCGCCTGTGCGATGGATCTGGGCTGCGACCCCTCCGACGAGCAGGTAGCGGAGTGCATTCGCAAGATCCCGCCCACCGAGGCCTGCTCGATCGGTTGCGAGAAGCTCCTCGCTTGCCTGGAGAACCTGGGGCCTGTGGAGGAGCCGCTTTACCAGGACGTGCGAACCTGTGCCTCGTCCTGCACGTTGCAGTTCTCTCCCGAGGTCCAGGAGTGTCTCGCTGCCATGGACGAGACCTGCATGGGACTCTTCGAGTGCACGGCCGGAATGGAGCCCTGATCGCGCGAAATGGCGCGGCCTCCCGTCGCGCGACCGCCGCGCGGCGCGGGCTGGGCCCTGTGCATGCAGCAGGTGAATGCGCGGTCCCTCGGGACCGCGCATTTTCATTTCCGTTGGGATCGACCGCGGCGGCGCTCTCAGCTCTCGTCGCCCGCCTCACGCCCGTAGGCGCGCAGCTTGCGCTGCAGCGTGCGGCGATCGATGCCCAGCGCCTGCGCGGTCCGGGTGACGTTGCCCTCGAGGCGGTCGAAGGTCTCCAGGATGTGGCGCTTCTCGAGCTCGGCCAGGGTGAGCTCCTCGGCGGGCCGGGGCGGGGGGGCCGCGCGGGTCGCCCGCGCCTCCGGGTGGCCGAAGATCGAGGAGCCGATGGCCTCGCGAATCTCGGATGGCCCGATCACGCCGGTCGAGCTGAAGATGGCGGCGCGCTTGAGCACGTTCTGCAATTCGCGCACGTTGCCGGGCCAGTCGTAGCGCTCGAGCTCCTGGATGGCCGTCGGATCGAGCCTCAGCTCGCGGTTGCGCTCCCGGCCCAGGCGCCGCACCAGCGCCAGGGCGATGGGGGCGATGTCCTCGCGCCGCTCGCGCAGCGGCGGGATCTCGATCGAGAGCACGTGGAGCCGATAGAGGAGGTCCTCGCGGAATTTCCCCTCGCGAGCCGCCTCGGCCAGATTCCGGTTGGTGGCCGCGAGCACTCGCACGTCCACCGGCTCCTCCCGCACGCCGCCGACCGGGCGGACCGTGCCGGTCTCGAGCACGCGCAGGAGTTTCGCCTGGGCCTCCAGGGGCAACTCGCCCACCTCGTCGAGGAAGAGCGTCCCTCCGTTGGCCTCGCGAAAGAGCCCGGCCCGGTCCTGGGTGGCGCCGGTGAAGGCACCCTTCACGTAGCCGAAGAGCTCGGCGTCGAAGAGATCGCGGTGCGCCTGGGCGCAGTTGATCGCCACGAAGGGCTTCTTCGCCCGCGGGCTGGTCTCGTGCAGGGCGCGCGCGACCAGCTCCTTGCCCACGCCGCTCTCGCCGGTGACGAGGACGGTCTCGTCGGTGGGCCCCGCCTTGCGCACCAGCTCGCGCACGCGGCGGAGCGCCGCGGAGCTTCCCACCAGCCCGAGGTCCTCCTCGTCCGCGGCGGCGGGGGCCTCCTCGACGAGCGCGTCGCGCAGATAGGGCACGAGCGAGGGGGCGTCGATCGGCTTCTGGACGAAGTGGACCGCCCCCAGCCGCATGGCCTCGACGGCCGCGGCGATGCTGCCATGGCCGGTGACGACGATCACGCGCGTGCGCGTCCGCCCGGCGCGGCGGAGGACCTCCAGCCCATCCATGTCGCCCAGCTGCAGGTCGAGGAGGGCGACGTCGGCCGTCCCGGCGGTGAGCGCCTCGATCGCCTCCTGGCCGTTCGACGCCTCCAGGGCCTGGTAGCCCATCCGGCCGAGCGCCTTGGTCATCGCGAGGCGAAAGGCGCGATCGTCGTCCGCGACCAGGATCCGCGTCATCTTCTCGTCCCTCAATCCCTCGCTCCTTCGGGGAGGAAGAGAACGACCCGCGCGCCGCCGCCGGGTGCGTCGGCCAGCTCGATCCTCCCTCCCGCTTCACGCAGAAGACTCTGCGCCGTGTATAGCCCCAAACCCGTTCCTTTGCCCGGGGGTTTGGTGGTGTAGAACGGCTCGAAGAGGCGATCGCGGATTCCGAGCGGGAAGCCAGGGCCATCGTCGTCGACGTGGACGCCGACGAAGCCCGGCTCCGCCTCGAACCTCGCGATGCGGATCCGGCCCTGCGGCCGGTCCGCCATGGCGTCGAGGGAGTTCTGCAGCAGGTTGACGAAGACCTGGACGAGCGAGTCGGCGTCCACGGCGACGATCACGCCCTCGAGGGCCGGATCGCAGATCAGGACGTTGCGGGTGGATCCGGTCCCGAGGACCAGGGTGGCGGCGCGTTCGATGGCGAAGTGCAGGTCGCCGTCCCGGGCGCTGGTCTCGAGGCGGTCGCGGCCGGCGAGCAGGCCCTGCGTGATGCTGCGGCACCGGCGCATCTCGTCGAGGATGAGCGTGGCCGATTCGTCGAGGTCCCGCGCCAGCTCCCGCGCCTCCGGCGGCGCGTGGGCGAGCGCCGCCTTCATGTCCGCCGCCAGGGTCTGGATCGTCGCCAGCGGCGTGTTGAGCTCGTGCGCCACTGCCTGCACCGTGCGGCCGAGGCTTGCCAGCCGCTCCGCGAACTGCAGCTTGCGCTCGGCGATGAGGGATTCGGTCCGGTCCACGTGCAGGCGGAGCACCGGCGCCGGGACCTCGTCGGAGAGCGGGTAGGTCAGAAGCTCGATCACGCGTTCGCGCCCCCCGCGATCCTTGAGGGAGAAGCGGCAGGTTCCGGGCTTGCCCTCGCGCGCATCTTCGACCGGGCAGCGTTCGCCGAGGGGCTGGCAGCCGTGCGAGCCCATCCGGCAGATGGCCCCCTCGTCCCGAAGGTGGCGATTGCGGAAGGAGGCGGTCCCGTCGGGCTGGAGGATCTCCACGCCCACCTCCAGGCGATCGAGCGCGGCGTAGAGGATCTCCGCGCTGTGGCGGCGGGCCCGCGCCGCGGCCTCGGCCTCGCGCTTGCGGAGCGCCAGCTCGGTCTGGGCGCGGTCGGCTACGAAGGCGGAGCCGACCACGGTGACGGCGAAGGCGGAGGCGGAGAGGAAGGCCATGGAGGTCGAATCGGCCTCCAGGGCGGAGATGCGGAAGATCGGCCAGGCCTCCGCGCCCAGGAGGAAGGCGGCGAAGAGCAGCGCCGCCGTGCAGGCGAGGAGGAAGGCGCGGCGGCCGCCCAGCGTCGTCACCAGGAGGACGTGGACGAAGTAGAGCGAGAGGAAGGGGTTGCGCACGCCGCCGGACGCCCAGAGCACCACGGTGAGCGCGCCGAAGTCGGGCAGCACCTGGAGCAGGGGATCCATCTGGCGGTCGGGCCTCCGCCGAAGGTCCCGGGCGAAGTAGGCGTTGTAGAGGGCCCCGCCGACCACCGCGGCGAGGATGACCGGCTCGTTGACACCGCGGATGCCGAGGACGCGGGCGAGCACGGTGGCCAGCAGCACGCCCGCCAGCGCGATCCAGCGCAGGCGCACCAGCCAGGCCATCCGCTCGGCGGGTGTGATGGAAGTCCCGGTCGCTCCCGACAACGCTCGACCCCCCAAAAACGAAGGGCCAGCCCCTCTCACAGGCTGGCCCTTCAACGATGGTTGGTGACCCGTACGGGAATCGAACCCATGCTTTCGGCGTGAGAGGCCGACGTCCTAACCGCTAGACGAACGGGCCACACATCCCATTTCCAGCCTCGGCTCTCCGCCTCGGGCTGGAAGCGGTGGGCTTCATAACGAAGCCCACCGCGTATGTCAAGCCGGTCGAACCGGCAGCTTTTGGCTGGGGGACTAGGATTCGAACCTAGACAGTATGATCCAGAGTCATACGTCCTGCCGTTAGACGATCCCCCAGCAAGGGATCCGCGTCGAGAACGCCGGGGGAAGGGATTTCCTTCCCGCCGCCGCCGCGACGACGGTGCGCCTTTTAGGCGACCTCGCGTCCGAAGTCAACCGAAATTTTGCGCGAGCGCCTCGTCGATCCTCCGCAGGCACTCCTCCCTGCCGAAGAACTCGATCACGTCGTAGATGCCGGGCGAGGCGGTTCCACCGGTCAGGGCCACCCGCAAGGGCTGGGCGATCTTCCCCAAGCCGACCCCGTGCCGGGCCGCCAGGCCCTCGAGGGCCGGCTTCATGCTCGCCTCGGTTACGTCGGACGCGGCCTCGATGGCGGCGCGCGCCTCGAGCAGCAGCTCGCGCGAGGGGCCGGTGAGGAATTTCTGGCCCGCCTTGGGATCGATGGGCGTGCGGGTGAAGAAGTAGCGCGAGATCTCCACCAGCTCGACCAGGGTCTTGGCGCGGTCCTGCTGCAGCCGGCAGATCCACGCCAGCCGGTCGTCCGGAGGCAGGGGAAGGCCGGCCTTCTCCACGAAGGGCTTGACCAGCTCGGCGAGCCTCTGCGGGTCCATCGCGCGGATCCGCTCGTAGTTGAGCCAGACGAGCTTGTCGGTGGGGAAGACGCCCGCGGTCTTGCCGATGTTCTCGATGGAGAACTTCTCGATAAGCTCCTCGCGGGTGAAGATCTCCTGGTCGCCGTAGCTCCAGCCGATCCGCGCCAGGAAGTTCACCATCGCGTCGGGCAGGAAACCCTGGTCCCGGTAGTGCAGCACCGAGACGGGCGCGTGCCGCTTGGAGAGCTTGGAGCGGTCGGGGCCGAGGATGAAGGGCAGGTGGGCGAAAGCCGGCGGCTCCACGCCCAGGGCCTGGTAGAGCGTGAGCTGAGTCGGGGTGTTGTTCAGCCCGTCCTCGCCCCGCATGACCAGGTCGATCTTCATGTCGATGTCGTCCACTACGACGACGAAGTTGTAGACGGGCGTCCCGTCGCTGCGGGCGATGATCCAGTCCTGCAGCGCGTCGCAGGAGACCTCGATCCTCCCGTACACGCGGTCCTCGAAGGCGATGGTGCCCTCCAGGGGAACCTTCAGCCGCACGGTGTACGGCAGGTCGGGCTGGTCCACGCGGTCGCGGCAGGTGCGGTCGTAGCGGTACTGCCGCTTCTCGGCCTGCGCCTGCGCGCGCTTCCGCTCGAGCTCCTCGGGGGTGCAATAGCAGCGGTAGGCCTTCCCCTCGGCGAGGAGCCTCTCGATCACCTCCCGGTAGCGGTCCATCCGCTGGGACTGGAAGTAGGGGCCGTACGGGCCGCCGACCTCGGGGCCCTCGTCCCAGTCGAGGCCGAGCCAGCGGAGGGCCTCCAGGATGGCCTGGGTATTTTCCGGCGTGCTCCGCTCCTTGTCGGTATCCTCGATGCGAAGCACGAAGGTACCGCCGTGGTGACGGGCGTACAGCCAGTTGAACAGCGCGGTCCGGGCGCCACCGATGTGCAAGCTTCCGGTGGGAGAGGGGGCGAAGCGGACCCTAGGACGATTTGACATGAGCGGACTCCTTGACCGAAAAGCGAAGCCTGTCGTCGGCCCCCGAGGGCGCTCCGGGTGTAGCACCGAGGTCGCGGTCCTTCAACGACATGGCCCACGATCCGAAGGAAAGATGCTCCAACGCGGATCGGCCTGGAGGAGAACCATGCGCCTGCGCGGCTTCGTCGTCTCCCTGATCGGGCTTTTCCCGGCGGTCGCCGCCGCCACCACCGCCGTCCGGCTCGCGCCGGACCAGCTCGCGCTCCGCTCCCGCGCGATCGTGGAAGGGACGGTGGTGGCCCGGCAGAGCGCATGGGCGGCGGACGGCAAGCGGATCTACACGCGGGTCCGCATCCGGGTCGAGGAGGCCTGGAAGGGCGATCCCGGCCGGGAGGTCGAGGTGGTCGTTCCCGGCGGCACCGTGGGGGAGCTCGCGCAGGTCGTCCAGGGCATGCCGCAATTCGACGAGGAAGAGCGGGTCCTCGTCTTCCTCGAGGACGCCACGCCCTCGGCGTATCGCGTGGTGGGGCTGGCACAGGGGAAGTACCGGGTGGTCGAGGTGGCGGGCCAGGGGAAATTCGCGGTCCCCGACCTCCAGGGCCTGCTGCTCATCGATCCGGAGAGCCGCGCTCCGGTCGAGCCGGCGCTCGCGGGCCCCGTGTCGCTGGAAAAGCTCCGCCGCCTCGTCCTCACCCCGGAGGTCCGCTGATGCGCCGCGCCCTCCTCGCCCTCGCCATCGTCCTCGCCCTGCCTCTGTCCGCTCCGGCCTTCGTCCGCAGCCGCACCGACGCGGGCGCCTGCCTGTTCTGGGATACGCGCACCATTCCCTGGGCCATGAACGAGAGGGGGCTTCCCGGCCTCGGTTACGAGCGCGCGCACGAGGCCTTCGCCCGGGCCTTCCGCACCTGGGAGGACGTCGGGTGCTCGGACGTCACCTTCGAGGACCGAAGCCCCACCTCGGAGACCCGCGTCGGCCACGGAAACGGGGCGACCGGCGACAACCTGATGATCTTTCGCACCCGCGACTGCGACCATGTCGTGCCGGAGGATGCGCCCTGTCGCGCCGAGGGCGGCTGCGCCAACGAGTTCGACTGCTGGGAGCACGGCTCCTCGGTCATCGGGGTGACCACCACGACCTTCTTCGTCCAGACGGGGGAGATCGTCGATGCCGACATCGAGATGAACGCGGCCTGGTTCGACTTCACCGACGTGGACGGGCCGCCCTGCGAGCACGGCCAGACCACGGGCTGCGTGATCACCGACATCCAGAACACCGCCACGCACGAGATCGGCCACCTGCTCGGCCTCGACCACTCCCCCGATCGCCACTCCACCATGTTCGCCTCGGCGCCTCGCGGCGATCTGAGCAAGCGGGATCTCGGCGAGGACGACGTGGAGGGCCTTTGCTTCATCTATCCGGATGGGGGCCCCACCGCGCGCTGCACCGAGGCCGACGAGGTGGAGGCCGGCGCGGGTTGCGGCTGCCAGGGCGCCGCCGGCGCGGGCGACGCCGCGCTCCTTCTGGCGGCCATCGCCCTGCTGGGGCGGGCTCGAAGCCGGCGAGGAGGCGGGCCCTCGCGGGGCTGAGTGGCGTCATCCAACCCAGGGCGCTGCTATCTGTTTCAGAAGCCGACGGAGGAATGCAGCGCGTCCGGGGACGGACCTCCGCCCGGTCGACGCGGAGGGAACCGATGCGGATTCGCCACGCCCTGCTGCTCGTGCTCTTGCCGCTATCGGCGCCTCGCGCGAGCGAGGGGAGTGCCCGGAAGGAGGCCGAGCGCCCCTTCGGGCCTGGCGAGACCCTGACCTACGAGATCCGGCTTCTCGGGATCGAGACGGCTCGGGCGGAGCTCGAGGTCTTCGATGAAAGCGCGAGCGGCGTGCGCGTCCGCGCGCGCGCCAGGACCACTGGCGCCGCGGACGGCGTCTTCCGCATGAAGAGCCAGCTCTCCTGCAGCCTGGAGGAGCAAACCCTCGACCCGGAGCTCTGCCGCGGAACCTTTCAGAGCCGGAGCACCTCGCGCCGGCGCGAGATCCGTTTCGACAAGGAGACGGGCCTCATCGTCGAGCGCAACGACGAGGACGGCGAGCGCGAGCAGAAGCGCATCCAGCTCGAGCCCGGCTTCGAGGGAGTGCAGGACACGCTCTCCGCGCTCTACCTCATTCGCGCGCGGCTCCCCGAACTCGGCGAAACCCTGCGCTTCCGCGCGGTGGTGCGGAGCACGCCCGTGGAGGTGGAGGCGAGGACGGCGCGCATCGAGGCGCTGGAGACCGGCGTCGGCACCTTCCGCACGGCGGTGGTCGACGTGCGCCTCTTCGGAGACGTGGACGAGGAGACCGCGCGCGAGGCGCGCCTCTGGATCACCCTGGACGAGAACCGCCTGCCGCTGAAGGCGGTGACGAAGGCGCCGATCGGCTCGCTGGAAGCGAGGCTGATCGGGGCGCGGGGAACTCGCTCCGGTACCACGCTCGCCCAGAAGTAGCCGCCTTCTTCGTTGACGGGAAGGCGCGGTTTTCTTACGTTTTCGCGCCGACGAATCCGTCGAGGAGGCACGGTCTTGGCCGAGAAGCTGACGCGGCGCGAATTGCGATCGCCCGACTCGTTCACCCGTACCGCCGGGAACTGGCTCGCGTGGTTGCGCGAGAACCCGCGCGAGACCGCCATCGCCATCGGTGGCCTCGTCGTCGTTCTCCTGGTCCTTGGCTTCGTGGCCGACCGGGGCTCCATCCGCGTGGACCGCGTGGCGGGAGGCGCGCTTTCGGAGGCCCTGGCGCTCGTCGATCGCCCGGTGGGTGAGGAGGCTCAGGAGGGCGAGGAATCCTTCGCCAGCGAGGCCGAGCGCCGCAAGGCGTTGGCCGAGGCCTTCGAGGCGATTCGGTCGAAGCACGGCAAGTCGCCCGCGGGCCTGAGCGCCACGCTGGCGCTGGCGGACGTCCGCTTCGCCGAGGGTGATTACGACGCCGCCCTCTCGCTGTACGAGGCTTTCCTCGCCCGCGCCGACGCGGACCATTCCCTGCGCGGATTCGCGCTGGAGGGCAAGGCGCTGGCGCTGGAGGGCAAGGGCGATCTCGACGGCGCGCTCGCCGCCTTCGAGGAGCTGGCGCAGGCCGGGTTGGAGAGCCGGGCCCTCTATGGCAAGGCGCGCATCTACGAGCGCCAGCAGAAGTGGGACGAGGCGCGCGCCGCGTGGACCAGGCTCAAGGAAGAGCACGGCCTGACCCCCGAGGGGCGGGAGGCCAACCGCCGGCTGGCCCGCCTGGACCTCGTGAGGCCCCATGACGCGAAGTCCTCCGAGGGCTGACGCGACCAGGCTCCTGTTCGCGCTCTTCCTCGCCATCCCCCTCGGAGCCGACGCCTCCCGCGCCTTCTCGATGCCGCGGCGAGAGCCCGCCGAGGCGCGCCGCTCCGTGGTGGAGATCGCCTCCATGCGGCGGCTGGTCGAGCGCGGTCTGCTCGAGTACGCGCCGAGCGAGGAGGCCGCCCCGGCCTTCGACGCCTTCGCGGGCGAGCTGGCCGTGGGCACGCGCGACGGCTTCCTCCGGCTCCTCGACCGCGAGGGTCGGGAGCTGTGGACAGTGCAGCTCGGCGCCGCGCCGACGGGACAGCCGTTCTTCACCGAGGCCGCCGTCGTCGTCGGGACCGCGGAGGGCGTGCTTCTGGCCCTCGACCGCTTCGACGGGGCGGTGCTCTGGTCGAGTCCTCTTCGCGCCCAGGTGGTCATGCCCATGGTGGAGGAGGGCGGCACGCTCGTCGTCGGCACCAACCGCGACGAGGTCCACGCCCTCGACGTCAAGAAGGGCGAACCGCTGTGGGTCTACCGGCGCAGCGTCGGCCGCGACCTCACCGTCCGTGGCGGCGTGGGCGTCGCCGTCGAAGGGAACCGTGTCTTCGCCGGCTTCTCCGACGGCGCGGTGGTGGCGCTGTCGATCGACGATGGAAGGATCCTGTGGGAGGTGGCGACCAGCGCCGGTTCGGCGCGGCGCTTCCGCGACTCGGACGCCATTCCCGCGGTGCGCGACGGCACCGTCTACGCGACGGTCTTCAACGACGGCGTCTACGCCTTCGACGCCGCCTCGGGCGCGATCCGCTGGCGGCACGAGGCGCCGGGCGCGCACAACCTCACCCTCCACGAGGATCTCCTCGTCGTGGGCGGCGCGCGGCAGATCCTCGCGCTCGACCCCGCCACGGGCGCGCGCGTCTGGTCGGTCCCGCTGGGACAGACCTACGTGACGCGCCCGTCGATCCTGCGAGGCATCGCCCATTTCGCCGGGCCTCGCGGCCTGCGCATGCTCGACGCGAGGACCGGCCGTCCCCTGCAGGTCTTTCAACCGGGCTCCGGCTTCGACGCTCCGGCGGTGGCCGCGGGAGATCGGATCTTCGCGCTCTCGAATCTCGGCGTGCTCTACGAGCTGGTCCCGGTGAGGGAGCGGAATCCGTGAGGCGCGTCCGCGTGGTCGCGGCGCTCCTCGTCCGCGACGGAAGGGTGCTCGCCCAGAGGCGCCCGCCGGAACGGCCGCGGGGCGGGCTCTGGGAATTCCCCGGCGGCAAGGTCGAGCCGGGGGAGACGGACGAGGAGGCGCTCGCCCGCGAGTGCCAGGAGGAGCTGGGCGTTCGCGTCCGGGTCGGCCCCCTCGTCTGGCAGACCGAGCACGCCTACCCCGACCTCGAGGTGGACCTGCGCGTCTACCGCGCCGAGCTGGAGGAGGGCGAGACGCCGTCTCCGCGAGAGGCCGGCCAGCTCGAGTGGATCCCCCTCGCCGAGATCGAGGCGCGGCCCTTCTGCGAGGCAGACCAACCGCTCCTCGCCCTCCTCGCCGCGGGCCGCGTCTAGGAGCGAGCGTCGCTCTTCTGCCGCGCTTGCCGATCTCCGGTGCCTCGCGACGGCCGGTGCCGACACCCGAGACGTGAAAACGCGCGGCCGCCGCGTCGGGCGACCGCGCGTCCATCGCGGCTATGCCGAGGGATCAAACGGGGCGCTCCTGCGGTCGGAGGACGCCCGGGTAGCGGACGGGCTTCTCGTACTTCGTCTTGCTCTTGATCCCCGCGAGACCGCCGAGCACCCCCGCGAGCAGGCTGAGCAACCCAGTGATGAAGAACCACCACATCGCCGCCGCGCTCGCCACCTTGGCGGCCTGGGCCGCCTCCTGGCCGGCCTGCTGCGCCTGGGAGGCGCCGGGCAGGGCCTGCATCACCTGCTGCTGCAGGGCTTCGATCTGCGCCTGGCTGAGGACCTGGCCACCCGCCTGCGCCGCCAGAGCCGCGGCCTGCAACGCGTTGGTGGCCGCCATCGTCGTGGTCTGCACCGCGAAGGCGGCGAGCAGCGAAGCTCCCACCACCGCCACCAGCATGCTGAAGGCCCAGACCACGAAGCCTTCGGCCAGGGCGTCGCTGCGATAGTAGAGGCGCGACGCCCGCGAGCCGATCATCGCTCCGAGGAAGGTGGCCACGAAGAAGCTCACGGTGGCCCAGATCGCACTCCCCACGCTGCCGGGGAACCACCCGGCCGACGGATCGAGGGTGGTCAGACCGATCGCCGCACCGAGCGAAATGAAGAGGGCGGCGAGGGCCAGCGTGGAAATCATCCCGATGAAGATCCCGCCCCAGCTCAGGCGCGCCAGGGGCCTGTCGCTGGGCAGGTAGGCGAACTCGGTGGTTCGCTCGACCGTGGTAACGGTATCGGCCATTTCGTGTTTCTCCTCAAACTCCTGTTGTCTCGAGGAAAGCTCCGCACGCCGAGCCGGCCTGGCAATTGCGGGACGCGCGACGCGAGCGCGTCACGCCGGGCGATGCCGCCGCCGGTCGACCATGTTCGAGACGAGCTGGTAGATGAAGAGCAGGATGAGCGCGCCGATCACGGCGAGCAGCAGGCTCCAGAACGAGAAGCCCGTCAGCCCGTGGCCCGTGATCGCCGAGCCCAACCAACCTCCCAACAAGCCGCCACCGATGCCGAGCAGGACGGTGACGATGATACCCCCCGGTTGCTTGCCCGGCATGATCGCTCTGGCGATCAGGCCCGCGAGCAACCCGATGACGATCCACACGAAGATTCCCACGGATTCCTCCTTGGAGCGCTTGTCGCGACGCGCCTCGGCGCGAGGCGAATCGCCGCCTCTCGTCAAAGATAGGAATCCGCGGCGCGCGGAATGGAGGCGGTCTCAGTTTTCTCCGACGACGAAGGCGAAGCGCGCGGGCAAGAAAGCCTCGCCCGAGATGTCCGAGGGGCGGTCCCCCTCCTGGCCCTCGACCGTCAGCGTGTAAGTCGCGCCCGGTTGCAGCGGATCCTTCGGCACGAGCGAATACCGCGTGCCGCGTCCAAACTCGATCGTCTCGTCGGCGGGGACGAGCCGGTCGGACGAGTCGAAGAGGCGGATGCGGAGATCGGAGAGGGCGTGCCGGGACTCGAGGACGAAGAAGGCGTCCGCGGGCACGCCCTCTTGCAGCTCGTCCTCGCGGAGGACCAAGCTCAGCGCGGCAGCCCGGGCCACCACCGTGGCGGGAAGGGCCCGCGGCCCTCGCGGCTGATCGGCGGCCTCCGCGACGGGCGCCGGCGCGGCGGCCTCCGAGGCGAGCGGGGGCGTGGCCTGGAGGCATTCGACCGCGAGCACGACGGCCGAGAGCGGGACGAGGGCGAGTAAGAGGTGGCGCAGGCGAAGCCTCCTCTTCTCGGGCACGTGGCGGTTGGGCCTGAACCTCGTGCGCATGGACCCGAAGCCATAGCCGAGATCGCGGCGGAAAAAAAGCCGGGCGGCGCGCGCCGCCCGGCCGGGAATTCCGCGGGGCTCCGCTCAGGAGCAGCCGGTGGTGGCCCCGCAGTTCAGGCACTTGTAGCAGGCGCCGTTACGCACGGTGATGCTGCCGCAGACCGGGCAGGGCGGGGCGTCGGCCTGGTTGAGGAAGAGCGAGGTGAGGACGCCCGGGTTCATGGCGACCGCACCCACGCCGTTGGCCGCGGCCTTGGTCGGCGCGGCGGGCGCGCTGGCGGGCGGCGCGACGACCGGATCCGGGGTCGGGACCACGCCCTGGGCGCCCGATTCCTCCGAAGGCAGGAACTTCAGCGCCAGCCAGCGGAAGATGTAATCGGTGATCGACTTGGCGATCGGGATGTCCGGGTTGTTGGTGAAGCCCGAGGGCTCGAAGCGCGTGTGGCTGAACTTGTCCACGAGGACGCGCAGCGGAACGCCGTACTGCAAGGCGAGAGAGACCGCGGTGGCGAAGGAGTCCATCAGCCCGGAGACGACGGAGCCTTCCTTCGCCATCACGATGAAGAGCTCGCCCGGCGTCCCGTCCTCGTAAAGGCCGACGGTCAGGTAGCCCTCGTGCCCGCCGATGGAGAACTTGTGCGTGATCGCCTTGCGCTCGTCCGGCAGCTTGCGGCGCTGGGCGCGAACCGGAGCGTCCTGCTTCTTCGCCCCGTCCTTGGAGGTGTTGAGGGGCTGCGAGCGCTTGCAGCCGTCGCGGTAGACGGCGATGGCCTTCAGGCCGAGTTTCCAGGCCTCCAGGTAGACCTGCTCGATGTCCTCGACCGTGGCGTCGTTGGGCAAGTTCACGGTCTTGGAGATCGCGCCGGAGAGGAAGGGCTGGCAGGCGGCCATCATCCGCACGTGTCCCATCCAGTGGATGGAGCGCGTCCCCTGCGCGGGCTTGAAGGCGCAGTCGAAGACCGGCAGGTGCTCCTCCTTCAGCCCCGGCGCGCCCTCGATGGTCTCGTTTTCGTCGATGTACTCGACGATCTTGGCGATCTGCCGATCGTCGTAGCCGAGGCGGGCGAGCGCCCGCGGGACGGTGTTGTTGACGATCTTGAGCATCCCGCCGCCGACCAGCTTCTTGTACTTCACGAGGGCGATGTCCGGCTCGATGCCGGTCGTGTCGCAGTCCATCATGAAGGCGATGGTCCCGGTGGGCGCGAGCACCGTCACCTGGCAGTTGCGATAGCCGTGCTGGGTGCCCGCCTCCAGGGCCCGGTCCCACGCCTGCTGCGCCGCGAGACGCATGTACTGCGGGACCAGGCCGGGCTTGACCACCTCGTCGACGGCGCGGCGGTGCTTGCGGATCACATTGAGGAAGGGCTCGCGGTTCGGCTCGTAGCCCTTGCACGGTCCCCCGTGCTCGGCGGCGATGCGGGCCGAGGTGTAGTAGGCGTGGCCCGACATGATCGCCGTGATCGCCCCCGCGTAGGCCCGGCCCTCGTCGCTGTCGTAGGGGAGGCCGCGGCTCATCAAGAGCGCCCCGAGGTTGGCGAAGCCGAGGCCCAGCGGGCGGAAGATGTGAGAGTTCTCCGCGATCTTCTCGGTGGGGTAGCGCGCGTTGTCGACGATGATCTCCTGGGCGAGGATCGTCAGCTCCACCGCCTTGCAGAAGGCCTCGACGTCGAAGTCGCCGTTCTCGTCGAGGAAGCGCATCAGGTTGAGCGAGGCGAGGTTGCAGGCGGTGTCGTCCAGGAACATGTACTCGGAGCACGGATTGGAGGCGTTGATCCGGCCCGAGTTCGGGCAGGTGTGCCAGGCGTTGATCGTCGTGTCGAACTGCAGGCCCGGATCGCCGCAGAGATGCGCCGCCTCGGCGATCTCGCGGAAGAGCTGCCGCGCCCGGAACGTCTCCATCGGCCGGCCATCCCGGACCGCCCGCGTGGTCCAGTCGCCGTCGAGGATCACCGCGCGCATGAAGTCGTCGGTCACGCGGACCGAGTTGTTGGAGTTCTGGAAGAAGACCGAGTTGTACGCCTCACCGTTGAAGGAGCCGTCGTAGCCGGCCTCGATGAGCGCCCAGGCCTTCTTCTCCTCGTTGGCCTTGCAGTGGATGAACTCGCGGATGTCCGGGTGATCGACGTTGAGGATCACCATCTTCGCCGCGCGGCGCGTCTTGCCGCCGGACTTGATCACCCCCGCGAAGGCGTCGAAGCCCTTCATGAAGGAGACGGGCCCCGAGGCCGTGCCGCCGCCGGAGAGCTCCTCCTTGGACGAGCGGATCGGCGAGAGGTTCGTTCCCGTGCCCGAGCCGTACTTGAAGAGCATGCCCTCGATCTTAGCCAGGTTGAGGATGGACTCCATCGAGTCCTCGACGCTGTTGATGAAGCAGGCGGAGCATTGCGGCTCGGGCTCGACGCCCACGTTGAACCAGACGGGCGAGTTAAAGCTCATCTTCTGGTTGTAGAGGAGGTGCGAGAGCTCCGCCTCGAAGACCTGGGCGTCCTTCTCCGAGGCGAAGTAGCCGCCCTCCCGGCCCCACTGGCTCAGCGTCCGGACCACCCGACCCACCAGCTGCTTGACCGAGCGCTCCCTCTCGGGGCCGAGGGGCCCCCGGAAGTACTTGGAGGCGACCACGTTGGTGGCCAGGGCGCTCCAGAACTTGGGGACCTCCACGTCCTTCTGCTCGAAGATCACCTTGCCGTTCTCGTCGGTGATCGACGCGGTGCGGAGCTCCCACTCGATCTCGTCGGCGGGATCGACCCCCTCCCGGGTGAAGTACCTCTCGATCACGAGCCCCCGCACTTCCCGGGCCCCCGCTGCCTTTCTGTTGCTGCTCTTCCGAACCGCTCCCGTCGTTCTCATCCCCAGTTCCTTTCCGTTCGTGCCATGGCGGACATGGAAACAGAGCGTGGACTCGGCGTCAAGGGGCGAGGCACGAGATGCTGTGGGCAGTCGCTCCTCATACCACAAAATATAGTGGTATCCTGCGATGGGCAGCCCGGCCGGGCTCTGTTGCATGCACCGCCTGCGAAGCGCGTGGGCGCGGCCCGTCCCTTCGTCCGATCCCGGTCACCGCGCCGCCGGCGGCCGCCCGCTCGGCTCGGCGTGCTTGATTCACGGGGGCAGCCCTGATTGGATCCTCCCACAGCGTTCCGAGATTTGCTGTCGGGAGAGGGCAAGACATGTTTTTGCGGGCTTTTCGCGGCGTGCCGTTTCTCGTTCTGCTTTGCCTCGCCTGCTCGGCCGACCCGGGTGAGCAGCGGGTCCCCGCCCCCCAGATCGTCGCCTTCGCGGCGGATCCGGCGGTGATCCGGGAGGGGGGTACTTCCACGTTGCGCTGGAGGACCTCCTTCGCGACCAAGGTGGAGATCCACGAGGAAGGAGGTGCACCGGTCGATCTCCAAGGCGCTTCGGCCGAGAGCGGCGAGGTCCAAATCTCGCCGGCGGCGACGACCACCTACGTGTTGCGCGCGACCAACTCGGCGGGAGCGACGGTGCAGAAGACGGCCCGGCTGGAGGTCGTCCCCGCAAACGAGATCGTCGCCCGGCTCTGGCTGGAGCCCGACGTCGTCCCCTTCAACCAGAAGGCGGTCCTGCACTGGGAGACCCAGTACGCGAACCGGGTCATCATCGAGCAGGACGGGCGCGTGATCGTCAACACCCCCAATCCCAGCGGGACCTACGAGATCACCGCCCAGGATTCCGTCGACTTCACGCTGAAGGCCGAGGGGGTCCTGGGGGTCACGGAGACGACGGCCCGGCTCCACGTCTCTCCGGCGATCGACTCCTTCGTGCTGAAGGGCGTGGGCGCCCCCGTCTTCCCGGGTGACCCCGTGGACGTGGAGTGGAGGACCCGGGGAGCCGACGAGCTGCGGATCGTCGACGACTCGGGCTTCGAATACGTCGCCCCCGCCGGCCAGCGGGACCGCGGAGAGGCAAAGCTCCCCGCTCCGGCCTCGGGCGTCTTCGTGCTCGTCGCCTCGCGACAGGGCGTGGAGGCGAGAAGGGAGCTTCCGGTTCCGATCATGGGCCCGCCGGACTTCGTGAGCGTGACCCTCGATCCGCCCGCGGTCACGCAGGGCTCCGGCAAGATGCCCGACGTGCGCATCACCTGGCACACCACCAACGCCCGGGAGCTGCGGATCGTCAGCAGCGTCCACGGTGTCGTGGACATCTCGGGCAAGAAGGTGGTCCGGGACGCGGTGGTCGTGCCGGCGGTGCCCGAGGGCACGGTCTTCACGCTCGTGGCGTCGAACGGCCTGGTGGAGAAGGAGCACGTGCTCACGTTCGGAGGCGTTCCGCTCCCGAACGTCGTGGCCTTCGGCGCCACGCCCGACCGCGTCGGCCCGGGCGATACGGTCCGCCTCTCGTGGGAGGTGCAGGACGCAGCGCGCCTGGAGCTCTACCGCTACCTGGGCGGCGGCGGTGGAACCCGGACGCGCGTTCCCTTCGAACGCGAGGTCGGGATGACCGACGCGTACGACGTGGTGGTCGAGGGGCGCACCATCTACGAACTCGCCGCCTACAACCTCGCGGGCGATTCCACGAGCGCGTTCGTCTCGGTGGACATCGGGTTGCCCTCCGCGGAGGCGCAGGCCGAGCCCCGGTCCGTCCTGCCGGGCGTGAATTTCACCCTCTCGTGGAAGAGCGTGGGTGGCCTGGCGGTCTTCGTCGAGGACCCGGAGGAGACGGTTCTCTACGCTTCGGACGATCTCTTCGTCGTCCAGCAGGGGAGCATCCCGCTGCAGGCGCCCTCGGAGGAGGGCGTCCACGCGTACGCGGTCCGCGTGGCGAATGGCCTCGGGGAGGCGGTCGTTCCCGTGGAGCTGACGGTGACCACCGGCCCGCGGGTCAGCTCGTTCACCATTGCCCCCGAGCGCGTTCGCGCGGGGGACGAGGTGGAGTTCGCGTGGAGGATCCTCCCCGACAGCCTCGGCCGGCAGGCCATGGTCGAGATTCGCGACGACATGAACAACGCGATCGACCTCGGGGGAACCGTCCCGCTGGAGGGCTCGATCCGGCGCGCGATGACCGAGGCAGGCCAGCGGACGTACGTGCTGCGCGCCTGGGCCGACGAGGCCCAGCCCAGCGAGCTCGAGGCGCAGCTGACGGTCTTCGGGGATCCGAAGCTCCAGGTGACGGTCGAGCCGACCGTGTACGATCCCTCTCGGCCGAACGACCTTCCGAAGATTCGCTGGCAGGCCGATTGGGTCACCCGCCTCGTCATCGTCGAGATCGACGCGGAGGGGAACATCCTTCGGCAGCTCCTCGAGGAGACGCGCCCGCCGCAGGTCGCCCAGGGTTCGCTGGCGGTGTTGCCGGCGCAGACCGGTAGCCGTTACCGGGTCGTCGCCGAGAATCCGTGGGGCGAGTCGGTCGTGAAGGAGGTGGTGGTGTTGCACCGCTAGGCGGAAGCGACGCGAGCCGGCGTTTTCGGCGGTGGCGTGACGAGGCGGGATCGATTAGAAACCCACCGCATGCCACCGCCGTATAAATTGCATCTCTTCGTCTGCACAAATCGCCGCCCCGAGGGATCCCCCAAGCCCTCGTGCGGGAGCCGGGGCGGCGAGGAGATCCGCGCGGCGCTGAAGAAGGCCGTCGCCCGGCACGGCCTGCACGCGCGCGTCCGAGCCAACGCCGCAGGCTGCCTGGACGTCTGCGAGGAAGGCCCGGCGATCGTGGTCTATCCGCAGGGCGTCTGGTACGTGGGCGTGCGGCCCGAGGACGTGGACGAGATCGTCGAATCCCACCTGCTCCGCGGGGAGCCGGTGGCGCGGCTCGTCCGCAAGATGGACATGCCCGTGGTGGGATGAGCGCGCAAAGGAGCCTGTCGGCGCGCGGGCCGGCAGGCTCCCGCATCGGTTTTCCGCGTTCAGTTCGCCAGGGCTACCACCGCCGACAGGGTGAAGATCAGGGCGAAGGTCCAGAGCGCGGCGGGAGGAGCGGGAAGGGTCCGCGCGTCGTGACGGTGCTGCCGGGTCTCGGAATTGCGGGTCGCGTCCATGGCCGTGGTTCGTGCAGAGTTCGTTTGCGCGCAGTCTACCTCGCCCATGGGGCTTGGCAAGAAGTTTTCTTGTAGTTTTTGCATCTGTTGGCGCGCCGCGTCGGCCCGGGAACTCCGCGCCGCCCGCGCGCTTGCGACCGGGACGCCGTTGGGCTAACCGGACGATCGTCTCCTGGAGCCTTCGATGGTCGAGATCCGCATCGAGATCGAGTTCGCCGCCGCCCACCACCTGCCGCGCCACCCCGGGGTCTGCCGGCGCCCCCACGGCCACAACTATCGCCTGCTGGTCTGCGTGAAGCGGCCGGTCGATTCCGGAAGCGGCATGGTGATGGACTTCGCCGAGCTCGAGCGGCTGGTCTGGGAGAACGCGGTCGGCCGGCTCGACCACCGGGACCTCAACGAGATCCTGGCCAACCCCACCGCCGAGAACATCGTGGTCTGGATCTGGGAACGGCTCGCCCCGGTCATCCCCGGATTGAGCCGCCTGGAGCTCTGGGAGACGTCCCGCTACTCGGCGGTCTACGAGGGTGAGCGATGAGGCCCCGGCCCCCCGGCGAGACGCCGCGCGTCCGGCCCGTCGACCTCGCCAAGGTGGAGGAAGCCGTTCGCCTCTTCCTCGAGGGCCTGGGGATCGACCTCGACGACCCCAACGTGCGCGAGACGCCGCAGCGGGTGGCCCAGGCCTGGGCGGAGGAATTCCTCGACGGCTACGAGCGCAGCCCCCGGCAGGTGCTGGGGGACTTCTACGAGGAGCGAAAGCCCGAGGCGGACGAAATGGTGGTGGTCACCTCGATCGACTTCCAGTCGATGTGTCCGCACCACCTGCTGCCGTACCGGGGCGTCGCCCACGTGGGCTACCTTCCCGCGGGAAAGATCGTGGGCTTCTCGCGGCTGGCGCGCCTGGTGGACGTCCACGCCCACCGCCTCGTCCTGCAGGAGACGCTGGCGCGGGAGATCGCCGAGAGCATCCGCGAGGAACTCGGCGCGCGCGGCGCGGCCGTGATCCTCGAGGCGGAGCAGAGCTGCATGACCATCCGCGGCGAGCGCCGCGCCTCCTCGCGCGCCATCACCGAGGCCTTTACGGGAGAGTTCGCCGAGCGGGCGGACCTCCGCGAGCGCTTCGTGCGCCGGATCGGAAGCCGATGAGCGAGTGGCTGGAAGCGCTGCGCCGCACCCTGGGACCGGGAAAGGTCGAGACCTGGGATCCCGAGCGGCTCGACTCCTACGCGCGCGACGCCTCCGGCCTGGGCAGCTTTCCGCCGGCCGCCGTGGTCTTCGCCGAGTCGCGCGAGGACGTGCAGGAGGTCCTTCGCGTCGCCTCGGGCTTCGCCGTCCCCGTCACCCCCTGCGGCGCGCGGACCGGCAAGAGCGGCGGCTCGCTGCCGGTTCGCGGCGGCATTGCCCTCTCGCTGGAGCGGATGAACCGCATCCTGGCCTTCTCGCCCGAGGACCTCACCATGGTGGTCCAGCCCGGGGTGGTCACCGGCGAGATCATGGCCACCGCCGAGCGGGCCGGGCTCTTCTACCCGCCGGATCCCAACTCCTGGGAGACCTGCACCATCGGCGGCAACGTCGCGGAGAACGCCGGCGGCCCCCGCGCCCTCAAGTACGGGGTGACGCGCGACTACGTGCTCGGCCTGGAGGCGGTGCTTCCTTCGGGGGAGGTGATCCGCACGGGTAGGCGCACCATCAAAGGCGTGGCCGGCTACGACCTGACGAGCCTCCTCGTCGGGAGCGAGGGCACGCTCGCGGTGATCACCGAGATCACCCTCAAGCTCGTCCCGCGGCCGCGCTGCGTGGCCACGGCCCTCGGCGTCTTCCCCGACGCGGTGGCGGCGGGTAGGGCCGTGGCGCGGGTGTTGTCGGCGGGCATCCTCCCGCGCACCCTGGAGCTGCTCGACGACTGCGCGCTGCAGGCGGTGGGGAAGGGCGGGCCCTTCCCGCCGGAGGCCGGCGCGGCGATCATCGTCGAGACCGACGGGGACGACGAGGGGGCCGTCTTCTCCGCGCTGGAGCGGATCGGCCAGGTCTTCGTGGAGGAGGGGGCGCTCGACGTGCTCGTCGCCCACGGCGAGCACCAGCGCGAGGCGATCTGGCGCCACCGGCGCGTTCTCTCCGAGTCGCTGCGCAGGCTCCATCCCAAGAAGATCTCCGAGGACGTGGTCGTCCCGCGTTCGCGGATCCCCGAGGCCATCGCTCGCTTCAAGGCGATCGGAGCCGCCGCGGGCCTGACCGTGGCCACCTACGGCCACGCGGGCGACGGCAACCTCCACGCCAACGTCCTCTACGACCGCGACGAAGACCTCCCGCGGGTGGAGGACTGCGTGCGGGAGATCGTGCGCGCCGCGCTGGACCTCGGCGGCACGATCACCGGCGAGCACGGCGTGGGACTGGCCAAGATCGCCTTCCTCCCCTGGGAGCAGGATGCGCAGACTCTCGCCCTGCAGCGCGCGCTCAAGGCGGTCTTCGACCCGCAGGGCATCCTCAACCCGGGCAAGATTTTCCTCGACTGAACTGTTCTCTCCTCGCCGAGGGAATCCGGCGGGACGGGAGGGGGCCCGCCGGCCTGATCCACCGCAGAAGTTTTCCTGAATTCGCCGCTTTGCCAGCAACGGAGCGGGCCCTCGCGAATCTGGGGAATAGGTGACGTAACGTAACCGTCTTTTCCTGGCGAAGGAGAGCCGAGATGAGCAAGCGACGCAGCAGCGAGTTCGAGGGACTGGAGCCCTACCTCAAGTCTCTGCCCCGGACCGCTCCCCTGACCCGCGAGGAGGAGCGCGAGCTCGCCATTCGCTGCCGCAACGGGGACCCCAAGGCTCGGGAGGAGCTGATCACCCGGAACCTGCCCTTCGTGGTGGCCGTGGCCAAGCGCTACCTGGGGCGCGGCGCGCGCCTCGACGACCTCGTCCAGGAGGGCAACCTCGGCCTTCTGCGCGCCGTGGAGAAGTTCGACACCCGCAAGGGGACGCGGTTCTCCACCTACTCGGTGTGGTGGATCCGGGCCTACATCCAGAAGTACCTCCGGGAGGTCCACTCCTCCGTGCGCGGGGGCGAGGACGGCGAACGAGCCTGGCTGCGCGACGTCTCGCTCGACACGCCCCTGGACGAGGACGGCGAGCTCACCGGTCTGGACCGGCTGGAGGACGAGGGCCCCACGCCCGAGGAGGAGACGATCCGCGCCGACCTCGACGCCAGCCTGCGCGAGCGCCTCGAGCGCTACCGCAAGCGGATCGGGCCGCTGGGCTGGGATATCCTCGATGCGCGGTTGGGCACCGACGATCCCGAGACCCTGGAGTCGATCGGCAAGCGCTGGGGCCTCTCCCGCGAGCGCGTGCGGCAGGTGGAGCTGCAGACCAAGCGCTTCCTCCGCCGCGCCCTCGAGGACTTTTACGAGGCGGCATAGTCGTCGATAGGTTTCGTCGGCCGCGACGGGAAAGGGCGAGCGCTCATGCTCGCCCTTTCGTCTTTCGAACTCTTCGCTTGGCCGCGTTTCTTCTTTCGTGGTAAGCGATTTCAAGGGGGAAAAACGATAAGGATTCATGCGCTACTTCATGCAGGCTTTCTTTGCGGGAGTGCTGGCTCTGGCGGTGGTCGGGTGCGACGGCGACGAGGACGGCGACGACTTCGACCCCCGGCTCCAACCGGCGATGTGCCAGCTTCAGACGACCGATGCCGAGTGTCGAAGCTGCGTTGCCGATTGCTGCGCCGACTGCGGGAAGGGCTCGGAATGCTCGAAATTCGCTGCCTGCGTGCAAAAGTGCGGCGACGACTTCGATTGCGTCACGGAATGCGAGGAACGCCACCCCGACGGCCTGGACGCCTGGATGGGAGCCGACGAGTGCGTCGTCCTACAATGCGCCGAGGAGTGCGGTTTCGATGACGGCACCTGATCTCTCGAGGCGCGCCTCGACCAAGCGAGACGAGGGCAATCCAAGCGCGGCTTGCTGCGGATCTTCGTTGCGGGGATTCTCGCCCTGACCCTGGCCGGCTGCGGCGACGGCGAAGGCGAAGGAGGAGGCGGGAGCATCGCCGCCGGCGGTACGAGTCGCCGATTGCTGCTCCGTCTGCGGGGAGGGCACGGAGTGTTGGAAGTGGTCGCTCTGCAGGCACGAGTGCGACCAAGACCTGGACTGCATGGACGGGCGCGACGGGCTCTACCCGAGCGGCAGCACGGATTGGATCGGCGCCGACATGTGCGTGGCCGAAAACTGCGCCGACGTCTGCTGACGACGGAACCCGAATCCGACATGCAATGAGGCGACGGGAGGCGACGCTGGCCGCCTCCCGTTCCGCTTTCGAACGCCCGGATCGCGAGCCGGACGCCGGCAAGCCTCCCGGCGTTGCGATCGGGCGGAGCCTCTCGACCCGGGCCCGCCGCGCCGTCGCCGCGCCCTCAGGGAAGCGTGGGGAGGGAGAGGCGCTCCTCCTGCAGCCGGCGCGCGGTTTCGGCGCTGGCGACGTCGCTGTGGCAGGCCGCCTTCCGCCCCTCGGCGCCCACCGCGCGTCGCGTCTTGGTGGCGAGGCGGTGGATCTCCTCGGCGGAGAGCACGCCGCGGCGCTCCAGGATCGCGCGCTGCTCGGGGGTGAGGGCGGGGGACTTCATCACGCGCTCGCGGGCGAAGCCCTCCGCCTTGCCCGAGGCGAACTCGGCGATCTCCTTGGAGATCCGCACCGAGCACCAGTCGTGCCCGCACATGGCGCAAAAATCGGTATCCACGTCGAGGTCTTCGTCGTGGAAGGCGCGGGCGGTATCGGGGTCGAAGGCGAGCTCGAAGTGCTTCTCCCAGTTGAGCGCGGCGCGGGCCTTGGTGAGGGCGTCGTCCCAGTCGCGCGTGCCGGGAATGCCCAGCGCCACGTCGGCAGCGTGGGCGGCGATCTTGTAGGCGATGCAGCCCTGCTTGACGTCCTCGCGCTTGGGCAGCCCCAGGTGCTCCTTGGGCGTCACATAGCAGAGCATGCTCGCGCCGTGGTAGGCGGCGGCGGTGGCGCCGATCGCCGAGGTGATGTGGTCGTAGCCGGGGAAGACGTCGGTGACGATCGGGCCGAGGACGTAGAAGGGCGCGCCGTGGCAGAGGGCGCGCTGCAACTTCATGTTGTACTCGATCTGGTCGAAGGGGACGTGGCCCGGCCCCTCCACCATCACCTGGCAGCCCTTCTTCCAGGCCCGCTCGGTCAGCTCCGCCAAGGTCTGCAGCTCGCGCAGCTGCGCCTCGTCGGTGGCGTCGGCCAGGCCGCCCGGTCGCAGCCCGTCGCCCAGCGAGATGGCGACGTCGTACTCGCGCATGATCTCGCAGATCTCGTCGAAGAGTTCGTACATGGGGTTCTGCCGACCGTGGTGGAGCATCCACTTCGCCAGAAGCGAACCGCCGCGCGAGACGATGCCGATGAGGCGGTTTTTCACGTAGGGCAAGTGCTCCCGCAGCACGCCGGCGTGGATGGTGAAGTAGTCCACCCCCTGCTCGGCCTGGTGGCGGATGGTGTCGAGAATGACCTGCTCGTCGAGGTCCTCGATCTTTCGCCCGACGATCATCGAGTAGATCGGGACGGTGCCGACCGGCACGGGCGCGTGCTGGACGATCGCCTGGCGGCAGGCGTCGAGGTCGCCGCCGGTGGAGAGGTCCATCACCGTGTCGGCACCCCAGCGCACGGCCCAGAGCATCTTCTCTACTTCCTCGTCGGTGCTCGAGGAGACGGGCGACGCACCGAGGTTGGCGTTGACCTTGGTCCGCGAGGCGCGGCCGATGGCCATGGGGTCGAGGCGGTAGCGGAGGTGGACGCGGTTGGCGGGGATGATCATCCGCCCCGCGGCCACCTCGTCGCGGACCTGCTCCGGCGTGAGGTGCGGCTCGCGCTCCGCCACGCGGCGCATCTCCGGGGTGACGATGCCGAGGCGGGCGAATTCGAGCTGGGTCCGGGGCACGAAGCCCTCCGGCGGAACCCAGCGGCCGTCGACGAATTTCCAGTCGTCCGGCATGAAATCCCACGCCGTCTTCGGGCTGGGCGGCGGCATGCCGGGCGTGTCGGGGGAGGAGAAGGGGAGGGCGGTCCCGATCGCCGGCTTCCGCGCGAAGGATCCGGGATTGGTGCCTTCCTTGCGGGAGGAAGGGTTGGGAGCGCCGTGGAGGGGGAGGGAAAAGAACGAGCCGTTGCGCATCATCGCATCCTCGCAACGGTTCGCCGGCACGAGGACGCGCGCGAGTCGCTTCCCTACGCCGGTGCGAACCGGTTCAGGTTCAACGGGTACATCTCAGCGACAGCCCTGCCCCGAACGTCCCCGCTCTCCCAAAGCTCTGCTGGAGAGCGGGCACTTCGGAATGGCTGCCGCGCCCCGACGACTGCGGTGCCAAGGATAGCTGCTTTGGCCCCCCTTCGCCACCCGGCCCGCTTGGGGATTGACCGCGGGGCGGCGCGGCGCTTGATTGTGCGCGTGTCCCGCGTCGTCTTGAGGGCCTCGCTGCCGCCCTTCGAGCTCTTCGACCGCTTTCTCGACGCCATCGGGGACGGCGCGGAGGTGGATCTCCTCGTGGAGGGGCGCTCGACCTTTCTCCTCCCCTCGCTGGTCCGGCGGCTGCGGCTCGGCGGCCGGGAGGCGGCGCTGGCGACGGTGGCAGGGATGGCGCTCTTCCCCCAGGTTTTCCTGGTGCTCGTGCAGGCGCGGCGGCTCGGCCGGACCTTCCGCTGCCGCAGGGTGCTCGCCTCTCGCGAGGTGGTGGTGGAGATCCGGATGCCGCAGGTGGTCGAGTAGGCCGCTGCGCGGTCGTTCTCCCCTGGGCGGGCCGGGATCCGCGATCCCCCGTCATGCTCCGAAGTGGACGGGCGAATGGGGGCGCGAGTCCTGCGGGACGGGCGCGCGGAGCGGCCGCCGCCCGTCCCCTACTGGATCGTCACCGTGAGGAAGCGGCGCTTGCCCACCTTCAACTCGTAGGTGCCGCGGCCGAGCTCGGCGTGGATGTCGCCAACGCGCTCTCCGCCCACGGTGACGCCGCCCTGGGCGATGAGGCGCCGCGCCTCGCCCCTCGACGCGGCCAGGCCCACGTCGGCGAGCAGCACCGCCAGCGGCACCCGGCTCGCCTCGGCGGGGAGCGCGTAGACGCGCTCCTCCACTTCCTCGGGCCGCTCCTTGCGCACGATGACCCGCTCGAAGTGCTCCTGCGCCGCTCTTGCCGCCTCCTCGCCGTGGAAGCGCGCCACGATGGCGCGCGCCAGCGCCATCTTCGCGTCGCGCGGATGGCCGGCCTTGAGCGCCGCGATCTCCGCCTCGGAGCGGTCGAGGAGCAGCTCGTAGTAGCGCCACATCAGCTCGTCGGTGATCGACATGATCTTGCCGAACTGCTCCTCGGGCGGCTCGGTCACGCCCACGTAGTTGCCGAGCGACTTGGACATCTTGGGCCCGACGATCGCCTGCTTCTCGGGATCCCAGCGCGCGTCGAGGCCCTCGAGGATGGGCGAGGTGAGGACGACCTGGGGCTCCTGCCCGTAGTCGCGCTGCAGCTCCCGGCCCACCAGCAGGTTGAATAGCTGGTCGGTTCCGCCCAGCTCCACGTCCGCCTTCAGAGCCACCGAGTCGTAGCCCTGGATGAGCGGGTAGAGGAACTCGTGGATGCCGATGCTGCGGCCCTCGCGAAAGCGCTTGCTGAAGTCGTCGCGCTCGAGCATCCGGGCCACCGGGATCCGCGAGGCGAGCTCGATCATCCGTGCGGCGGACATCGGCCCGAACCACTCGTTGTTGAAGCGGACCTCGGTGCGCTCCGGGTCGAGGACGCGGAAGACCTGGGACTTGTAGGTCTCGGCGTTCGCCCGCACCTCCTCCTCGGTGAGGGGCGGGCGGGTGGTGGAACGGCCGGTGGGATCGCCGATGCGCGCGGTGAAGTCGCCGATGACGAAGATCACCTGGTGGCCGAAGCGCTGGAAGCGCGCCATGCGCTGGAGCAGCACCGTGTGGCCCAGGTGCAGGTCGGGCGCGGTGGGATCGAAGCCCGCCTTCACGCGCAGCGGGCGCTTCTCGCGGTAGGACCTCTCGAGCTTTCTGCGAAGCTCGTCCTCGGTGACCACGTCGACGCAACCCCGGAGGATCTCGCGGAGCTGCTCCTCGGGAGTCGCGGAGCCGATCTCGAACGCCATGGTCCGCCTTCTACCACGGGCCGCGCGCCGATGAACTCGTTCTTCCCGGCTGGCAGCGCACGGCGCGCGAGGAAGTGACCACCCAGTCCAGGGGCGCGTCGTGCGGAAGCATCGGCACCGAGGGGAGGAGCTGCTCGTCGAAGCCGAGCCCGATCCGCTCGGCCCGCGGGGCTTCCGCGAGGGTGGCGTCGTAGTAGCCGCCGCCGCGCCCCAGCCTTCCGCCCTGCTCGTCGAAGGCCTGGCCCGGGACCAAGAAGACGTCGATCTCCTGCAGCGGGACCTCGTCGCGTTCCGGCGGTTGACGTACGCCCAGCGGGCCGCGCTCCACGGGGTCGCCGGGGCGCAGCGGGAAGAAGCGCAGCACGCGGCTTCCCCGCTCCACCCGGGGGAAGACGCAACGCACGCCGCGGGCGACGAGCGCCTCCCAGATCGGCTCGGTCCGGATCTCGCCGGGAAGGGGAAGGTAGAGGGCCACGGTGGAGAGACCGGGCCTCGCGATCGGCGGCAGGGCGAGGAGCCGCTCGGCGGCGGCGCGCGATCGGGCCTCGATCTCCTCGGGGGGAATGCCGCGCAGCAGCCTGTCGATGGCCGCGCGGAGCTCGCCCTTGGGGCTCATCGGCCGCACCCGGGCACAAAAAAAGAGATCCCCCGCCTTGGCCGTGTGGGAGCATCCATCGAACCCTGCTCGAGCAGGTGGGGGCCGCTGACACCGGCGCCTGCTCCCTTCGCGCGGAAGGTCTGCTGGCGGTCGGTAGGAAGTGCCCCCTGTGATGGAGTATCGGTTCGACGCATCCGTTCCCGATCACGCACCACGCAGGGGAACTCGCCGTGGATCGTAGGGATCCGAGTCTTGCCGGTCAAGCGAGACCGCGCCGCGATTGCCAGCCCGCCGGCGCCCGGATAGGCTCTACGCCCCGAAGATGTCCGAGAGCGCGCAGGGCAAGAAGGAAGAGGGCGTTCGCTTCGGCAAATTCCTCATCCTCGAGCGGATCGGACGCGGCGGCATGGCCGAGGTCTCGCGCGCCCGGATCCTCGAGGGGCCGCGCGCCGGGCAGGAGGTGGCGCTCAAGCGCCTCCTCCCGGAACTCGCCCAAAACCCCCAGTACGTCGATCTCTTCTGCAACGAGGCGGACCTGTCCCGCATGCTCGTGCACCCGAACATCGTCCGCGTCTACGAGGTCGGGGCCTGCGAGGACACCTACTACATCGCCATGGAGCGGATCGACGGCCGCGACCTCGGTCAAATCCTGGCGAGGTGTCGGGAGCGCAAGATCCTCCTGCCGGTGGACTTCGCGCTCTTCCTCATTCACGAGCTTCTCCAGGCGCTGGCCGCCGCCCACACTGCAAAGTCGCCCAGCGGATCCTTCCTCAACGTGGTCCACTGCGACGTCTCTCCCTCCAACCTCTTCATCTCCAAGATGGGCGAGGTGAAGCTCGGCGACTTCGGCATCGCCAAGGTCTGGGCCCTCGATCCCTCGCGTCGCAAGGGGCTGTGGGGGAAGGTGCACTACGCCTCGCCGGAGCTTCTGCGCGGGGAGACGGTGCTCCCGCAGGTGGACATCTGGGCCGCCGGGGTGATGCTTTACGAGCTGCTCACGCTCTGCCGCCCCTTCACCGGGCGGAAGGTGGAGGACATCGCCCGGGAGATCGTCCGCGCCGATCCCATCCCGATCTGCGACCTGCGGCCCGAAGTGCCGGAGGCGGTGGAGCGCGTGGTCTCCATGGCGCTGCATCCGCAGCCCTCGCGCCGCTTCGCCGACGCGGCGGCCTTCGCGGGCGCGATCCGCCCCCTCTTCGACGACCAGATCGGCACGCCGCTGGCGATCGCCTCGGTGGTGCGCGGCCTCTTCGCCAACTGAAGGTCGCGCGCTCCGACCGACATTGCGGCCAGCCGGCGGGCGAGACGATCCTCTACAGGCGCGCAGCGCGAAGCGCCGGGCCGAGCGCGGAGGCGAAGTGGGCGAGCTCCTCGTCGGAGGTGGAGTCGCCCACCGAAAAGCGCACGCACGACCGCGCTTCGGCGGGATCCAGGCCCATCGCCAGGAGCACGTGCGAGGGCTCCATCGCTCCGGTGGAACAGGCGGCGCCGTGGGAGGCGGCGACCCCGGCGAGGTCGAGGGCCAGAAGCAGCGTCTCGCCGTCGACCCCGGGGAAGCGCACGTTGACGATCCCGGGGACGCGCTCGGCGGCGCCTCCGTGGACGACGGCGTCGGGAGCGGCCTCGCGCACGATGCGCTCGAGCTCCCGCGTGGCGCGCAGGATGCGCTGCCGCCTCTCGTCGAACTCGCGCTCCACCGCCTCGGCCACCGCGCCGAAGGCGGCGATGGCTACCACCGCGTAGGTCCCGCCGCGCAGGCCGCGCTCCTGGTGGCCGGGGATCAGCGGGACGGGCTCCGCGCCGCGCCGCGCGACCAGCGCGCCCGCTCCGGCGATCCCGCCCAGCTTGTGAGCGGAGAGCGAGAGGGTGTGGGCGCGCTCGGTGGCGAAGCCGAGGTCGATCTTCCCGGCGGCCTGCACCGCGTCGAGGTGCAGGCGCGCGCCGGCGCGCGCGGCGAGAGCGGCGAGCTCGCGCACGGGCTGCAGGACGCCGGTCTCGTTGTTGGCCACCTGCACCGCCAGAAGGCCCGCGCCTCCCGCGAGGAGCTCCTCGGCGCGCGCGAGGTCGATCGCGCCGTCGGACGTGCAGGGCAGGGTGAGCACCTCCGCGTCGAGGGAGCGGGCGGCGAGCAGGACCGAGGGATGCTCGATCGTCGAGACGGCCACCTTCCCGCCGACGGCGCGATGCCCGCCGATCACTGCCAGGGCGTTGGCCTCGGTCCCGCTCGCGGTGAAGACCACCTCGCGCGGCGAGCACCGGGCCAGGCGCGCCACCTGCTCGCGGGCCCGCTCCACCAGGTCGCGCGCGCGTCTTCCCTCGGCGTGGGGGGAGGAGGCATTTCCGAGGATCTCGAGCGCCTCGATGGCCGCGGCTCGCGCCGCGGGATGAACCGGGGCGGAGGCGGCCCAGTCCAGGTAGGCTCGCCTCATCGTTCGCCGGGCTCGAGCCCGTACTCGAGCATGGGCACCGGCTCGCAATTCTCCACGCCCCACTCGCGCAGGAAGCGGTGGCGGAGCTCCTCCTTGAGCCGGGCGATCTCCTCCTCGCTCATGTCCGCGATCGGGAGGCGGGCGCCGGCCATCTGCCCGTGGCCGCCGGCGCTGCCGCCGTACTCCGCCACCACGTCCCGGATCAGCCTCCCGGCGTTCATGCGGCGGTCGTGCGTGCGCAGCGAGAGGAAGAGGTAGTCGTCGTAGGTGGCGAGGGCGAGGGACCACTTGATCCCTTCGAGGAAGACGTGGCGCTCGGCGACCTCGGCCACCATGTCCGGCGAGTAGATCGTGCCCAGGTCGGCCCAGACGACGTTGCCGTGGACGACCGCCCGCTCGAGCGCGCGGTGGAAGAGGCGGAAGTACTCGGGCGGGAGGCGGGGATGCTCGATGCGGGCGAGCGCTTCCTTGTCCGTGTAGGGGAAGAGCCAGACGTAGGCGTCCACGTCCGCCGGCATCGTCTCGCGGCCGAGATCGCGGGTATCCGCCTTGATCCCGTAAAAGAGCGCGGTGGCCACCTCCCGCGTCGGCTCCACGCCGAGCACGCGCAGGTAGGTGGCGAGGATGGTGGCGGTGGCGCCGTAGACCCCACCCACCTCGGCGACCGCCGCCCGGCGGCTGGTGGGGCGCTCGGGGTGGTGGTCGATGATCACGTCGGGGAAGCGGTCGTCCGGAAGGGAATGGTTCCGAGCCTCCGGCTGCGTGTCCACCATGCAGACGAGGTCGTAGTCGGAGAGCGCGACCCGGTGCATCCCCACGAAGGGCAGCTTGAGCACCCGGATCAGGGCACGGTTTTCCGCGCGTCCGACCAAGCCGCCGTAGGCGAGGGTCGACTCCACGCCCGCCTTTTCCCGCAGGATGTGGCCGAGGGCCAGGGCGGACGAGATCGCGTCCGGATCGGGATTGTCGTGGGTGAGAACGAGGGCGCGTCTCCTCTCCCGCGCGAGCTGCACCAGGCGCCGCGCCCGCTCCTCCAGGTCCAGTCCCTTGCCGCGGCTTCGGAGCGCGCTCCGTGAAGGGGTGGTCATCCGAGGTGATCTCCAAAGCCGTTCTTCGCGGCTCATCTCCAGTCTAACGCCACCCCGTAGGGGGTGCTCGCCTGGACCGGCGCCATCAGCCGGCCCGCTTCTCTTCCAGGGAGCGCACGTACCGAAGGCAGCTGTCCAGCGACTCCTCCATGGCGCGGGCGAGCAGCTCGGCCAGGGCTTCGGGCGAGTGCCGCAAACTCTGGTAGTAGGCCTGTCGATTGGTCGCGTGCATCACCGGGGCGAGGTGACCCGCCCGGAGGAGGTAGTAGGTCTGGACGAGGCGGCCGATGCGGCCGTTGTGCTCGGCGAACGGGAAGATCTGCATGAACTCCCAGTGGGCGGTCGCCGCCTGCAGGACGGGGTGCATCTCCCGAAACTCGGAGGAGCCGAGCAGCTTCTCCCATTTCGGGAGGGCCTTCTCGATTTCCTCGGGCTCTATCAGGTCGTGCAGGTAGGTGCGGTGCAGGGGGATCTCGCGGCGCCAGATCGCCTTCTCCTTCTCCGTGGGCCGGCCTCCCTCGAGGAAGATGCGGTAGAGCGCCTCTGTCAGCTCGACCGTGACCTTGCCTCGCCTGGCTCGCGCCTCCTCCTCGATCCGGGTCAGCGCCTTCCGGTGCGCCCGGATGTGGCGGACCAGGTGCATGGTGGAGGGGTCGGCCACCACGTGCTGCTCGAGGGCCATGCGGATCTCACCCTCGGTCAGCACCAGGCCATCGAGCGCGTTCTCGTGGTAGAGCCAGGTGATCAGGTAGGTCTGCTCGAAGGTAGCGGCGGTTTCCGGGTTCGCGTCGAGGAACTGGCGGAGCTCCGCATTCTTCTCGTCCACGACCGCAAAAGCCTTCGCCTCCATCGATCCGGGCTCTCCCCTGCGGCGCACCGTCCACGATCCCGCCCGCCCGTCGCCGCCCCCGCCGCGAGCGAACGCACGACGCTAGCCGTGCGAATTCGAACCTGTCAACGCTTCACGAGGCTCCTTCTTCCGCGGGATTCTCCCGCACCCACTGCCACAGCGAGCGCTCGACCCGGGCGTTTGCCGGGCTTTCCGCTTCCCCGAGGTCGGCCAGGATCGCGGCCCCGTCCTGCTCGAAGGCGCGAACCGCGTCGAGGTCCACCGCGTCGAGCACCACCAGGTGGCGGCTCAGGTCCTCGCCGTCGTGCAGCTCGAATCGGCGCGCCCGCACGAGACCGGCGTTCGCCAGGGCCCGCGGGATGCGCTCCGCGTCGTACCAGGAGGCCCAACCGTCGGCGGAGGCGCGCGGAAGCGAGATGTCCAGCACGTAGGCCGCGCCCGCTTCCTCGCCGTGGCGCACGCCGCGCCGCATGCCCGCCAGCTCGCCGAAGCTCAGCCGCACCCGCGCCTCGGGAAAGCGCTCGGCCAGCTCGGCGGCGAGGTCCTCGCGCTCGCGCGAGGTCAGGAACGATTCGAGAGCCGGCAAGCTCGGCAATTCGAAAAACCAGAAGAATCGCGACGTTTCCCCGTCCTGGACCACCCGGGCGCGCATGCCGACCGCTCCGCGCCCCATGGCGACCAGCGTCTTGGCGACGTGCTCGGCCTGGTAGCGGGAAAACGCCTCGGCGTGCCGGGGGGGAAGGTCGATTTGAACGAGGAATAGAACCATCTCGCAGGCACCTGCGTGCATCGAGCCGCCCGTATCAAACCGCCATTCTGACGCGGGTCGATGCGACGTGAAGGAGAGGAGGGAGCGGGGAGGCAAGCTTGCGGACGAGCGGCATCTGGTGTGCGAGCTGCGACCTCCCCAGGTCGAAGGCCCGGATGAGGCCGCCGAGCGACGGCAGAATCTCGGCCGGAGAAAGCGTCCTCGAATACGTCACTACGGCGTGAGCATACCCCACGCTGCGGCGGACGTTTTCGTGCGCGATCCGCTGCAGCGGCATCCAGAGTCCGGACGACAGTCTAGGAGAAAAGCTATCGAGGGCCAAGATCAAGGCGTTTCGGGTCCCGATGGCCCCCTCTCGAACGGCCTCCCACGCCGCCCTCGCCGGGACGTTCTCGGTCAGGCCCCCGTCCAGGAGCCAGCCGACGCCCTTCGCCTCCAGGAACCGGTCGATCGCCCGCAGCCGGCGCGGGTCGTCGGGAACGTCGTACTGGATCAGCCCGGGGAGGGCGCAGGAAAACCCCACCGCGTCGAGGGGATCCACCTCGGCGGTCCCGTCCGCGCTGCCCACCCGCAGGCCGAGCAGGCTCCGCGTCCGGACCAGCTCGGCCGCCGCCTCGGCCAGTGCCATCCAGCTCCGCGGGAGGAGCCGGGGCCGGGCGACGAGGTTCGAGGGGAGGAGGCGCCGGTAGAAGGAGAGGGGGCGCGGAAGGGCCTCCCGCCGCAGGCCGCTGACGGCGACGACCAGCGGGATGGGGAGGTCCGAGAAGCGCAGGCCCTCCTCCGCGCCGGGAAGCACGGTGGAGGGCAGGCGCAGGCGCAGTGCGCCCGGCAGCCCGTACCGCACGTCGGCGCCTCCCGCGCGGAAAATCGTCGACAGCCCGAGGCTCCGCACGGCGTGGAGCACCTCGCCCTGGTCGTAGACCGCGTTGCGCGCGCGCAAGAGCCCCAGCACGGCGCCCATGCTCGCGCCTGCGATCAGCGCCGGCCGCAGCCCCTCCTCCTCCAGGCGGGAGAAGGCGCCCAGGTGGACCCAGGCCGTGCCGCCTCCGCCCCCGAGGGCGAGCACGAGCTTCTTCTGGCGGATCTCCTCCTCCAGGGCGCTGCGGTCGAGGGGGAGGGAGGAGAGGCGGTCGAGCTCGGCCGCTGCTCGCGCCGCCAGGACTGGTCCGAGCACGGCGGCGGCGTCGAGGTCCACCCGGTCGCCGGCGAAGACCGGCGCCAGGGTGCGGTCGATCTCCTCGCGGAAGCGCGCGAGCACCGGCTCGAGGTCGAGGCCGCCGAAGCGGCGGATGCGGGCGAGGCCCAGCGCCCAGCGCAGGGCGGCCTCGCGGTCCCGCGGGAGCCGCCCCGGCTCCTCGAGGGCTGCCCGCGCCAGCGCCACCTCCCACCTCTCCAGGCGGAGCTGGTGTTCGTCACCGGACACGGCCCATGACCCTAGCCCAGGGGAGAGGCGAGGTCGAGCCAGTCGAGAAGGCCGAGGGCGCCGTCGGGGCGCCCAAGTTGAATCGCGACGCGCGGGTGCATACCTAGGCGGCGTGGCGGACATCCTGAAAGGGCTCGAACGGACGGCGCGGGCGATTCTGCGCCGGATGACCCGGCTCCTCGCCGAGGGCCGGGCGCTCCGGCGCAGGATCGAGAGAGGGATCGACGCCACGCTTTCCTCGCTCGCAGCGCGCCCGGGTTCCCCGCCTCCCGAGGCCGCGCGGAGGCGATCCGCCTTGACCTCGAAAGAAACCGTGGAAACGCCCGTGAATCGCGCCACCCAGCCGACTCCGCCCGCCGAGCCGCCGAGCCAGCCCTTGCCGGAGGGGCACCTGGTCGCCCGCATCGCGGGGGAGGAGGCGGTCTTCGAGGCGCCGATCCCGGTGGCGGAGGAGCGTCTCCCGCCTCCGCCCGCGCCCGAGCCGGGGCCGCCGCCCCTTCCGGCCGCCTACCACGACGACGCCTTCGTCCTCTTCGCCCGGGACCCGTTCACGCTGTGGACGTACTGGGATTTCGCGCCCGAGACGGTGCGGCGGGCGATGGAGGGCCTGACCAACCCGCGCACCAGGCTGCGCATCTACCAGGGCGAGCACCGCGTCCGGGACCTCGACTTCGCCCTCGAGTCCGGCTCGTACTACGTGAGCGATCTCTCGCCCGGGGAACGCTACGAGGCGGAGATCGTCTTCGTCGGCGACGAGGGCGAGCGGCAGGTGGGGCGGTCCAACCCGGTCGTCCTCCCCAACTTCGGTCCTTCCCCCTGGATCGACGACCGCTTCGCCACGATCCCCTGGGGCATGCGGCTCTCGGGGCGGCCGGGCGACCTCGAGGCGGTGCCGGGGGAACATGCCGGAGAGGACCGCGGGGGCTGGGAGCGGGCGCGCCGAGGCGGCGCCTCGGAAGGCTGGGTCGGCGTCGGGCGGCGGTCCGAGGCGGGCTCCCTCGATCTCTTCCGGCGCGAACGGGCACAGCAGGAGGGCCGCTGACGTGCAAGGGATCCTCGTCCTCCACCTCCACGCGCACCTGCCCTTCGTCCACCACCCCGAGCACGAGCACTTCCTGGAGGAGGACTGGCTCTACGAGGCGATCACCGAGACGTACCTGCAGATCCTGTCGCGCCTGGAGGTGCTTGCGGACGAGGGGATCCCCTTCCGCATCTCGATGACGCTCAGCCCGCCCCTCGTCCAGATGCTGCGCAACGATCTGCTCCGCTCGCGATACGACCGGCATCTGGACGCGCTCTGCGAGCTGGCGGAGCGCGAGGTCGAGCGTACCCGCCACGAGCCCGCCTTCCACAAGACGGCGCGTTTCTACCGCGAACACTTCTTCCACACGCGGTGGCTTTGGCACGAGCGCTACCGCCGGGATCTGGTCGCGGCGATGGCGGCGCTGCAGGACCGCGGCTGCCTCGAGGTCGTCACTTGCGGGGCAACCCACGGCTTTCTGCCGCTGATGCAGACGCGGCCGGAGCTGGTGCGCGCGCAGATCGGCGTCGCCGCCGCACACTACCGCCGGCACTTCGGCCGCGACCCGGTCGGCATCTGGCTGCCCGAGTGCGGCTACTACCCGGGTCTCGATCGCGTTCTCGCCGAGAAGAACATCCGCTACTTCTTCGTCGACACCCACGGCATCACCGACGCCACGCCCCGCACCCGCCACGGCCCCTATTTGCCCATCTACACGCCCTCCGGCGTGGCCGCCTTCGGCCGGGATCCCGAGTCGAGCGAGCAGGTCTGGAGCGCCGAACTCGGATATCCGGGCGATTTCGACTACCGCGATTTCTACCGGGACATCGGCTACGACCTCGACTGGGAGTACGTGCGGCCCTACATCCAGCCGGACGGGCAGCGGAAGAGCACGGGTTTCAAGTACCACCGGATCACCGGCAAGACGGACCAGAAGGAGCCCTGGGACTGGGAGGTCGCCTTCCGACGCGCCGCCGAGCACGCCGCCAACTTCGTCTTCAACCGGGAGCGCCAGTTCGAGCACCTCTACTCGGTGCTCGGGGGCCGGACGCCGGTGGTGGTGGCGCCCTACGACGCGGAGCTCTTCGGTCACTGGTGGTTCGAGGGGCCGGTCTTCCTCGAGCACGTGATCCGGCGGGCCGTGCAGCAGCCGCATTTCCGCCTGGGCACGTGCTCGGACTACCTCCAGGAAAATCCGACCAACCAGGTGGCGACGCCGCCCATGTGCTCCTGGGGCGCAGGAGGCTACGCCGGCGTCTGGCTCGACGGCGCCAACGACTGGATCTACCGGCACCTGCTCCATGCCGGAAGGCGCATGATCGACCTGGCCCGGCGGGAGCCGGCCTCGCCGCTGGAAAGGCGCGCCCTCGACCAGGCGGCGCGCGAGCTCCTGCTCGCGCAGAGCTCCGACTGGGCCTTCATCATGAAGACGGGCACGATGGTCGACTACGCCATCCGGCGCACGAACGAGCATGTTTCGAATTTTCTCCGGCTCGACGAGGAAATCCGAAACAACCGCATCGACGAGAACTGGCTCGGGTGGCTGGAATTCCGCAACGCGATCTTTCCCGAGATCGACTACCGCATCTATCGGCCCGCCCACCCCGAGTGAATCGGGCCCGCCCGGGGGGAGGCCACGGGGTCGACCGCCCCCTCTGACGCCTATCTTCGGCTCGTGAACGCTTGGCGGTGGGCGGCGGTGCTCGGGGCGTGGGCGGTCCTGGCCTCGTGCGAGAAGATCGAGGGCCTCGATCCCGTCACCAGCGCCCGCACGGAGGCCGTCGCGTACGGCGCCGCCTGCCGGTTCGCCACCGAATGCCCGGGCGGAAAATGCGTCCGCCTCCGGCCCAACGCGCAGCGATTGCCGGGGCTCTGCGCGCGGACCTGCATCTCGGACGCCGACTGTGGCGAGGACGGCATCTGTTTCCTCCTGGGGCGGGCGGGGCCGACCTGCCTTGCAAAATGCGAACGTTCTGTTACAGGCACGGATGGCCCCGAGGCGAGGGCTTGCCCGCCCAGCCTCGCCTGCGTCCCGGTCGGCGCGCGGGGGGAGACGGCCTGCTTCGTCGAGCCGTCCATCCGGGCCAGCGCCAGACGCGGTGCCGGCTAGGGGCGATTGGTGCTTTTGGCCCACATCACGGACATCCACGTCGGCCGCGAGGAGGACTACCGATCGCCCGACGAGGCCGCCTGGGTCGCGCGGATTCGCAAGCACTCAGTCGAGATTCTGCGGCGGCTCCTCGAGGACCTGGCCGCGCACGATCCGGACCACGTCGTGATCACCGGCGATCTCACCCAGAGCTCGCTCCGGGAGGAGTTTCGCGAGAGCGCGAGGCTGCTCGGGGATTGCCTCGGCGACCGCACGATGACGGTGCTGCCAGGCAATCACGATCGCTGGAGGGCCGCGGCGGTCGAGGAAGGCTGGTTCGAGGAGAGCTACGGCCGCTGGTTGAGGTCCGATCTCCCCGCCGACGGCTTTCCGGTCTGCCACCTCGTCGGCGAGGTGGCCATCGTCGCGCTGGACTCCTCGCCCTTCGTCCCGGACCTCCCCCCGGCCGAGGTCTGCGGCGAGGTCTCCGAGGCCCAGCTCGCGCGGCTGCGCGAATGGGCTCGCTTGCCGGAACTCTCGGAGCGCTTCCTCGTGGTCGCGCTGCACCACCATCTCCGCCTCTCCGAGGCGGATTCGCGCGCCGCCGATCCGAAGGATCCCACGCCGCTCCTCAACGCGGCGCGCGTGGAGGAGGTGCTCGGCCTGGTCCCCGTGGACCTCGTCCTCCACGGCCACCGCCACCGGCAGATGCGGCTCGACCTGCCCCTGGGCGGGCGCACGGTCCCCGTGCTCTGCCCGGGCAGCGGCAGCCGCGCCGATCCCCGCAGCGAGCGCGCGGCGAAGTACGGCCTGTACCGCATCGAGGGCGGCCGCCTCGCCGAGGTGCGTTTCCGCGTCTGGAATCCCTTCTCCGAGGCGGTGGAGGACTACCAGCCGGAGGCCGCCCTCGTTTGACGGGGAAAGGGGGGTCCGCTACAAGCCTGCCATGGCCTTCGAGAGCATCGCCGACGCGGCCCGCCGCCTCTCCGAGGCGGGCTACTTCGCTTCGCCCTCCGTCGTCACCTCCGTCTTCCTGGCGGCCCGCCTGGAGAAGCCCGTGCTCGTCGAGGGGCCGGCGGGGGTGGGGAAGACGGAGCTGGCGCTGGCCACGGCGCGGGCGACCGCCCGCCCCCTCGTCCGCCTGCAGTGCTACGAGGGGCTGGACGAATCCCGCGCGCTCTACGAGTGGGAGTACGCCAAGCAGCTGCTCTACACGCAGGTGCTGCGCGATCGCATCGGGGAGACGATCCGCGACGCGGCCACGCTCGCCGAGGCGGTGGAGCGCATCGGCGAGAGCGAGAGCGCGTTCTTCTCCGAGCGCTTCCTCTTGCCGCGCCCCATCCTGCGGGCCATCCTCTCCGAGCAGCCGAGCGTCCTGCTGGTCGACGAGATCGACAAGGCGGACCCGGAGTTCGAGGCCTTTCTCCTGGAGGTGCTCGCGGACTTCGCGGTGACGATCCCGGAGATCGGCACCTTCCGGGCGCGGCATCGACCGCTCGTCTTCCTCACCTCCAACGCGGCGCGCGAACTCTCCGACGCGCTTCGTCGCCGCTGCCTCTACCTCCACATCGACTACCCGTCGCCGGCGCAGGAGCTGGAGATCGTCCGCGCCCGCGTGCCGGGCATCGGCGAGGCGCTCGCGCGTCGCCTCGTGGAGGCGGTGCAGAAGCTGCGGCAGTTCGATCTGAAGAAGGTGCCCTCGATCGCCGAGACGGTGGACTGGGCGCGCGCCCTCGTGCTCCTGGGCGCCTCCGAGCTCGACGTGGACACCGTCTCGGAGACGCTCAACCTCCTGCTCAAGCACGAGGGCGACGCGCGCCGGGCGATGGAACGCTATTCGGAGTGGGCGCGTTGAGGATCACTCGAGCTCGGCATCGGCGGCCGCCTCGGGCTCGGCCTTCTTCTCCGGCTTGGGCGGGGCGGGATCGAAGTAGTCCTTCATGCCGAGCCGGATCGAATCCTCGGTGAAGCCGCCGCCGCCGGAACGGCGCTCGACTACGTACCAGCGGCCGTCCTTCTTGCCCAGCAGGTAGGAGGCGGCGCCTCCCTCCTCGAAGCCGTCCTCCTCGACCCGGTAGGTGGTCTCGATCGTGTTGATCTCCACCGTGCCGCCGTAGCGGTCCTTGATCGACTCGATCTTCCAGTCGTGGAGGAGGTAGACCTCCTTGGCCCAGTACCAGGGGGCCATGGCGTGCCGCTCCTCGCCGATGTTCTTCTTGGCGGTCGCGATCTTTTCCAGGGTCTTCGGGTGGATCAGCTTGCGGACCTCGGCCCACCTCTGCTCCTTCCACCGGTCCAGGTAGGTGCCGAGGACGCGGCAGGCCTCGAGGTGATCGCCCTGGCGCCCCTCGCACTGAGCTTCCATGCGCGGCGGCGTCGGCTTGCCCGGACCGCGCTTCTTCTGCGCGGCGGCGGGCAGGGCGAGCATGAGGACGGCCAGAACCAGCAGGACGGGATGACGCAGACGCATGGGAAACTCCTCACGCCGACTCGTGCGGTGGCGTTGGGTCCGAAGGGACCATGTCGAGGATCTTACGCCCTGGATCCGCACTCGCAAGGCGGCTGTGGGCGCCGGTCGCGCCAGAGACCGCCGAGGCAGGCCGGGTGCCGAGGCGGGCTTCCCGTCTCGCGCGCACGCCCGGCTCCGCGCTACGATCGCCGCGTGCGCCTGCTCCTTCCCATCGCCATCGCCATCGCCCTGGGCTGCGGCGAGATCGTGCTCGAAAGCCCGCAGGCCAACTGGCCCGCGCCGCTCTGCCCGGAGGAGGAAGTCTTCGATCCCGAGACCGGTCGCTGCCAGAAGCGGCCCTGTGTCTGGGACGAGGACTGCCCCCGGGGCCAGCGCTGCGATCGCATCGAGGGGCGCTGCGTCCCGCTGCCGGCCGGCCTCTCGCCGGAGGGTGCGAACCGATGAGTGAGCCATTCCTGCGCGCGCACCACTTCGACGCCGAAGGCATCTTCCACGGCTTCGGAACGCGCCACCTCGAGCGCGAGGCCGAGCTCCTCGCCGCGCTGCGGGAGGCCTGCGCGCGCCAGGTGCACGGCGACCGCGTGCTCTGGGTGGAAGGCGAGACCCGCCCTGGCGAACACGAGGCCGACGCCCTGATCACGGCTGCGTCCCGCCTGGTGGCGGTACGGACGGCCGACTGCGTTCCCATCCTCCTCGCGGATCCGCGCACGGGCCGGGTCGCGGCGGTCCACGCGGGCTGGCGGGGAACCATCGCCCGCGTGGTCGAGCGCGCGGTGGAGTGCCTCGTCCGCGCCGGCTCGCGCGCGGGGGACCTCCTCGCCGCCATCGGTCCCGCGATCGGCCCCTGCTGCTATGAGGTCTCCCCCGAACTCGCCGCTCGCTTCGAGGCCGCCTTCGGTCCCGGTGTGCGGCAGGGCCGGAGGCTCGACCTCGCTCTCGCCAACCGACTCTCGCTCCTCGGAACCGGCGTGCCCGAGGCGCGGATCGAAACCCTGGACGTCTGCACCTTCTGCGACGCGCGCTTCCACAGCTTCCGCCGCGAAGGCGAGCGCGCCGGCAGGCAGCATTCCTTCGTGCGCGGCGGGCCGGTTTCTTGACTCCCGAAAGAGGGGGGCCGTACAACCCAAGGCGGTTTTCGTCAGGTTGTTTGCGCCCGGGGAAGGCCTTGTCGCTCGCGTTCCGACCGCTGCTCCTCCTGCTTTTGGCGTCCCTCGCCTGGGGATGCGCGGGCGATCGCGCCTCGCAGCGCGAGGTGGAGCGACTGAGCGAGGAGGTCCGCCAGCTCCGGCTCGAGGCGGCGAGCCACGAGAGCCGCATCGCCGCCCTCGAGCGCCAGATCGATCGGCTGACGCGCCGCGAGGAGAGCAGGGCGGAGGGCAAGACCGCTTTCCATCTCCCCGAGGACCTCGCCGTGGTTCGGGTGGAGCCGCGCTCCATGCCCGCCTACGAGGAGCCGGAGGAGGAGGATTCCTACGCCTTCATCGCGGTCGGCCCTTCGGAGTCCCCGCGTGCGCTGGGCGCGGACGCCGCTCCGCCGCTGCCCACCTCCACGCCGCTTCGGGATCCGATCTCCGCCCGAGGCTTCGAGCGGGCGAAGGAACTTCTCGCCGCGGGGCGGCTGGAGGAGGGCATCCGCGAGCTCGAGGCCTTCGTGGCGAAGAACCCGCGCGACCTGCACGCGGACGACGCGCTCCTCGCCTTGGGCGAGGCGTGGCTTTTGCGCGGCTTGCCGAACCGCGCGCTCGATGCCTTCGAGCGGGTGGTCACCGAGTATCCCGGGGGCGATGCCGTCCCCATGGCCCTTCTCCGCTACGGCGACACCAGCCTCTCGCTGGGCAAGAGGGCGGCCGCCCGCGCCGCCTACCAGCGTCTGATCGAGGCGTTTCCGGGGGGCCGGCCCGCCGCGCTGGCGAGGTCCAAGCTCTCCCTCCTCGATGGAGACACCCCATGACGAATCGGCACAAGCGGTTGCCCTGGGTCCTGGCGCTCGTCTGCGCGCCCCTCGTCTCCTCGGCGCAGATCGAGGCGGGCGGGGTGCTCGAGCCCGAGCCGGAGGCCCCGGCCGAGGACCTCGTCGGCGGCGAGGCCGTGCATCGCGTCGTCCCCGGCGACACGCTCTGGGATCTCTCCGAGCGCTACCTGGGCAGCCCCTGGCACTGGCCGCGGGTCTGGTCCTACAACCCGGAGATCGAGAACCCGCACTGGATCTTCCCCGGCGATCGCGTCCGCCTCGCCCCTGCGGCACCCGTCCCGGTGGTCACCGAGGAGGAGCCCGTCGTCGACGACGTGCCCGTCGAGGTCCCCGAGGTCGCCACGGTCGGGCAGATCGGCTACCACGGCCGGGGGCGCCGCTTCCGCACCGAGGGCATCATCAGCCGCGGCGCGCTGGAGGAGACGGCGATCATCGAGAGCTCCTTCGAGGAAAAGGAGCTGCTGGTGGAGGGCGATCGCGTCTACCTCGCCTGGCCAAAGCACCGCCCCGTGCAGGTGGGACAGGTCTACGTGGTCTTCCGCCCCGAGGGGAAGATCTACCACCCGGTCACGGACGCCTACGTCGGCCACTTCACCCGGATCCTCGGCGCCGTTCGCGTGGTGGACGCCTCGCCCTTCCGCAAGCACGTCACCGGCATGATCGTGAAGTCGTTCGAGGAAATCGAGCGCGGCGACCGCATCGGTCCCTCGCTCTTCGACCTGGAGCGCCCGGTCGCCGAGCGCCCGAACCCGCGCAACCTGGTCGGCCGGATCACCGCCACGCTCGTGGCCGGCATCCGCGAGATCGGTCAGGACCAGGTCGTCTTCCTCGACCGGGGGCGCGAGCACGGCGTCCAGCCCGGAAACCGCTTCGTGGTCGTGCACTCGGGCGATGGCCTGGAGCTTCCAGACGAGGCCTTCTTCGTCTCCGAGCTTCCGGCGGAGGCGGTGGCGGAACTCCTCGTCATCGAGGTGCAGGAGACCACCTCGGCCGCGGTGGTGGTCATGGCCCGGCGCGAGTTCCAGGTGGGCGACCGGGTGGTGATGCGCGCGACTTCCAGGTAAGGATAGGCGCGTGGAAAAGCGCACCGCCGTCGTCCTCGTCGTGATCTTCGGTGGGCTGGTCGTCGCCCTCCTTTCGTTTTCCGTCCTCGCCTTTGTGGCCATGGAGCGCGGGGGCGGAGTCCTCGCCTTCGCCGGCTTCGGCAACGTGGGCGTGGTGGAGGTGAAGGGCCCCATCGTCGAAAGCGACCAGGTCGTCGAGGACCTGAGCTATTTCCGCGAGCAACCGCAGATCCGCGCGGTCGTCCTCCGCATCGACTCGCCGGGCGGTTCGGTCGGCCCCTCGCAGGAGATCTTCGCAGAGGTCCGGCGCCTCGCCGAGGAGAAGGTGGTCGTCGCCTCCATGGGCGCGGTGGCCGCCTCGGGGGGCTACTACGTGGCGCTGCCCGCCACCCGCATCGTGGCCAATCCCGGCACCATCACCGGCTCCATCGGCGTGATCACCCAGATCCCCAACGTGGAGGAGCTCGCCGACAAGATCGGCTTCCGCATGAACGTGGTGGCCAGCGGTCCCTCCAAGGACGCCGGCAATCCCTTCCGCCCCTTCACCGAGGAGGACCGCCGCGTCTTCCGCGAACTCGTCGACGACGTCTACCGGCAGTTCGTCGAGGACGTGGCGCAGAGCCGCAACCTAGCGGTGGAGGAGGTGCGGCGCATCGCCGACGGCCGCGTCTACACCGGCGCGCAGGCGAAGGCGCTGGGCCTCGTCGACGAGCTGGGCAACTTCAACGACGCCGTGGATCTCGCCGCCGAGCTGGCCGGCATCGACGATCCGGAGCTCGTCTATCCGCCCCATGCCCGGCGCCTCAGACTGCGGGATTTCCTCGTAGAGGGTGCCCAGTCCCTGGTGCGCAGCGCCGTCGCCGAGCTGCGGGAGCAGCTGCGCGAAACCGCATCGGTCGAGTACCGCCTCCCGTAGATCCCTCTCACGGAGCGAGCATGGAACGACTCTGGGCCCCCTGGAGGATGGAGCTGATCGAGTCGGAGAAGCCGCAGGGATGCATCTTCTGCCGCTTCTTCGCGGAGCAGGACGACGAGCGCAACCTCGTGGTCGCCCGGACCTCGTCCTCGTTCGTCGTGCTCAACAAGTACCCCTACAACAACGGGCACCTCATGGTGATCCCGGCCGGCCACCGCGCCGCGCTCGAGGAACTCGACGACCGCGCTTACGACGATCTGCAGCGGCTCTTGCGGATCGCCATCCGCGTGGTGCGGGAGGTCTACACCCCCGACGCGATGAACGTGGGGATGAACCTCGGCCGCGCCGCCGGCGCGGGGATCGCCGACCACCTCCACTGGCACGTCGTGCCCCGGTGGAACGGCGACACGAATTTCATGCCCGTGCTGGCGGACACCCGAGTCCTCCCCGAGCACCTGCAGGCCACTTGGAAGAAGCTGCGGCCCGCCTTCGAGCGGGCCCTGTCGGGCTGATGGATCCGGCCCTGGCCAAGATCCTCTGGGCTTCCTTCCTCGGGGTGGCGGTCGGCGCCGCCATCGGTGTCCTCGTGGCCGCCGCGGGCAAGCGCCGCGAGTCCCAGGCGAGGTCGGCCTACCTGCAGTCCTTCCGCTACATCCTCGAGGGCGATCCCGATGCCGCCATCGAGGCGCTCGCCATCTCCGGTCCCGATCCTGCCTCCGCCATCGCCACCGGCGTGGCGCTCGGCGCGCATTTCCGCAAGAGAGGCGACTGGGGTCGGGCCATCCGCATCCACCAGGCGCTTCTCCGCACGCCGGGCCTGAGCCCGGAGTGGAGGCGCGCGCTCACGCTCGAGCTCGGCCTCGACTTCCGCGGCGCCGGGATGTACTCGCAGGCGGTGGAGGTCCTCGAGGGACTGGTGGCGCGCGATCCGGAGCACCGGGAGGCGCTGCTTTTGCTCCGGCAGATGAGCGAGGAAAGCGGCGACTGGGAGCGCGCGCTCGCCTACCACGAGGCGTGGGAGCGGATCGCCGGGCCCTCACCCTCGGTGCACTGCCACCTCCTCGTCGCGCTCGCCCGCGCGCGCATGCGCGAGGGCGACCTCGACGCAGCGGGGCCTCTGCTCGAGCGGGCGCGAGCCCGCCATCCGCATTCGCTCGACCTGCGCCTGGCAGAGGCGGAGTTCCTGGCGGAGAAGGGCGAGGTCGAGGCGGCCATCCGGCACGCCGCGGCGATCGTCGAGGAGAAGCCGGCGCTGGTCTTCGAGGTGCTGCGCCTGCTCGAGCGCACGACCCCGGAGCGGATCGTTCCGTTCCTGAAGGAGCGGCTCGCCCGTCTGGGCGACAACCGCTTCCTCCGCCTCGCCCTGGCGAGGCGGTACCGGGAGGAGGGTGAGCGAGAGCGCGCCGCGGAGCTCCTGGGCCGCCTCCTCGAGGAGGCGCCGACCTGGACCGAGGCACGGCAGGCCTTGGGCCGGATCATCCTGGAAGGCGGCGACACCGAGGAGCTGCGGCCCCACCTGGGCTCGATCCTCCTGGACACCGGCCGTGCGCGGCGGCTCTTCGCCTGCAAGCTCTGCGGCGTGGAGTTCTCCGAGTTCTGGTTCCGCTGTCCGAGCTGCTCCGTGTGGGATTCGGTCGACGAGGCTGCCATTGGCGAGCCGGACGTGATATCCCGCCCGCACGATTCGGATCGCCTGACCCTCCCCAGGGTCGAGGCAGGTTGAGAGGTTCGAAAGAAATGCGGGAAAAGGTGCGGCGGATCTTCGCGGATGCCATCCAGCGGGCGGTTGTGGTCGGCGAGTTGCCTCCGGAGGCCAGCTCCCGGGAATTCGCGGTGGATACCCCGCGCAATCCGGAGCATGGCGACTTTGCAGTGAACGCGGCGATGGTGCTCGCTCGCGTAGCGGGCAAGGCGCCCCGCGAGGTCGCCGACCTTCTCCTTCGGAACCTCGTGGACGAAGAAGGGATCTTCGCGTCGACCGAGGTCGCCGGGCCGGGATTCATCAATGTGTGGCTCGATCCCGCCTACTTCATCCGCGAGCTGCGGCGCGTGGAGGAGGAGGGCGAGCGCTTCGGCTGCGTCGACGTCGGCAAGGGCGAGCGGGTGCTGCTCGAGTACGTCTCCGCCAACCCCACGGGCCCCATGCACGTCGGCCACGGGCGCGGCGCCGTCACCGGCGACGCGCTCGCCCGGATCCTCGCCGCGGCCGGCTACGACGTGACCCGCGAGTACTACGTCAACGACGCCGGCGGCCAGGTGACCGCCCTGGCGCGCTCCGTGTGGATCCGCGCGCGCGAGATCTACCGCGAGACGCATCCGGACGCCGTCTTCGCCGAGGGCCCGACCGAGCTGGGCGAGGACGACTACAAGGGCGACTACATCAAGGACGTGGCTCGCGTGGTCATGGCGGGCTGGGACGAGGACGAGACGGCGGAGATCCTGCGCGGCCCCTTCGAGCCGCACCGCGACCGCATCGCCCGCGAGGCGGTCGCGGTCGTGCTCCGCGAGATGATCGAGCCCGACCTCGAGAAGCTCGGCATCCGCTTCGACTCGTGGTTCTTCGAGTCCTCTTTGCACGAGTCGAAGGCCGTGGACCGAGCCATCGAGGATCTCGAGCGGCGCGGCTTCGTAACCACCAAGGTGCTGCCGCCGCCGAAGGGATTCGAACGCGACGATAGCGAGGCGGAGGATCGGCCGCAGCTCGTCTTCCTCTCCACGCAGTTCGGCGACGACGCCGACCGGCCGCTGCGGAAGGCCGACGGCACCTACACCTACTTCGCCGGCGACGTCGCCTACCACTGGAACAAGCTGCAGCGCGGCTATTCGCGGCTGATCAACGTCTGGGGCGCCGACCACGGCGGCTACGTGCCGCGGGTCAAGGCCGCCATCCAGGCCATGGGCCGGTCGGGTGACGACCTGGAGGTGATCCTCGTCCAGATGGTCAACCTCCTCAAGAACGGCCAGCCGGTGAAGATGGGCAAGCGCTCCGGCAACTTCATCCGCCTGCGTTGGCTCTTGGACGAGGTCGGCCCCGACGCCGTTCGCGTCTTCTTCCTGATGCGCCGGCACGACGCCATGCTGGACTTCGACGTGGACCTCGCGCAGCAGCAGAGCCGGGACAACCCCGTCTTCTACGTCCAGTATGGCCACGCGCGCTGCGCCTCCATCCTGCGCAGGGCGATCGAGGCGGGCCTGCCGCGGCCCGGCTACCGGCCCGAGCACGCGCGTTATTTGACCATGCCGGAGGAGGTGGAGCTGGCCAAGCGAATCCTCGCGTTCCCGGAGATCGTCGCGGGCGCGGCGCGGGCGCGCGAGCCGCACCGCATCGTCTTCTTCGTCCAGGAGCTCACCGCGCTCTTCCAGCACTACTACGAGGTCGGCAAGCGGCAGGGCGAGAAGGTGATCTCCGACGAACTGGAGAAGTCGGCGGCGAGGCTGTATCTGATCGCCTGCATGAAACGCGTTTTCGCCAACGCGCTCGGCCTGCTGGGGATCTCCGCTCCCGAGCGCATGGAGCGGGCGGAAGCGGACGAGGAGGGGGAATGAAGGATCGCCATTCGCGGCAGCAGGGGATCGTCCTTTCCAACCGGGAGGTGGTCGCGCTCGGCGTCGGCTCGCTCGTCGTCCTCGGCGTGGTCTTCTACCTCGGCGTGAGCGTGGGAAAGGGCCTCGCACCCGCTCCGGAACCGGCGACCAGCAGGACCCTCGAGGATCTCGACCGCCAGGCCGAGACGGCGCTGGGCGTGGACCTGACCTTCCCGGAGACGCTGACGGAGGAGGAGCCGAGGCCCGCCCGGCGCGAGGCCCCGGCCGCGCTGGAGCCGACGCCGGCGCGGGAGGAGATCCCGCCGAAGCCGCGGGAACGGGAGGTGGCGGAGCGGGAGAAGCCCGCACCGGAACCGGAACAGAAGGAGCCGCCGGTCTCGGCGACGAGGGTGGCGCCGGGGGAGAAGGTGACGCCGGCCCTGGCGCCGAAGGCGATCGAGCCCGCGCGCGAAGGGGGGGCGACCGCGGCGCGCTACACCGTGCAGCTTGCCTCCTTCCCCAGCCGCGAGGAGGCGGAGGCCTTTTCCCGGCGCGTGCGCGAGGCGGGCCTTTCACCGCGGATCGTCGAGGCCGAGATCCCGGGCAAGGGGACCTATTTCCGCGTCCGGGTCGGATCCTTCGACTCGCGCGAGGAGGCCACTCACTTCCTCGAGGATCTGCGGCGCAAGGGGCGCTTCGACGGCATCGTCATGCCGGTGGACGGACGATGAAGATCAAGCGGGTTCCCAAGCCCTGGGGCCACGAGCTGTGGTGGGCCCACACCGAGCACTACGTGGGCAAGATCCTCGTGGTGAAGGCGGGGCACAAGCTCTCGCTGCAGTACCACGAGGAAAAGGACGAGACCGTCTACCTGCACTCGGGCGAGGCCGTCCTGACCGTGGAGGAAGGCGGACGCATGGTGGAGCGCCGTCTTCGCCCCGGCGACGCCTATCGCATCCGGCCCGGGATCCGGCATCGCATCCAGGCGATCCAGGACAGCGAGATCCTCGAGGTCTCCACTCCCCAGGTGGACGACGTGGTGCGCCTCGACGACGACTACGGCCGCAAGACCGGCTGAGGCTGCCTTGACGATGTGATGTATCGCCACGTACGGTAGCGAGCCATGGGCCGCAAGAAGATCAGCACCACGGTCTACATCACGCCCGAGCAGGATGCTCGGCTCAAGGCCCTGAATCAGGTGACCAAGGTGCCGGTGGCCGAGTACATCCGCCAGGGGATCGACATGGTCCTCGCGCTCTATGAGAAGGAGATGCCGGGCCGCCAGCTCACGATCTTCGACCTCCCGATCCCGAAGAGGGAAGGCGACTCCTGAACCCGGGGGAGGATGGCCCGCGCCGCCCCGGCTGTTTTCGCAGACAGGCCTCTCGCGTCATGGTACGAGGGCCGCGTTCGGCCCCCTGGAAGGTGCATGGCTGAAGTCGGGAACATCCGGAACTTTTCTATCATCGCCCACATCGACCACGGCAAGTCGACCCTTGCCGACCGCCTGCTCGAGGCCACGGGCGCCATCACCGAGCGCGAGCGCCAGGACCAGATCCTCGACAGCATGGAACTCGAGCGCGAGCGCGGGATCACCATCAAGGCGCAGACCGTGCGCATGCGCTACCGCGCCCGGGACGGCAAGGAGTACGTCCTCAACCTGATCGACACGCCCGGGCACGTGGACTTCCAGTACGAGGTGAGTCGGTCGCTCGCCGCCTGCGAGGGATCCCTCCTCGTCGTCGACGCCACGCAGGGCGTGGAGGCGCAGACGCTGGCCAACGTCTATTTGGCCCTCGAGCACGACCACGAGATCGTGCCGGTGATCAACAAGATCGACCTGCCCTCGGCGGACGTCGAGGGGGTGAAGGCGGAGATCGAGGAGGTCATCGGCCTGGACGCCTCGGAGGCGATTCCCGTCTCCGCCAAGGAAGGCATCGGCATCGAGGACGTGCTCGAAGCGGTGGTGCGGCGGATCCCGCCGCCGAAGGGCTCGCCCGACGAGCCGCTTCGCGCGCTGATCTTCGACTCCTGGTACGACAGCTACCGCGGCGTGGTGATGCTGGTCCGCATCCTCGAGGGCCGGCTCCAGCCCCGCCAGCAGATCCAGTTCTGGTCCACCCGGAAGAGATTCGAGGTGCAGGAGGTCGGGCATTTCCTCCCGCGGCCGAGCCCGGCGACGGAACTCGCGGCGGGCGAGGTGGGCTTCGTCGTCGCCAACGTCAAGGACGTCCACGACGCCAAGGTCGGCGACACCATCATCGATCCCGCCAACCCGGCCAGCGAACCCTTCCCGGGCTTCAAAGTGATCAAGCCGATGGTCTTCTCGGGGATCTTCCCCGTGGAGTCGTCGGACTACGAGGATCTGCGGGACGCGCTGGAGAAGCTCCGCCTCAACGACTCGGCCTTCACCTTCGAGCCGGAGGTCTCCCAGGCCCTCGGCTTTGGCTTCCGCTGTGGCTACCTGGGCCTCCTGCACATGGAGATCGTCCAGGAGCGGCTCGAGCGGGAGTACGGGCTGGACCTCATCACCACCTCGCCCTCGGTGGTCTACCGGGTGCACACGACGAAGGGGGAGATGCTCGAGGTCGACAACCCGGCGAAGCTCCCGCCGCCCCAGAACATCGACCACCTCGAGGAACCGATCCTCACCTGCAACATCCACACGCCCAACGAGTACGTGGGCGCCATCCTGCGGCTCTGCGAGGAGCGGCGCGGCGTGCAGCGCGACATCCGCTACCTCGGCCCGAAGCGGGTGCAGATCATCTACGACCTTCCCATGGCGGAGGTCGTCTTCGACTTCTTCGACAAGCTCAAGTCGGTCTCCCGCGGCTACGCCTCGCTCGACTACGAGCTCAAGGGTTACGAGCCCGCGCCGCTGGTCAAGCTCGACATCCTGGTCAACGGCGATCCGGTGGACGCCCTCTCGGTGATCGTGCACCGGGACAAGGCCCACCAACGCGGCAAGGAGATCTGCCAGCGGCTCAAGGAGGTAATCCCGCGGCAGCTCTTCGAGGTGGCCATCCAGGCGGCCATCGGCGGCAAGATCGTGGCCCGGGAGACGGTCAAGGCCCTGCGCAAGAACGTCCTCGCCAAGTGCTACGGTGGCGACGTCACCCGCAAGCGCAAGCTCCTCGAGCGCCAGAAGGAAGGCAAGAAGCGCATGAAGCAGGTGGGGACGGTGGAGATCCCGCAGGAGGCCTTCCTCGCCGTTCTTCGCACGGAGGACTGATTGGGCACCGCGCGCAAGGAATCCCCGGCCGCCGAGGCGGCCCAACCGAAATCCCGCGTCCGGCGTGCGCTGGAGGGGCTGCGCTCGATCGCAGTGGCGCTGGCCATCGCCCTCGCCGTGCGCGCCTTCCTCTTCGAGCCGTATTCGATCCCCTCCGGCTCCATGCTGCCCACCCTGCAGGTCGGCGACTACGTGGTGGTGACCAAGTTCGCCTACGGGATCCGGCTGCCCTTCACCAACAAGATGCTGTGGCAGCGCGCCCTTCCCCGGCGCGGCGACGTCGTCGTCTTCGAGCGCCCCACCGCGGTTCCCGAGACGCTGATCAAGCGGGTGGTGGGCCTTCCTGGCGAGACCGTGGAGATCATCGACGGCGTTCTCCACATCGATGGGGTCCCCCAGCCCCGGACGTTGCTGCAACCCGCCTTCGTCTTCGACGACTACCTGGAATCGACGCGGACCTGGGTGAGCGCCACCGCGGACCTCTACGTGGAGGCCTTCCCGGGGCAGGACGGAGAGGTGCGGCACCTCGTCCTCCAGGCGCGCCAGCCGCGCCGGTATCACGAGGGCCCGTACCGGGTACCGGAGGGCCACGTCCTCGTTTTCGGAGACAACCGCGACAACTCCACCGACTCGCGCGCCTTCGGCGCCGTCCCCCTCGGCAACATCCGCGGCAGGGCGGATCTGGTCGGCTTCTCCTGGGGCAAGCGCGGTCCCCGGCTCGACCGCTTCTTCCACCGCATCGACGGCGACGTCCCGGCCGACTAGTTTCATCGCCATGGCGGAGCGGAGCGACAGGCGCCTGCCGGTACTCCTCGCGGAGAGCAAGAAGCTCGCCCGGGCGAAGCGAAGGCGACTTTCGCCCGCGGCCCGGGCCGAGCTGGCGGCGATCCACGCCGGCGTCGAGGAAGCCCTCGCCTCCGGCGATGGGGCGCGAATCGAGGCGGCGCAAAGGAGTCTGGAGGAGGCCTTCGCCCGTCACCTGGCGCGGTTTCGCAAGGGACCCGTCCGCGCCTGGACCGAGCCGATCCTCGGCGCGGCCGCCCTGGCGCTGCTTCTGCGGGCCCTCGTCGTGGAGGTGGTCCACCTCGACTCCGCGGCCATGGTGCCGAGCCTTCTGCCCGGAGACCGCGTCCTCGTCTCGAAGCTGGCCTACGGGCTGCGCATTCCCGGTACCTCCATCCGCGTCGGGGGAGGGGAGATCGCGCGCGGCGACGTGGTCCTCTTCGAGCGGCCCGACGGCGAGGGCAAGGCGATCCAGCGGGTGATCGGCCTTCCGGGCGAGACCATCGAGATCGTCGACCGGATCGTCCACGTGAACGGTCAGCCGCTGCGGAGGCGGCTGCTCGAGGAGCGCCTGGAGTACTGGAGCCACCGCAGCGACCTGGATTTCTGGTACCCGCGTTCGGGCAGCGTCTGGATCGAGGAGGTGGAGGAGGGCGCGCATACCACGCTCGCTTCCCGCAGCCCGCTCGCCTTGGCGCCGGGGCCGCGGACCGTTCCCGAGGGCCACGTCTTCGTCCTCGGCGACAACCGCGACTTCGCCGAGGGGGGGAGCGATGCGGCCGGCTGGCTCCTCCCGGTGGAGGCGATCCGCGGGAAGGTCCTGCGCGTGGCCTTTTCCTGGGGACCGGGCGAGGGAGGCGAGCGCGGGCTGCGCACGGGTCGTTTCCTTGCCCGGCCCGACGGCAGCCGCATGGTCGAGGCCGCCGCGAGGGAGCGATGACGGCCGGAAAGGAAAGGCCCGGCCGCTTCACTCCCTACGCCACGCTCCGGGTCGGCGAACATCGCCTGGCGCTGCTCAAGGACGGCGAGCAGGCCTATCCCGCCATGCTGGAGGCGATCGCCTCCGCGCGATCGCATATCTGCCTGGAGACCTACATCTTCCGCGCCGACCGGACCGGCCGTCGCTTCGCGCGCGCTCTCGCCGAGCGCGCGCGGGCGGGCGTGGAGGTCAACGTGATCGTCGACGCCTGGGGCTCGCCGCTCCCCCTGGGCTTCGTCCGGCGCCTGCAGCGGGCCGGCGTCCGTATCCTCCACTACAATCCGGTCCGCCTCTCCTGGCGCGCCCTCCGCACGCGCTTCGCGCGCTTCTTCCGCCGCAACCACCGCAAGATCCTCGTGGTGGACAACCGGGTGGGCTTCACCGGGGGCCTCAACATCGCCGACGACTACGCCAGCGAGGAGGACGGGGGACAGGGCTGGCGTGACACCCACCTGCGGATCGAGGGCCCGGCGGTCGCCGAGCTCCTCTATGTCTTTCGGCGGACCTGGGAGAAGGAGGGGGGAGCGCCCCTGGACGAGCGGCGCTACCGCAGCGAGGGGAGGCGGCCCGACCCCAGGGTACGAGTCCTGGCCAGCGACATCCGGCGCGGGCGGCGGATGATCAAGGACGCGTTCCTGCAGGCCATCCGCCAGGCGAAGGAGCGCATCTGGATCACGAGCGCCTACTTCCTCCCCACCCGCAAGATGCTCAAGGCGCTCGTCGCCGCGGCCCGCCGCGGCGTGGACGTCCGCGTGATCGTCGCGGGGACCACCGACGTGCTGCCCGCGCGCTACGCGGCGCAGTCCTTCTATCCGCGGCTGCTGAAGGCTGGCGTCCGCGTCTACGAGTGGGTCGGGACGGTGCTGCACGCGAAGACCGCGCTCGTCGATCGCCACTGGGCGACCGTGGGATCCTCCAACCTGGACGCCCTCTCGCTGCGCAAGAACCTCGAGGTCAACGCCTTCGTCGAGGACCGCGCCTTCAACGAGGTTCTCGCCCGCCTCTTCGAGGAGGACCTCGAAAAATGCGTGGAGATCGAGTGGCGCTGGTTCCGCTACCGCCCGCTCCTCGACCGCCTCCTCTCCTTCGTCCTGGGCCGGCTCCAGCGGTGGATCTGAGGCCGCGACGGGGCCCGTCCCTCGCGTCCAGGATTGAACCCGACCATGGGCTGCGCTATAGGTGCGCGCCGATGGAGCCCTGGCATCTTCTTGGCATCGAGCCGCTCGGGCGAGGCGAGATCGAGACGATCCTTCGAGGTGCCCGGGCTCTACGGGAGCTTCTGCGCGGCCCGACGAAGAAGCGAAGCGACCTTCGCGGCAAGACGGTCATCAATCTCTTTTTCGAGAACTCCACCCGCACGCGGGTCAGCTTCGAGATGGCCGCCAAGATCCTCGGCGCCGACGCCATCAACTGGAGCGCCGCCGGCTCCTCGCAGGCCAAGGGCGAGACCTTCCTCGACACCATCCGGACCCTGGAGGCGATGCGGCCGGACGTGCTGGTGATCCGCCACGCCGCCTCGGGAGCCGCCGAGCTCGCCGCCCGCCACGTGCGCTGCTCGGTGGTGAACGCGGGCGACGGCGCCCACGAGCACCCCACTCAGGCCCTCCTGGACGCGCTCACGCTGCAGGACCACCTGGGTTCGCTCGAGGGGCGGCGCATCGCCATCGTGGGCGACATCGCCCACAGCCGCGTCGCCCGCTCGACCTCTCTCTGCTTGCACCGTCTCGGCGCCTCGGTCGTCCTCTGCGGCCCGAGGACCATGCTCCCCGCCGCTCCCTGGGAAGGAGTGGAGATGGTCTCCGACCTGCGCGAGGCGCTGCGGGAGGCCGACGCCGTCATCGCGCTGCGCATCCAGCTCGAGCGGATCTCCGAGTGCCTCTTTCCCTCCGCACGGGACTATTCGCGCTACTTCGGCCTTTCCCGCCGCACCCTCGCCTGGGCCAAGGAGGGCGCGGTGGTCCTGCACCCGGGACCGATGAACCGCGGCGTGGAGATCGAGCCCGAACTCGCCGACGGCCCGCGCAGCCTGATCCTCCACCAGGTGGAGAGCGGCGTCGCCGTCCGCATGGCCGTGCTGCTTCGCGCCGCAGGCAAGCTCGAGGAAGCGATCCATGGCTGAAATCTGGCTTGTGGGGGGGAGGATCCTCGATCCCGCGTCCGGCCTGGATGCCGCGGGAACCGTGGTCGTCCGCGATGGCGCCGTCGCGGCGGTCGAGCGGGGCGAGGTCGCGCCCCCGCCCGGCGCCCGCGTCGTCGACTGCCGGGGCAAGTGGATCGTCCCCGGGCTGATCGACCTGCACGTGCACCTCCGCGAGCCCGGCGACGAGCACAAGGAGACCATCGAGACCGGTGCCCGCGCCGCGGCAGCGGGCGGCTTCACCGCGGTGGTGGCGATGCCCAACACGAAGCCGCCGATCGACGACGCCGCCCTGGTTCGCTTCGTGATCGAGCGGGGAGAGAAGGCCGGGTACGCCCGCGTCTTCACCTCCGGCGCCATCACCCGGGGTCTGCGAGGCGAACAGCTCGCCGACTTCGGCCTGATGAAGGAGGCGGGCGCCGTCTGCGTCACCGACGATGGCCGGCCGGTGATGAACGCGGGCCTGATGCGCCGCGCCCTGGAGTACGCCGCGACCTTCGACCTGCCGGTCATGGTCCACGAGGAGGACCTCAGCCTCTCCGGCGGCGCGGTGATCAACGAGGGGCCGATGTCCGCGCGGCTCGGCCTGCCCGGATTTCCCAACGCCGCCGAGGACGTCATGGTCCTACGGGACATCGAGTTGGCGGCCCTCACCGGCGCGCACCTGCACATCGCCCACCTCTCCACCGCGGGCGCGGTGCGCGCGGTGCGCGAGGCGAAGAGGCGAGGCATCCGCGTCACCGCCGAGGCGACCCCGCACCACTTCACCCTCACCGACGAGGCGGTGGCCGCCTACGACACCAACGCCAAGATGTGCCCGCCGCTGCGGTCGCGAGCGGACGTGGAGGCGATCCGCGAGGGCCTGGCCGACGGCACCCTCGACGCCATCGCCACCGACCACGCGCCCCACAGCTCGCTCGAGAAGGACGTCCCCTTCGCCCTGGCCGCCAACGGCATTGTGGGGCTGGAGACGGCGGTCCCCCTCACCCTGGCCCTGGTGCGCGAGGGGTTGCTCACGCCGATGCGCGCCGTCGAGCTGCTCTCCTGGGGGCCGGCCCGAATCTTCGGCCTGCCCGGTGGCCGGCTGCAGGTGGGAGCGCCCGCCGACGTCACCGTCATCGATCCGGACCTGGAGTGGGAGGTCGACGCGAACCGCTTCGCTTCCAAGGGGCGGAACACCCCCTTTCACGGGTGGAAGGTTCGGGGGCGGGCGATCCGGACCCTCGTGGGAGGAAAGATCGTCCATGAGATCTGAGCCCGGGCGCTGCGGCGCCCCGCACCAGGGGGGACGATAGGTGTTCTTGCAGCATCTGGAGAAGGTCTCGGCCTGGGCGACCGAGGGGCGGGAGGAGGAGATCCTCCGGGCCCGGGCCGCGTTTTTCGAGAAGAGCGGCGAGGCGCACGAGGAGGACCGGAGCTTCGAGGCGCGCATGGCCGCCTTCTTCGAGTACTTCCTCCTTGACCGTCCCCTCGACGGAATCGGTACCACCCCCGTGCGCGCCTACCTGGAGCGGAATGCCGCCTCGCTCTCGCCCGACGAGCGGGACGCCCTCGAGGCCTGTGCCCAGAGCTTCTACGCCGCCTTCGAGGTGACCAAGCTCGGGACGCGCCTCGGCCTGCGCGTCCGCGAGGTCGTCACCCGCACCGAGTACGACATCATCGAGCGGCGCGAGCTCGTCGCCCTGGCCAAGGGCGACATCCTCAACGCGCGCGTCGTGCCGTGGATGGGCGCCCACGTCTTTTCGGGCAACTTCATCTACCACCCCCGCGAGGCGAGCAAGGCCATCCTCCGCGAGGCGAAGCGCCGGCGGAAGGCCGACCCCGATACGTCCCCCACCGAGTTCGCCATGGAGCTCGCCCGTCTGGCGCTCAAGCTCGAGCGCTACCGCAACGTCTCCGTCGAGAACATCTACAAGTTCGGCTGAGCGGCCGCTTCGGAGCAGCCGTTCGGCTCGGCACCCCGTCCAGCGGGGTCCTGGAGCGAAGCGGGCGAGCGAGTAGTCTGGAGGCGTGGTCCACTCGGTACCCGCCAGGCCCGCAGCCCGCTTCCACCTCCCGGTCGCGGCTCCCTTCCGCTTGGACCTCACCGTGGCCGCACTGCGGCGGCTGCCGGCGAACCGGGTGGACGTCTTCGACGGCGAGCGCTACCTGCGGGCATTCTCGGCTCCGCGCGGTCCGGTGGTTTGGTCGATCCAGTACGAAGGAGGCGACCACCTCGACGTCCGCCTGTACGGCGCGGTCGACGAGGCCCGGTCGTACCTCGCGCTCGTCGAGCGGATGCTCGCGCCTTCCTTCGACCTCGGACCCTTCTACCGGCGTGCTGCCTCCGGCCCCGAGCTCCTGGCCTCCCTCGTCGACCGCTTCCGCGGTCTCAAGCCTCCCCGCTTCGGCTCGCTGTGGGAGAGCGTCCTCAATGCCATCCCCTTCCAGCAGCTCAGCCTGAAGTCCGCGATGACGGTGCTCGGCCGCCGGATCGAGGCGAGCTCGGAGCCCGTCGAGTTCGAGGGCCGCGTCCTCTACCCGGTTCCCGGGCCGGACCGCCTGCTATCGCTACCCGCGGAGCGGATCCGGGCGACCGGGCTGAGCGGCGCCAAGGCCCGCGCCCTTCGGGAGGCGGCCAAGGCGATCGCCGGGGGTACGCTGGACGAGATCTCCCTGGAAGCCCTGGATTCCTCGGCGCTGGCGAAGAAGCTCCGTTCGCTCCGCGGCATCGGGCGCTGGACGGCGGAGCTCATCCTGTTGCGCGGATTTCGCCGCCTCGACACCTTCCCCACGCGGGACGCCGGAGCGGCGGCCAGCTTGCGGTCGGTCTTGCCGGGCCTCGATCCCGCCGGCCTCCTTCGCCAACTCGGCCCCTTCCGGGGAATGCTGTACTACCACCTCTTGCTCGCCCGAGGGCTCTCCCCCTGAGACCGAGCCGAACCTGGACTCGACCGAGTCAGGGGAAGACCACCAGGGTCGGCTCGGTCACGCTTTCGGAGACCTCGCCGTTCCCGACCTGCCCGGAGGAATTCATCCCCCAGCAGCGGGCGGTTCCGTCGGCGAGCACGGCGCAGGTGGTCTCGAGGGCCACGGAGAAGTCGACCACGTCGGAGAGGACCGGGACTGGTACGAGCTGATCGCCTTCGATGCCGATCTGCCCGTGCGGGTTTCGGCCCCAGCCATGGAGGACCCCCGCGCTCGTCAGGGCGCAGCTGTGGGCGTCGCCCACGCGGACCTTCTGGACGTCCTCCAGCCCGGGGATGTCGAGCGGTGGGGCCGGGGGACGTTGGGTGCAGGGACCGCCGTTCGGATCACATTCCTCGGGCAGCATCCCCGCGGGTCGAGACTCGACCGGGGGAACCGAGTGTCCGGTTCCCCCGGGGCGAATCGTCAACGCATCGCGAACGCCGCCGCCATGCGGCCCGATCTTTCAGGGGAAATTGACCAGCGTCGGCGTGGCCACGTTCGGCCCCGCGCTCGGCTGGCCCGCCTGGCCCTGGTCGTTCTGCCCCCAGCAGTGGACGGTGCCCGGGGAAACCACCGCGCAGGTCGATGCGAAGCCGGCAGCGAGGTCGGTGACGCCCTGCAGGCCGACCGTGAACGGCGAGGTGAACTGCGACGAACCGGTCGTCCCATCGCCGATCTGTCCCTCGCCATTCCAGCCCCAGCACGTCACGTTCCCCGACTGCAGCAGCGCGCAGGTATGGCCGAGGCCTGCCCGTACCTTCGCCACCCCCGTGATCCCCGGGACGGGGGAGGGGGTCGGAGTGAAGGGATCCGGTCCGGACATCGGGAAGCCGAGCTGTCCGTACGGATTGAACCCCCAGCACCACAGGCTCGTGTCGGCCAAGATGGCGCAGGCGTGGAACTGACCCGCCCCGAGGTCCGTCACGTTCGTCAACCCCGGGTCGGAGGGCAGTTCCCACATCGAGGTGGTCCCGATCCCCACCTGGCCATACGTGTTCGCACCCCAGCAGCGCACCGTGCCGTCGGAGAGCAGGGCACAGACGAAGTCGTACCCGACCGCGATCTTCTGCACGTTCGACACGCCCGGCACGAGCATGGGGGTCCAGGAGAACGGGAGCTGGCTGGGATCCACGCCGAACTGCCCGGCCCAGTTCACGCCCCAGCAGTAGATCTCACCCTGGTCGGTAAGGGCGCAGGTGTAGGTGACCCCGGCCCCGATCTGCACCACGCCGCTCAGGTTGGGGACGACGGCGGGCGTACCCCGACTGATCAACGTACCATCGCCGAGCTGACCGGAGCCGTTGCTGCCCCAACAGGCGACCGTGCCGTCGCCGAGAAGGGCGCAGAGGTGGTTGAGTCCCGCCACCTGGACCGCGGCCGCCGGAAGATCGATTCGGACCGGGACCGCGGATTGCGCCACGCTGCTATCCAGCCCCAGCAATCCCTGGGAATTGGATCCCCAGCACCAGACGCTCCCGTCGGCCAGGATGGCGCAGGTATTGCGGAAGAGCGTCCCCGCCACCGCGACCACGTCGGTGCAGCCGTCGAGACCGCAGGCGTAGCAGTTCGTCGGACCGCAGCTACCGCAGGAATTCACCAGGAAAGCGTTCGTCTCACAGCCGTTGGCGGCGGATCCATCGCAATCGAGCCAGCCGACGGCGCATTCGCCGATTCCACAGGCGCCGGCCTCGCAGGCAGCCCGGGCGACGTTGGCGAGCACGCCCGTGCAGTCGTTGGTGCAGGATCCGCAGGTCGTCGGCTCGTCGAGAGAGGCCTCGCAGCCGTTCTCCTCGAGCCCGTCGCAATCGGCGAAGCCGATCTGGCAGACGAACTCGCACTGTCCTGCCGAGCAGGTGGCGCTCGTCACGTTCGGCCTCGCGAGGCAGTCGTTGCCGCAGGCTCCGCAGTGCTGGACCGAGGTCGCCAATTCCGCCTCGCAGCCCGTGGTTTCGTCCGCGTCGCAGTCGGCGTAGCCCTCCAGGCAGGTCATGACGCAGGAGCCTCCCTCGCAGCTCGGCGGCTCGGCATTGGCGCGCTGCGGACAGCCCTGATCGCAGCCACCGCAGTGGCGCGCATCGGAATCGATGTCCACGCACTCGTCCGTGCAAAGAAGGGTCTCGGCCGGACAGTTGCAGGCGCCCTCGACGCAGATCTGCGTGGCCAGACAGGTATTTCCGCAGCTGCCGCAGTGCTCCACGCTAGAGGAGGTGTCGACACAGGCGCCGTCGCAGAGCGTAAGCCCTTCGGGACAGATGCATTCCCCCTCCATGCAGAGCTGGTCGGGAAAGCAAGAGTTCCCGCAGCCGCCGCAGTGCTGCACGCTGGACGAGGTGTCGACGCAAGCGCCGTCGCAGGGCGAAAGTCCCTCGGGACAGACGCATTCACCGTCGACGCAGAGCTGGCCCTCGAAGCAGGCGCGATCGCATCCGCCACAATGTGCCGGATCCGTATCCGGATCCACGCAGGTACCGTCGCAGTCGAGCTCGTCCTGCGGGCAAGACAGCACACATTCTCCGTCGACGCATGCGTGCTTTTCCTCGCAGGCATTGCCGCAGGCGCCGCAATGCGCGGGATCGGTCTGGGGATCCACGCAGGCCCCTTCGCATTCGATCGATCCCTGGGGGCAGGCGCACAATCCCTCCTCGCAAACGCGGCCTTCCTCGCACGCGTTTCCGCAACCGCCGCAGTGCGCCGGGTCCGTCGTCGTATCCACGCAGGTCCCCGCGCATTCCGAAAGCCCCGCCGGGCAGCCGCTCAGGCACTCCCCGTCGATGCAGACGCCCTCGCCACAGGAATTGCCGCAGCCGCCGCAGTGGTCGCGGTCGGTTTTCGGATCCACGCACTGCCCATCGCATTCCAGCGCGCCGGCAGCGCAATTCGACGAGGGCTCCGGGTCCTGACCACACGCCGTGGCCAGCCAGACGATCACCGAAAGAACAAGGACAGAACTACCGATCCGACGCATTCTGACCTCCTCGCCTTCATCCCCGCGCTACGCGCCGCCCCAACTGGATCCGCGGCGGCGGCGCGGCGATATCATCTCGCGAGCCGAGCGGTTCGTGTCAATACGAGGTCGAGATATGTCTCGGAATCGGCTTACGGATCTCTCTTACAGTCGGTGAATCGTCATCAGGTTGGTGGACATGGGCTGGTTGGGCACGCCGCTGGAGATCACCACCGCGTCGCCCTTTCTCGCCCAGCCCTCTCGTACGAGGACGTCGGAGACGATCTGGAGCATCTCCTCCGGCGTCTCGTAGGTGGGGCACATGATGGGGATCACGCCCCAGTAGAGCGCCATGCGCCGATAGCTCTCCTTCAGCGGCGTCAGCCCGAAGATGCGCGCCTCGGGGCGATGCTCGGCGATGAGGCGCGCAGAGCGGCCCGTCTGGGTGCAAGCGACGATGGAGTTGAGCCCGAGCTGCTCTGCCGCGGCGCAGCAGGCGCGCGCCACGGCGGAGGCGAAGGAATCGGAGCGGGCGAGGTTGTGCGGCTTGAGCTCCCGATACCGCTGGCTGCGCTCCACGTCGGAGATGATCGCCGCCATGGTCTTGACCGCCTCGACGGGGTAGGCGCCGCTCGCCGTCTCCGCGGAGAGCATCACCGCGTCTGCGCCGTCGAGGATGGCGTTGGCCACGTCGGAGACTTCGGCGCGGGTGGGCCGGGGCGCGTGCACCATCGACTCGAGCATCTCGGTGGCGACGATGGCGATCTTTCCCACCGCGTTGGTCCGCTCGATCAACATCTTCTGGATGAGCGGGACCCGCTCGAGCGGCATCTCCACGCCGAGGTCGCCGCGCGCCACCATCACGCCGTCGGCGATCTCCGCGATGGCGTCGATGTTGGCCACCGCTTGCGGCTTCTCGATCTTGGCGATCACCGGGACCGCGTCGCCGACGATCCGCTTGATCTCCAGCACGTCCTCGGCGGTGCGGACGAAGGAGAGGGCCACGTAGTCGATGCCGATCGAGAGGCCGAAGTCCAGGTCCGCCAGGTCCTTCTCGGTGAGGGAGGGCGCCGAGACGCGAGTGCCGGGGAGGTTGATGCCCTTGTTGCTGCCAAGCTCGCCGCCCTGGACGACCCGGCAGCGGATCTCCGTCTTCTTGACCTTGCGGGTGACGACCAGCTTGAGCCGGCCGTCCGCCAGCAGGATCTCGTCACCCACGTGAACGTCGGTGGGAAGGCCCTGGTACGTGGTAGAAAAGCGCTCCGGCGTGCCGAGGACGTCCTCGGTGGTGATGGTCACCTCGGCGCCTTCCTGCAGGACGATCCGGTCGTCCTTCATCTTGCCGGTGCGGATCTTGGGGCCCTGCAGGTCCAGCAGGACCGCCACCGGCTTGCCGACGCGGTCGGAAGCTTCCCGCACCCACCGCAGGCGCCTCTCGTGATCGGCGTGGCTACCGTGCGAGAAATTCAGACGCGCGACGTCCATCCCCGCCCGCACGAGCGCCTCGATCGTCTCGGCGCTGTCGGTGGCAGGTCCCAGGGTGCAGATGATCTTGGCCTTCCGCATGGCCGGCGGCCCTCGCGGCAGAGATGGACGGAGCGATCAGTCGTCCTCGTATTCCTCCTCGTCCTCCTCGTAGGACTCGTCCTCGTCCTCCTCCTCGGAGGACTCCTCGTCATAGGGAGGCGGGAGGTCGTCGGACTCCACCGACAGGGAGACGTGGAAGCGGGAGCGCAGATCCGAAACGCGGGCGAGGAGATCGTCGAGGGCGTTGGCCAGCTCCTCGGTCACGGAGGCCGGCGCGCGCTGGCCGCACTCCGGACAGACGATGGGTTCCCCCTCCATCAACTCGCCGAATTCGAGCTCGAAAGCGGCGTCGCACTCCTGGCAGTTCAGTTCGATCGTCATGGCGGCTAGGTAGCCAGCGGACGGGAATGAGGTCAAGCCTCATCGCACGGGCCTGCTTTCGGATTGCCTGTGGTATAAGGGCAACCCACCCGACACGGCGAAAGGACGGCGCCCATGGTCCAGTTCGAAAGGCTCGAGCATCCGAAGACCGGCTCCCAGATCACCATCGGCCCCGACGGCAGGCTGGTGGTTCCCGACGACCCGATCATCCCCTTCATCGAGGGGGACGGCACCGGTCCCGACATCTGGCGGGCGACGCGACGGGTGCTGGACGCCGCGGTCGAGAAGGCGTACGGCGGCCGGCGGCGGATCCACTGGTTCGAAGTCTACGCGGGCGAGAAGGCCAACGAGGTCTACGGCCCGAACACCTGGCTTCCCGAGGACACGCTGAAGGCGATCCGCGAGTACGTGGTCGCCATCAAGGGCCCGCTGACCACCCCGGTCGGGGGCGGCTTCCGATCGATCAACGTGACGTTGCGGCAGGAGCTCGACCTCTACGCCTGCATCCGCCCGGTGCGCTGGTTCCCCGGCGTCCCGGCGCCGGTCCGCGAGCCCCAGAAGCTGAACGTCGTCATCTTCCGGGAGAACACCGAGGACGTGTACTCGGGCATCGAGTACCGCGCCGGGACGGAGGAGGCGGAGAAGCTCCGCAACTTCATCAACCAGGAGCTCCGCCCGAAGGAGCCGATCCGCGAGGGCTCCGGCATCGGTGTCAAGCCCATCTCCCGCTTCGGCACCCGTCGCCTCGTGGAGGCCGCCATCCGCTACGCGATCGAGAACGGCCGCACGGTGGTGACCCTGGTCCACAAGGGCAACATCATGAAGTTTACCGAGGGCGCCTTCCGCGACTGGGGCTACGAGGTGGCCCGGGAGAAGTTCGGCGACCGCGTCGTCACCGAGGAGGAGCTCTGGTCGAAGTACGACGGCAAGCTTCCGGCGGGGAAGATCCTCGTCAACGACCGAATCGCCGACAACATGTTCCAGCAGCTCCTCCTGCGGCCGGACGAGTATCAGATCCTCGCCACGCCCAACCTCAACGGCGACTACCTCTCCGACGCGGCGGCGGCGCAGGTGGGCGGCCTCGGCATCGCGCCCGGCGGCAACGTGGGCGACCGGGCGGCGGTCTTCGAGGCCACGCACGGCACCGCGCCCAAGTACGCCGGCCAGGACAAGGTCAACCCGGGCTCCCTCATCCTCTCCGGCGAGATGATGCTGCGGCACCTGGGCTGGACCGAGGCGGCGGACCTGGTCATCCGCGGCATGGAGGGAGCCATCGCCGCCAAGACGGTGACCTACGACTTCCACCGGCAGATGGAGGGCGCGACGCTGCTGAAGACCTCGGAGTTCGCGGAGGCGGTCTGCCGCCACATGTAGTCGGCCGATGCAAGTCATCAGTTTGCTTGTGCCGACTTGCGGGCCGAACTCGAGCTTTTCTAGAGTGCGCCAATCCCTGGTCGAGTAGTAGCCGAGCGAGGCGGGGAAGGCACCTCCCCGCCCGGAGGAAAAGATGGCACGCAGAAACAAGATCGCCGTCGTTGGGGCGGGGAACATCGGTGGAAACATCGGGCTTCTCTGCGCGGAGCGGCGCCTGGGCGACGTCGTCCTCTACGACATCGAGCGAGTGCTTGGCCCGACCCGCGGCAAGGCCCTCGACATCAACCAGCTCAATGCGGTCCGCGGGCTCGACTCCCGCCTGATCGGGACCTCGGACTACGCCGATGCGGCGGGAGCCGACGTGGTGATCGTGACCGCCGGCGTCCCGCGCAAGCCGGGGATGAGCCGGGAGGACCTGGTGGAGGTCAACCTGGCGATCATCCGGGACGTGGCGGAGAAGGTGAAGAGGTACACGCCCGACGCCTTCGTGATCGTCATCTCCAACCCGCTCGACGCCATGGTCTACGCGCTGCACAAGCTGGCGGGCCTGGCGGACAACATGATCTGCGGCATGGCGGGCGTTCTCGATACCTCGCGCTTCCGCTTCTTCGTGGCCGAGGCGCTCGACGTCTCCATCGAGGACGTCCACGCGATCGTGCTCGGCGGGCACGGCGACGACATGGTGCCGCTGACGCGGCTCTGCTCGGTGGGCGGCGTGCCGCTGGAAAGCCTGATGCCCCGCGACCAGATCGAGGCCATCGTCGAGCGCACGCGCAAGGGCGGCGGCGAGCTCGTGCAGCTCTACGGCACCGGCTCGGCCTACTTCGCTCCGGCCGAGGCGGCGGTGGCCATGGCCGAGTCGTACCTGCTCGATCGCAAGCGCGTGCTCCCGGTGGCCGCGCGGCTCTCGGGCCAGTACGGCATCGACGGCTACTTTTTCGGCGTGCCCGCGCGGATCGGCGGCGGCGGCGTGGAGAAGATCTACGAGATCGAGCTTCTCCCCCACGAGAAGGCGATGCTGGACAAGAGCTTCGCCTCGGTCCGCTCCGTGGTGGCCGCCTGCAAACTCTGACCCGTTGGAGTTGACCGGCAACGCGGCGGGGTCGGGACCCCGCCCCTCTACGGAAGACACGCGATGAACCCAGCGACGAATTCGACGGCCCCCCGGACGCGCCGCTCCGTTCTCGGAAACTTCGTCCGCTCGTCGATCGGGGCGAAGTGGGTGATGGCCATCACCGGCGTCCTCTTCCTGCTCTGGCTGATCGGTCATCTGGTGGGCAACCTCCAGCTCTTCGCGGGTGCGCAGGTCATCAACGACTACGCGGCCTTCCTGCGGGCGAATCCCACCCTGCTGTGGCTCGTGCGGATCGGCCTGATCGTGGTCGTGGCCCTGCACGTCTTGGCGGGGCTCCGGCTCTCGGTGCTCAATCGCCAGTCCCGCCCGGTGCGCTACGAGGGCTACCGCTACCGCAAGGCGAGCTGGGCCTCGCGCTCGATGATGTGGACGGGCATCCTCATCCTCGCCTTCGTCATCTTCCACCTGGCCCACTTCACCTGGGGCTGGATCTTCCCCTCGTACTTCGAGCAGGTGGATCCCAAGGGCCAGCACGACGTGGCGGGCATGCTCGTCCGCAGCTTCTCGCACCCCTGGATGGCGGCGATCTACATGGTGGCCATGGTCGCGGTGGGCATGCACCTCTCGCATGCCATCTGGAGCTCGATGCAGACCATGGGCCTGTACGGTCGCAGGTTCACGCCGCGCGCCCTGCGGATCGGTCGCTGGATCGGCATCCTCATCGCGCTCGGTTTCATCCTCATCCCCCTGGCGGTTCTCTTCGGGATCGTTCGCATCTCCTGAGCCCGTCTTCGACGACGACGAGGAATTCTCATGAAGCTCGACCCCAAGATTCCGAGTGGCCCCCTGCCGGAGAAGTGGGACCGGCACCGCTTCGAGATGAAGCTCGTCAACCCCGCGAACCGCCGCAAGTTCCGCATCATCGTGGTCGGAAGCGGCCTCGCGGGCGCGTCGGCGGCGGCGACGCTGGCGGAGCAGGGCTACAACGTGGACTGCTTCTGCTACCAGGACAGCCCGCGCCGCGCCCACTCGATCGCCGCCCAGGGTGGGATCAACGCCGCCAAGAACTATCAGAACGACGGCGATAGCGTGTTTCGCCTCTTCTATGACACGATCAAGGGCGGCGATTTCCGCGCCCGAGAGGCGAACGTCTATCGGCTCGCGCAGATCTCGGCCAACATCATCGATCAGTGCGTGGCGCTGGGCGTTCCCTTCGCCCGCGAGTACGGCGGCCAGCTCGCCAACCGCTCCTTCGGCGGCGCGCAGGTCTCGCGCACCTTCTACGCCCGCGGCCAGACCGGCCAGCAGCTCCTCCTCGGCGCGTACTCCGCGCTCTCCCGCCAGATCGGCGCCGGCCGGGTGAGGATGCATCCGCGCACGGAGATGCTCGACCTGGTGGTGGTCGACGGCCACGCCAAGGGGATCATCACCCGCGACCTCGTCACCGGGAAGATCGAGGCCTGGGCGGGCGATGCCGTCCTCCTCTGCACCGGCGGCTACTCGAACGTCTTCTTCCTCTCGACCAACGCCGCCGGCTGCAACGTCACCGCGACCTTCCGCGCCTACAAGCGGGGCGCGGGCTTCGCCAATCCCTGCTTCACCCAGATCCACCCGACCTGCATCCCGCCCCAGGGTGACCACCAGAGCAAGCTCACCCTGATGTCGGAGAGCCTCCGCAACGACGGGCGCATCTGGGTGCCGAAGAAGCCGGGCGACAAGCGCGATCCCAGGGAGATTCCCGAGGACGAGCGCGACTACTACCTCGAGCGGATGTATCCGAGCTTTGGCAACCTCTGCCCCCGCGATATCGCCTCCCGCGCCGCCAAGCGCGTCTGCGACGAGGGCAGGGGCGTGGGGCCGGGTGGTCTCGGCGTCTACCTGGACTTCTCCGACGCCATCAAGCGCCTGGGCAAGGACGTGGTCCGCGACCGCTACGGGAACCTCTTCGACATGTATCGCGAGATCACGAACGAGGATCCCTACGAGGTCCCGATGCGGATCTACCCGGCGCCACACTACACCATGGGCGGGCTCTGGGTGGACTACAACCTGATGAGCACCATCCCCGGCCTGCACGTGCTCGGCGAGGCCAACTTCTCGGACCACGGCGCCAACCGACTGGGCGCATCGGCGCTGATGCAGGGGCTGGCGGACGGCTACTTCATCATCCCCGTTACGCTGCCGCACTACCTGGCGGAGCACGGCGGTCGGAAGGCCTCCACCGATCACCCGGCCTTCAAGGAGGCGATGGAATCGGTGGAGCGGCGCATCCGCAAGCTCCTCTCTGTCAAGGGTAAGCGCAGCCCCATCTCCTTTCACCGGCAGCTCGGCCGCATGCTCTGGGACAAGTGCGGCATGTCGCGCAACGCGAAGGGGCTCAACGAACTCCTGCAGGAGATCCCCGCGCTGCGCGAGGAGTTCTGGGAGAACGTCAACGTCACCGGCGACAACGAGAGCCTCAACGTCGCGCTCGAGCGCGCGGGACGCGTGGCCGACTTCCTGGAGTTCGCCGAGCTGATGGTCCGCGACGCCCTGGCGCGGGAGGAGTCCTGCGGCGGGCACTTCCGCGAGGAGTACCAGACCGAGGAAGGCGAGGCGCTCCGCGACGACGAGAACTTCGCCCACGTGGCGGTCTGGGAGTACCAGGGCGACGACAAGCCGCCGGTGCGGCACATCGAGCCGCTCCACTTCGAGTACGTCAAGCCGACAACGAGGAGCTACAAGTGATGGCGGGTACCATGAACGTAAGACTTCGCGTCTGGCGCCAGAAGGACGCCCGCAGCCCCGGCGGCTTCGTCACCTACGAGGTCAAGAACATCAGCCCCGACATGTCGTTCCTCGAGATGCTCGACACGCTCAACGAGGAACTGATCGGGCGGGGCGAGGAGCCGATCGCCTTCGACCACGACTGCCGCGAGGGCATCTGCGGCATGTGCTCGCTGGTGATCAACGGCCAGGCCCACGGACCCACCGGGCCGGGCGTGACCACCTGCCAGCTCTACATGCGGCACTTCCGCGACGGCGAGGAGATCACGGTCGAGCCCTTCCGCGCGAAGGCGTTCCCGATCATCCGCGACCTCGTCGTCGACCGCAGCGCCCTGGACCGCGTGGTGGCGGCCGGCGGCTTCATCAGCGTGAACACCGGCGGCGCCCCCGACGCCAACGCCATCCCGGTCAGCAAGGAGGAGGCCGATGCCTCCATGGACGCCGCCGCCTGCATCGGCTGCGGCGCCTGCGTCGCCGCCTGCCCGAACGGCTCGGCCATGCTCTTCGTCGGCGCGCAGATCTCGAAGTACCTCCACCTGCCCCAGGGCCGCGTGGAGCGCGAGCGTCGCGTCGTCAATATGGTCCGGGCGATGGACGAGCAGGGCTTCGGCAACTGCACCAACCATCGCGAATGCGAGGCGGTCTGCCCCAAGAACATCCCGATCAAGGTGATCGCCGAGATGAACCGCGAGTTCATCCGCGCCAAGGCGAAGGGGTACCGCTGAGGGCAGACTTCCCAGAGGAGCGACTGTGAAAATCCACGAGTATCAGGGGAAGGAGATCTTCCGTAAGTTCGGCGTGCCCACGCCCCGGGGCATCGTCGCCTCCTCGCCGAGCGAGGTCGAGGCGGCGGCGAAGCAGCTCGGCACCCCGGTGGTCGTGGTCAAGAGCCAGATCCACGCCGGCGGGCGAGGGAAGGGAACCTTCAAGGATTCGGACGGCGGCCGCGGCGTGCGGCTGGCGCGCTCGCCGGAGGAGGCCCGCACCTTCGCCGAAAACATGCTCGGCAAGACGCTGGTCACCCTCCAGACCGGCCCCGAGGGCGCGCGGGTCAACCGGCTCTACGTCGAGGAAGGCCTCGACATCGAGAAGGAGTTCTACCTCGGCATGACCCTCGACCGGCAGGTCGGTCGGATGACCCTAATCGCCTCCAGCGAGGGTGGCATGGAGATCGAAGAGGTCGCGGCGAAGCACCCGGAGAAGATCCTCCGCGTCTCCATCGATCCCGCCGTGGGCTTTCAGCCCTACCAGGGCCGCAAGCTCGCCTTCGGCCTCGGCCTCCACGGCCCCGCGGTGAACAAGTTCGTGCAGTTCTGCGCGGCGCTCTCGAAAGTGGTCGAGAACACCGACGCGTCGCTCGTGGAGATCAACCCGCTCGTGCTGACGAAGCAGGGCGAGATCCTCGCGCTCGACGCCAAAGTGGAGTTCGATGACAACGCGCTCTTCCGCCACCCCGAGCTGATCTCCTACCGGGATCCGCTCGAGGAGGACCCGCGCGAGCGCGAGGCGAAGGAGTACGACCTCTCCTACATCTCGCTCTCGGGCAACATCGGCTGCATGGTCAACGGCGCCGGCCTGGCCATGGCCACCATGGACATCATCCAGTACTGCGGTGGCATGCCGGCCAACTTCCTCGACGTGGGCGGCGGCGCGGACGAGAAGAAGGTCAAGGCGGCCTTCAAGATCATCCTCGCCGACCCCAACGTGAAGGCCATCTTCATCAACATCTTCGGCGGCATCATGAAGTGCGACGTGATCGCCGACGGCGTGATCGCCGCCGCCCGGGAGGTGGGCCTCGATCGGCCGCTCGTCGTCCGGCTCGAGGGGACGAACGTCGAGCTGGGCAAGAAGAAGTTCGCCGAGAGCGGCATGAACATCATCACCGCCGACACCATGCTCGACGGCGCGCGCAAGGCCGTCGCCGCGGCGGAGGGAAAGTGACCCATGGCCATCTTCGTCGATGAGAACACCAAGGTCCTGGTGCAGGGGATCACCGGCTCCGCCGGCAGCTTCCACGCCAGCCAGATGCTGGCCTACGGGACGAAGGTCGTCGGCGGCGTGACCCCGGGCAAGGGCGGGACGCTCTTCGAGAACAAGGTCCCCGTCTTCAACACCGTCGAGGAAGCGGTGCGGGAGACCGGCGCGGAAGCGAGCGTGATCTTCGTGCCGCCGCCCTTCGCCGCGGATGCCATCCTCGAGGCCGCCGACGCCGGCCTCGAGCTGATCGTCGCCATCACCGAGGGCATCCCCGTCCTCGACATGGTGCGCGTCAAGCGCGCGCTGCAGGGGCGGCCCACGCGGCTCATCGGTCCCAACTGCCCGGGCGTCATCACCCCGGGGCGAGGGGAGGGCTCGAAGGGCGGCTGCAAGATCGGCATCATGCCGGGTCATATCCACCGGCGAGGCTCGATCGGCATCGTCTCCCGCTCGGGCACGCTCACCTACGAGGCCGTACACCAGCTCACGCAGCTCGGCCTGGGCCAGTCCACCGCGGTGGGCATCGGCGGCGACCCGGTGCACGGGACCGACTTCATCGACTGTCTGAAGGCCTTCGAGGAGGACCCCGAGACGAAGGCGATCATCATGATCGGCGAGATCGGCGGCAACGCCGAGGAGCGAGCCGCCGCCTACATCAAGGAGCACGTCACCAAGCCGGTGGTCGGCTTCATCGCGGGCCGCACGGCGCCTCCGGGCAAGCGCATGGGGCACGCCGGGGCCATCATCTCCGGCGGCCAGGGCTCGGCCGCGGACAAGATCCGCGCCATGGAGGCCGCGGGCATCACGGTCGCGCCCAATCCGGCGGAGCTCGGCATCACGATGAAGAGGGTCCTCGAGGAGCGGGGCATCGCGGCCTGAGAGCCGGTCGGTCGCTCGCCACCGGTACGGAGTCATCCATGGCAATCGAGCGCACGCTTTCCATTCTCAAGCCCGACGCGCTGGAGAAGGGGATCATCGGCAAGATCATCGACCGCTTCGAGTCCAACGGCCTCAAGCCCGTGGCCATGAAGATGAAGAAGCTCACGCGGGAGGAGGCCGCCGGCTTCTACGCCGTCCACAAGGACCGGCCCTTCTTCGGCGAGCTCGTCGATTTCATGACCTCGGGCCCGGTCGTCATCATGGTCCTCGAGGGCGAGAACGCGATCGCCAAGAATCGGGAGATCATGGGTCCGACCAACCCCAAGAACGCCCCTGCGGGCACCATCCGGGGGGACTTCGCCAAGAGCATCGAGGCGAATACCGTTCATGGGTCGGATGGCCCCGACACGGCTCGCACGGAGATCGCGTACTTCTTCTCCGAGAGCGAGATCGTGAGCTATGATTGGAAGGAGCGACAGGCCTGAGCTGTTCGCCTGATCGACGGGTTGTTCCAACCGTCAGAGCCCGGGGATGACCCTGGGAGGGGAGGGCGCCCCGGGCCGGAGTCGAATTGGGATCAAGTAGCGAACCTCTTCCGTCCATCCTCCTGGCGAGCGTGCCCTTCCTGGTCTCGCTCGCCGCCTCCTCGGCCTCGGCCGGCCTGGCTGCCCTGGGCGAGCACCGGCTGCAGGCGCTCCTGGAGGAGCGCGAGCGTCCCGGTCGGGTGCTCGCGTACCTGGCTTTCCGCATCGAGCGCATCCGGCTTTCGCTGCTCTTGGTAGACGCGGCGAGCAAGGTCCTGCTCGGCGTGGCCGCGGTTCGCCTGGTGCAGGCGGCCGCGCTGGCGCCCTGGGCGCTGGCCGGGCTGGTCGCTGCCGGCTTCTTCGCGCTCCTTCTCGGCCAGACGGCCTTGCGCTCGCTCGTCGGCCGCGACCCAGCGCGCCACCTCGGCTGGATCGCGCCGGTGGCCACGGGCCTCGACCTCGTATGCTGGCCGCTTTCGTCCCCGCTCGCCGCCCTCGCGCGCGCGATCCGCGGGCGCGGCCCGAAGGTCGTCCACGACGCCACGGAGGAGCTCGAGTACCTCATCGAGAAGGGCTCCGCGGACGGCATCATCGACGAGGACCAGCGCGAGCTGCTCGAGTCGGTGATCGAATTCTCCCACGTGCGCGTGCGGGAGGTGATGGTGCCGCGACCGGCGATCGTGGCCCTGCCCATCGACGCCTCCTACGACCAGGTGGTGCGCACCGTCGTCGAATCGGGCTTCTCGCGGATCCCGGTCTTCGAGGACACCATCGACCAGATCGTCGGCATCCTCCACGCGAAGCGGCTGCTCGAGGAACTGCACCGGAGCAATGGTGCGGCCCGCGAGGAGTTCCGGCTGGCGGATCTCTTGGCGGAGCCCTTCTTCGTGCCGGAGACGATGAAGATCAGCCACCTGCTCACGGAGTTCCAGCGCCGCGGCCTGCAGCTGGCGGTGGCGGTGGACGAGTTCGGGGGAACAGCCGGCCTGGTCACCCTCGAGGACGTGGTCGAGGAGATCGTCGGCGAGATCCGCGACGAGAGCGACCGCGAGGAGCGTCAGCCGATCCGCCTCCTCGAGGACGGCGTGCTCCAGGTCGAGGGCGGCGTCTTCATCCGAGACCTGGAGGACTTCGTCGACGAAAACCTCGAGGACTGGGACCTGGAGTTCCCCGAGGAGGGCGACTACGAGACCGTCGGCGGCTTCGTCACCTCGATGATCGGCCACGTGCCCAGGCCGGGCCAGAAGGTCCGCCACGGCGACTTCGTCTTCACGGTGCGCGCCGCCGACCAGCGGCGGGTGACGCGGGTGGAGATCACCTTCGAGCCCGTCGAGACTCGAGGGCTCCACCGATCCGCGGGGAAAGAGGTAGAATCGGGAGCCGCTCCCGCCAATGCCCGCCGCTGAGGCGGTCGCGCGGTTCCCGTCCATGAATCGGCTCTCTCCCCTGCGCATGCGGCGTCTGGCCGCGCAGATCAGCGACTGGCTCGTCGAGTCCCGCGAGGGCCTCCTCTCCCTCGTGGCCGCGGAACGCGCGCCGCTCGATCTGCGCCTCGTCGGTCGCACGCTCGGCCATGCGGCCATCGTCGGCCTCGCCGCCGGCCTGGTCGGCGCCGCCTTCTTCGCCGCCCTCGAATACAGCCAGTGGTTCTTCCTCGAGGTCCTCGCCGGCTACGAGCCGCTGCGGGCCCACGGCGAGCGGATCATCGGAGGCGGAAGAGGGGAGCTCCGCCCCTGGCTGCTCGTGGTGCTTCCCGCGCTGGGGGGCCTCGGCTGCGGCCTGTTGTCGCGACTGGCGCCGGAGATCCGCGGGGGAGGGGGAAACGAGGTCATCGCCGCCTTCCACCTGCACGAGGGGAGGATCCGCCGGCGCGTGCTCTGGCTGCGCCCCGTCGCCACCCTCCTCACGCTCTCCACCGGCGGCGCGGGCGGCCGCGAGGGGCCGATCATGCACGTGGGCGGCGCCATCGGCTCCTGGGTGGCCAGTCTCCTCCGCCTCGGCCCACGAGAGCGGCGCATCCTGCTCGTGGCGGGGATCGCGGCCGGGATCTCCGCGCTCTTCCGCACCCCCCTGGGCGCCGCGATCCTGGCGGTGGAGGTGCTGTACCGCGATGGCTTCGAATCCGACGCCCTGATCCCCGCCGTCTTCTCGAGCGTGATCGCCTATTCGGTGGTCATCTCGATCTTCGGCGAGAGCACGCTTTTCGCGGTCGGGCAGAGCTTTCCCTTCTATCCGCGGCACCTGGTCTACTACGCGGCGCTGGCCATCGTGATCGCGCTGGCCGCGGTGGTCTTCTTGCAGAGCCTCGACGCCGTGCGACGGGTCGCCAAGCGGCTGCCCGGACCGGCATGGCTTCGTCCGGCCTGGGGCGGGCTCGCGCTCGGTGCCATGGTCACGGCCCTCCTCCTCCTCGCGCGCGAGGAGGGGATCGACCACGGGCTGGGCCTTCTCGGCGGCGGTTACGGGGCGGTGCAGGCGGCCATCGACGGCGCCGACTGGCTGGGTGCCGGGTGGAGGGCTGTCGTCGTCCTCTCCTTGATGGCGCTCGGGAAGATCCTCGCCGCCTCGATCACCATCGGCAGTGGAGGCAGCGCCGGCGACTTCGCCCCCTCGCTCGCGATCGGGGGCCTGCTCGGAGGAGCCTTCGGCTTCGCGGCCCAGCTCCTCTTCGACGACGCCCAAATCCAGCCCGCCGCCTTCGCCCTGGTGGGGATGGGAGCCTTTTACGGCGGCATCGCCCACGCGCCGCTCGCCGCCCTCGTCCTCGTCTGCGAGATGGCGGGAAACTACGACCTCCTCGTTCCCCTGATGCTCGCGCTGGGCGTGGTCTTCGTCGCCCTGCGCAAGCGGGGGCTCTACTCGGCCCAGCCCGCCACCCAGCGCGACTCCCCGGTCTACCAGGAGTACGCGAGCCGGTCGCTTCTGGCCTCGGTCACGGTCGAGGAGGCGATGAGCCCGGCGGTGGCCCCGGCGATCTTCGACCGCAACACCTCCGCGCCGGAGATGATCCGCCACCACGGCAGCGCGAGCTGGCAGGAGGTCTTTCCGGTGCGGGGAGAGGATGGATCCTTCGTGGGGATGGTCTCGGCCGAGACGGTCCGCTTGCTGGCCAGCCAGCCGGACGTCCACGGCTGGACCACCGCCGGGGACCTGATGGAGCCCCTCGTTTTCGTCCGGCCCTCCGACGACCTGCGCACCGCGGCGGAGCGCCTGGTCACCACCCGGGTGCGGGCGCTGCCGGTCATCGACGCATCCGGACGGCTCGTGGGCTTCCTCGACCAGGTTCGGATCGCCGAGACGGCGCTGGGCCTATGGCGTCCGGCGCGGAGAGGGGAGCGAGGTGCGGGGGCCGTCGGCACGAGAGAGGTCGGCTGATTCCCAGCCGATCTGCAGGAGAAAATCGTCGGCGAGGGCCCGCGCCGACTGCGCGCAGGCGTCCTCGCGCGCCATGGCGCCCGAGCGAAGCCCGTGGGCGACGCCCCCGGCCACGGAAGCTCCGTCCTTCTCCTCCACCTCGAAGCCGAGCTGGGTGGCGCAGAAGTAGGGATAGCCGCCCGGATGATTCATCTCCTGCAGGGTGGCACCCAGTCGGCCTCGAAGAATCCAGACCGGGCCCCGGTCACCCGCCTCCGCCCCGCACTCCATGGTGGACAAGCCCTTTTGCGCCAGCCGTCCGGCGAAGATCGCCACGAGCGGCTGGTTTTGGCCCGGCTCGAGGCAGATCTCCCAGGCGATCCTCCCGAGCTGCGCCCGGACCTCCCGTTGCGCGCGGTCCAGCCGAAGAAAGGCCTCAGGCCGGCGGCTTGGCCGGCGGGAAACGGCGGCCAAGAGGTCGAGGGAGGACTGGATGGCCTGGCGGTCCCGCTCGAGTTCCGCCAGGGCCTTCGCCCGGGCCAGGAGCCCTCGTGCCCCCTCCCAGCGGTCGAGCGCCGAATCGAGGCCGGCGAGGCGGTCGTCGATCTCGGAGCGGAGCCCCTCCGCGACCCGATGCCGATCGAGGACGGCGAAGACTTCCACCGTGTCGCCGCGCGTTCGCGCGGAGACCACCTCGATCCACTCGAGTCGCGCGAGGCCGGTGGCCACGCGGATCTCCTCGCGCACACTCTCGCGCGAGCGCTGCACGCCGTCGACCTGGGAAGCCTCGGCCTCCACCCAGCCCTCCGCCCGCAGGCTGCCCTGGAGCTGGGCGGAGATCTCCGCCGCCGCGCGCCGCCGCGCCAGCTCGAGCGTGGGTCCCTCTCCCACGCCCACCACGTAGCGATCCTTCGGATAGGCCTTCTGGACGGCCTCGTGCCGGGCCAGGTGCCCGCCGGCTCGGCTGGCGCAGGAGGCGGCCAGAAGGACCGCCAGGGCCCCCCAACCCGCGATCGACCTCATTCGTCCCCCGCTCCGCCTTCCCGCGAGAGGGGAGGGCGGATCACCTTCCTCCCCACGCGGAGCACCACCCCCCGAGGCGGTCCTCCGGATGCCGGCTTTCCGTCCTCGCCGACGAACTGCCAGGGCGAGAGGACGACCTTCTGGTCCGGCTCGATCCGCTCCGCGCGATAGGCCCTTCCCCCGTCGATCTCGACGGCGACGTCCAGCCAGGGCTCGTCGGAGCGGTTGTGGACGAGGATCGCCCAGCCCATCGCCGAGTCCCGGAGGGCAACGTAGGCCTGCAGCGGGTTGTCGGCCTCGTCGGCCCCGCCCGAGCGGGCGATCCCGATGGCCAGGAGCGAGAGCGCCGCCCAGGTGCCGAGGACGGCGGACCGCTGCCAGAAGTAGCGGTCGCGGGCGCGCATCGACTCGACGAAGAGCTGAAAGGCACCCCTGGCGCGCGCGCCCAGGGTGCGCAGCGAGGCCAAGAGGCGCCCTGCGACTTCCATGGTTCCGGAGTTTACCAGATCTCCACCAGCGGTATGCCCCTCGCGCCCCTCCCCACAGGGAGGGCGGCCTCGAAGGCTTGCAGGCGGCCCTCGATTCGGTTACCTAAGCCACGACGAAAGTCGCCGGACCACGACCGAGGAAACGCCACGACCGCCCGCAGTCAGCCGGGGGTACCGGTAGGTGGCCGCTTCCAGCAGAAGGAGTGCGTTTCGATGGCCACGATGATCACGGAAGAGTGCATCAACTGCGGCGCCTGTGAGCCGGAGTGCCCGAACGGCGCGATCTCGCAGGGCGAGGACATCTTCGTCATCGATCCCAACCTCTGCACGGAATGCGTGGGCTTCTACGAGGAGGAAGCCTGCGCCTCGGTGTGCCCGGTGGACTGCTGCGTCCCCGATCCCAACCGCCCGGAGACGGAGGACGAGCTCATCGCCAAAGCCCGCCGGATCCATCCGGACAAGGACTTCGGCGCGGACTTCCCCTCTCGGTTCCGCAAGAAAAAGTAGCCGGTGGACCGGGCGCTCCTCGTCGAGATCGCGACTGACTGCTCCCCCGGGACCTTCGTCCGGCTCGGCGCAGGGCTCCTCGACCGGATGAGGAGCGATCCCCGGCCGCGGCTCCTCCTCGCCGATCTCTCCGGCGAGGCCATCCTCCTCGGCCGGCACCAGCGCGCCGCCTCCGTCCTCGACCGCCAGTCCTGGGAGCGCTCCGGGCTTCCGGTGTACCGGCGCCCAGGGGGAGGCCGCGCGCTCGTCGCCGGAAAGGGTCGGCTCGGGCTCTACCTGGCGCTGCCGCGGGCCGACGCCATCCTCGACAGCCTCATCCCCGCCGATCGCGTCATCAACCGTCACGTCCGCGGCCTGCTCGCGGGACTGACGCGGGCCGGGGCGGCGTCAGGCGCCCACTACTTCGGCCGCGACTTCGTCTCCTCCGAAAGCCGCCAGCTCGCCCGCCTCTCCCAGGACGGCCTCGCCGAGGGCCCCGTCCTCTTCGAGGCGGTGATCGGCGTCACCGAGAGCCTCGAACTCCCGGCGGCGCTGCGCGGCTATCCCGTGCACAGCGACCCGCGCGCCGACGGCCCGCCTCCCGTGACCCTCGAGGAGCTGTGGCAGGAGCCGCGCCCGATCTCCGCGGTGATGGAGGCCATCGTCGCCGGCTACGAGAAGACCTACGGCCTCCGAGCCGAGCGCGCCTCCGACGCGACCGAGCCGGTCGACTTCGGCCCGCCGGTCTGGGAGGACGAGGAGGGCTTCGAGACGAGCGGCGTGGCGGACATCCCCATCGGCTTCGCGGAGGCGTTGCTCCGGCACGCCGACGATCGCGTGGTGGAGGTCCGGTTCCGCGGCGACTTTATCGCGCCCGCCTTCGTCGTCCGCGCCCTCGAAGAGGAGCTGGTCGGACTCCCGCTGGCCTTCACCCCCCTCGGCGAGCGCGTGGACGCCATCTTTCGCCGCGAGGGCGCGGGCATCCTCGGCGTCCGCGGCCTGCGCATCTTTCCGGACGCGGTTCTCGCCGCCGCGGGCAAGCTTTGAACCCCTTTCTTCCCCTCGCCGAGAAGTACGCCGCCCTGGTCGAACTCCGCGCTCGCCGCGAGGAGCTCGTGGCGATGGGATGCCTTCGATTCCCGCCCGAGGAGGCCCAGGAGAGGCGGCGGCGCTTCCGCGCCCTGGCCCGTCGCTTCCCCTCCGCCCTGGCGGAACTCGAACTTCCCCTCGCCGAGCTCCGCCGCCGGCACGCCATCGCGCTGCGGGGACTTCAGGGCGAGGCGTCCGCGGAGGAGCGCGAGTGGGCCCGTTCCACCATGCTCCGCCACCTCCTGCTCCGCCTCGCCCTCGCCGCGCGACGGCGGGGTAGGGGAGGAGGGGAGCGCCTCTGGGGCCGGTTGGAAAGACGCGCGGCAGGACCCCTTCCCGACCGAGCGAGGGTCAGCCGCGCCCTGGGGATCCCGCCCGAGCGCCTGCTGGACTGGGTTTTTCATCCCCCCGGCGGCCGATTGCGGCCCCTCGTCGATCGCGTGGTGGACGCGCTGGGCCAGCCGAGCGAGTCTTGGCCGGGGAAGCCGCTGCGGTAACCCGCCGACCAGGGCGACAACTCCGCGCCTGCGGCCGGCGCGCTCGCCCCTCGGCACGGCCACCGCCACGTCGCCCGGGGCTGCGTGAGCGGAGGCTCGCCCCAGTGCAAAAAAAGGGCCGACAGGCGGCCTCGCCTGCCGGCGCAGGATCGTCCCGGCGACGCGCCTCAGTGTGGAGGGGGGGGCGTGGGCTGGTCCGTAGGTGGCTGCGGGTGCTGGCCTGCATAGACCAGCGCCGTCGGATAGAGGTGCTCGGCGAGGAACCAGACCTGCATCTCGTTGGTGCGGATCACGTCGCTGATGATGATGTCGTTGGTCCCGTCGTCGCCGTCCTCCGCCGACTGGCGCGCGGCCGCGCGCGCGCTGCGCAGGAGGATCTCGTGCCCCTCGAGCAGCCGCGAGATCTGCACCGGCGTCTCCTCCTTGCCGCGCGGCGGCCGCGGGATGTTCGTGATCTCCGCCACGTCGTGCGCCATGGAGATGGCCACGCCGCCCAGGGTCTGGATGCGCTCGGCCAGGATGTCGACGAGGCGCGACTGCTCCACGTAGTGCTTGTCGAAGAGCAGATGCAACGAATAGAAGGTCGGGCCCGACGCCTGCCAGTGGTGCTTCTTGTACATGTCGCGCATGGTGATGGTGTCGGCGAGGAGCTGGTTGAGCGCCTCGCAGCTGCGCGCCCGGACCTCCGCCGACAGCCCGATCGGGTAGTCGTTCACGGTCCCGTATCCCTGGATCTCGGCGCTGCGCTGGTGGAATTTCGGTCGGATGGAGCGGCTCATCGCATTTCCTCCGCGTGGAATCCGCTCCAAGATAGGGCCGCGCCCCGGAAACCGCAGGCCCGGCCCGGGGGGCCGGTGACACTTTTTCGCCGCCGCGGTGTCGACGAAGAGCAAGGGCGCGAGCGATGGCGCTGCAGCCGAGCATCGAGGCCATCTATCGGCGATACGGCCCGGCGGTGTACCGGCGCTGCCTGACCCTCCTGCGCGACGAGGACCGGGCGCTGGATGCCATGCAGGAGACCTTCGTCCGGCTCCTGCAGAACGGGAACTGGGCGGCGGCGAGCCGGCCCGCGGCCCTTCTGCTGCGCATCGCCACCAACGTCTGCCTCAACCAGATTCGCAGCCAGCGGCGGAAGCCCGCAGACCCGCTGGACGAGCTCGTCTACCGCATCGCCGCCCTGGACGACCCCGAATCTCGCTCCCTTGCGCGCTCCATCCTCGGGCGGCTGCCCTTCCTCGACGCCGAGGGGGCCCGCCTCGTCGCCGTCCTCCACTGGGTGGACGGGATGACCCACGAGGAGGTCGCCCGGGAGCTGGGCATCTCCGTCTCGGGCGTTCGCAAGCGACTGCGCGCCCTTCAGCGCCGCGCCCGCATCTGGCAGGAGGCCGGGTCATGAACCGGAGGATCCCCGACTGGTTGCTCGAGCGGTACCTGCTCGACGAGCTCGACGAGGAAAGGCGAGCCGAGCTGCAGCGGAGACTGGCGGAGGACGCAGAGGCCCGCGCGCGGCTCGACCGGCTCCGGGCGGAGACCGAGGCCTTCCTCCAGCGGCATCCGCCGGCGAAGGTGGCGCCCCGCATCCTCGCCCGGCTGCGCGCGGCCGAGCGCACCCGGGCGCCAGTGCCGCGCCGGCTCGTCGTCGCCGCGGCCGCCTCGATCGCCCTCGCCTTCCTCCTCGTCGTCCGGGGAGGGGAGGGGGAGGGGATCCGCGCCAAGGGCCAGGCGCCGGCGCTGGTGGTCCACCGGAGCCTGGGCGAGCGGGTGGAGCGCCTGGAGGACGGCGCCATGTCCGGGGAAGGGGATCTCGTCCAGCTCGGCTACGTCGTCTCCGGGAGGCGATTCGGCGCCATCGTCTCCGTGGACGGCGCGGGCCGGGTCTCTCGCCACCTTCCTCTCGAGGGCGACCGTGCCGTTCCCCTGGAATCCGGCCGGACCGTGATGCTGCCGCACGCCTACGAGCTCGACGACGCCCCCGGATTCGAGCGCTTCTTCCTCGTGGTCGCGGACGGCCCCTTCTCCCTCGAGCCCATCCTCGAGGCGGCGCGGGACCTGCCCGCGCAGACGACCCGGCTCCGCCTGCCCCGGGATTTCGACCAGGCCACCTTTCTCCTTCGAAAGCCCGGGGGATCGCGATGATTTGACGGCTCGCCTGGCTCGGTCTCCTTCTCGTCCTGGCGCCCCTCGCCGCCGGCGCCGAGGGCCCGACGGAGCGCTTCCTCTTCGCCGTCGGATCGAACGACGGCGGTCCTTCCCGCGCGCGCCTCCGCTACGCGGGCAAGGACGCGACCGGGCTGGCCCGGCTGATGCGGGAGCTCGGAGGCGTTCCCGAGGAGAACGCCGTCGTCCTCCTCGAGCCCGACCGGAAGGCCTTCTACGCGGCGTGGACCTCGCTCCTGGAGCGGACGCGCGCGGCGCGCGCCCGGGGCCACCGCGTGGAGCTCTTCTTCTACTACTCCGGGCACTCCGACGAGGCCGGGCTCGTCTGGGGAAGGGAGCGTCTCGACTACCACGAGCTGCGGCGCGCCCTGCGCGAGCCGCCCGCGGAGATCGTGGTGGCCATCCTCGACTCCTGCGCCTCCGGAGCGATGACGAGACAGAAGGGCGGAACGATCCGCCCGGCCTTCCTCGTCGACGAGTCGACCCGCGTCCGCGGCCACGCCATCCTCACCTCGAGCTCCGCCGACGAGGTCGCCCAGGAATCGGACCGGCTCCGCGGCTCCTTCTTCACCCACCACCTGATGGCCGGCCTTCGCGGCGCGGCCGATGCCCGAGGGGCGGGGAGGGTGACGCTCACCGAGGCCTACCGCTACGCCTTCGAGGAGACCCTGGCCCAGACCGAGCGGACCCTGGGCGGCCCGCAGCACCCTGCCTACGAGATCGAGCTGCACGGCTCGGGCGACCTCGTCGTCACCGACCTGCGCCGGATCTCCGCCACCCTCGACCTCGCTCCCACCCTCGTCGGCCGGATCTTCATCCGCGATGCCGCCGGCGACCTCGTGGTCGAGGCGCGCAAGCGGGAGGGAATCCCGCTCCGGCTGGGGCTTTCGCCCGCCGCCTACGTGGTCACCGTGGTGCACGGCGAGAACCGCTACGAGACGAGCATCAACCTTGCGCCCGATCAGGCGAGCGAGATCGGCCCGGGCGATCTCCGGCTCGTCCTTCCCGAGGAGGCGGTGAGCCGGGGAGATGCGGATTGGGAGGAAACGTACCACGTCGTTCCCTTCGAGTTTTCCGTGCTGCCCTCCCTGAGCACGTACGGCGGCCCGCGACCGACCATCACCCGATTCTCCCTCTTTCTCTTGGCTGCCACGGGAGACCGCCTCGACGGCACCCAGGCCGGCCTCGGCATCGGGAGGATGCGAGAGGACGTGGAGGGCGTGCAGGTCGCCGGCGTCGGAAACCTCGCCGGAGGCGACGTCGACGGGCTGCAGCTGGCCCTGGCCTTCAACCGCGTCGGCGGCGGCGTGAAGGGTGTGCAGATGGCCCTGGGCGCCAACGTCGCCGGCGGCGAGGTTGACCACCTCCAGATGGCGGTCGGCGCCAACCTCGTCTTCGGAACCCTCGACGGCCTCCAGCTCTCCGTCGGTCCGAGCCTCGGCCTCGGGCGGGTGGAAGGCGTGCAGCTTTCCGTCTCCTATGCCCACTCCGGCGGGCGCATGGATGGCATCCAGCTCGCCGGCGGCATGGTCCTCGGCGGCGACCACGTCCAGGGGATCCAGGCCGCGGGCGGCGCCGCCTTCGCCCTGGGCTCGGTCCAGGGCGTCCAGATGGCCGGCGGCACGAACCTCGCTCTCGGCGATCTCTCGGGATTTCAGGCGTCCGCGGGCGCCAACTGGATCGGCGGCTCCCTGATTGGCTTCCAGCTCGCCGCCGGCTTCAACCAGGCGGGCCGCGTGGACGGCTCCCAGCTCGCGGCGGTCAACGGCGCCGGCGACGTGGACGGCTTCCAGGTCGGCGTCCTGAACTTCGCCCGCGACGTGGACGGCGTCCAGATCGGCCTGGTCAACTTCGCGCGCTCGGTCGACGTGCCCATCGGGCTCCTCAACATCGTCTCGGAGGGCCGGTTCCGCATCGGCCTCTGGGGCTCCGAGCTGGCCATGGGGCATCTCTCCCTGAAGACGGGAAGCCCGACCGTCCACTCGATCCTCACCGCCGGGATCCGGCCAGAGCGGGCCCGCGGCGACGAGATCAACTGGAGCCTGGGCGCGGGGCTGGGGCTGCATCTTTCGAGCGCCATCCGCTGGATCGACTTCTTCGAACCGGAGGTCCTGGTGACCACCGTCTTCGAGGGGGCCGATGCCCAGGCCCTGACTCCGGCGCTGCGCCTGGGCGTCGGCTGGGACCTCGCGCGCCGGCTCGCCGTCTTCGCCGGCATCAGCGCCAATCTCTCGGTCCAGTGGGACGATCTTCGCGACGAAAGGCTGGGCGTCGCGCCGACGATCACGCTCGGAACCGGGCGCCGATCGTCGGTGCGCCTGTGGCCGGGCTTCTTCGCGGGCATCGAGATCTGAGCAGCCGTTCCCGGGATGACCGCGGCGGATCCGCTCCTCGCCGCGACGTCCGCCTCGGGATCCGCCGCGCGAACCGAGCCCGAACCTCCGAGATCGGATGTCCGCCGGCCGCCGTGGGGACCGCGGCCCGGGGCCGCAGCGCCGCCCAACCGCGATCCAACTTGGTTCGCCTAATGTACGTTATGTCAACCACAAGATCGGACGAGCGGGCCGACGCCGCGCCCCGGAACGCCCCGGCGCCGCCGGCGTGAAAGTCGGTACACGGCAGCGGCAGCATCCGCCCACGCTCCGCCTCGAAGCGCTCGGCGATGGTCTGTCCCTCCGCGTTCCTCGTGGTCTGGGCACGGCGTTCCAGCCGCCCAAGCAGCTGCTCACTCCGCTCGCTCAGGCTGTTGCTAACCGGGATCGGGACCAGCTCCTGCAGGAGGATCCCTTTGCCCCGCGCCGCGACTCCTCCCTTGTCGCTGCCAGTCCCTGGTCGAGCGAAGCACGGCTCGAAGACGTAGTGGGTGACCAGCGCCTGAAACCGGCTGGTCAGCTGCGGCTCGGAACCGACCAGCACCTTCGCCACAGCCGGCTTGAGGTTGTCGTAGAGGATCCGTCTCGGCACGGCGCCGAAGTACGCGAGGGCGCGGACGTGGCCGTCCAGGAAGGAGACCGGGTCCTGCCGCTCGTAGAGCCAGGCCAAGTCGCGGCCGGAGTGCATCCACCGCATCACGAACATCCAGGCCTTCTTCCGGACGCCCGCAACGTCGACGAGGACCTCGAAGAAGTCCACCTCCGCCAGGTCTCCCGGCTGGTAGACGAGGGGGACGGCGACCTCGCGGCGCTGCCGCTTCCACTCGCGGACGTACTCCTTGACCAGCGTCTCCCCGACCGACCAGCCCTCCTCCCGCAGCATCGCGTGCAGCCGCAGCATCCTCCTGCCGAAGTCCTGCCCCTGAACGGATGGCGCGTGCTCCGGCGAATGCGGGGTGGATCAGTTTCAGAGCGCCGAATGGATCAGTTTCAGAGCGGTGCGATCACCCGATCGCCCGATGGCAGGCACGTGCTCCTTTCTCGGCTGCCCATGATCGTCCAGCCGAACCCGAGATCGGCGCCAAGTGCAACGTCGACCCACCTCGACTCGAGGAGCTGATACGTCAGCTCGCCACGGACGAAACTGAGGCCGATCTGCCCGCCGACATCCACCGAATCGCTGAGGCCGTAGCGGAGCGCGTAGGTAGGGGTCACCTGTGGAAACCACGAGCGCCAGGAGGATTCCGAAACCGCCGACTCGATGAGCCAGTGGCCGTAGAGGCCGGCCGCCTGCACGCCCACGGAGTGCTCGGAGCGGCCGGCCTCGAGCGTCCGCGCCGGGCGAAAGCCCGCCGGATGCGAGCAGGCCCCGGTCGCGACGGCAATCCGCACGGCGATCCACCACCCGCGCATCGACGAGCTCGACTTCATGTGCATGACCCTTCACCCTTGGTGTGTTGGCCTGCGCGCTCGATCGGCAAAATCGCATGGTGGAAGCGGGGACACAGGAGCTCGGCAATGGGGCCGGGCGCATGGCGCCAGAGAAGGCTAATGCGCGCCTCCCCTTCCCTCCCTGCCCCTCCCTTTCGCTCAGAAGGCCAGGTCGAAGCCGACCAGCAGGGGCCGAGCCTGGTTCCCGATCGCCCTGTACTCCTCCTCGTCCGCGGGCGGGACAGTAGGCCGGCCCGAGGTGGCCGACCACGGAGAGTGCGGGAAGGGGCCGGAGGCCGCCCAGGACGGGAACTCCGAGGGAGGGATAGAGGTTGGACTTCCGCTCCACGTCGTGCTCGACCTGGACCGGGGATGCCCCGAGTCCGAGATCGGCGCCGAGGGCGAGGTCGACGATCGGGGTCTCGAGGACCTGGAAGGTGGCCTCGGCCCGCCCATAGGAGAGGCCCGCCTGCATGCCGAGCTGGAGCCTCTCCGTCAACCCGTAGCGCACGGTCATCGTCGGCGTGAGGGGCACGACTGCCCTGCTTTCACCCCCCCATGTCGGCGAAGGGACGGAATGGGGCAGCGTTCTCGCCGCCGAGTTCGAATGCCACCGGAACCGCCTGTAGGCCGACGGCGAATTCGAATTCGCCCGCATCCAAGGTTCGAGCCGGACGAAATCCCGTGGGGTGAGAGCAGGCTCCGAGTGCAGTGGCGAGCACGATGGCGAAACCGTGCGCTTTCTTCCCTGATCTCGACCTCCCGTCGCCAACGTGCCGTTCACTCGCACGTCATGCCCAGAATGCCACGGGTTACGACGATTGTACGGTGGTTTCGGGTTTCCAACCGCGCGCCGGGTCGAGGACTTGCGCACGAAAAGGGCCCGACGCCGAAGGCGCCGGGCCCCTCGAGCGCCTGACTCAGGCGCCGATCACTCCCACTCGATGGTGGCGGGAGGCTTGGAGGTGATGTCGTAGACCACGCGGCCGATGCCCTCCACCTCCTCGCAGATGCGCCTCGAGATGCGGGCCAACAGCTCGTGCGGGAGGCGGGACCACTCGGCGGTCATCGCGTCCTCGGACTCGACCACGCGCACGGCGCAGACCTCCTTGTAGCTGCGGTCGTGCCCCCGGCTGCCGGTGCTGCGGACCGGCAGGAGGATGGCGAAGGCCTGCCACACCCTGTCCTGCAGGCCCGCTGCCTGGATCTCCTCGCGGACGATCGCGTCGGCCTCGCGCAGGGTATCCAGGCGAGCCCGCGTAAGCTCGCCTACGCAGCGGACACCGAGGCCCGGGCCCGGGAAGGGCTGGCGGTTCAGCTGGGCCTCGGGCAGGCCGAGCTCCCGGCCCACGGCCCGTACTTCGTCCTTGAAGAGCTCCCGCAAAGGCTCGACCAGCTCTAGGTTCATCCGCTCCGGCAGGCCGCCCACGTTGTGGTGGCTCTTGACCGGCTTGCCCTCGAGGGAGATCGACTCGATGACGTCCGGGTAGATCGTCCCCTGTCCGAGGAAGCGCACGTCGCCGATGGCGCGCGCGGCCTCCTCGAAGACCTCGATGAACTCGTAGCCGATGATCTTGCGCTTCTGCTCGGGGTCGGTGACGCCGGCCAGCCGCTCGAGGAAGCGCGACTCCGCGTCGATCACCTCGAGGGGAATGCCGAGGACCTCGCGGAAGGTGCGGATGACCTGCTCCTTCTCGCCCTTTCGGAGCAGGCCATGGTCGACGAAGATGCAGTGGAGCTGGTCGCCGACGGCGCGGTGGATGATCGCGGCGGTGACGGCGGAGTCCACGCCGCCGGAGAGCGCGCAGATCACCTTGCCGTCGCGCACCTGCTCGCGGATCCGCTCGACCTGGCGCGCGACAAAGGCGGCCGGAGTCCAGCTGCGCTCGACGCCACAGAGGGTGAGGAAGTTGTCCAGGATCGCGTCGCCCTTCTCGGTACGGGGCGACTCCGGATGGAAGAAGGCGCCGTAGACGCGGCGCTCGCGGTGGGCGAAGGCCACGGGGCCGCCGAAGGTCCACGCGATGGGCTGAAAGCCCTCCGGATCGGCCACCCGCGGCCCGGTGGTCCACGCCCGGAAGGGCTCGACGATTCCGGAGAAAAGCTCGCCCTGCGCCTGCCGGATCTCCGCCTGGGCGAGCTGCGCGTCCTCCGACGGCTCCACCCGGCGCCCGAGCAGGTGGAGGAAGCCCTGCCCCAGCGCCAGCACCGGCACGCCGAGCGAGAGCAGAAATTCCGCCGAGACCGGCGGCTTCGGCAGGGAGACTGCCGTGGGTCCGCCGGAGAGCACGATGCCCCGAGGCGCGAAGGCGCGGATCTGCGCCTCCGACGCCGTGCAGGGAAGAATCTCGCAATAAACGCTCATGGCCCGGACGCGCCGGGCCACGAGCTGGGTGGTGGGACTGCCAAAATCGAGTACCAGAATCCTGTCGGCAAAAGCGCCCATGTAGCTACTGCCCCTTTTCTCCATGCTGGAGGGGTCGGCCTGGTCCGGCCCATCCGGACCGCACCCCGTGTCCTCCCCGGGGCTGCCGTCCTCCCCTCAGTCGAGTCGATAGTTGGGCGCCTCGTGGGTGATGATGACGTCGTGGACGTGGCTCTCGCGCAGTCCAGCCGAGGACATCCTCACGAAGCGGGCCTTGGTCCTGAGTTCCTCGATCGTGGCGCACCCGACGTAGCCCATCCCCGCGCGCAGGCCGCCCACCAGCTGGTGGATGATCATCGCGAGCGGCCCCTTGTACGGCACCCTACCCTCGATGCCTTCGGGCACGAGCTTGAGTTCGTCGGTGACGTCCGACTGGAAATACCGATCCTTGCTGCCGGCCTTCATCGCGCCGACGGAGCCCATGCCGCGGTACTGCTTGTAGGACCGGCCCTGGTAGAGGATCACCTCGCCCGGAGCCTCCTCGCAGCCCGCGAAGAGCGAACCGATCATCACGGAATGGGCGCCGGCGGCGATGGCCTTGACCGCATCGCCGGAATACTTGATGCCGCCGTCGGCGATCACGGGCACGCCCGCCTCGGAGCAGGCGCGGGCCGCGTCCCAAATGGCGGTGAGCTGCGGGACGCCGACACCCGCCACCACGCGCGTGGTGCAGATCGAGCCCGGGCCCACACCCACCTTCACGCCGTCTGCACCCGCGTCGACCAGGGCCTTCGCGCCCTCGCCCGTGGCCACGTTGCCGGCCACCACCTCCAGCTCCGGATAACGGCGCTTGATCGCCTTGACCGACTCGATGACGTTGCGGGAGTGGCCGTGCGCCGTGTCGATGACGATGAGGTCGACCCCCGCCTTGACCAGCGCGTCCACGCGGTCGTCGCGGTCCGGGCCCACGCCCACGGCGGCGCCGACGAGGAGACGGCCGAACGCGTCCTTGGAGGCATTGGGGTGGCGAAGGGTCTTCTCGATGTCCTTGATAGTGATGAGGCCGACCAGCGAGCCCTCGTCGTCCACCACCAGGAGCTTCTCGATGCGGTGCTGGTGGAGGAGATCAATGGCCTCCTCCTGCGAGATCCCCTCGCGCGCGGTCACGAGGTCGCGCGTCATGACCTCGGAGACCGGCCGCTCGAGGTTGCGCTCAAAGCGCAGATCGCGGTTGGTGACGATGCCGACGAGCTTGCGGCCGCGCACGACCGGGATGCCCGAGATGTTGTGCTCCCGCATCAGCGCGATGGCCTGCCGGATCTTCGCGTCGGGCTCGATCGTGATCGGATCGACCACCATGCCCGACTCGAACTTCTTGACCTTGGTGACCTCGAGGGCCTGCGCCTCGATGCTCAGGTTGCGGTGGATGATCCCGATGCCGCCCTGCTGGGCCATGGCGATGGCGGTCCGCGCTTCGGTCACGGTGTCCATCGCCGCCGAAACGAAGGGGATCTTCAGGCGGATGTTCCGGGTGAGCTTCGTCGAGACGTCGACGTCCTTGGGGAGCACACTGCTCTCGGCGGGGACGAGCAGGACATCGTCGAACGTCAGGCCTTCTCGGATCTTGTCTGCTTCGAGCACGGCGCCTCCCAGGCGGATCCGCACGCGCGGCCGGCCACTGCCCATCCAACACGCGGTGCGCCCCTGCCTGTTCCGCCAGCTCTCACCGCGACACGCGTGCCGCGACGTGCAGGACGCGGCGCAAAATACACAGAAGGACCCTAGTGGTCAATCGAGGATCAGGCGCTCGTGCGCTTTCGGGAAAGCGAGGCCGCGGAAGGCGCCGCGGACATCGGTCGACGGGCCGTGCGCAGCCCCTCGATGGGCGCGACGGTGACCGGGCGGCTCTGGCGCCGCGCGCGCAGCCACTGCCAGAGGAGCACGAGGCCCGCCGCAGCCATGAGGACGAGCAGCCCGTTGTGGGCCTGGCGCGCCCACTCCACCACGCGGCCGATCTGACCGCCGAAGCGGTAGCCGAGGTAGACGAAGACCGGCGCCGAGAGAAGCGCCGCCAGTCCATCGAAGACGATGAAGCGGCCGTAGGGCATCCTCGCCCCGCCCGCCACGAAGTAGGTCGCCGCGCGGATGCCGGGGAGGAAGCGCGCAAGCGCCACGAAGGCGGCGCCACGGCGCTCGAACTGCGCCTCCACCTTCGCGATCCGCTCCGGGGTCAGGTGGCGGCGAAGCGGCGCGAAGCCCTCGGCGCGACGGCCCAGCCGCCCGAGCCAGAAGATGAAGGAGTCGCCTCCCAGGATGCCCACAAAGGAGACGACCACCATCCAGCCCAGATCGGCCTGTCCCTTGTAGGCGAGATAGCCGCCGGTGATCAGGGCCACGTCCTCGGGAAGGGGCAGCCCCAGACCGCACGCCAGCAGGACGCCGAGCACGAGGGCGTACGCACCCATTCCCGTGGCGGAGCCGACGATGTCGAAGACGAGATCTTCCACGCGATTGTTTCAGCTGCCCTTGAAGGTGGCGAGGATCTTGGTGGTGTCGATCTCGCGCAGGAAATCCGCGATGAACCGGTCGAGGGGCTTGCTGCCCTTGGAGGCGTTGTAGATCGCCAGGCCGCGGTTCAGCTCCTTGACCAGGACGAAGCCGCGCCAGAACTCCTCCTCCATGGCCCTCGACTGCTCCTCGCGCGGCAGGGTGGCGCGGATGGCGATTACCCGCGCGAGATTCTCGGCGACGAACTCGTCGACGCTGGAGGCCTCGACGGGATAACCCGCGGAGCGGATCTCGCGGAGCAGATCCTCGCCGCCGCGCAGGTGCTTGCCGTTGCCCTTCGTCAGCGCCACCACCTCGGCGCGCGCGAAGGCCCGAGCCACCAGCGAGGGATCGGGCTTCTGCCCCGGCGGGCCGACCACGATGTGCAGCTCGTCGCCGACCACGATGCCCTGGCTCTGGTTGCGGCCGTCCAGAAGGTTGACGACCACCACCGTGAGCGGCGAATCCTCGGTCTCCTTGACGCCGAGCGCCTCGCGGACCTGCGCCAGCGGCGCGTCGACGACCTTGGCCCAGGCGCGCATGGCGTCGCGGTGGACCTCCACCGCCTTGGCGAACATGGCGCCGATCTTGGCCTGGGCGTGGAATTCGCGAAGCAGCGCCTCGAAACCCACCAGCGACTCGGTTCCCGGCGGCGGGTTCTCGGGCGCCTTGAACCCCGGAGCGTCGCCGACGGCGAGCGTATAGGTCAGGTAGGCCCGTACGGGCAGCGGGTTCTTGTCGAAGAAGGCCTCGAACTTCGCCCGCAGCGCCGGCTGGAGCGAGGCGGCGTCGCGGACGGCCTGGCGGACCGGATCGAATTCCCGCTTGGGAATGGGATGCTGCCGCGTGACCGGGGCGACGTCGTAGCCGAGCTCGTTGAGGGCCGCGAAGAGCGTGAACACCCGCTCGTCCACCCGCAGCTCCGCCCCGCCGGCGGAGTAGATCGAGGTCGCCCAACCGTCCTGGGCGCGTGCGCTGGCCGCCAGGGAGAGGCAGAGTGCGACTGCCGCGAGTGCACGGATCGTTCGAGCCATCGTTCGACTGCTCCTGTCTGGGGTTGCGCGAGGCGGTAGGCTATCCGGCATCGTGCTCTCCTGGCAAGACCAACCAACGATCCCGCCCTCCCCTTCCTGCCCGTACCGGGGACAGAACGGACCGTTTCTCCGGTTGCCGCGCGGACCGTTTTCGCGCTCGGCCCGGACGCAGCCGCGGGCGAATCGGCGGCAGCGCGCTACAGGCTCCGGCCGTCGAATCGGACGATCTGGAGGGCGTCGAGATCCACGCCGTCCAGGCAGCGAACGTTCACCGCGACCACGTCCCTTCCCTCCCGATCCTTTCCTCGGGAGAAGGGACGAATGCCGCAGATCTGGCAGAAGTGATGGTGGATGACCTTCTGGCCGAACTGATAGTCGCCGAGCGCATCGCTTCCCGAGAGCACTTGGAACGCGTCGGCGGGGACGAAGACGAGGAGCGTTCCGGCCCGCGTGCAGATCGAGCAGTTGCAGGACACCACCGGCCCCAGGGCGAGGTCGACCTGGTAGCGGACCGCGCCGCGGTGGCAGGAACCCTCGTAGGTCTTGGCTTCGCTCGCCATTTTCTCCTCCCGGTTTCGGCGCAGTCTACACCTCGCCCGGCACGCGGGACCAGGCGAAACGCCAACGGCTTTTGCTACTGAACCAGGCAGGCGCGGAGTGCGTCGCGGTTTTCGTGCAGCTCGCGGGCGAAGGTCTCCGAGATCGAGAGCAGGAGCTTGAGGCAGGCCTGGGGCTTTTGCCGTTGGAGGCTGGCGAAGTCGTGGCGGCGGATCTCCAGGACCCGGACGTCCGTGGCGGCGACTGCCGAGACCATCCGCGGCGTCTGAGCCACCAGCGCCAACTCGCCGAAGGAAGAGCCCGGCTCGAGGACCACCAGCTCCCGGTCGGCGCCGGAGGGATCCTTCATCCGGATGGAGACGTTGCCCGCCTCGATCACGTAGAGCGCATCGCCGAGCATGTTCTCCACGAAGATCGGCGAGCCGGCGGGAAGCTCCCGCGGGATGGCGATCGAGGCGAGGATCTGCAGGCCGGTCTCGGTGAAATCCTTGAAGAGGGGGCAGCGGGCCAGGGTTCGGATGCGGTCCACGAGCGACCCGTATCACGGGCCCCGGAGGGGAGCAACTTCCGCGTACCCGCGCAGCGTCGAACCGGCGACCTACGGGCTCTCCTTCCCCCCCTCGTCGTTCGAAGGCTTGCGGCGCCGCGATGGCCGACGCTTGACGCGCACGGTGGCATCCACCACGGGTGCGGCGAGGCCGTCGTCTCGACGCTCGAAGGCGACGCGGGCGCGGACGTCCCACTGCATCCGGGTGAGCGCGTCCACGAGCATCTCCTCGAGGTTCACGCTCTCGAGAAAGGAGCGGACCTCGGCCCCGACGATCCGCAACACCTCGGCCTTGGTGCGTTCCGCCTGGGCGAGCGCCGCGGCGAGCGCCTCCTTGGGCAACTTCAGCTCCTTGACCGCGGAGCGAATCCCCTCCTCGGTCATGAAGAGCGCGCCCATGCCCGAGACCACCACCTTGCGAAAGAGGTCGGTGACACCCCGGCCCTTGGCCTTTTCGTCCTGCAGCTCGGCTTCGAGGTCCCGTTCCGCCTTCATCGCGTCCCCGCCAGGAAGACCGGCAGGCGCACCTGATGCGCCTCCACCGAGACGCGCCCCGCCACGTTGCGGGCCATCTTTCGGAACGCCCGCGCCACCGCCGAATCCGGATGCGCAACCGTCACCGGCACGCCCTGGTCACCCCCCTCGCGCACGGCCAAGTCCAGCGGGATCTCACCGAGGAAGGGAATGCCCATGGCCTCCGCCGCCCGACGCCCACCGCCCGAGGAGAAGATGGGCGTGGTGTGCTGACAGTGCGGGCAGGCGAAGGATGACATGTTCTCCACGAGCCCCAGCACCGGGATGGCGACCCGATCGAACATGGTCTTGGCCTTGACGACGTCGGCCAGCGCCACGTCCTGCGGCGTGGAGACGAGGACCACGCCGGACGACTTGACGAGCTGCGCGAGCGAGAGCGGCACGTCGCCCGTCCCCGGAGGCAGGTCGAGCACGAGATAGTCGAGCTCACCCCAGTTCACGTCGCGCAGAAGCTGGGTGAGCGCCGAGTGCAGCATCGGCCCCCGCCAGATCATCGCCTGGTCCGGCTCGACCAGAAATCCGATGGACATGAGCCGGAGACCATGCGCCTCGAGCGGCTCGAGGGTGCGGCCGTCGCGGCTGACGGGGCGTCCATCCACGCCCGTCATCAGGGGGACCGAAGGCCCGTAGAAATCGGCGTCGAGCAGGCCGACCGAGGCACCCTCCTGCGCCAGGGCGACCGCGAGGTTGAGCGCGACGGTGCTCTTGCCCACGCCGCCCTTCCCCGCGCCCACCAGCACCACGTTCTTGACCTGCGGGAGCAGGCCGTCCGCCTGCCGCTGGGCCCGGCGGACCTGCGCGCCAAAGCGGAGGTCGATCTCCGTCACCCCGGGGATCGCTCGCAGGGCGGCTTCCACGTCGGCGCGGATGCGGTCGCGCAGCGGGCAGGCCGGTGTGGTGAGGTTCACCTGCAGCGAAACCCGGCCGCCCTCGACCCGCACATCCTGGACCATGTTCAGGGAGACGAGGTCGCGGTGGAGTTCCGGATCCTCGACCCTGGACAGCGCCTCCATCACCTTCTCGACGGTCGGCTGGCTCATCATCTCTCCCACGTGCCGTCCGTATAGCCACGGATGCCGACGACCGCATCCCAAAACGGTTCCGTCGGCGGCAGCCCCGGCGCCCAGAGCCAGTAGGTGCGCGGCGTCGAGGCGAGCTCGCCCAGGAGCGCCGGAAGGCCGGCGTAGCCCGCCGTGAGCGTCCTCACCACCTGCACCTCCCAGCTTCCCGCCGGGAGCTTCGCCTGCTCCACCACCCAGCGAACCGCCGCCCGGAAATCGCCGATCTCGTCGACCAGGACGGGCAGCGCCTCCTCGGCGAGAAAGACCCGGCCTTCCCCGTACGCCCGGATCTCGCCCGGCGGTCGCGATCGGCCGCGGGCAACCCGGTCCACGAACTCCTCGTAGACCTGCTCGACCTCCGCCCGCATGACCTCCTGCTCCTCCTCGCGCAAGGGCTCGAACATCGAGAGCAGACCGGCGTTCTTGCCGCGGCGGAGCAGCTCCTGGTGAACACCAAGCCGGGCCAGAAATTCGCCGACGGCAAATCGACCCGCAAAGGCCCCGATCGACCCGACGAGCGACCCCGGCGCGGCGAAGATTCGACCGGCGCCGGCGATCGCCAGATAACCGCCGCTCGCCGCCTTAGTCTCCACGTAGGCCGCCGTGGGCTTCTCCTGGGCGCAGCGCCAGACTGCGTGCCAGATCCGGTCCGAGGCGGAGGCCATTCCCCCGCGCGAATCGGAGACGACCACCACGCCGCGCACCCGCGGGTCGCGCCGGGCCGCCTCCACCTGGGCGACGATCGTCTCCTCGCCCGCCATGCGCGGACCACCGGGGAGAAGCACGCTCTTGCCCGTGCGGATGATGCCGGAGATCGGCACCACCGCGATGCGCGCCTTCGGAACGAGAGGCGGCGCCGAGAAACGCCACTTCCGTGTGCGCAAGACGGCCTCCGCGGGAGGAAGCGGCGGCGGCGCCACCTTCCCCTGCCCTCCTGCCAGGTGCGCGGCGAGATCGATCGGGTAGACCAGTTCGTCGACCAGCCCCGCCTCCAGCGCGCGTCCGGAGGTGTAGGGGCCCCCGTCGACGACCTTCTCGGCCCACCCGAGGTCTCCCCCCTTGCGCCGGGCGACCACGTCGAGCACGCGCCGGTACCGCGCATCCAGGATCCGCTCCACGAGCTGCCGATGGATCTCCGAGGGGTGCTCGTTGGTGAAGAGCTCGGGCGCCGTCTTGTGATCGCCGATGCGGACGAACTCCGGAGAGATCCCCAGCCGGTCCAGCAACCCCCGAAGGCCCGTGAGCGCTGCGGCACTGCCCACGAGCGTCACCGTCCCCCCGGGGGCCAAGAGTACGCGGTCGGCCACGGCCGCGAGGACGAGCTCGCGGGCGCTCGCCTCGCGCAAGTAGAGGACCACCTCCTTGCCGGAGCGGCGGAAGCGGCCAAGCTCCTCCGCGAGCGCCTCGAGCCGGACGAGGCTGCCCTTGAGTCCTTGCGGCATGACCACCACGCCGCGAAGGCCCGGCTCCTTTGCCAGCTCGGCCAGGATCCTCCCGGTCCCCTCCACCGAGGGCGGGTGGCGGCGCAGCCGCCCCATCCACGCCGCGCGCGGCGGCGCCTGCCACAGGAGCGGCCCCTCCAGCCGCAGGACGGCATGGGTGGGGACCCTCCTCCGCAGCGGCAAAAGCAGCAGGAAGCGGAGGATCCCGAGGAAAAAGCCCAGGAGGAAGACGAGAAGGACGGGCGGTAGCCGGAAGATCACGCTCATGCGACCAGCTGCGGTTTCCGGTCGAAGCGGTGGATCGACTCGACGTAGCGGATCGTCCCTGTCCTGGAGCGCATCACCACCGAGTGCGTCACCGCGCCGCCCTTGAAGAAGCGGACGCCCTTGAGGAAGTCACCCGAGGTGACGCCGGTGGCGGCGAACATCACGTCGCCCTTGGCCAGATCGTCCAGGGTGAAGATCCGGTCGAGGTCCTCGATCCCCATGGCCCGGGCACGCTCCGCCTCCTGCTCGTTGCGGGGCTTGAGCCGGCCCTGGAAGTCGCCGCCGACACAGCGGATGGCGGCCGCGGCGAGCACGCCCTCCGGCGCTCCGCCGATGCCCATCAGCACGTCCACTCCCGTCTCCTCGAAGCAGGTGGCCACCGCGCCGGCCACGTCGCCGTCTCCGATCAGCTTGATCCGGGCGCCGGCAGCCCTCACCTCCTGGATGAGCTCCTGGTGCCGGGGTCGGTCGAGGATACAGACGGTGAGGTCCTCCACGTAGCGCTCCAGCGCCTCCGCGATGCGGCGCAGGTTCTCCGTGGGGCTCTTGTCCAAATCGATCACGCCGCGCGCCTTGGGGCCGACCGCGATCTTTTCCATGTAGGTGTCGGGCGCGTGCAGAAAGCCTCCCTTTTCGGCGAAGGCCACCACCGAGAGCGCGTTACCGCGGCCCGTGGCGCAGATCGTCGTGCCCTCCAGCGGGTCCAGCGCGATGTCCAGCTCCGGCGAGTCGTCCCCGTCGCCGTTGCCCACCTTCTCACCGATGTAGAGCATGGGCGCCTCGTCCCGCTCGCCCTCGCCGATCACCACCGTCCCGCGGATGCGCAGGCTGTCCAAGGCGCGCCGCATGGCGTCCACGGCCGCCTGGTCGCAGAGCTTCTCGTTTCCCCGGCCCATGTGGCGCGCAGAGGCGATCGCCGCCGCCTCCGTCACCCGAACCACTTCCAGCGCCAGATTCCGATCCATCGTGATCCCTCTCGCTTGGCGATGGCGGCCCGCGCCGCCGCCGCGCCTATATCACTTCAAGGGCCCAAAAGCTCGACCAGCCGCTCCGGCAACTTCACGGGGCGCCCCTCCAGGTCCACGCAAGCGTGCACCGTCTCCCCTTCCGCCAGCAGCTTTTCCCCTTCCTCCCGCACGATGCGGTAGGCGAAGCGCAAGCTCGCGTTGCGGACCTCGGTGATCTCCGTCTCGATGCGCAGAAGGTCATCGTAGCGCGCCGGGTGGCGGTAGCGCACCGTCGCCTCCACCACCGGCAACCGGATCCTCAGCTCCCGCTCCACGTCGCGGTAGCGCGCGCCTTTCGCCCGCAGGTATTCGTTGCGACCCGCCTCGAAGTACCGCAGGTAGTTGCCGTAATAGACCACGCCCATCTGATCCGTATCGCCGTAGATCACGCGGTAGTGCGTCGCGACCATGCGCACCTCGGAAGGGCCGCCGCGGCCCCGCCGTGGCCTGTACCGGGGGAGAGCCGCCACCGTCAAGCGCGAGCGCCCGTTTCGCCCGGTGCGCATCCGCCGAGAAGGAATCCGCACGAATTCCAGCCGGGTTGGCCGGCCGCGCCTGGATCCACGTTCCTATGGCAAGACACGAGGACGGCCGCCCCTGCGCCGCCATGGCAGGAGCGGCCGTCGCCCACGAGCACACGTCGCCTCTGCGAGCTTCCGGGAGCCGGCGGCCGTGGCGACCGCCGCTCACGGCAACAGGTCCTCGGGGTCGCGATGCACTCGAAGGCGACCGGCCCCGAGGCGAGGGTAAGGAGGTCACTGCACGGTGAACTCGACCTCGACCTCGTGCTCGTCCCGAGGGATCTGACCGACACCCTTGAGCCGGACGACGTGGTCTCCCGGCGGCAGCGCTCCGAGGGAGAAGGAGCCCGACTCGAGCTGGCTCTGCGGAGCCGCATGAACGACGTTCCCTGCGTCGTCCTCGACCACCAGCGAGGTCAGGTGCTTGCCGAACCAGTGCAGCACGACGGTTTCCCCGGTGGTCGGCTCTGCCGGCTCCACCCACGCGTCGAGTGTCGACCTCGGGTGTACCCGGATCTCGAATTCCTCCTCGTGCTCGCTGTGACCGTTCCAGGCGCGGAGCGTGTAGGTGCGCGTGCGGTGCGGCTTCAGCGTCCAGGTGCCCGACAGCGGTGTCGGTCGGGGCGTCGACTCGTCGAGGAGCTGGTTGAAGCTGGACCAGACGAGCGCCCGTCCCGTCCATCCGTCTTGATTGGTCTGGTTGTGCGCCACGGTCAGGCCCTGCGTCCGTGAGATGTTCTGCGCGCCGATCGTCACCGAGCTGCCGAGGGGGCGGTTCGGGTCCGTTCCCGTGGTCCACAGGTCGCCGTAGCGGTACTCGAAGCGGCCGTTTTCGAAGAGGACCACCTGGAACGTGAGATGCGAATTCGAATCGCCGGTGAAATGCGCGTCCGTCCATTGAATGACGACGTGCGGCACGGGCGACTCGAAATACTCCCAGCTCACCGTACTCCCATTCCTCGGAGTGAGGTCATCCCAGAAAATGGCGAGATCGACGTTGCCACTCGAAGAACTGTCGGGGAGGTGGACGTTGCTGAAGAGACCGGTCACCGAGAGCGCGGTCGAGAGCCATCCGTGCGTCGAGACGCGAATCTCGGAAAGTGCCTGACCGTCGTGGAGGAACGTAAACCCGTCGGGGAAGGTATACGTCGTGGCCGCGTCGAGGCTGGCCATGCCCGAGGGGGTGGCGGTCGGAGACGTGCTGAGGTCGAAGAAGGACTCGGACCAACGGGCATCCGTGGCGCGCGCGGTCTCCCATTCGATCGTCACCTCCTCGCCCACGAGGACGTCGAAGGAGGAGACGTCCAGCCGCGTGACCGTCGCCGGGCGGACACCGACCCTCAGGAGCTGGGTCGTCTTCGCGCCGAGCGGGTTGTAGACGGCCAGCAAGACGTGCGGCTTGGCGATCGTCGGATGAACGATCGCGCTGCCCGACGGAGTCGGGCCCGAGTAGACCGGAGTCGGCTCCGGTCCGAGGGTGAGCCGATCCACGAAATAGAGCTCGACGAAGGCGCCGTCGTGCGAGGTGACCCACTCCACCGTGACCGGATCGCCCTCCTCGTCCGCGAACTCCGGCGTCGCCGCCAGGTGATCCACCACCGGGATGTCCCAGACCTTCACCGCGGTCTGTACCGAGAACGCCGGAGGCACGGGCGAGGTGGCGGTCAGGGTGAAGACGCGGTCCCCCGCGTTCTCGATCCGGAACCGCTTGGTTCCGTTCAGCGGATCCACCTCCTCCATCGGGTACTCCACCCCGAGATCGTCCACCAGCGTCAGGACCGGGAGGTTCCCGTCCTCGTCCGGCTCCACCCGCCAGTAGAAGGCCACGGTCTGGTTGACCGTGATCTGATCCTCGACGGTGCCGAATTCGACGATCACCGGCCCGGTGACCGCCATCACCTCGAGGATCTGGGAATCCGAGCCCGACGAATTGGTCACCACCAGCTCGTAGCGCTTGGTCGCCTGCTGAGCCGGAAGCACCACCTGGTGCGATCCCTCCCGGATGACGAAGGGATCCGTGCTGCTGAACTCGACGACGCCCGTGTCGAGGTCGGTGATGGTGAGCGAGGTGCCGCCGTCGTTCTGCCACACGAGCCGGATCGCGGCGTTGGTGGCGTAGAGCCGGCGGCCGTCGTGCGTGTCGAACGAAACGACGTTCGGAGCCCCCACCGGGACGACGAGCGGCTCGGAGGCGAACTCGTGGTCCAGCGTGTTGTACGCCTTCAGGACGAAGGTCGAATCGGCGCTCAGCGCCTCCGTCTCGAAGGTTCCGTCCACCAGAGAGGGCGTCACGGGCAGCTGGACCCCGTCCTGCTCCAGCACCACCCGCGTCGCGTGCGTCGTCTCCCACTTGAGGAAGACGCTCTCCCCGAGTCCGGCGCGGGAGGGCGCCGCGAGAAAGGTATCGATGTCGGGCACCGGGTCCACCGGCGCGTCGATCTCGACGATGGTCGAGCCAGCGGGATTCGTGGCGGTCAGCCGCACCTTGCCCGCCTGGCGGAACTCGACCTCCACGGAGTCGCGGCGCGGGCTCTTGCCGGTCGTGTCGATGATCCGCCCCTCGTCGACCAGCTCGAGCACGATCTTCGCCGCGCGGTCGATCTCCCACTCGAGCGTGGAGACGCCCCGAACGCCCTTGCCGGCCGTGACCAGCGGGCCGCCCTTGAAGACCTGAATGATGGGCTTTTCGCTCAGGCGCTCCCAGGCGAAGTCCTTCTCGGCCATCCGTCCGTCGCGCAAGGCCCGCAGCAAGAAGACGCCGCCGGTCGGCATCTGCACTTCGAGGTTCCCGGAAAGCTCCGGCAGCTCGATCGTCTCGCCTTGCACGAGAAGCTGGACGCGATCCGCGCCCCGAACCGACCAGTGGACGGTCACCTCGTCTCCGGGGTTCACGACATCGGATCCCTCGACCTCGAAGCGATCGATCACCGGCCGGATGCCGAGATACGCCACGTGCGAGGCCTCGCCCCCGGCGCCGCGGGCCGTGGCCCGATACGCGCCGTCGACGGTCGCCGTGATGCTCAGGCTTCCGGCGGCAGCCGGTCCCTCGTGGAGGATGGCGCCATTCGGATCCGTGATCTGGATGCTCTCGGCGTTTTCCACCTCCCAGGAAAGGTCCGCGCTCGACTCGTAATCCACTTCCTCTTCGGCAAACCGGAGGACGACGAAGGGCGCGTTGCCGATGCGGATCTCCACCGACGCGCTCGCCGTTCCGCTCGAGTTGTAGGCCTCCAGCACGTAGGTCGTGTTCCGGACGGGCTTGACCTCGACCGCGCCTTCGAGCGCCGTGCTCCGCTCCTCGAAGGTGCCTTCACGCTCGAAGATCCGCACCGACTGGGCCCGCTCCACCTTCCAGCTCAGCACCACCGGCTGGCCGGGGGCGACGGTCTCGGCCGACGCCTCGAAGAGAACCACCTGGGGAGCTGCCGCCGGCTGCACGGAAACCGTGACCTCCGCGTGGACGGACCGCCTCTCGGCGTCTTCCGCCTCGAGCCGGTAGGTCGTATCCCTCTTCGGCCAGACCTCCAGCTCGCCCTCGGCGGAAAGATCGGCGGAGCCCAACGCGATCCCGTCGGCCAAGAGCCGGATCGTCTTGGCCTTGGTAACCGACCATCGGAGAAGCGCCGCCTCCCCTTCCACGATGGACTCCGGCTCCACCGTGAAGCTCCGGATGCTCGCCTCGGAACCTCTGTCGCCTCCGTCCTCCGTTTCCCCACAGGCGGCACCGAAGAGCACCAGGAGCGCGAGTGCGATCCAGCCACCACGTACCGCGGCCGACATTGGCGCCATAACCCCTCCGAACGACTTTCCGAGCACAGAGCAGCTCGACACCAGAAACTCTCTCGACGTCTACGGGGCCCCCAAGGCGCTTCCATCAAAACCCCGAAGCATGACGTTGTAAAGAGGATGCCCTCTACGGGGCGTCCGAAGCTCCGTCTGAGCCATTTTCGGCAAAGAATTCCCCGATGGTCACGCGCTGGCCGGTGATTTTTGCCATTGCTTCTACCTGATGTTACAGAATTGATTTATAGAATCGTGTGATGCGCTCCTTCGCAAGGTCCGGCTCCAGGGCGAGATCGCCACGGGAGCCCGGCAAAAAAAATGGGCAGGTGGCGGATGCCACCTGCCCCGATCACACGGTGGTGGGTGCGCTTACTTGTGCTGGAAGAGGTAGGAGCGGAAGGGGAAGACGACCGGCTTTCGGAATTGCGCGGTCACGTGGTCGCTCGGGCTGCCGACGGGTTCGATCCCGATCCAGGTCTCAGCTCCCGCGTATCGATTGATCGAGGTCGTGGTTCCATCCGTCCAGATGTCTTTGAATGCGGTCACGAGGTCGCCGTTCTCCCAGAGCTGCGCCTGGAAGGTGATGCCACCCGTCGAGCCACAGCGCCTGTAATTCGTCCACTGCACGATGAGGACGCGCAGCCCTCCGATCTCCCGCTCCTCGTAGTGGAACTGCATGGGATCGGGCGACTGGGCGCAGCCCCAGTCATCCCAGAAGACCGCGTAGAACGGCGCGGCCGGGTTCGCCGTCGTGGAACGCGGCAGGGAGCTCGGCGCGAAATGCCATCCCGTAGACTGCGGCCCGAAGCGGATCCAGCCGTTGGCACTGGCCGTGACCTCGTCGACCTCTCCATCGAAGAAGGGGAGGGAGAACGAGATCGGGATCACAGCGTTTCCGCCATCGCTCTCCACCCCGGTCACGCGGGTTCCCGTCGACCGGATGTCGATGAAGCGATCCGGAGCCACGAGGTCGACGACGTAGTACTGGGTGTCGAGAATGCCCCAGGAGCCGGGCGTCCCGTTGTGCGTGCCGTCGTACGGCGACGTCGTCGCGGCGTACGCGCTCGAATCCGTCCAGCTCACCGTGCCGGTCTTCAGGACGTCGGCCGACATCTCCAGCGAGCTGCCGGACGGGATCGTCCAGTTGTTCCAGATCGTCTCGGCGACCTTGGTGCCGTTCCAGTAGAGAGCCACGTTGCCGCTCGGCGTGGTCATCTGCAGGCCCGTTCCGTAGAGGTAATCAGCCGCGAGGCCGGTCGCCGATGCTTGCGCGAAGACGGCCACCTCGCCCTTCTCCAGGAGGAAGGGCCCGCCCGTCTGGATGACGTGGCTCTGGCTGCCCATGCGGATCTCGAAGCCCTCGAGATCGACGACACCGCCGGTGAGATTGACCACCTCGAACCACTGCGGGCTACCGGCGGAGGGCGAGATCATCAGCTCGGTGATGACCAGGTCACCCGGTCGGATCACGTTGACCTCGACCGTGCGGCACTCCTTCCAGTTACCGTCGTCGATGCAGATGGTGTAGGAGACCCAGCTGTTGGGCGTGATGGTCGTCGTTCCCGAGGGCGGCCGCGGGAGGCCGTCGATCGTCACCGTGCCCGTCCCACGGGTCTGCCAGGTGAGCTGCACGCTCTGGCCCGGCATGACGTACATCGCGCTGGCCTCGAAGACATCGATGAAGGTCGTTTGCACCTTCACCGTGACGGAGGCGGTCTGATGCCGACCGTAGCTCTCGACGTCGATCGTGTACGTGGTCGTCAGGGTGGGCGTGACGACGAGCGAGCCGCTGTCGAAATCCGTCGCCGGGACGGAGTAGCTGCCACCGTGCGAGTCGACGATGGTGATCGACGTCGCGTTCGTCGTCTCCCAGCTCAGCGTCACGGGGGTCAGGGGCGAGGTCAGCTCGATGAAATCGGTCGACGCGGTGAACGAGTCGAGCGAAAAGGGGTCGTAGACGAAGATCGCCAGATCCTTTTCGACCTGATCTCTCGCCAGCTGGCCGACGGCCTTGAACTTGTAGAAGTAATCCCCCATCGCGAGCGGCCCCAGCGGCAGGGAGCCCGACTCGAGCTGGGTCTGGGGAACCGTGTGGATGACATTCCCCGCGCCATCCTCGATCACCAGCGAGGTCAGATGCTTCCCCGACCACCGCAGCGTCACCGGCTGACCGGGGACGGGCTCGGTCGGTTCCGCCCAAACCGAGAGCTTCGCCCTCGGATGCACGCGGATCTCGAACTCCTCCTCATGCTCGCTGTGGCCGTTCCAGGCTCGGAGCTTGTAGGTGCGCGTGAGGTAGGGAGTGAGCGTCCAGCTACCCGACAACGGCGTCGGACGCGGTGTCGAATCCGCCAACAGCTGGTTCCATCCGCCGAAGACAAGCGCCCGCCCGGACCAGCCATCCAGATTCGTGGTGTTGTGGGAAATCACGTTGGCCTGACTGTGCGCGCGATTCTGGGTCGCGATGGTCGCGTCCTGCCCTTGCGCGTACCCACCCACCGACGTCATCGGCCCGTAGCGGTACTCGAAGCGGCCGTCCTCGAAAAGAATCGCCTGGAACGTGAGCGACGACGGATTCCTTGTGCTGCTCAAGAAGCTCGTGGCGTTCCAGTGCACGATCACGTGGGGGATCGGGTCCTCGAAATACTCCCAGCGGATCGTGTTGGGGTTCGGCGTGGTCAGGTCATCCCAGAAAATCGCGAGGTCGATGTCGCTCGATGTCGGCAGGGGGCTGGTGGGGTTGCAGCAGTACGATCCGTTGCTGATCCCAAGCGTGAACGAGAGCCACCCGTTCGAGGAGACGCTCACACCGCCGTAGCTCCCGCCGTCGTAGGGGAACCGGAAGCCGTTGGGAAAGATGAAGTTCGTCACGGGGTCGTCGCCCGAGATGCCCGCGCTCGTGGCCGTCGAGCGGGTGCTGAGGTCGAGCAGGGATTCGGACCACTGAGCATTCGTGGCCCGTGCCGTTTCCCACTCGATGGTCACCTCCTCGCCGAAGAGCACGTCGAAGGAGGACACGTCCAGCCTCGTGATCGTCGCGGGGTTAACGCCGACGCGAAGGAGCCGTTCCGTCCGCGCGCCAAGCGGATTGTAGACGGCGAGGAGAACGTGCGGCTTGGCGATCGTGGGCGTCACGGTCGCGCTGCCGCTGGGCGCCGGCCCCGCGTAGACCGGAGACGGCTCCGGCGCCAAGGTAAGCCGGTCCACCAGGTACAGCTCGACGTAGGCGGCATCGTGCGAGGTGATCCACTCCACCGTGACGGGGTCGCCCTCATTCGTCGCGAACTCGGGCGTCGCGGCCAGATGATCCACCACCGGGATGTCCCAGACCTTCACCGATACCTGCACGGAGAAGGCCGGCGGCACCGGCGTGGTGGCGGTCAGCGTGAACACCCGGTCGCCCGCGTTCTCGATCCGGAACCGCTTCATGCCCTGCAGCGGATCCACGTCGTCCAGCGGGTACTCCACGCCCAGGTCGTCCACCAGGCGCAGGACGGGCACGTTCCCGTTCACGTCGGGCATCACGTTCCAATAGAACCCGACCGTCTGGTTGACCGTGATCTGGTTCTCGATGGCGCCGAACTCGACGACAATCGGCCCGCTCACCGCCATCACTTCGAGGACCTGCGAATCCGTCCCCGAGGAGTTGGTCACGACCAGCTCGTAGCGCTTGGTTTCCTGCTGGCCAGGCAGCACGACTTCGAATTTGCCCTCGCGAATCTCGAAGGGGTCGGTCGTCGAGTGGACGACCTGGCCCAGGTCGAGGTCCGTGATCGTGAGCGACGAGCCGCCGTCGTTCTTCCAGCGGAGCTCGACCGTGGCGCTGGTCGGATACATCCGGCGGCCATCCATCGTGTCGAACGAGAGGATGCTGGGCGGCCCCACCGGAACGACGAGCGGCTCGGAGACGAACTCGTGATCGAGCGTGTTGTAGGTCCTCAGGACGAAGGTCGACTCCGCGGTGATCGGCCCTGTCTGGAAGGCACCGTCGACGAGGGACGGATTGACGCCCAACGCGACTCCATCCTGCTCCAGAGCGACGCGCGCCGCATGCGTCGTCTCCCACTTGATGAACACTCGTTCACCGGCGCCCGCACGCGACGGCGCCGCGAAGAAGACGTCGATGTCGGGCACGGGATCCACCGGCGCCGGGATCTCGGCGACGGTCGAACCCGCCTTGTTCGTCGCCGTCAGCCGAACCTTCCCCGGCTGCCGGAACTCGATCTGCACCGAATCGCGCCGCGGGCTCTTGCCGGTCGTGTCGATGATCCGGTTCTCGTCCACGAGCTCGAGTCGGATCTTCGCCGCGCCATCGATCTCCCATTCGACCGAGGACACGCCCCGCACGCCCTTGCCGGCCGTGACCAGCGGGCCGCCCTTGAAGACGCGGATGATGGGCTCCTCGCCCAGCCGCTCCCAAGCGAAATTCTTCTCCACGACCCGGGTCCCACGGAGGGCGCGCAACAGGAAAACGCCGCCGGCCGGCATCTCCACCTCGAGCTCACCGGAAAGCCCGGGCAGATCGATCCACCGCGTACCCACGGCGAGCTGGAGGGAATCCGCGCCTCGGACCGACCAGCGGGCCGTCACCTTTTCCCCGGGAGACGCCCGCTCGCCCCCCACCACATCGAACTGATCCACCACCGGCCGGATGGCCAGGTGCGCCACGTGGGTGGTCTCGCCTCCCGCCCCGCGGGCGGTGGCGCGGTACTCGCCGTCGACCGTCGCCGTGACGGCGAGGCTCCCCCCGACCGCGGGGCCTTCGTGAAGGACCGCGCCCTTGGGGTCCCTGATCTCGATCGTCTCGGCGTTCTCCACCTCCCAGGAGAGATCGACCTTCTCCTCGAAATCCACCTCGGAGGCGTCGAACCGGAGGACGACGTAGGGCGCGTTGCCGATGCGGATCTGGACCGACGCGCTGGTCGTCCCGCTCGAGTTCGAAGCCTCCAGGACGTAGGTCGTGGTCCGGACGGGCTTGACCTCCACCGAGCCCTCGGGTTCCGTGCTGCGCTCCTCGAACACGCCGTCGCGCTCGAAGATCCGCACGGACAGGGCCCGCTCCACCTTCCAGCTCAGCACCACCGGCTGGCCGGGCGGAACGGTATCGGCAGACGCCTCGAAGGAGACGATCTGCGGCGCGGCCACCGGCTGAACGGAGACCGTGACTTCCTTGCGAACCGACCGCCCCTTCGCGTCCTGGGCCTCGAGCCGGTAGGTGGTGTCCTTCTTCGGCCGGACCTCGAGCTCGCCCTCGGCGGGCAGCTCATCGGAACCCACGAGGATTCCGTCGGCCATCAGGAAGATTCGCTTCGCCTTGGAAACCGACCAGCGAAGAAGCGCTGGCTCCCCCTCCACGACGGTTTCCGGCTCCACCGTGAAGCTCGCGATGCGCGCCTCGGAAGCCGTACCGGATGGGTCCTCCTTGTCCGCGCAGGCGGTGCCGAGCAGCGCCAGAAGCGCAAGCCCGACCCAGTCCAGACGTATCCTGTCCAGGGTCTGCGACATACCGTCCTCCCAACGAAGCTCGGGAATGACGCCGCCCTACACGCCCAAGATTCTCTCCGAAACCTTTTTCCCAAGCAGTGAATGTCGATGATTCCAGCAGACGGATCCGTACTTGTAAAGGGGCCCCCACCTCGAAAGGGGTCGGGCTCCCCCGCTACCCCGCCGGGGGCACTGACTGCTCCCCACTTTCCAAATAATTAATAAGCTCCATGAGCCGCCCTTCGCCGCCGCCCCTGCTGGGCTTCCCGAGAGGATCAGGGGCCGGGAAGGGGTTCGACGCGGACCCTTCCTGGCGCTCGAGGTTGCCAGCCGAGACGAGTCCGTCCTTGTTTTCATAACAAGGCAACGATGTTTCGGATAGGCTTGTCGTCGAAACCGGATCCAAATGTTTCCCATTGAGTCTGGTCCTGGAGCTTCGATGCTACGCACCGCATGGACGATCGAGGACGGTACTCGGATGTTTCACGTCGTTTCGACCCCGCAGGGTTAAACAATAGAAGGGCTCACGGAGGCCGCTACGGTGGCGGCATCCGTGAGCCCTTCCTGTGTCAACGAGGAAGACTCGTCGCTCAGCCGACGAGGAGCTGCATCGGATTCTCCAGGACCCGCTTGACCTCCAGGAGGAACTGGGCGCCCTCGGCGCCGTTCACGATGCGGTGGTCGCCGGAGTAGCCGATGCGCATGCGGTGTCCGACGACGATCTGGCCGTCGACGACGACGGGCTCCTGGCGGATCTTGCCGACGGAGACGATGGAGGCCTGGGGCGGGTTGACGATCGCGTAGAAGTGCTCGATGTCGTACATTCCGAGGTTGGAGACGGTGATGGTCCCGCCCTGGTAGTCCTCGGGCTTGAGCCTCTTGTCCCGCGCCTTCTGGGCGAGTTCCCGCGCGGCGCGGGAGATGGCGCCCAGAGACAGGCTCTCCGCGTTGCGGATCACGGGGGTGACGAGGCCGTCCTCCACCGCCACGGCCACGCCGAGGTGAACGTGGGCGGGGATGAAGACCTGGTCGCCCTGGAGCTGGGCCTGGACGCGCGGGAACTTGGTCGCGGCGAGGGCCACGGCGCGCAGGACGAGGTCGTTGTAGGAGACGGCGATGCCGGACTCCTTGAGCTGAGTGCGCAGCTGGACGGCCGCCCCCATGTCCACGTCGAGGGTCAGGTAGAACTGCGGGATCTCCTGGTTGGCCAGGCTCATGTTGCGAGCGATGGCCTTGCGCATCTGCGACATAGGCAGAAGCTCGCCCTCGGGCGCAGCCACCGCGGGAGCCGCCGCGACGGCCGCAGACACCGCAGGGGCGCGGCGCGCGGCCTCAACGTCCGCGCGGACGATGCGCCCGCCCGGGCCGGTGCCGACCACCTGGCTCAGATCGATCCCGAGCTCGGCGGCGAGCTTGCGCGCCACCGGCGTGGCGCGGATCTTCTCGCCGTCGGCCCGCCGCGGAGCGGGCGGAACGGCCGGGGCGAGGACGTGGCCGAAGCCGAAGGTGACGCCGAGGACCTCGCCGGGAGCCCAGGGCCTGGCGTACCGGCGCCCCGCGGGCGCGCCTGGCGCGGCGGCGGGGACGGCCGCCGGGGCCGAGGCCGGAGCGGGAGCCGGCGCCGCCGGCGCCGGGGCCGGAGCCGGACCACCGGCCGCCTCGGCCTTCGCGGCCGGCGCAGCGCCGCCGACGACCGCCTGCCAGTCCGCTCCGGGCTCGCCGATGACGGCGATCACCCCGCCCACCGGAGCGGTCCCGCCGTCGGGGACGAGGATCTTGAGGATGGTGCCGCCCTCGTAGGCCTCCATCTCCAGGGTGGCCTTGTCGGTCTCCACCTCGGCGATCGGATCGCCCGCGGAGACCCGGTCGCCCTCCTGGACGAGCCACTTCTGGATGGTGCCCTCGGTCATGGTGTCCGAGAGCTTCGGCATCTGGATGGCGGAGGCCTTCCCCTTCCCCGCCGCCGGAACCGCCGGGGCGGGAGCCGGCGCCGCGGGCGCCGCCGCCCGAGAGGGAGCGGGGGCCGCCTTCGGAGCCGGGGCCGCGGCGCCGCCGACGACCGCCTGCCAGTCCTCGCCCGGCTTGCCGATCACCGCGATCGGCGCGCCGACGGCAGCGGTCTGGCCGTCGCCGACGAGGATCTTGAGGATGGTGCCGCCCTCGTAGGCCTCCATCTCCAGGGTGGCCTTGTCGGTCTCCACCTCGGCGATCGGATCGCCCGGCGAGACCTGGTCACCCTCCTTGACGAGCCACTTCTGGATCGTCCCCTCGGTCATCGTGTCCGAGAGCTTGGGCATCTGGATCGCGCTCGCCATCGAACCTCTCCTACGTACGGACGTTGAGGGCCACCTTCACGCCGGCGACGACGCTCTCGGCGCTCGCCCGGGCCAGCTTCTCCAGCGCCTTCGAGTAGGGCATGGGCACGTCGGCGCCGGTGACGCGGATCACGGGGCTGTCGAGGATGTCGAAGCACGCGCGCTGGACGATGTCCGAGATCTGCGCACCCGCGTTGAAGTAGGGCCAGCCCTCCTCGAGGATCACGCAGGCACCGGTCTTCCGCACGCTCTGGACCAGGGTCTCCTCGTCCAGCGGACGGATGGTGCGCAGGTCCACGACCTCGCAGTCGATCCCCTCCTTGGCCAGCATCTCGGCGCCCTCGAGAGCGATGCCGAGGGCCCGGCCCCAGGCGACCACGGTGCAGTCCTTGCCCTCGCGCTTGATGTCGGCCTTGCCGATGGGGACGAGGTACTCGCCTTCGGGCACCAACCCCTTGGTCGGGTACAGGAGCTCGCTTTCCATGAAGATGCAGGGATCGGGGTCGCGAATGGCCGACTTGAGCAGGCCCTTGGCGTCCGCCGGCGTGCCGGGGACGATCACCTTCAAGCCCGGGTAGTAGGCGTACTGCGGCTCGAACCACTGAGAGTGCTGGGCCGCCAGGCTGTGGGCGGCGCCGTTCGGACCGCGGATGGTGATCGGACAGGAGAGCGCACCCCCCGACATGTAGCGCATCTTGGCGGCGGTGTTGGCGATCTGGTCCAGCGCCAGCAAGGCGAAGTTCCAGGTCATCACCTCGATGACGGGGCGCAGCCCCATCATCGCCGCGCCGACGCCCAGGCCGACGAAGCCGAGCTCGGAAATCGGCGAGTCGATCACCCGCTTCGGCCCGTACTTCTTGAGCAGGCCGCGCGAGACCTTGTAGGCGCCGTCGTACGCGCCCACCTCCTCGCCCATCAGAAAGACGTTCGGATCGCGGGCGAGCTCCTCGTCGAGGGCCTCGTTGAGGGCTTCACGAAACGTCAGCTCACGCATGGACCTTCTCCGGCCAGATGGGATCGACGTACACGTCGGTGTAGAGCTCCGACGGCTCGGGCCAGGGGGATTCGTCGGCGAAGCGGATGGCCTCCTCCACCTCCTTCTCGACCTCCTCGTGGATCTGGTCGAGCTCCTCCTCCTTGGCCCGCTTCTTGGAGAGGATGAAGGCGCGCAGCTTCGGAATGGGATCCTTCTTCCGCTCCTCCTCCACCTCCTCGCGGGTCCGGTAGGTGCCGGGATCCGACATGGAGTGCCCGCGGAAGCGGTAGGTCCGCGCCTCGATCAGCGTCGGCCCCTCGCCGCGACGCGCCCGCTCCACCGCCTCGTAGACGACCTCGTAGGTGTGGAGCGTGTCCATGCCGTCGCACCAGACGCCGGGGATGTCGTAGGCCGAGGCCCGCTTGTAGACGTCGGTCACGGCGGAGGAGACCGTGATCGGCGTCCCCATGCCGTAGCGATTGTTCTCGCAGATGAAGACGGCGGGGACCTTCCACAGCGCGGCCATGTTGAGGGCCTCGTGGAAGGCGCCCTGGTTCACGGCCGCCTCGCCGAAAAGGCAGACGGTGACGCGGTCCTCTCCCTTGTACTTGGAGGCGTAGGCCATCCCCAGGGCCAGCGGGATCTGTGCGCCCACGATACCCCAGCCGCCGTACATGTTCCGGGGGATGTCGTAGAGGTGCATCGAGCCGCCCTTGCCCTTGGCGACGCCCGTCGCCTTTCCGAAGAGCTCGGCCATCACGGGACCAGGGGGCGTGCCCCGGGCCAGGACCTGGCCGTGGTCACGATAGGCGGTGACCAGGTAGTCGTCGGGCCGCATGGCGGCCTCCACGCCGACCGCCACGGCCTCCTGCCCGTTGTAGAGGTGACAGAAACCGGCGATCTTCTGCAGGCTGTACTGCTGGGCGCACCGCTCCTCGAAGCGCCGGATGAGCACGAGCTGCCGGTACATCTTCAGGAGCGCTTCGCGGTCCAGCTTCTCCGCGAGCGAGTTCGTTCGCTGGGCCACGCTTTCCTCCTCGAGCGGACGGACGGCAGGCGACGGCCGTCAGCCCCGCATCTTGTCGAGCGCAGGCACTGATAGGCTTTTTTCGGCCGCCCAGTCAAACCCAAAAGGTGGCCAGCCGGGGTGCCGGAAAGGCGCACCTTTCCCCTCCCCTTTCTGCGGCTTCTGGTATAGGTGCACCCTTTCCACGGGAGGAACGAAAGGTGCTGCTCGAGGGAAAGAAAGTCCTCGTCACCGGAGTCCTGACGCCGCAGTCGATCGCCTTCCTCATCGCCCAGGTGGCCCAGCAGCAGGGGGCGGAGATCCTTCTCACCGGCTTCGGCCGCGGAAAGTCGTTGACGGAGCGCACGGCCAAGCGCCTCGACCCTGCGCCGGAGGTTCTGGAACTGGACGTCACCAATCCCGACCACTTCCCCGCCCTCCGCAACGAGATCGCCCGGCGCTGGGATCGGCTGGACGGCATCGTCCACGCCATCGCCTTCGCGCCCGAGGACGCGCTCGGCGGCAATTTCCTGAACACGCCGTGGGAGAGCGTCCAGACCGCGTTCCGCATCTCCGCCTTTTCACTCAAGGAGCTGGCCGCCACCCTCGCACCTCTGATGCCCCCCGGCTCGTCGATCGTCACCCTGGACTTCGACAACACCAGCCAGGCCTGGCCGATCTACGACTGGATGGGCGTGTGCAAGGCGGCGCTGACCTCCACGGTGCGCTACCTCGCCCGCGACCTGGGGCCGAAGGGGATCCGGGTGAACTCCATCGCTGCCGGACCTTTGTTCACCATGGCGGCCAAGAGCATCCCGGGCTTCCGCTCTCTCGAGCGGCGCTGGCCCGCTCAGGCGCCCCTGGGCTGGGACTCGCGCAACCACCTGCCGGTGGCGCGCACCGCCGTCGCGCTCCTCTCCGACTGGCTTCCGGCGACGACCGGCGAGATGATCCACGTGGACGGCGGCTACCACGCCATGGGCGCGCCGCTCGCCATGTCGGACGAGTCGGGCGAGGACGATCCCGAGCCGCAGCAGAGCTGAGCCGCTTCCGCCATTCCGGGCGCGGTCGGAGCGCTGCGCCGAGTTCGTCTCGAGGGCGGCCGGAGCGCTGCGCCCGGTCCGTCTCGAAGAAGGCGCGGCGCGCGTCGGACCGCGTGCGCCTACGCCCTGAAGGGGCATCCCCGGAGCGGTCCCCAGGCCGACGCGCGTCAGCGCGCCCCGAGGCAGCGCTGCAGGGTCTCGATCAGGGCATCGTCGGTGGCGTGGGCGGCCGCCTCGACGCGTGGCGCTCCCGCCCGGCGCAGCGCCTCCGCCGTCGTCTTCCCGATCGCCACGCAGTAGGCCGAACCCAGCCCCGCCAGCGTTCCGCCGCAGGCAGCGGCCACGGCGGCCACCGCCGAGGGGCTGGCGAAGACGACCGCGTCGAGTTCGCCGCGCTCGAGCCGCTCTCGCAGTTCGCGAAGTTCGCCGGCAGCGGCGGGCTCGGTGCGGTAGGCGGCGACCACGTCCACGAAGGCGCCGGCCGCCTCCAGGCCCTGACGAAGCTCCTCCCTCCCCTCCTCCGCGCGGGGCTGGAGGAAGCGCATCCCGGAGAGCCGCGCCCCGAGGTGCTCCGCCAGGGCCTCGGCCAGCGAAGCGCCGTCGTGGCGGGCCCCGACGACGATCTCCCCGCCGGTCCAGGAGGCGAGCGCCGCGCGCGTGGCCGGGCCCACCGCGCCGAGGATGCCGACGCGAAGCGGCGCATCTCCCCACGCCTGCCGCAGCGCCTTCACCGCGGAGGCGGAAGTGAAGAGGACTCCGTCGTAGCCCCCGGCGCGGAGGCGATCCACCGCCCCCCGAAACGCCTCGAGGTCGCGGGCTGGCGCGCGCCGGATGGCCGGATGGACGAGGACCTCGGCTCCCCGCTGCCGCAGCTTCTCGGCCAGCGAGCGCGCATCCTCCTCGGTGCGGGTGAGGGCGATCCGCCGTCCGGAAAGCGGCGTTTCCATCGGGTCCTCAGTGCGGCAAACCGACGCGGACTCCCTCGAGCTCGGCGAGGATCCGGCCGGCGCCGCGGGCGAGGAGATCTTCGGCGGCGCGGATGCCGATCGATTCGGCTTCGGCGCGCGGCCCCTCGATGCGGGCCTCGAGAAGTTCCGAGCCGTCGAGCCGCCCCACGCGCGCGCGCAGGCGAAGACGCTCCCCCGCGACCTCCGCATGCGCCGCCACGGGGATCTGGCAACCGCCCTCGAGCCGCGCGAGCAGGGCGCGCTCGGCACGGACGGCGTCGCGCGTGTCCGAGTGGTCCAGCCGGCGCACGAGCGCGGCCGTCTCCTCGTCGTGGGCGCGGATTTCCACCGCCAGGGCACCCTGCCCCACCGCGGGCAGAAGAACGTCGGGCGGAAGCAGCTGGGTGATCCGATCCTCCATGCCCAGGCGGCGCAGGCCGGCGGAAGCGAGGATCACCGCGTCCAGGTCGCGGTCCAGCCGCGAAAGCCGCGTCCCCACATTGCCGCGGATCTCCACCACCTCCAGGTCGGGGCGGCGGGCGAGGAGCTGCGCGCGGCGCCGAAGACTGCTCGTTCCCACGCGCGCGCCGGCGGGAAGCGCGTCCAGGACGCGGTGCGCAGGTGCGCAGAGGGCGTCCCGCGGATCCTCGCGCTCGAGGATGGCGCCGAGGACGAGCCCCTCGGGAAGCTCCACCGGCACGTCCTTGAGCGAGTGCACCGCCAGATCGGCGCGGCCGTCGAGAAGCGCCTCCTCGATCTCCTTGACGAAGAGGCCCTTGCCCCCGACCCGCGAAAGCGGCGCGTCGAGGATGCGGTCACCCTGGGTGACGAGGGGCAAGAGCTCGACCTTCCGCCCGAACGATTCGAGCGCCCGGCCGACGAATTTCGCCTGCCAAAGCGCCAGGGGGCTGCGTCGGGTGGCGATGACCAGGGGTCTCACGAGTTGCCGCTCCCGGAGTAGGCGAGCCGGGCCGGAAGCGGGGCCGGCTCGCCCTCCGCGTCGTCCTCCTCGTGCGGCCGCTCGCGTTCGACGCGGCCGGCGAGCACCTCCCGCGACGCCGGCGCGACCCGCGCCGCCGCTTCGGTCCGCTCCGTCGCGGTGGCGCCGGCATCCGGATCGAGGCGCGCTCCGTCCTCCCTCGGCGCCAGGCCGAAGAGGGAGGCCGCGGCGGCGAGCAGCGCGCCGTCGTCCTCCAACCCCGCCTCGCGGATGCGCGTCGTGGGAAGGTGGAGGAGCTTGTTGACGATGGCCCGGCCCAGCGCCTCCAGTCCCGCCCGCTGCGACTCGTCGAATTCCTTCCGTCCGAGGGTGCGGGCGATCTCGTTGCGCACGATCTCCTCGGCCTGCAGGCGGATGGCGCGCAGAAGCGGCTCGGCCTCGTTGTGGAGCGCGGCGTAGAAGGCCTGCGCCTCGCGCTCGACGATCCCCTCGGCGAGGGCCGCCTCGCGCCGGCGGCTCTCGCGGTTCTCCTCCATCACGCGATCGAGGTCGTCGACGTCGTAGAGGTAGACGTCCGCCACCTCGTTGGCGCGCGGGTCGACGTCGCGAGGAACGGCCAGGTCGACGATGAGGAGGGGCCGATGTCGCCGCTTCCGCATCGCCTCCTGCACGCGCTCCCGCGTGAGGATCGGCTCCTGGGCCGAGGTGGAGCAGACCACCACGTCGCAACGCACGAGGAGGTCGAAGAGCGCGTCCCAGGGATGGGCGGTCGCGCCGAGTTCCGCCGCCAGCGCCTCGGCCCGCTCGCGCGAGCGGTTGACCACGTGCAGGTCGCGGCAGCCCGCGCCGGCCAGGTGGCGCGCCGCCAGCGTGCCGATCTCGCCCGCGCCGACGAGCATGGCGCTGCGGCCCTCGAGCGTGCCCAAAACCTTGCGGGCGAGTTCGACGCCGGCGAATCCCACCGAGACGGCCGCCGCCCCGATCTGCGTGTTGGTGCGGACGCGCTTGGCCACCGTGAAGGCGCGCTGCACGCTCCGGGAGAGGATGCGACCGACGGTGCGCGCCTGTTCGGCGCGGCGGAAGGCCTCCTTGACCTGGCCGAGGATCTGCGGCTCGCCGATCACCATTGAGTCGAGGCTCGAGCAGACGCGGAACAGGTGGCGAACCGCCGCGAGGCCCCGGTTCTCGTAGAGGTGGCGATCGATGGTCGGCTCGCGCTCGCGCAAGAAGGCCCGCGCCGCGGCGGCCCCCTCCTCCCCCGAAACGGCGGCGTAGATCTCCAGCCGGTTGCAGGTGGAGACGATCATCGCCTCCTCGATGCCCGGCCGGCTGCACAGGTCGCGAAGCGCGTCCTCGAGGCGATCGGGGGCGACCGCCACGCGCTCGCGGACGGCGATCGGCGCCGTGTGGTGGGAGACGCCGATCGAGAGGATCTCCAGCCGCTGCTTCACACGGGCCTCCCGACGAAGACCCCCGCGTAGGCGATGGCCAGGCAGAAGAACCCCATCATCGTCGCCAGCGCCACGCGCCTTCCTCGCCATCCCAGGATCTGCCTCAGCACCAAGATGGCGGCGGTCAGCCCCCACGCCACGACCCCCATCGCCTCCTTGGTGAGCTGGCGAAGGGTCGACGACTCCGCGGAAGAGACCGGATAGAGCACCCCGGTGAGGAGGGTGAGGGTGAGGAGGACAAAGCCCGCCGTCATCACCTGCTGGGTCATGCGGTCGAGCTGCGCCAGCGAGGGCAGGCGGCGGAACATCGCACCCGGCCGCTTGGCCTTTAGCTCGCGCTGCAAGAGCAGGTACAGCGTGGAGATGAGAAAACCCAGGGTGAAGAGCGCGAGCCCGCCCAGCGCCATCACGATGTGCAGGGGACGGATCCAGCCCATCCAAGCGGGTGGCGCCGCGGATGGATCGGGGAAGGCGTGCGCCGGAAGCAGGATCATCACCACCACGGGGGCGACGAAGGCGCCGAGGGTGGGGATGCGGAAGGTGCGCCCCGCCAGCAGGTAGAGCCCCACCGTGAGGAAGGCCACGAAGGAGAGCCCCTCCGCGAAGCGGAAGGCGCCGCCCTGGATCAGGTCGATGGCGCGAAAAAGGACCGAGGCGCCGTGAAAGAGAAGGCCGACGAAGAGGGCGCGGTCGCCGAAATCGTGGCCGCCCTGCCGCTCGCGCACCAGGGAGGCGAGATGGCCGAAGGATCCGACCGCGTACGCCATCAGACCGATGTGGAAGAGAATCGCCGCCATCTCCCCGTCCGCGGGCCGGCGCGACCATCGGCCGACGCCCGCGCCATTCTTGTAGAAAAGCCAGGCCGCCGGCGCAAAAGGAATGTACCATGCGGCGACGACCGCGCCAGCGGGGGATTCGAAACCGGGCGCCCGTCTTCGCATCCAAGTCCGCGAGACGGCGAATCGACAGGAGAGACAGATGTCCGACGTGCTGACCTTCACCGATGCCAACTTCCAGACCGAGGTCCTGGAGAGCAAGGAGCCCGTTCTCGTGGACTTCTGGGCGGTCTGGTGCATGCCGTGCCGGGCGATCGCGCCCGTCGTCGACCAGCTCGCGACCGAGTTCAAGGGTCGCGCCAAGGTCGGCAAGCTCAACGTGGACGAGAACATCCAGATCGCGTCCCGCTACGGCATCCGGTCGATCCCCACCCTGCTCATCTTCAAGGACGGCAAGCCGGTGGACCAGATCGTCGGCGTCACGCCCAAGGCGAAGCTGGCCGAGGCCCTCGAGCGCGCCATCGGCTGAGTCTCACCGCCTATCGGACGATCTTTGGGGAGCGTGTCTCGGCGTGGCCGGACACGCTCCTCGCGCATGCGAGCCCCGCATCCGTCGCCGCTGCAACCGGCTCCTAGGTCGTGCGCCGGCGCGCGCCGACGTTGGCGAGGATGCCGATGGCCAGCACCGTGGTCAGGCCGGAGGAGCGCCCGTAGCTCATGAAGGGCAAGGTCACGCCGACCACGGGGAGCAGGCCGGTCACCATGCCGATGTTCACCAGCGTGTGCCAGAAGATCAGCGCCACGGCGCCCACGGCGAGGAAGGCGCCGTGGCGGTCGCGCGCCTGCGCGGCGATCTTCAGCCCCATGAAGCAGATCGCGGCGTAGGTGGCGAGCAGAAGCGCGGCGCCCCGGAATCCCCACTCCTCCGCGAAGACCGAGAAGACGAAGTCCGTGTGCTGCTCCGGCAGAAAGGAGAGCTGGGTCTGGGTGCCCTGCCCCCATCCCTTTCCCGCCCAGCGGCCCGAGCCCACGGCGATCATCGACTGGTTGGCGTGGTAGCCGGAGCCGAGGATATCCGCCTCCGGATCGAGGAAGGCCAGAACCCGCTTCTTCTGGTACTCGCGCAGGACGAAGAGCCATCCCAGCACGCCCGCGGCGATCCCGCTGGCGCCGAGGACGGTGACCGCGCCGGCCCGCACCTTGGCCACCAGCACCATCGTGCCGGCGACGGCGATGATGAGCACCGCCGTCCCGAGGTCAGGCTGGACGAGGGTCAGCCCCGCGGGGATCCCCACCACCAGCGCCGGCTTCCACAGGTCGAGGAGGCCGTAGCCCTGGGGCCTCTCCCCGTCGTCCTCGTAGATGCGGGCGAGGACGAGGATGACGGCGAGCTTGGCGAGCTCGGAGGGCTGCAGCCGGATCGGCCCCAACGCCAGCCAGCGCTGCGCGCCCATGGCCACGTCCCCGCGAACCTCCACCAGGACCAGCAAGAGCACGACCAGGCCCCAGAACGGCCAGGCGAGCTGATAGAGGCGCTCGTAGTCGACCGAGAGAAGGAGCAGGACCGCCGCGAAGGCGCCGCCGATCCAGACGAGCTGAGAGATCCAGAGCGACGCGTCCGCGGTGCGGGAGGCGGAGGCGAGATTGACGATGCCTACCGCGGCGAGGAGGAGCGCTACCAGGATCAGGCCCCAGGGGGCTCGCCGCCAGATGGTGCGCGTGGGAACGGGAGGACCGAGATTCATCCGCTCGCCGCTCCTTCGTCGACGGGGGCCGGCCGCGGCGCGCTCCGCGGCGCAGCCCGCGGCGGGATTTCCGCCCGCTCGGGCGTGGGCGGCCCTGCCCGGTCCTCCTCCACGATCTGGTAGTAGCGCTCGAGGATCTTCATGGCGTAGGGAGCGGCGGCGCGGCTCCCCGACCCGCCGTGCTCGTTGAGCACCACCACCGCCACCTCCGGGTCGTCGGCCGGGCCGTAGGCGGCGAACCACGCGTGGTCGCGCGTGAAGAAATCCATCTCCTCGACCTTCTGGCGGACGGTGCCGATGCGCACGACCTGCGCCGTCCCCGTCTTCCCGGCGGTGCGCCGCCCGGGGAGGCGGTGGGCGTAGGCCGTGCCACCGGGCGACTCCACCACCATCTCCAGCCCCTTGCGCACGCGGTCGAGGTGCGCCTTCGGCACGTCGAGCTTTCCCCTCACCTCCGGCAGGAATTCCTGCACGACGTAGCCCTCGGGACGCTCGATGCGCCGCACCACCTGAGGCCGATAGATGGTCCCGCCATTGGCGATCGCCGAGTAGACCACCGCCATCTGCAGGGGCGTGACGTTGTTGTCGCCCTGGCCGATCACCGTGTTGAGCGCGTAGCCGCGCATGTAGCCGCCGCGCGCGTTCTTCTCGTAGTACTCGACCGAGGGGACGATGCCCGGGACCTCCCAGCCGAGGTCGAGCCCGGTAGGCGCGCCCAGGCCGAAGCGGCGCGCCATGTCCGCCAGCGCGTCGATGCCGATTCGATCGGCGGCGGCGTAGTACCAGGTGTCGCAGGAGACCTGCAGGGCCTCCTCCGGCGAGACCCAACCGTGGCCGCTCTCCTTGTGGCAGCGCCACCTCCGCCGCCCCAGCGTGTAGCCGCCCCCGCAATGCACCTCGCCGGCAAAGCCGTGCTCGAAGGCCGCCAGGGAGGCGATGACCTTGTAGATCGAGCCGGGGTGGTAGTGGCTCTGCACCGGCCGAAAGAGCATGGGCCGCAAGGGATCCTCCGAGATGGCGCGAAGCTCTTCGCGGGAGATGCGGCCCGTCATGCGGTTGGGATCGAAGGTGGGACGGGAGGCGATGGCCAGGACGTAGCCGGTGTTGACCTCCATGACCACCACCGCGCCGGCGGGAACGTCGAAGATCTCCTCGACCGCCTCCTGAAGGCGCGCGTCGATGCTGAGGACCACGTTGTGGCCCGGCACGCTGGGGACGAAGCGCTCGCTTCGAGGGATGAGGCCTTCGAGCCCCGGAATGCGCTGGCCTCGGGCGTCGGTCACCACCCGCTGGATGCCGTCGCGGCCGCGAAGCTGGGCCTCGAAGCGGCGCTCCACGCCCGTCTTGCCGACGTAGTCGCCGAGCATCACCGAGAGCCCCGCCTTGCGGAAGCGCTCGAGCTCCTCGGCGTTGGCCTCGCCGAGGTAGCCGATCATGTGCGCCGCGAGCGTGCCGTAGAGGTAGTCGCGGTGCGGCGTGCTCACCACGTCCACGCCCGGCAGGCTATCGCGGTTGGCCTCGATCACGTCGAGCTGGTCGCGGTCGAGGTCGAGGCGAACGAGGATCGGCTGGAAGCGCTGCAGGCCGCGCGCCTTCCTCACCTGCTCGTCGAGCCGCATCCGCTCCTCCGCGTCCAGGGCGAGGTAGGCTGCGAGGCGGCCGAGAACCTCCTCGCAGTCGCCGCAGAAGGCGGGCGTGACGTAGACGTCCCAGCTCGGACGGTTGTCGACCAGGCGCACGCCCCGTCGGTCGAGGATCATCCCCCGGTCGGCGGGAACGCGGATCTCCTTGATGAAGTTGCCCGAGCTCTTGGCCGAGAACTCCTCGCCTCGCTGGATCTGCAGGTACCAGATGCGGCCGAGCAGCACGAAGAGGCCCAGGCCGACGGCCACCCCGTAGACGAGAATGCGCCGACGGAGCCCGTGATCCACGTTGCCGCTGCCCGGGAGTCTCATCGCGATCGCAGCGAAGCCTCCCCGGAGGTCATCCGGTCCAGGCGTCGAAGCAGGGAACGAAAGGGAACCGCGCAGACCGCGGTGATCGCCGCCACCGGGACGACGGAGGCCCAGGCCATCCGCCCGGGCGCCTCCCACGAAGGCCGGTTCATCGTCTCGAGGCCGAGGATACCGACCTGGAAGGCGAGGGAAAAGACGAAAGCCAGGGTGCCGGGCCCGAACCAGCCGGACCGGAAGGCGCGCGGCGGGATCAAGTGCGCGCCGGTCCAGATCGCCACGGCGAGGAAGGCGCACATCCCCGGCGGGCCGAGCACGAAGAGATCGGCCACGAATCCCACGGCGAAGGCCGAGAGCGCGCCCTCGATGGCGCCGAGATCCAGGGCGACGAAGAAGAGCACCATCGAGGCCACGTCCACGCGCAGATAGGGCTGCGGGACGTGCAGCTTGATGCCCGCCTCGATCTGGAAGAGGACGAGCGCGATCGCCGCCCACAGCAGGCACCGCCAGACGCGCCGGCCCTCGCCGGCCTCGGGGCCGAGGGGAAGACTGCCGAGGATGGCGCGCCGCACGTGCGGCCGGGGTCGAGGGGGGAGGCGGCTGCGAAAGAGGCGGTTCACTCCGCGGTCCATGGCGACGGCCCCGTCCACGCGGTGGGGCCCTCGTCCTCGCCCGACGAGATGGCGATCAGGACTTCCTCCAGCCCGGCGATGTCGACGGCGGGGATCACCTCGCCCTCCAGCTCCATCCCGTAGGGCTTGCGCTCGATCCGTCCGACCCGTCCCACGACGAGGCCCTTGGGGAAGACGCCGTCGGTGCCCGAGGTGACGATCACGTCGCCCTCCAGCACGTCGGCGGTGCGGTGGATGTGGGCCAGCCGCATACGCCCGTCCTCCCCCGTGCCGCGGACGGTCAGCCGCGCCCGGCTGCGCTGGACGCGGGCCGCGACCGCGGAGCCGGAGTCGACCACCAGCTGGACCTCGGAGGTGTTGGCGTAGGTGGCGACCACCTTCCCCACCACCCCCTCCGCGGTGAAGACGGGCATGCCCTTGCGCACGCCGTCGCGCTCGCCCTTGGCCACGAGGATGGCGCGGCGGTGGCTGGGCGAAACGCCCACGATCTCCGCCGCGACGATGCGCCCGCTCGCCGACCGGGAGAACTCGACCAGCGCCCGCAGCCGCTCGTTCTCCTTCTCCGCCTCGATCCGCTGGTTGAGCCGCAGCTGGAGCTCGGCCACCGCCTCGCGCAGGATCTCGTTCTCCTCGCGGACCCGGCGAAGATCCACGTAGTCGTGCCAGAGGTCGAGCGCGAAGCCCATCAGCCGGGCGGTCGCGTCCCGGACCGGGGAGGTGGCGGCCAGGCAGAACTTCTCGAACGCGGAAAGGTCTCGCCCGCGCTGGGCGTTGGCAAGCCAGGTACCCAGCGGGAGGAGGAGGAGCGTGAGGACGAGGAGAAGCTCCCGGTAACGCTTGAGAAAGGCGAGCAAGGCCTTCTTTCCTTTCGGAAAGGAACGCCTTGCATTACGCCAAAGCTTCTCCTACGGTGTCAATCTTTTCGCCGCCCCGGGGCGGCGGACGATCCGTGGACGACTGACGGCGAGACCATGCTCGACAAACTCAGGAACAGCTCCCGTTCCTTCGGGACGTATTTGATCTTCGGGGTCATCATCCTCGTCTTCGTGGTCTACTTCGGGCCGGGCGGACAGAGCTGCGGCGACCTCGGCGCGGGCAGCCGGGTCGCCTGGGCCGCGAAGGTCGACGGCGAGGAGATCCCCCTGCGCGACTTCCGGGCCGAGTACGAGAACCTTTACCGCCAGTACCAGGCGCAGATGGGGGATCGCTTCGATCCGCAGATGGCGCAGCAGATGGGGATCCGGTCGAGCGCCATCGATCGGCTCGTGACCCGCAAGCTCCTCATTCGCGAGGCGAAGCGGATGGGGATCGCCACGACCGACGAGGAGGTGGCCAAGACGATCCGCGAGCAGCCCGCCTTCCAGAAGAACGGCCGCTTCGACTTCGAGACCTACCGCACCGTGCTGCGCAACTGGCGTGGCATCTCCCCCGCCCGCTACGAGGCCGAGCTGCGCGACGACCTGCTGGTGGGCAAGGTGCTCAACCAGCTGCGCCTCTCCGCCAAGGTGACGGAGGACGAGGTCGAGGCCGCCTTCGCGCGGGAGAACGACCGCGCCTCGATCGCCTTCGTCCGCGTGCTCCCTCGGGAGATGGAGAAGGAAATCTTCGTGAGCGACCAGGACGTGAAGGATTTCCTCGCCACCGAGGACGGCAAGAAGCGGGTCGCGGACCAGTACGAGGCGCAGGAGTGGAAGTACAAGACGCCCAAGCGCGTCCGCGCCCAGCACATCCTCGTCAAGGTCGACGAGAACGCGCCCGAAGCCGAGGTGAAGAAGGCGGAGGAGAAGATCCTCGCCGCCAAGAAGGAGATCGACGGGGGCGCGGATTTCGGCGAGGTGGCGCGCCGCGTCTCCGAGGACGAGACCACCCGGGAGAAGGGAGGCGACCTCGGCCTCTTCGGCCCCGGCTCCATGGTCAAGCCCTTCGAGGACGCCGCCATGGCGCTCGAGGTCGGGCAGGTCTCCGAACCCGTGCGCACCCGCTTCGGCTTCCACCTCATCAAGGTCAACGAGATCCAGCCTCCGTCGGAGAAGAAGCTCGAGGAGGTCCAGGACGAGATCGCCCGCGAGATCCTGGCGAAGGACCGCTCGCGCGAGGCGGCCCGGCACCGCGCCGAGGCCATCCTCGCGGAGGTCGAGGGCCGGTCGGTCCTCGACGTGTACCCGATCCCCGAGGACGGCTCGACGAAGCCGGGAGCCGTGATCTCGGGCAAGGCCGAGAAATTCATGGTCTCCACCGACTGGGTGCCGCGGCTCGGCAACGCCTCGGAGCTGGTGCGCGAGGTGGCGGCCGCGGAGGGGCCCGGCCTCCTCCGCCGCGTCTTCGAGGTGAACGACGCCTTCGTGGTGGCCGAGGTCCTCGAGCGCGAGCGCCCCGACCTCGCCAAGCTCGACGAGGCCAAGCGGAAGGAGATCCGCGACCGGCTGCTCGAGACCCGGCGCATGGAGGTGATCCAGGCCTACGTCGACCGCCTCAAGGAGGAGGCGAAGATCGAGACCAACGAGGCCCTGGTCGCCGCCGGCTACTGAGCCGCCGACCCGCACGCGCGTGAGCCGCCGGGCGGCCTGCGGTAGCCTGAAATGGAAGCAAGGCGCCGACCCGCACGCGCGTGAGCCGCCGGCCCCCCCGGGGCATGGCGGCTCCCTTGTATGGCCGAGAGCGGCGCGGGCGGGCGCGATCCCGGCGCGCGGATCGCGGTCCCTCGATGCGCGGCTGCGGGGCCTGGCCGCTCAGGCGGCGGCCACGTTCCCGCGGCCGTTCTGCTTCACCCGGTACATGGCGAAGTCGGCGCGGCGCAAGAGCTCCTCCGGCGACTGCGCGTCCTCCGGGAAGGAGGCCACGCCGAAGGAGGCGTCCACGCGGATCTCCTCCCCGTCCCGCAGGACGTAGGGGTTTCGGTGCAGCGCAGACCGGATCTCGCGCGCCCAGGTGAGCGCCTGCACCTTGGTCGTCTCGGGGAGGACGCAGACGAACTCGTCGCCGCCGTAGCGCACGGGAACGTCCACCGAGCGCAGCGTCCGGCGGAGGATCTCGCCGACCTTGGCGAGGATGGCCGAGCCGACCTGGTGGCCGTGGCGGTCGTTGACCAGCTTGAAGTGGTCGATGTCGAAAAAGATCACGGAGAGCGGGCGGTCGAAGCGCCGCGCCCGCTTCACCTCCGACTCGAGGACCTGTTCCAGGTGGCGCGCGTTGTACAGGCCGGTGTGCTCGTCGAGGATGGTGAGCTCCTGCACCTTCTGGAAGTTCCAGGCGTTCTCCAGCGCGATGGCGGCGTAGTCGGCGATGGTGCCGAGGGTGCGCAGATCCTCCTCGCTGAAGGGTTCCTCCTTCGGCCCCTTGACGAGTTCGATCACCCCGAGGCTCTTGTCGCCGAAGCAGAGCGGCACGGCGAGGATGGACCGGGTGGTGAAGAGCGTGGCGGCGTCGAAGCGCGAGGAAAAGCGGGGGTCCTTGCGCACGTCCTCCACGAGCAGGGGCTTTCTCCGCGAGACCACCCAGCCGGCGATCCCCTCGTCCAGACCGAGCCGCTCGCCCTGCAACCGCTCCGCGCCCGGTCCCCTGGCGATCTCGAAGACCAGCGACTCGCTGGAGGGATCGACCAGAAGCAGCGACCAGTTCACCGGCTGCAGAAGCTCCTGGACCTTGTCCATGATCCGCCGTAGCACCTCGTGGATGTCCAGCGTCGAGGTCAGGACCTTCCCAATTTCGTTGAAGGCCTCGAGCTTTTCGATGGTGCGCTGAAGACGCTGGAGGAGATCGTCGGATTCCATGGCTGGCAGATCGATCCCATTCATTCTCGCATCGGCGTCACCGAGGCGCCAGCAACTGCTCGCCTCCGCCGGATTCGAGTTCGAGGTCGAGGCCTCGCACGCGATCGAAGAACATGTGCGCGGCGAAGATCCCGCGCGCGCCGCAAGGCGGCTGGCGCGCACCAAGGCGAGCGAGGTCCACGCGCGGCGGCCCGGCTCGCTCGTCCTCGCTGCGGACACGGTGGTGGCCGTGGGCGACCGCATCCTCGGCAAACCGAAGAGCCCCGCCGAGGCCGAGGAGATGCTCGCACTTCTCTCGGGCCGTTCCCATCGCGTGATCACGGGGGTCTGCTTGCTCGGACCGGATCGCGACGAGACCTTCCACGTGAGCACGGAGGTCGTCTTCCGCGCCCTGAGCGCGGAGGAGATCCGCGCCTACGTCGCCTCGGGGGAGCCGATGGACAAGGCCGGCGCCTATGCCATCCAGGGCGGCGCGGCGGGATTCGTCCGGGAGATCCACGGCTCCTACACCAACGTGGTCGGCCTCCCGCTGGCCGAGTGCATCGAGCGGCTCCGGGCTCCGCGCTCCCGCGGGTAGAACCGGAAGGGACGAGCGCGCGGAGGGCGAGCGATTGCCGCGCCTCCCGGGGCTCCCTAGCGTAACCGGGTGCCGGCTTCGCTGTCTCGGAGGAGGTGGGCGAGACGGATCCCGCTTCTCCCCGCACTTGCGGCGCTCCTCATCGCGGACGCTGCCCTCGCCCACCGCCTTCCCTTCGGGGCCAAGGAGCGGGCCGGCAACGGCCATCCGGGGACGCGGCTGCACCCTCCCACCAGCGGTTCCGACGTTCTCGAGGACGTCTACATCCTCCCGCGGCGCCCGGGTCAGAACCGCGTCCGCTGGTATGGATTCGAATTCAAGGAGGTCCTGCTTCCGCATCTGCCGGGCGCTGGTGTTCGCCTCTATTACTACCAGTCGGAGGCGCGGGCGGCGGAAATCGCCGCGGCCATCATCCGCGAGCAGTACGTCCGGCTCTCGACCGCCTTCGAATACGTGCCCGAGCGGGTCATCCCCTACATCCTCTACGCCACGCAGTTCGAGTTCCAGGCGACAAACGCCTTCCCGATCTCGGAGGGAACGCTGGGCGTGACCAGCCCGGCCGACCTCACCCTCTCGCTCCCCTTCTTCGGGGACCTGGAGCAGTACCGCCACACCTCGGCGCACGAGCTGGCGCACGAGTTCACCGTGCAGCTCATCCGCTCCTCCGCCGAGGCGGAGGACAGCGTGCCCAACCTCGGGGGGCTTCCCCTCTGGTTCGTCGAGGGTCTCGCCGAGTACGCCGCCTACGGCGGCCTCGACCCGGACGGGAAGTCAGGGCCGCCGCCGCGGGGTGCGGCCGGCCCCGCCCTTCCCGGCCTGGATCCGGAGGCGGAGGCCTGGGCGCGCGACCTGCTCTACGAGTCCGATCCCTTCCTGGGCTACCTCATCCCCTCCTTCTTCTCCGACTTCCCCATGGGCTACGTGCACACCTACAAGCTCGGGCAGGTGCGCCTGGCCTTCCTCGGCTCGGTCTTCGGCCGGGAGACCGTGCTCTGGATCCTCCGCAATACCCACGCCATGGGCGGGGATCCCACCCAGCCCAACGCCCAGCGCCTGGGCTTCGTGCAGCTGGTGGAGACCGCAACCGGGCTGTCGGCGGAGGAGGTGGACCACCTCTTCCACGACTGGCTCAAGCGCCGCTACCTGCCCGCCTACGACCAGGCCTCCACCCGGATCCCCGGCCTCGCGCTGGTCTCGGGCCTGCCCTACGAGCCGGAGGCGGTGGTGGCGTCGCCGGACGGGGCGACGCTGCTCGTGCGGGGCGTGGATCGGGAGATGGGCCGCGGCTCGCTCTTCCTCGTGGACGCGCGCGATCCGCGGCGAAACCAGCTCGTCGCCCTCGACGCGCGGCCGGGCCTGGAGACCCTCCACCTCGTCACTCGCCGCACCTTCGCCCTGGGCCAGGGCCGCATCGCCTGGATCGGGCGCGCCGGCGCGGGGGACGTGCTCCACGTGGCCCGCCTAGAGCGATCCCCGGAGGGCGCCCGAGAGCCCTTCCGCGTCGGCGAGCCGCGTCGCTACGAACTCGTCGGCCTGGGCATCCTCGAGGCGGGCTATCCGGCCTTCTCCCCAGATGGCACACGCATCGCCTTCGCCGCGGTGGACAAGAGCGGGTTCCGGGACATCTACGTGCTGCCCTGCGACGGCCACCTTTCCGAGGTCCGCCAGCTCAGCCGCGGCGCCTACTCGGAGAGCGGCCTGTACTGGGCCGAGGAGGGCATCTACGTGGTCTCCGACGAGGCGCCCGAGGGAAACACGAGCATCTACCTGATGGACCCGGAGACCGGGGAAAGGCGGCTCGTCGTCGCGGACCATTCGATCAAGGAATCCCCCGTCCCCACGCCGGACGGCCTCCTCTTCGCCTCGGACCGGGGCGGCCGCTGGGATTTCCACCGGGTCGAGGACGGCGTCGCCTACCGGATCACCGACGTCCCCACCCAGATCCGCTCGCCGGCGGTCGGGGCCGACGGAAGCCTCTACGGCATCCTCGTCCACGGCGGGCGCTTCCGACTCGTGCGCGTTCCGCCGGCCTCCATCCGCAAACTCGATCCTCGGCCGCCGATCGATCCCTTCTACGATCCCTCGCCTCGGCCCCTGCCTCGCCTGCCGCTTCCCGACGATGCGCCCGACTACCGCCCCTTCCAGAACTTCGGCCTGGACGTGGGCGCGCTGGCAGTGGGGACGCAGTCCTTCGCCGTGGGCGGGGTCGCCTTCACGGATCTCATGCGCGACAAGACCCTCGCCCTCCAGCTCGCGATGTACGGGAGCTGGGACTTCACCGATGCCCACGCGCTCTTCATCGATCGCACCCACCGCCTCGGGTGGATCGCGGGCGCCTTCCACACCTTCCAGCCGCGGCGCGACCAGACCTTTGCCACGCCCGCCTTCCCCGACGCGCCTGACTTCTACCTGGAGCGCGAGTTCGGCGTGCTGGGCGGCATCACCTATCCCTTCGACCGCTTCCGCCGCACGGACGTATTGCTCACGCTGGAAGGAGTGAGCCGCGATCGCTTCACCGACCGCACCGGGCAGCGTCTCGCGGAGTGGGAGCGAAGGACGGGTGGAGTCGAGCCCCAGGCCCTGCTCAGCCTCGGCCTCGGTTACGACACGACGCGCATCCACCCGCGGGTCGGGCCGATCGGCGGGTCGAGCGCCTACCTCGTCCTCGGCGGCGGTGTCCTTCCCGAGAGAGCCGCGGAGGGGGAGGCGCTGCACGGCTGGACCGAACTCGACCTGCAGCACACCCTCCACATCGGGGGCCGATCGACGATCTGGCTGCGGCTTGCGGGCGGCGCGGCCAACGCCAACCGGTTCGCCCGGCAGTTCTACGTCTCCAGCGTCGACAACCTCCGCGGCTTCTTCTTCAACGATTTCCGGCTGATCGGCCGCTACTACTACGTCTCCAACGTGGAGCTGAGCTTTCCCCTCGACTGGCTCGTCCAGGTGGCGCTCTTCGAGGGCCTGCGCGGCGTGGCGGGCGCCGACTTCGGCGGCGTCTCCCAGCAGACGGACGAGCTGTGGGAGAACCGCGCGCTTGACGTGCTCTTCGGGGTGGACTTCCTCACCGGCCCCCTCGCCTTCCGCGTCCTCTTCGGCCTGCCGATCCAGATCGGGCCGCTGCTGCCGGCGGACGGCTGGGTCTCCAACCTGGCGCTGCGCTTCCGCTACTGACGACCCTCCTCCGCCACGACCGTCAGCGCCTTTCGCGGCGGGTCGTCGTAGGCCAGCCCCTCCTGCCACGCCTCCGAGCGGAAGAACTCGATCAACGCGGCGCGCTCGCGCAGCGGCTCCTCGCCGCCGACATAGGAGATCTCCATCTCCCCCGCGTCGCGGGGGAAGTAGCCGTCGCCGCCCCGAGCCACGTATTCGAGGGTGGCCACCGCGATCGGCGCCTCGGGGTCGAGGAGACGCCCCTCGGCGACCACCGTCACCACGGTGCCGTCGGCGTTCCGGTAGCGCAGCTCCCGCACCCGCTCGCCCGGCTGGACGATCCTCCCCTCGGCGTCGCGGACCTGCTCGGGACGCGCGGGGTCGAAGACGAGCACCGCGTTGGAGTCGAGGTGGGGGAAGCCGCCCCGCCCCGTCCCCACGCCGCGCAGCCCGGCCTCCAGGGTCTCCTTGAGCATTCGGTGCGTGGTGTGGACCACCACCACCCGGTCGTCGAAGCGCAGGCTCGCCTCCACGTCGTGGCGGTGGATCGGGACGGACTTCCCGGAGGGCTCCCGGACGCCGATGGAAGCCCGGATGCTGCCGCCGTTGCGCAGGCCGACGTCCGCGGCGAGCCCCCGCGAGCGCGCCGCGCGGACGAGCGAATCGGCGGTGAGGATGCCGAGGTTGGTCTCGCGGTTGCGCGCGACCTCCCGCTCGCCGTTGAGCCAGCGTCGCGTGTGGCCCACCACCTCGAGCGCCGGTTCGAAGGCGCGCTGCAGCTGCTCCTCCAGGGCGCGGGCCCGCTCGTCGGGCGCGGCGCCGAGGAGCTCCAGGGATCGGTCGTCGACCGGCCAGGGGCCCGAGGCCGGATCGACGCGGCGCACCCGGCCCCGCCGGTCGAACTCCACCCCCAGCCGGCCCACGTAGCGGTACTGGCCATCGGTGGCGACCACGAGCACCGGCGCGCCGTCCGCCGCCGTCCGCCGGATCGGATAGCAGGTGGGCGCGGCGCCGGCGCAAAGCGGCGAGCGCTCGTCGAGCGGAAGGAGCCGGTGCTCCGCGTTGGCGAGGCGGTCGTCGCCGCCGCCCGAGACGATCACGTCCACGCCGCGCAGGCCCCGGTCGACGAGCTCGAGGTCGCGGTGCGCGCCCTGCAGGTGCGAGAGCAGCACGACGATGTCGATCCCCTCCGCCTCGAGCCGGTCCACCTCCGCCTGGATGGCGCGGACGATGGCGTCGAGATCGGGCAGGCTACGCGCCCGCGGGATCACCGAGGCGATCGTCTCCAGGCGGTCGGCGGTGGCGCCCACCAGCCCCACCACGAAGCCGCGGCAGACCCTGCCCGCGTCCGTCTTCTCGAGCCGTCCCACGCAGCGCCGGGCGCGGCTGAGCACCATCCCGCTCGACTCCTCGATCCACGGCGTCGGCCCCTCCCCCGGGCGCAGTTGCCGCGAGCCGAGCGGGCCGCCGTCGAAGAAGACCGTGGCGGAGAGGAAGGGAAAGCGCGACGCGGCGAGGATCTCGTCGAGGAAGGACTCGCCCACGTCGAATTCGTGGTTGCCGAGGGCGGAGGCGTCGATCGGCAGTTCGCGGTGGGCGAGCGCCACCGCGGGCAGGCCCTCGAGCCGCACCCCGAGCGCCGGCCCGGGCATGAACGTATCGCCGGCCGCGACCACCAGCGTGCGCTCGGGGTCGAGGTCGCGCAGGGCCCGAAGCAACGCCGAGAAGCGCGCAATGCCCCCCGCGCCCTCGTGCGAGAGCAACTCGCCTTCCATGTCGCCGGCGTGCACGATGTAGAGCGTGCGCGCCGACGGCGCCTCGCACCGGCAGGCCGACCAGGCGAGGAAGAGCACGACCACTGCCCCGCGCCGCCCCCGCCCCGCCGTGGATGGCCGACGTCTCATGGACCTATGAGACTGCTCCCCTGCGCGGGCAAAGTAAACTCCAATCCGCCGACGGAGTGCGCATCCGCCGAAAGAGTGCGGAACTGCCGATCGACGAATTCGACGAGGTCGAGCACCGCGCCCGCGTAGTCGCGGCCGGTCCGGACGGAGCGCGCGTAGAAAGTTCCCGAGCGGCACTCGGGGACGAAGCCCTCGGCGGCGCGCTCCAGGCAGCGCAGCTCGCCGGTATCCGGATGGCGCTGACAACACCGTCCCGAGGGGAAGACGAGGATCATCTTCCGGATCTGTCCCGAGGCCATCCAACCGTCCACGACGAGAAAGCTCTCCCAGAATCCGCCCGGTCCGACGGCCTTCTGCCCGTAGCCGTGCAGCAAAAAGAGCACCGGATAGCGGACGTCCCGGTTCTCCGGCGCGTCGTAGCCGGGCGGCAGGACGATGGCGAATTCCCGCTCCGCGCCGAGCGCGGACGAGAAGTACCGAAGCGATCGCGCCCGAGCGAAGAACGAGGAGCTGTCGGCGGGCGGATCGGGCAGGTCGGACCAGCGCAGCGAGATCCAGCGCAAAAAGAGGAGCAGCCGGTTGAGCACCTGGCGCGGCGTGCCCACGTGGTCGCCGTCGCCCGCCTCGATCTCGGCGGCCGACGCCGCCGGGTCGCCGTAGAGGTAGAGCATCCGCGGCGGAAGCGCCTCCGGCCCCAGGAGCAGCGGGCGGAACTCGGCCTCGGAGGCCGGTGCGCCGGGGAAGGACCGGACCCCCTCGAAGCGCCGCGCCTCCGGCGAGCCCTCCCGGAGCCGCTCGAAGAGCTGCGCGGCGTGAATGTCGAACTGGAAGATGTCGCGGATGCCGGCGTCGACGAAAAAGGCCATGCGGCGCCCCGCCTCGCCGCCTGCGGCGAGCAGGCGCGCCGGGTCGAGGTCGAGGAGACGCTGGCGCGCCGAATCGGGCGAGAACGAAGCCGCGAGGGCCACCGGCTCGCCGTAGTCGCGCCGGCCGTTGCCGTTGACGTCCACCGCCAGGGCGAAGGGAACCGGTCGGGTCCGCTCGGCGCAGGGCTCGAGAGCGGCGGCGTTTTCGGCCCAGAGCGCCTCGTGGGTGCGGGACGTGGCGAACTCTACCCCGCCCTCGTCCGCGCAGGCCGCCTCCACGTCCGGCTCGCGGCAGCGATGCACCGGGCGACCGCTCCCCGCGCAGAAGGGGCGCTGCGTCCCCCCGTCACAGAAGGTCACCGAGGGGTATTTGCCCCCCGGGTTGCGAACGGGATGCGGGACCGGCGGGAGGCCCCGGGGCGAGGCGCAGAAGTCCGGGTCGGCCAGGTCCTCCTCCCGAAGGCCGGGAGGCAAGACGCCCTGCACGTCGTAGAGGGGATTTCCGTATGCCGAGACGAGGTCCTCGAAGAGGTCGAGGTAGGCGTCGCGGTCGAAGGTCCCGCCGTTGCGCCCGAAGATCCAGCGGTCGAAGCGCTGCCTCCGCTCGGGGAGGACCGCCTCGAAATGGGCCGGCGCCGCCTCCATGCAGGGGAGGTTCTCCGGGTCCTCCAGGACGAGGGGATCGCCGGCGGAGGCTGCGATCGCCTCGAGCTCCTCCACCGCGCAGAAGCCCCCGAGGTGGTGGTCTTCCAGGTAGTGCAGGAAATACTCCGGATCGAGCGGGCCTCCGAGCGCTCCGATGGCGTCGAAGAGCTCCGGGTGCCGGGCGCCGATCTGGCTCGCGCCGATGGCGCCCATGGAGACGCCGGCGATGGCCCGAAAACGGGGCGTCGAAAGCCCCTGCGGTCCGGTGGAAGTCTCCCCGCAGGCGGCGAGGGCGAGCAGGGCGACGAGGACCGGCCGGCGCATGAGACGAAGCTGGGGCGGGCCGGCGGGGGCCGGCAACCGCCCGTCCGCCCGGCCGGTCCGTCCGCGGTTGAAGATCGGTTCGCTCTCCTCGTCCATGAGAACAGGCGCCGCGGCGGTCCCCGGCACGGAGCCGGGACCGGCCCGGCGCGGAGAGGCCGGGATGCAGGCGAAAAGGTTCGAAACCGGACGTCCGTGGACGATGAAGGCCCTTCGCTTGGCGGCCGCCAGCGCGAGGCGGTGGCACACCCGCGCGCTGTGGCTACCCTTGGCTCTCGTGTGCATCGGCGGCACGGCCGCCGCCAAGGTGGAGGACGAGGTGAACGTGGAGGCGCGGGCCAGCGCCCGGGAAGGCGCCCCCTCCCTTCCCTTCCGACCCGGCGAGGAGCTCGTCTACGAGATCCGCGCCCTGGGCATGAAGGCCGGGCGGGCGCGGATCCAGGTGGGGACCTGGGCGGAGCGCGACGGCGTGCGCAGCTGGCCCGTGATCATCCAGGCGCGCACCGACTCGGTCTTCGACTCCATCTACTCGGTGCGCGACAAGTTCGTCACCTGGTGGGATCCCGAGACCGGCCGGGTGCTGGGAGCCGACTTCTGGGCAGAGGAGCGCGGCAAGCGCCACCGGAGCCGCTCCCGCCTGGACCACGTGGCTGGCCGGGCCGAGGTGGTCCGCTACAAGGAGTGGAACGGGGAGCGCACCACCCGCCACTACGACATCCCTTCGGGGGCCTACGACATCGCCGGCGCCATCCTCGCCCTGCGCCAGCGCCCGCTGGCCCCGGGCTCGGTGGAGCGGATCCATGTCTTCACTGGCAGCAAGGTCTTCGAGCTCGTCTGCGAGGTGGCGGGCGTGGAGACCCTCGAGGTGGCCGCCGGCAAGTACCGCGCCCTCGCCACCCGCATCCAGCTCGGCTTCGACGGCAACTTCAAGGCCAAGCGCGACGTCCGGGTCTGGTTCACCGACGACGAGCGAAAGATTCCCCTGCGCATGGAGGCCGACTTCGTGATCGGCTCGGTGGTGGCCGACCTGGCCAGCGCCCGCGGCATCTGACGCCGCCGGCCGGATCCGGCCCCGCGCCGGGGGAAGGCGTGTCCTTTTGCGGGTCGCGTGGCCCGGCCGCATCGCCCGGGGATGCTCGCCGAGGGCGGCGCCGCAGGCGGTGCGCTCCGGCCCTCCCGGGCGGAGGGGGGCTGTCGGGTTCTCGCCGCTCGGCGGGCGGCTCCCCAACCTGTATCGGGTGGCGAGCCGGATCGCATGCGGCCGGGCCCTCCTGGCCGGGCTGGGGGTCGTCGTGGGCTGGGCGTCCCCCGCCCTCGCCCTTCCGGTGGTCGGCCTCTTCCTGGACGGCGAGCCCGAGGAGCTCGGCCTCGGCGGCGAGCCCTTCCGCGACCTGCGGCTCGAGGCCCGCCACCTGCGGCGCCCCTCCTTCCTCGTCGAGGAGGAAACCGGCTTCGCCCTGCTCGTCGTCGACGCGGAGAACACGCTGCGCCTCGAGGCGGGCGAGGGGGCGGGGAGCCGCGCCGGGGACCGCCGCGTCTCCCTGCGCGTCCACCTACCGCTGGGCGCGGTCCTGCCCGGCGTGCGCCTCGGCGTCTTCGCCGCCGCCGACCAGCTCGACTCGCGGATCGAGGTGGTGCGGGACGGCCGCTCCCTCTTCCGACTGAACCAGGATCGCGCCTTCCCCTACCTCGGTCTGACCGCCGCGCTGCCCTGGGGATTCGCCGTGGCGGCGGGCGCGGAGGGGCTCGACGGCGCCACGCGCTGGCACCTGGAGGGCCGGTGGAGCCTGGAGGAGCGCCTCTCCGCCTGGGTCCGCTACCGCGACGAGGGCTTCCGCCAGACCGCCACCATCCCGGAAGGGGTGGCGGCCCGGGTCCACTCGCCGGTCGTCCACCTCCCCCTCGATTTCCAGCACGGGGCGACCGAGCTCGGCCTTCGCCTCGATCTCGCGCCCGCCTGGTTCCAGGGGGGAATCCTCCCTGGGCGGCTGCTCGGCTTCTGGGCCGAGGTGGGCGCGCGCCCCTGGAAGCGCCTGGCGCTGCGGGCCGGCGCCGACCGGGAAGGCCACCACATCCTGGATCGCCTGAGCGCGGGCGGAACCGGCGAGATCGCCACCGTGGACCTCGTCCTCGAGCGGCTCCGCCTCTTCTGGGGCGCCGACTGGGCGGTCGGCCCGCGCGACCGGCTCCGCCTGCGCCACGTGGCCTCCCGGCTGACGGCCGCCACCCGGGCCGACGAGCTGGAGACCCAGGCCGCCCAGGCCTTTCTCCACGTGGACACCGATCTGGGCCTGCTCCTCGAGGGCGGCGCCGCGATCCAGGTGCATCAGCTCGGCCTGGCATGGACGCGGCGGACCTCCCGGAACCTCGAGTTTTCCGTGGGCGCCCAGTACCTGCGCGCCCACACCCTCCCCTCGGCGGTCTCGCTGATGTCCTACGTCCTCGACCGCGCCCTGGCCGAGGAATCGGTGGAGCGGCTCACCGCCCACCTGCTGGGGATCTCCGGCCACGCCGCCTATCACCTCGGCCGCTTCCGCCTCGTCGCCGCCCTCGGCCAGCTCGTCCCCCTGTCCCTGGAACGGGAGGTGGCAGCCGCGCCCAGCCTTCCCTCGCCCGAGCCAGCCCCCGGAACTTCCCCCGGATGGCTCCGGCGCCTGGTGGATACCCTCCGCACGACCAGCGGGGGGACGCGCCTCGCCTTTCAGGTGGAGATGGATTTCTGACGCCATCGAATTTCCCAGCGGCCCGGCCGTCGGGATCGGAGGACGCCGACGCGCGCGGGCCCTGGGTTGGCGCCCCGCCGCGTGCTACATTGCCGACCGGAGGTCTCATGCGCAGCCGCACGAGCGTTTTCCTGGCCATCGGAACACTCCTCCTCCCCCTGGGCGCGAGCGCCGCGGCGCCTTCGGGCGACGCGCCCGTCCTCCCTGCCTGCGAGCCGTTGCCGCCTTCGGTCGCGCGGCCCTGGAGCGACACCGAGCGGCTCCACTACGACGTGGACGTAATGGGAGCGCTGGCGGGCAAGCTCGTCCTCCTCGCCCACCCGCCCCGGGACGTCCTCGGCAGCCGGCACGTCGTGGTCCGGGCGATGGCGGCCTCGAACTCCTTCTTCTCGAAGATCCGCGCCATCCGGGGCCGCGCCTCGAGCACACTCGACGCCGACACCTTCCGCCCCATCCGCTACCAGGAGGAGACCCAGGAAGGCCCGCACGAGCGCTCGGCCGTGGTCCGCTTCGAGAAGGAGAAAGGCCTCCGCGTGGTGGCGGTGGACTACAAGCGGGACGGCCGCGCCGGCAAGAAGCGCTTCCCCCATCCCCACGAGGCCTTCGACCCGCTCTCGGCCTTCTACGCGCTGCGGACCATGGACCTCGCCGAGGGCCAGGAGATCTGCTTCGACGCCTACGGCATCCGGCACCACTGGAGGGTGAGTGGGACCGTGAAGGCCGTGGAGACCGTGAAGGTGCCCGCCGGCGTCTTCCAGGCCTACCGGCTGGAGGGCCGGGCCTACCGCGTGGACGATCCCCGGCGCAGCCGCGAGATTCACGTCTGGATCTCGGCGGACGAGAAGCGGCTCCCGCTCGCGGCGCTCTCCGTCATCGACCTGGGGCCGGTGCGGGCGCAGCTGCGCCAGATCGACGGGGCGATCGACGAGGAGCTGGAGGACGTGGTCCTCAGCGGTCTTCCCCCGCCGAAGGCGCCTCGGCCCGCGGGGCGTCGCGTCCGCTGAGCGCTTCGCGCCGGAGCGCGATCCGCCCGGGCCCCTGGAAGGCCACCCTGCCCTCGGCGCAGAGACGGGCGACGACGGCGGCGACCCGCGCCGCGTCCATAGCCAGGCGATGGGCGAGCTCCGCCAGCGTCTGCGGCGGGCCGTCGAGCGCCTCGAGGACGCGCTCGGACCCCCCGCCCGGCCCGGCCGGCGGGCGGTCCCGGCCCTCGAGCGCGTCCAGCAGGTCCCCCTCGCCCTCGACGCCGATCGCCCCCTCCGCGAGGAGGCGACGTCCGCCCGCGTTGGCCTCGTCCCCTCCGGCGACCACGTAGACCGGCCTCCCCATCTCCAGGGCCGCCCGCGCGGTGTGGAGGCTGCCCGAACTCTCGCTGGCCTGCACCACCACCACGGCGCGCGAGAGGGCCGCGACCAGGCGGTTGCGGCGCGGAAAGAACTCGCGCCGGGCCGGTTCCCGCGGAGGTAGCTCCGAGGCGAGGCCGCCGCCCGCGGCAAGGATCTCCGCGAACAGGCGCCGGTTCCTTCGGGGCAGCGGCAGGAGCACGCCGCTGCCGAGGACGGCCGCGGTGGGACCGCCCGCTTCCAGGGCTCCCCGGTGCGCGGCCGCGTCCACCCCGAAGGCACCGCCCGAGACCACGGTGTAGCCCCGGCGCGCGAGCGCATGGCCGATCCGGCGCGCGAGGCGGAGCGAGCCGGGATGGGCCTGGCGCGCGCCCACCACCGCCACCGCCCGCCCCCCGTCCGGCCCGGAGCCGGCCGCCCCCAGCGAGCCGCGCAGGAAGAGCACCTCGGGGGGATCGCGCAGCGGCCCCCAGTCCGGTGCGGCGGGATCCCCGCGCCAGAGGACGACGCCGCCGCGGGCGCGCACCTCGTCGACCACGGACCGCGCCCATCCCAGCAGGTCCTCGGGGGCCGCACCCAGGCGGCGCGCGGCGGCAGGCCGCAGCCCCAGGGCGGCCGCGAGCGCGGCGCGGTCCAGGCCCATGGCCTCCTCGGTGGAGCAGTGCGCGAAGAGCGTCTCGATCGCCCGGGACGAGATGCCCCGGACGAGCCAGAGGGCGAGTCGGAGGAGCCGCTCGGGCGAGGGCGTCGCTTCCATGGGCCCGAGGCTAGCCGAGACCCCCGACATCGCCCCCGGAAAAGACGAAAGCCCCGTCGGCTCCGACGGGGCTGGCTGGTGGCTACGGGTGGACTCGAACCACCGACACCCGGCTTATGAGACCAGTGCTCTAACCGACTGAGCTACGTAGCCAGAAGCGCGGCGGAGAATAGGGGCCGAACGACCGTCTGTCAACAGGTGATTTCCACGTTCTCGCCGCGGAGCACCTTCATCGGATGGATCGCGAGGAGCCGGTGGGCCTCCGCGGCGCCGACGCGCGCCACGAGCTCCTCGATGGCCTCCTCCAGCCACTCGGCATCCTTCGCCGAGTGGATGTCCGTGGCGGCCACGGCGTAGAGGCCGTCCGCCAGGAAGGCCCGCGCGAGCTTGCGCGCGGCGCGTCCGTGGCGGCCGACCAGCGAGCCGAGGTCGAGCTGGAAACGCGCGCCAGCCCGCACCGCCGCCCGGGCGCGCTCGGCCGACTCGAATTCGCGCGACCGCTCCGGGTGGGCAACGAGGAGCCGCAGGCCGCTCACCTGAAGTCGAAACAGCACCTCGGCGACGTGCGGCATCCGGTTCAGGTAGGGCGCCTCGGCCAGCACCCAGGGGCCCGCGCCGATCGGCCGCGGCGCGGACTGCATCTTGGTCGGCAGCTCGAGGTCGAGGAGGTTCTCCGCGTTGGAGTGGAGCTCGATCGGGATGCCGTGCTCGGCGAGCAGCGCGCGCGCCTCGTCGAGCCGGCGGCGGCAAAGCTCCGCGTCGCGGCTCGGGTAGCCGGGATGCGCGTGCGGCGAACAGGCCACGTGACGAAAGCCCGCCCGCGCCAGCGCCCGCGCCATCTCGAGCGTCTCCTCGGGCGTCTTCGCGCCGTCGTCGATTCCCCAGAGGAGATGGCAGTGGAGGTCCACCCGGCCTGTCTCGGCCTCGCTCATTCGTCCTCCTCGCCCGTCGGAAGGGAGGGGCGCTCCTCCTCCTCTCGAAGCTCGTCCGGGATCCGGTACTCCTCCCCCAGCCACTTGCCGAGGTCGATCATCCGACAGCGATGGGAACAGAAGGGAAAGTCGGGATTCACGGCGCGGGGCCGCACCTCCTTTCCGCAGATGGGGCAACGTCGCTCACTCACGTCTACGCCTTTCGGACGAAGTGTGGACCGGTAGCGATAGCAGGTCCCGGGCGATCCGGTCGACCACCACCTGCGCGATGCTCTCGATCAGACGGCCGAAGATCGGCGTGAGATCGGGAATGCCCGCCCCGTGCCCGGCATGCACGGATTCGATCCCCTCGACAAGGCGTTTCGCCGCATCGCGGTGCCGCGACTTTCGCATGCGATCATCCTTTCGCCTGCCGAGCCATCTCGTCAACCGATACGCGACGGTTCGAGGATGGAAAAAGATACAAACAGCCCAAAATTGCCCGGCCGGGCTTGCAAGCATCGGAAAGACGAAAATGCTGCAAAACACCTTGTTTGCCCGGGGTCCTTGCGATTTGCAACGGCGTTTGTTAACCCTGCGTTGAACCCCAAAGGACAAGGTCGATGAATCCGAGAACGAAAGAACTTTCCCAGCGAATCGCCACGCGCGTTCGCGCGCTTCGACTGGAACGCGGCTGGTCGCAACCGGAGCTGGCCCGCCGGGCTTCCCTGTCGAACGCCATGGTGAGCATGGTGGAGCGCGGCGAGCGCACGCCGTCGCTGGATGCCCTCGCGTCGCTGGCGGCGTCCCTCGACGTGGACACGTCGGTCCTGCTCGCGCCCGACGACAACGCCGCGCTGCGAGCCGACGCCCGAAGATTCGCCGAGGAACTCGTCGAGCTGAAGCTGCCGCGCTCCGACATCGAGGCCCTGCGGCGCATCGCCCGGGCGCTCGCCACGGAGCGGGAGGTGGCCGCCCGTCGTCAGTCGCGCTCGACGTCGAGGAAGTAGAGCGCTCCGTCGCGCTCCTCCACGTGCAGGGAGGTCAGCGCGCTCCCCTCCGGACAGAGCCCCCCCACACAGGCTCCCGTCAGCGGATCGAAGCGGGCCCCGTGCGCCAGACAGCGCAGGGTGCGCCCGTTCTCCGAGAAAAAGGTGCCCTCGCCCAGGTCCAGCGGTAGCTCCCGGTGCGTGCACCGGTTCACGTAGGCCCGAATCGCGCCCTGGAAGCGCACGGCGAAGGCCTCCACCTCGCGACCATCGATCACCACGTGAAAACGAACGGCCTTCCCCTCCTCGGGCGGTGCGGCGGATACGCGTTGCATGGCGCGCGCCACCATACGGAAGGCCGGCCCTTCCATCAAGCCGCGCGGCTTGCCGATGCGATCGACATGCCTAGCTTCCCCCGGAGAAAACGTCGGGAAGGTGAAGGGGGCAGAATGTCGGGCCGCAAAAGAGACGAGGAAGAGAGCTTCCTGGACTGGGACGGAAAGCCCACGCTCTTCGAGGACGACCTCGAGGAGGTCGAGGAGGACGAGGACGAGGACGATCCCTTCGAGGACGAGGAGCTGGAGGAGGTCTGAATCCGCGCTCTCCGGGCTCAGTCCTCGTCCCAGGGACGGAAATCGTGGACGAGGGGATACGCCTCCTCGTGCAGGCCGTCCGCTGTCACCCGGATGGCGGGGACGGCCTGCCGTCGCTTGAACTCGGAGCCAAAGAGGAGCGAGAGCGTCCGGCGGATCGTCTCATCGTCCGCCTGCGCCGCCCGCATTCCCGCAACGTCCAGCCCCTCCTCCAGGGACAGGTGGAGGACGCGGTCCAGCCGGTCGTAGGAAGGAAGGCTGTCCTGGTCGGTCTGCCCCGGGCGGAGCTCCGCCGTGGGCGGCCGGGTGAGGATCCGCGGAGGGATGGCGCCGCGGCGCAGATTGAGGTGGCGGGCGAGGTCATAGACCCAGGTCTTGGGCAAGTCGCCGAGGACGCCGAGAGCGCCGACCATGTCCCCGTAGAGGGTGCAGTAGCCCGCCGCCAGCTCACTCTTGTTCCCGGTGTTGAGCACCAGCGCGCCGAGCTCCCCGGATAGCGCCATGAGCAGCGTGCCGCGCACGCGAGGCTGGAGGTTCTCGGCCGTCAGGTCCGCGAGCGGTCGGCCCAGCACCTGCTCGAGACTCCGCGCGAAGGCCTCGACCGCCGGCTCGATCGAGATCTCGTCGAGGCGGATGCCCAGCCGGCTCGCCAGCGCGCGGGAATCCTCGAGGGAGATCTCGCTGGTGTGGCGCGAAGGCATGGCCACGGCGAAGACGTTCTCGGGCCCGAGCGCCTCGACCGCCAGCACTGCAACCACGGCGGAATCGACTCCGCCCGAAAGGCCGACGAGGGCGCGGGAGAAGCCGCTCCCGCGGACGTAGTCCCGGATGCCCACCGCGAGCGCCCGGGCGACGTCCGCGATCTCCGCCCCCGGCAGAAGCGGCGTCGTGGGGCGCGGAGGGAGCGCGACCGCGGGGTTGCGCTGCGCGCCCTCGCCCTCCACGGCTGCGACGAGGAGATCGGGCTCGAAGCGCCTCGCCTCGGCGAGGCTTCGCCCATCGGCCTCGATCACGAGACTGCCGCCGTCGAAGACACGCGCATCCGCGCCGCCGGCCGCCTCGGCGAGGGCGACGGCGACGCCGTGACGGCGCGCCAGCGCGGAGAGCAGCGCGACGCGGTGGGCGTGGCCCCCGACGAAGAAGGGCTGGCCGCCGGGGACGAGAACCACGCGCGCGCCGTCGGCGCGGAGCGAGGCGACGCGGGCGTCGAGCTCCTCGGGCTCGGGCGAGAACTGCGCCGCGCCGATCCGCCAGCCTTCGTGCTCGAATGTCGCCACGGGGTCGACGAGGATCTCGACCTCGCCGCCGCGGAGCACGGCCAGCGCGTCGCGCGCTCTTCCCCGCCGCACCTCCGTGCCCAGGACCACGGCCACGTCCGCGGGGACGCCTCGCGCCGCCGCGCGCAGGGCCGCCTCGGCGCGCTCGAAGAACTCCGGGTGGCGCCGCAGCGCGCCCGCCATCTCGCCGCCCGGGACGCGACGCGGCAAGAGGACGAGCCGCGCGCCCTGCGCGCGGGCTCTCTGAGCGGCGTCGACGATGCGTCCCACGCTCCCCTCGAAGTCGGCGGTCCTCGCTTCCAGCTGCGCGACGGCGATCTTCATGTGGCGGCTCCGCGTCGGGCCGATGTTCACGGACGTTCATCGCCCTCCAGTGGGCGAAACAAGATGCCAGGATCTCGGCTCATTTCCCAGGCGGGTCGGGGAGCTTCCCAGGCTAGGTCCGCTCTGGTAGAGGCACGGCCCAGTGACGGAGCCCGGGACCTCGTTTCGCACCGGAAGGGGAGATTCGAGATGCAGGTGGACAAAGAGACAAACCGCCGCGCAGATTCTCGTACCGTCCACCCGCGACGGGTTCTCCTCATCGACGACGATCGCGAGATCCTCGAACTGCTCGCGGAGTGGCTCCGCGGAAGGGGCCACGAGGTGCGAACCCTGGCCGACGGCGCCTGCGCCGTCGCCGAGGCGCGGGCCTTTCGCCCCGACGTGGTCGTCCTCGACGGGGTCCTGCGGGGAACGACCGGCGTCGCCGTGGCGCAGAGGCTGCGCCAGGAGAAGCTCGGCTGCGGGATCGTCTTCCTCTCCGGGCTCAACCGGGCGGAACTCCCCCTCACGGAGGTCGTGCTGGAAAAGCCCATCGACCTGCAGGCCCTCGAGCATGCGATCCTGATGGCCTCGGCCTGAACCCCTCAGTCGCCGGCCGGCCGGACCGACGCCTCGATCCACCGAAGATAGGGCTCGTGGCCCTTCTCGATCGACCACCCGACGACCTCCGGACACTCGTAGGAGTGCAGCTCGACGACGCGCGCCCGAAGCCTCTCGAAGGACTCGGCGGTGGTCTTGGCGACGAGGAGCACTTCGTCCGACTGCTCCACCTTCCCCTCCCACCGGTAGATCGACCGGATGGGGGAAAGCAGGTTGACGCAGGCCGCCAGCTCCTCCTCGACCAGCGCGCGCGCGATGCGCTCCGCCTCCGCGGCGGATCCGGCGGTGACGAAGACCACGAAGGGCTCAGCCATGCGCGAACTCCTCAGAGGATGAAGTGCGAGAGGTCCTCGCTCTCGGCGATGCTCTGCAGCCGCTGCCGCACGTAGACAGGGTCGACCACGATCCGGTGCCCGGGCGGCAGCTCGGAGGCCTCGAAGGAGACTTCGTCGAGCAGGCGCTCCATGACGGTGTGGAGGCGGCGCGCGCCGATGTTTTCGCTGTGTTCGTTGACCAGCTGCGCGATGCGCGCGATCTCCTCGATGGCCTCGTCTGTGAAGGAGAGCTCGATGCCCTCGGTGGCCAGGAGCGCCGTGTACTGCTTGATGAGCGAGTTCTGCGGCTCCTTGAGGATGCGCACGAAGTCGCTCTGCTTCAGCGGCTCGAGCTCCACCCGGATCGGGAATCGCCCCTGCAGCTCCGGGATCAGGTCCGAGGGCTTGGCCACGTGGAAGGCGCCTGCGGCGATGAAAAGCACGTGATCGGTGCGCACCGTGCCGTACTTCGTCGTCACGGTGGAACCCTCGACGATGGGCAGGAGATCGCGCTGCACGCCTTCCCGGCTCACGTCGGGGCCGTGACCGCCCTGCCGCCCGGCGATCTTGTCGATCTCGTCGATGAAGACGATCCCGCTCTCCTCGGCGCGGCGCAGGCCCTCGCTGCGAACGAGGTCCATGTCGATCATGCGCGCGGCCTCCTGCTGCTCGAGGATCTTGCGCGCTTCGGGGACCCGCACCCGCTTGCGCCGCGTGCGCCGGCCGAAGGGGCCGGGCAGGTTGCCCAGCATCTCGCCGAGCTGAAGCCCGAGCTCCTCCATGCCCTGCGGCCCGAAGATCTGCACCATGGGGAATTGCGGCGCGTCCGGGACGTCGACCTCGACGAAGCGGTGATCGAATTCCCCCTTGCGCAGCCCCTCGCGCACGGCGTCGCGGTCGGCCGCGGGCGCGGGCGCCACCGACTGCCCGGACTCCGGCGGCGGCGCGACGAAGCTGCGGCCGCGCGCGAGATCCGCCGAGACCAGGGGCACGAGGAGGTCCAGGAGCCGCTCCTCGGCGATGTGCGCGGCGCGCTCGCGGACCCGCTCCATCTCCTCGTCACGAACCAGCTGGATCGAGACCTCCACCAGGTCGCGGATCATCGACTCCACGTCGCGCCCCACGTAACCGACCTCGGTGTACTTCGAGGCCTCCACCTTGACGAAGGGCGCGCGAGCCAGGCGCGCGAGCCGGCGGGCGATCTCGGTCTTCCCCACCCCGGTGGGGCCGATCATGATGATGTTCTTGGGCGCGATCTCGTCGCGCAGCGGCGGGGGGACCTGCTGTCTGCGCCAGCGGTTGCGCAGGGCGATCGCCACCGCCCGCTTGGCCTCCTTCTGGCCGACGATGTAGCGGTCGAGCTCCGCGACGATCTCCCGGGGCGTCAGCGCCTTCATCATCCGAGCTCCTCGAAGCTGAGCTGGTCGTTGGTATACACGCAGATGTCGGCGGCGATCCGCATGGCCCGCTCGGCGATCTCCCGCGGAGGCAGGTCGGTCGATTCGAGGAGGGCGCGCGCGGCGGCGAGAGCATAATGCCCGCCGCTCCCGATGGCAGCGGCGCCGTGCTCGGGTTCGATCACGTCGCCGGCGCCGGTGAGGATCAGGGTGCGCTCCGCGTCGGCGACCAGGAGCATGGCTTCCAGCCGGCGCAGGAAGCGATCCGTCCTCCACTCCTTGGCCAGCTCGACGGCGGCGCGGGTGAGGTTGTGCGCATACTGCTCGAGCTTGGCGTCGAATTTCTCGAAGAGTGCGAGCGCATCCGCCGTGCTCCCCGCGAATCCGGCGATCACCCTTCCGCCCGCCAGCCGCCGCAGCTTGCGCGCGTTGCCCTTCATCACCACCCGGTCCAGGCTGACCTGCCCGTCGGCCGCCAGGACCACCTTCGAGCTCCGGCGAACGGCGAGGACGGTCGTTCCGTGCAGTTTCATCGTCTTCCCTCCTGGCGCGCGCGGGGGTGCGCCTGGTCGTAGACCGCGAGGAGCCTCTCCACCGAGACGTCGGTGTAGCGCTGGGTGGTGGAGATCGAGCTGTGGCCCAAAAGCTCCTGGATGCTGCGCAGGTCGGCGCCGTTGTCCAGGAGGTGGGTGGCGAAGGAGTGCCGGAGCGCGTGCGGATGCACGTGCCTCCGCAGGCCGCTGAGCCTCGAGTACCGCTCGAGCAGGCGCCCCACCCAGCGCGTGGAGAGCCGGCCGCCTCGCCGGTTGAGAAAGAGCGCCCGTCGATCGACCGACCGGCCACCGGCGATCGCCGTCCTCACCCGGAGATAGTCCTCGAGCGCCTGCCATGCCTTGCGCCCGAGGGGGACCACCCGCTCCTTGCCGCCCTTCCCCCGCACCCGCGCCATCCGGGACGAAGGGTCGAGGTCGTCCAGGTTCAGGCCGCAGAGCTCCGAGCAGCGAAATCCTCCCCCGTAGAGCATCTCGAGGATGGCCCGGTCGCGCAGCCCGAAGGGGCTGTCGCGCGGGGGAGTCTCGAGCAGGGCCGTGAGGTCGTCGATCGGCACCACCTTGGGGAGAGACTTCGGTCGCTTCGGCGTGGCGATCAGCGCGCCGGGATTGGCATCGACCCAGCCGCGCTTCTGGAAATACCGGTACATGGAGCGGATCGCGGCGAGCTTGCGGGCGACGGAGGTGGGCGCGAGCTCGCCGTGGAGGCGGGCGAGATAGGCGCGCAGGTCCGCCGTCCGGACGGCGCAGAGGTCCACGCCTCGCTCCCGCACGAAGTCGAAGAACTGACGCAGGTCGCGCCCGTACTCCTCGACCGTCCGCCGCGAGTACCGGCGCTCCGATTCGAGGTGGCGCAGGTAGGCCGCCAGGCGCTCGTCTCTCGCTTCGCTCTCCAAGTCCTGCTCCTCGCTGCCCGACTCGGGGCCGGCAACACCCGGGCCCGGGGCGGCATTGTGCCGTCCCCGGGGCGAGGAGAGCAAAGCCCGGCCTGTGGATCAGGGAGCGGCCGTCGCGGCCTCGAAGGCGGGGATGTCGGCGACGTAGACGCCCGCGCGCCCCGGCTCGTTCACCGCGTAGGCGATGCGGGGCACCGCGCCGCCGAGCAGCTTGGTCCCGGGAACCACCATGCGGTCGAGCAGGATCGCGCCCGCGGAGCCGTCGGAGGGCGCCACGCCGAGGTCGAGGTTGTCGCTGTCCACGCGCGCGTAGGTGAGCATCACCACCGACCCGTCCACGGGGTCGAGCTCGTAGGTGTGGATGCGGCCCGCCACCTTGGTGACGGTGTTCGCGGGGTCCGCCACCTCCACCGAGTAGAGCTCGCAGACGCGGCCGCTGCGCACGCACTCCGTCCGCAAGAAGAGCTTTCGGCTGTCGCGCGAGAACGAGTAGCCGAAGACGCCCTTGGCGATGGAGAAGACCTCCGGCTTCGGGCCGGAAAGCCGCGCCAGGAAGAGGTCGATGCTGAAGACGGGCTGCAGCACGCGCTGGATGAAGGCGATGCAGTTGCCGTCGGGCGAGAAGACGAAGGAGGGCACGTTCTTGGCGAGCTCGTGGCTCTCCTCGCCGCCGACGCTCCTCCACTTGAGCGTGCCCCCGCGGTCCTCGGCGCGATAGCCATCGAGCCAGGCGATGCGCCGCTCGTCCGGCGAGAAGGCGAACTCGGTCACCGTCTCCCCGAGCTTCACCGCCTCGTCCGCCCCGTCGACGAGCAGGTAGAGGTCGCCGAACTGCTTCTTCGGCGAGGTGTCGCCGATGAAGGCCAGGTGCCGGCCCCGCGGCGAGAAGGCGAAGCTGGGCACGCCCTTCCCCACGCGACGCGCCACGCCGTTCATGTCGAGGACGAAGAGCTCGCTGCCGTTCTCGTCCGACCGCATGGTGTAGGCGATCAGCGTGCCGTCGGGCGACCACTTGTACTCGTTGACCCTGGCAGCGATCGGGCGCGCCGGGTCCTGTCCGTCGCGACGCACCAGCATCAGCTGACCGCCGACGATGCTCCGCTTGCGCGCCAGCACCTGCTGCGCGTCGGGCGAGAACTCGAAGGTGGCCACCTGGGTGGTCAGCTCCACCGGCTGGCCGCCGTCGGCCGGCTCGACGAGGAGCCTGCCGTCGCTGACGTAACCAAGCCACTTTCCGTCGCGGCTGAAGGCGAAGAAGCTCACCTTCGGCGCCACCCGGCGCACACCCTTGCCCCGCGTCGATCCCACGACCAGCGTGCCCTCGCCCCGTTCGAAGGACCACTCGGTGAGCGCGCCCACGTGCTCGCCGGTCGGCGAGAAGAAGAAGGTGCCGACCTTGGTGGTGGTGGCCACGTTTTCGCCGAGGACGATGGGTTCGCCGCTGCCCGTGAAGTAGGTGGCGCGCCCGACGTAGACGTGGTCGGGGGCGTTCGTCCCCCTTTCCCTCGCCTGCACGGGGTCGGCGATCCATCCGATCGCGCTGCCGTCGGGCGCGACGATCACCTCGCGCGCGGGCCCGCGATAGATGGCCCGACCCATGCCCTGGTAGGGCGGCGGCTCGGCCTTCTTGCAGGCGCCGAGGGCAAGAACGATGGCCAGCAATCCACAGGCGAATCTCACGACAACGCCTCCGCTCTTCTCTCGGCGCGCGCCGGCTCCGCGGTCGCGCCGATCCAGGCCTCCAGGGCGCGGCGCGCCCGCGCCACCATGCGCGCGCGGCGCTCCCCTTTTTTCACCTGTTCCTCGAGAGGGAGAAAGAGGCTCCAGTTGATGTTGCTCGGCTGGTAATCGTAACCCGGAGGATGCGCCTCGCCGCTGACATGGCGGCAGAGCGCGCCGAGCGCGGTCTCCCCCGGCGGCGGAACGAAGGGGATGCCCCTCAGCCACGCGTCCACCGCGAGGGCGACCAGCATCCCGACGGCGGTGGACTCCACGTAGCCCTCCACCCCGGTGATCTGGCCGGCGAAGAAGACGTTCGGCCGGCTCTTCAGAGAGAAGTCCTTCTGCAGGAGGGCCGGTCCGTTGATGAAGGTGTTGCGGTGGATCTGGCCGAGGCGGAGGAATTCCGCGTTCTGCAGGCCCGGGATCATGCGGAAGACGCGCCGCTGCTCCGGCCAGGTCATCCGCGTCTGGAAGCCCACCAGGTTGTAGGCCGTCCGGCCCACGTCCTCGGGGCGCAGCTGCACCACGGCGAAGGGCTGCTTGCCCGTGCGGGGATCGACCAGGCCCACCGGCTTCATCGGTCCGTGGACGAGCGTCTCCTCGCCCCGCTCCGCCATCACCTCGATCGGCAGACAGCCCTCGAAGTACTTGGGGTCCTCGAAGTCGTGCGGGACCACCTTCTCGGCGGCGAGGATCTCGCGGACGAAGGCGCGGTACGTGGCCTCGTCCATCGGCAGGTTCAGGTAGTCGTCCCCGCCGCCCTTTCCGTAGCGGCTCTGCGCGAAGGCGACCGAGTGGTCGATCGAGTCGGCGGCGACGATGGGCGCGATGGCGTCGTAAAAGTAGAGCCGCTCCGCCCCCGTGATGCGGGCGATGGACTGCGCGAGCGCGGTATCGGTCAGCGGCCCGGTGGCCACGACCACCGGCGCGTCCGTCTCCGGGATCTCTTCCACCACCCGGTGCTCCAGCCGGATGCGCGGATGCGAACGGATCGCCCGGGTGACGTCCTCGGAGAACTTCACCCGGTCCACGGCGAGCGCGCCGCCGGCGGGGACCTCGTTCCGGTCCGCCATGCGGAAGATCAGCGAGCCCATCCGCCGCAGCTCCTCGTGCAAGAGCCCGACCGCGTTTTCGGGATCCCGCGACCGGAACGAGTTCGAGCAGACGAGCTCGGCCAGGTTGTCGCTGACCTGGGCGGGCGTGCGCCGGAACGGCTTCATCTCGATCAGGCGGACGGAATGGCCGCGCTCCGCGAGCTGCCAGGCCGCCTCGCAGCCGGCCAGCCCGCCGCCGATCACCACGACTTCCTTCACGGATTCCATCCTTTCGGGGGCACGCATAGCAGCCGATCGGCTTTCGGGCAACCCGAGCGGCGAGGCGGGAATTCCTCCCGGATTCCCCTGTCCGCGCCAGGCCTGGCCTCCCGGCCCGGACGCGGCTTCGGCGCGGAGGAAAACCGGGCGCCGGGACTCCCCCACCCCGGCGCCGGGCCCCATGTTCTTTGGGGAGGGGCGATGGCTCTGCCACCGGAAGTCCTGGAGAGGCTCCGCGAACGGCTGCTGCGGCGCCGGAGGGAGCTCGTGAGCGGCACGCTGGACGCGCGCCGCGGCATCGAGATGCTGGAGGCACAGGAGAAGGGCCAGGAGCTGGAGGAGGGAGCCCAGTCAGCGCACGCCTCCTTCGTCCTGCAGGAGCTCAGCGAGTCGCAGCAGCGGGAGGTGGCCCAGATCGACGCCGCCCTGGCCCGCATGGAGGCGGGCACCTACGGCATCTGCGTGGATTGCGGCAACCCGATCTCCGAGGCGAGGCTACTGGCCGTGCCCTTCGCGCTCCGCGACGCGGGCTGCCAGTCCCGCGCCGAGGCGGACGACAAGGCGCTCCGCAAGCACCCCTCCCTCTGAATCCACCCCGCCCGCGGCGCCCGCCTAGATCAGGCCCCGGATTCGCTTGAGGTGCTCCAAGTTCCGCGCGTACTCGATCTCCCACTCGGCCGTGCCCTCGGGGATGTTCTTCATCCGGGCGCGAGCCTCGCGGTCGAGCTCCGCGTCGACGTCCAGGTGCTTGCGGAAGATGGCGTAGATCTTCTTCCGCAGGACGGGATCCTCCGAGTAGACCTCCTCGACGTTCCGCGAGATGAGGAGGAATTCGATCATCTGGTCGATGACGTACTCGATACCCTCCTCGCCCATCTTGAAGCCGCGGACGTCGGCCATCTCCCGCTTGACCTGGTTGAACTTCGACTGGTCCAGACCCCGCCGCTCGAGCGCCTCCTTCGTCGCCTGGTTCACCCTCTCCTCGGCCGCGAGGTACTCCCGCATCACCGCCGCCATGTCCATCTCGGCGTCGGCGATCCGGAGCGGCTCGACCTCGATGTCGCCCTCCTTGGTAAGGACCTGGATGACGTCGCGGGCGATGGCAGGGATGACTTTCGGATAGAGTCGCATGCGTCGGAGCCTCGTACGGGAAATGGTGCCCCAAACCCCCTGGGGCGATCGAGCCAGCATGAAGGTTTAGAACAGGTGCCGGGACCCGGCAAGCGCTTTCCCCATTTTTCGGGGCGAGGAGCCGACTACCGCGGCAGCCCTTCCGCCGGCCTCTCCACTTCCTGGGCCATCCGCCCTGCCTCGGCCTCCTCCGCCGCCGCGGTCGCCTCGTCCTCCACGACCTCGCCCACAACCGCGTCCGGATCCATGGACTGGGCCGCCCCCTCGGGGAGATCCGAGTCGCGGTCGGGATCGCGGGTCCGGGCCAAAAACTCGACCACTCGCTCGGCGAGCGCGCGGGAGAAGCCTTCGACCTCACAGATCTCGTCCACCGTGGCCGCACGGATTCGCCGCAGGGAACCGAAGTGTCGAAGCAAGGCCTTGCGGCGCTTCTCGCCCACCCCGGGGATCTGCTCGAGGACCGAGCGGAAGTTCACTGCACGGCGCAGCTTCTGGTGGAAGGTGACGGCGAAGCGGTGGGCCTCGTCGCGCAGCCGCTGCAGGATATAGAACTCGGCAGCGTTCGGCGGAAAGACGATCGGGTCCTTCCGCCCGGGGACGAAGATGCGATCGGGGATGCCCTCGGTCGTGCCCGTGGGGCCCGTGTCGCCGACGAGGCGGCTCTTGGCGATGGCCGCCAGGTCCACCTCTCCCAGCAGGCCCGCGTCCTTGAGGGCCGCCCGGGCGGCGTGCAGCTGCCCCTTGCCGCCGTCGATGAGGAAGAGGTCGGGCAGGTCGCCCTTCTCGACGCGCCGGGAGATGACCTCGTGGATGGCGGCAAAATCGTCCTGCCCCTGGAAGCTCTTGATCTTGTAATGGCGGTAGCGGCTCTTGTCGGGCTCGCCGTCCAGCGCCGCCACCTGGCTGGCCACCACCAGAGACCCCTGGAAGTGCGAGACGTCGAAGCACTCGATGCGGCGAGGCAGTCGGGACAGCCCCAGCTTGCGCTGTAGCCGCTCGAGGAGCTCGAGGTTGTTCCGGTCCTTCTTCCGGGCCTCGATCAGGGCCTGCTCGGCGTTGCGGTTCGCCATCTCCACCAGGCGCTTCTTCTCGCCGCGCCGGGGAACGAGGACCCGCACCTTCTTCCCGCGCCTCTCGCCGAGGTGCGCCTCCCGGGTCTCGAGATCCTCGGTGTCCAGCGGGAGCAGGATCTCGTCCGGGATGGCCGCGCCCTGCTCGTAGTACTGGTCCACGAAGGAGGCCAAAAGCTCCTCGGTGGGGAATTCCTGCCCGGAGAAGTAGAAGCTGCGGGCGGAGACCAGGCGGCCGCCGCGGATGTAGAGGATCTCGAAGGCCAGGTGCGGACCCTCGCGGTGGTAGCCGAAGACGTCCTGGTCGACGAACTCGGAAAAGACCATCCGCTGCCGCTCCAGGCTGCGCTCGATGGCCCGGATCTGATCGCGCAGGCGCGCGGCGTCCTCGAAGCGGAGCTCGTCGGAGGCCTGCCGCATCCGCGCCCGCAGCTGCTCCACCAGCTCCGGCTCCTTGCCCTCCAGGAAGAGGATCACCTCGCGCACGCTCCGCCGGTACGCCTCCTGCGGCACGTCGAAGACGCAGGGGGCCGGACAGCGCTTGATCTGGTAGAGCAGGCAGGGCCGCGTCCGCCGCTCCAGCACCGCATCCGTGCAGGTGCGTAGCTGGAAGTAGCGGTTGATGATCCGCAGCGTCTCGCGGATGGCGGTGGCGCTCGAATAGGGCCCGAAGTAGCGCGCGCCATCCTGGCGGATGCGGCGCACCACCTCCAGCCGCGGATAGGGGTGCCGCTCGTCGAGCCGCAGGCAGATGTAGGACTTGTCGTCGCGGAGGCGGACGTTGAAGCGCGGCTTGTGCCGCTTGATCAGCGTATTCTCGAGGAGGAGCGCCTCCTTTTCGCTGTCGACCAGGATGACCTCGATGTCACCGAGGATGCGGTCGAGCAGCGGCACGAAGGAGCGCGTGTCGGAGGTGCCGGGCTGGAAATAGGAGCGGACCCGCGCGCGCAGGTTGACCGCCTTGCCCACGTAGACGACGTTCCCCTCCCGGTCCTTCATCAGGTAGACGCCGGGCGCGGTGGGGAGGGAGTCGAGCTTTTCGCGGAGGTGCGCGTCCATCTCCCGAAACAACAGCCGGGACGCCGATCACCCGCCCGGGCGCTGCTGGCGGATCCACGCGAGGACGACCTCGGCCACCTCGGCCATGGCGTGCGGATCGAGGTTGTCCAGCGTGTCGCCCTGCGTGTGCCAGTTCGGATCGTCGATGTCGATGAGGTTGGCGACCGGGATCCCGCGCTGCAAGAAGGCGATGTGGTCGTCGAGGATGTGCTTGCCGGGCGCGTCCACGAAGTGGCGGGCGCCCTTCTTCTCCGCGATGGCGAAGACCTCGTCGAGGACCGCGCGCGCCCGTTCCTGCGAGAAACCCTCGCGGCGGATCTGCAGGCCCTTGCGCCCCACCATGTCCACGATGAGCCCGCGCGCGGGGAGCGCCACCCCGGTCTTCGCCCAGTTCGCCGCCAGGTCCTTCGAGCCCAGGTAGTGGTAGGGCGTGTCCTTGGGCCCCTCCTCGCCGTCGAAGAAGACCAGGTCCACGCCCACGCCCTCCGGAGGTGGCTCGCGGGAGAGCTCCCGGGCCAGTTCGAGCAGGACCACCGTGCCCGAGACGCCGTCGTTGGCTCCGTCGAAGGGGAGCGAGCGCCTGGCCGGATCGGGATCCTCGTCGGCCCAGGGACGGATGTCCCAGTGCGCTCCCACGAGGATGCGGTGCTTCGCCTCGGGGCGAAACGAGACCATCAAGTTGACCAGGTCCCAGCGCATGCCCAGCTCGGGCATGTCCACGGTGAAGGGGTACTGGGAGACCTCGAGCCCCATCGCCCGAAGCTCCCGCTGCAGGAGCGCCTGGACGCGCGGCTTGGTCGGATGGCCCTGCGCCGCCGGCCCGGACTGCACGATCCGGGTGGCCCATTCCATCATGCGCTGCGCCCGGACCGGATCCGAGACAGGACCACCCGCTCGGGAATTCGTGCAGGCAGCGAGGAGGGCCGCCGCCACGACGAGCCTTCGCATCTTCGACCTCCCGGTCAGCGGCGCCTTCGCGCCATCGCCTTCTTGCGCGCCGGCTTGAGCGGCCTGGGCGGCGGCGCGGTCGGGGCCTTCGGCAAGGGCTCCAGCCCCAGGTCCGCCATCTGCAGGGCGCGGATCTGGTCGCGGATCTCCGCCGCCCGCTCGAACTCCAGGGCCTCCGCCAGTCTCTTCATCTCCTCGGTCAGGGCCTGGATGCGAGCGTGGAGAGCCTCCTTCGGCAGGTAGGCCGCCTCCTTCTCGGCGGCCAGCGGCACCGTGGAGTAGTCGCTCTCCACCATGGGGCCGAGCTCGAGGATGGCCTTGCGCACCGTCTGCGGCGTGATGCCGTGCTCGCGGTTGTAGGCCTCCTGGATGGCGCGGCGCCGGTTGGTCTCGTCGATGGCGGCGCGCATGCTCTCGGTGATCGTGTCCGCGTACATGATCACGCGGCCATCCACGTTGCGCGCCGCCCGGCCGATCATCTGGATCAGCGAGACCGTGGAGCGCAGAAAGCCCTCCTTGTCCGCGTCCAGGATGGCCACCAGGGAGACCTCGGGGATGTCCAGACCCTCGCGGAGCAGGTTGATCCCGATCAGGACGTCGTAGTCGCCCTTGCGCAGGGCGCGGATGATCTCCACCCGCTCCAGCGTGTCGATGTCCGAGTGCAGGTACTGCACCCGCACGCCCACGTCCGTGTAGTACTCGGTGAGGTCTTCGGCCATCCGCTTGGTGAGCGTGGTGACGAGGACCCGCTGCCCCTTGGCCACGGCGGCTCGGATCTCGGCGAGGAGGTCGTCCACCTGGTTGGCCACCGGCCGCACCTCGACGATCGGATCGAGCAAGCCGGTGGGTCGGATGATCTGCTCCACCACCACGCCCCCCGTCTTCTGCAGCTCGTACTCGCCGGGCGTGGCGGAGATGTAGATGACCTGGTGGACCAGCCGCTCGAACTCCTCGAAGCGCAGCGGCCGGTTGTCGAGCGCCGAGGGCAGGCGGAATCCGTGCTCGACCAGCGTCTCCTTGCGCGACCGATCGCCGCGATACATGGCGGCGATCTGGGGGACGGTCTGGTGGCTCTCGTCGATGACGAGGAGGAAGTCCTTCGGGAAGTAATCGATGAGACAAGGCGGCGGATCCCCCGCCTTCCGACCGGAAAGATGTCTCGAATAATTCTCGATGCCCTGGCAGTAGCCCATCTGTTCGAGCATCTCCAGGTCGAACATCGTCCGCTGCTCGAGCCGCTGGGCTTCCAGAAATTTCCCCTTCGCGTTGAGCTCCTGCAGCCGCTCGCGCAGCTCGTTGCGGATCGACTCGATGGCGATCCGCCGCATCTCCGGCGCGGTCACGTAGTGCGAGCCGGGGAAGATGGCCACTTTGTCGAGCTTCTCGAGGACGCGGCCGCGCAGCGGGTCGATCATGGCGATCGACTCGATCGTGTCTCCGAAAAACTCGATTCGGACCGCGCGGTCCTCCTCGTAGGGCGGGAAGACTTCGAGCACGTCGCCGCGGACGCGGAAGGTGCCGCGGTGGAAGTCCACGTCGTTGCGCTCGTAGAGGATGTCCACCAGCGCCCGGAGCACCCGGTCTCGCGGGATCTCCATCCCCACCTCGAGGGCCTGGAGCATGCCGTAGTAGGCCTCCGCCGAACCGATGCCGAAGATGCAGGAGACCGAGGCCACGATGATGACGTCGTTGCGGGTGAGCAACGCGTGCGTGGCCGCGTGCCGCATCCGGTCGATCTCCTCGTTGATGAGCGCGTCCTTCTCGATGTACGTGTCGGTCTGGGGGACGTAGGCCTCGGGCTGGTAGTAGTCGTAGTACGAGACGAAGTAATGGACCGCGTTCTCGGGGAAGAGGTCGCGGAGCTCCCCGTAGAGCTGGGCGGCGAGCGTCTTGTTGTGCGCCATCACCAGCGTCGGCCGGCCCCAGGCCTGGATGACGTGGGCGATGGTGAAAGTCTTTCCCGTACCGGTGGCGCCGAGCAGAACCTGATGCTTCTCGCCGCGGCGCAGGCCCTCGACCAGCTCGCGGATCGCCTTGGGCTGGTCGCCGCGCGGCTCGAACTCGCTCACCAGTCGAAAGGGGCTCGACATCTCGGTCACCATCCGGGGCGAACCGCATCGGGTCCGCCCCGCATTCCCGGGGCCGGGCGCCCGCCCGCGGCGCGGGGCGCCCGGCGCGAACCCGATCTCAGTAGCCGACGAGCAGGCTGACGACCGCCGCCTCGTCGACCTCGGCGCGCTCGAAGAGGAGCCGGATCGGCTCGCCCTCGAGCCAGTTCTCGATCAGGTGGGCGTAGAAGGGGCTCTCCGGATCCATGTCCCGGCCGCCCGGGAGCTGGACCCAGGTGGTCACGCGCCCGGCGCCCAGCTCGTTCACGATGCGCAAGGAGGCGCCGTGCGCGAAGCCGAAACCGCGGCCGACCTGCACCGGCGGGTTGGCCACGTTCACGGTGAAGAGCCCACCCGGCGCAGCGTAGGGGCCGACCGTCAGGTGTGGCGCGAGGATCCCTCGGCCCGGCTGGATCTCGAACGTGACGGTGTGGAACTTCCCCCACAGCCACCGCTCCGGATCCGTGCCCCAGGTCCGACCGATCTCCGCAGCCGCCGCCTCCAGCGCCTCGAGCAGAACCTGGTCGCGCGAGCGGACGTCGAGGCGCAGGTCGCTCCAGAACTCCTCCTCCGTCTGCGCCAGCTCCTCGGGCCGCAACAGGGCGAGGACGAGCGGCCGCACCAGCTGGTTGGCGTTCCAGTTGGAGATGCCGGCGATCAGCAGCCGGTTGGCGAAGGCGGCGCGCATCAGCCGCTGCAGAAAGAAGTGGAAGGCGGCGCAGCCGCCCGCCTCGCGCCGGATCTCGGCGTCGTCGGCGGCCGGGCTGTCGGGCCTCGGCCCCGCGAGCCCCGTCGGGCAGGTGAACTGCCACTCGCGCAGGATGCCCGCGAGCTGCTCCGCCTCGGGCGAGAGCGTCGCGCCCTCCGCCGCCTCGAGGACGAAGGGCACCACCCACTCGCCGAGCAGCGAATGCGTGTCGAGCTGCAGCTCGAGGTTCGACTCCACGGAGTGCTCGGTGCTCGCCTCCAGGCGATCGGCGATCCGCGCCATGCGCAGGCCCGGCGCGCAGAGGTTCTGCAGCATGGGCCGGCCGGTATCGGTGGGATCGCCGTTCTCGGTCTGCCCGGTCAGATCCTGGTTGGCCGTGGCCAGGTAGCCCTGCTCCGGATCGAAGGCGCTCGGCAGCTCCTCCTCCGGGAGGAAACCCTGCCACTCGGCCCTGCCATCGCCCGGCAGCGGCATCCACGGCGGCAGCGAGATGCCGGCCTCGTAGGGCAGATACGAGGCCCAGGGCCGCGACGGCACGCGCGCGTGCGGGAACCAGCCGATGGAACCGTCGGCGTCCGCGAGCACCCAGTTCTGGGCGCCGACCTCGAAGGAGCGCAGGGCCTCGCGGGCCTCCTCCACGCTGCCGGCGCGGTGCAGGCCGAGGAAGGCGCGCAGCTCGTTGGTGGGCTCCTGCCCGGTCCAGCGCACGGAGATGGCAGTGCGGTTCGCCTCGTCCTTCTGGATGATGGGGCCGTGGTGCGGGACCCACTCCAGGACCTGGAGCTGGGGCTCGCCCGTCCCCTGTCGGAAGCCCAGCTCGCGGCGGACGAGCGGCACCTCCTCGCCCTCGAAGATGACCGCGCGCCCGTCCTCGCTGAGTTCCTCCACGTAGACGTCGGTGACGTCGTAGTAGGCGACCGTCGCGCCCCACGCCACGCGCTCGTTGCGCCCGATCACCACCGCCGGGATGCCAGGGAAGGTGGCGCCGGCCACATGCAGCGTGCCGCGACCCTCGCTCTTGGCGTCGAGGTGCGCCAGGTAGAAGACCGGCGGGTTGGTCAGCTGCAGGTGCGGGTCGTTGGCGAGGAGGGCCGTGCCGTTCTTCGTCCGCGAGGGACCGACCACCCAGTTGTTCGAGCCGAAGGCCTCGCGGTAGCCGGACAGCAGATTCGTCCCCTGCCGCGAGGCCAGGGCCTTCTCGAGGAGCGATCGCACCCTGGCGAGGCGCCCGGCGAGGTCGGCGACGGCGGCGCGGTCGAAGTCCGGGCGGGCGACGCGCATCGCGCGCGGACCGGCCTGCGGCAGCGTGTACACCCGCGCCGCCGGGCGCAGCGTGAAGAGGTCGACCGCAGCGTCCACCGAGGCGGCGGCCAGCCGCGAGAAGGCCGCGCCCCACTCCATCTCCTCCGCCTCCGAGGCCGAGAGCAGGTAGGTCATCAGCCGCGCGCAGGCGAGCGTGTCCTGGGGCTCCCAGTCCGGGATGAGCTCGGCCGAGGGGGTGCCGAGCGGCGGATACTCCGGAGGAAGCTCCACCCGCCCCGCGCGCACTTCCGCGAGCCAGGCGTTGACGCCCTGCGCGTAGGCCTCGACGAGCTCCCGCTCCTCGGGGCCCAGGATTCCCCAGATCGCCTCTTCGAGAGGCTCGCCCTCCGGCGTGGAGAACATCAGGCGGTTGTAGACGTCCGCGCTGATCGGGTAGGCGGCGACCAGCGTGGCCAGCGTTCCCCGCGCCGAGCGGCGCTGCAGGTCCATCTGAAAGAAGCGGTGGCTGGCGTGAAAGTACCCCAGCACCCGCATGCAGTCCGCGTCGGTCAGGCAGCGGACGTGCAGGACGCCGTGCGCGTCGAAGGAGGCGCGCGCCGTTCCCTCCATGCCGGGGATGCGCAGATCCCAGTTGCCCGGCCGCGGCTCGCGGTCCTCTTCGGGCTCGGAGCCGCAAGCTCCCAGCGCGAGGACCAGCCCGACCGCGAGCAGACGCTTCAGCCCTGTACTCTCCATGTCGTCCCTCCCGGGGAATCCATGATCTCGACGCCCATCGCCGAGAGCTCGTCGCGGATGCGATCGGCCTCCGCCCAGTTTTTCTCGCTGCGCGCGCGGGCGCGGGCCGCGATCCTCGCCTCGACCTCGGCCGGATCGATGCCCCGCTGCCGGCAGAGGCGCTCCCGGTGGCGTGCGAGCCACTCGACGGGATCCTGGAGGAAGACGCCCAGGACCTCGCCGGCGCGCCGTACCTCCTCCAGCAGCCGGGCCAGCGTCTCCTGGATGCGCTCCCGCTCCTGCTTGCCCTTGCGGTCGACCAGCTCGTTGATCAGGGGAAATGCCTCCCCGATCGCTGCCAGCGCCGCCGCGGTGTTGAAGTCGTCCTCCATCGCCTCGCGGAAGCGCGGCCAGATCGACTCCACCACCTCGCGGTGCAGGATCTCGCCGCCTTGGGGCCGGGCATCCCCGATCCTCTCCCGCGCCCGACGCAGCGTCTCGTAGACGTAGGCCATCCGCGCCTGGGCGGCGTCGAGCCCCTCCGGCGAGAAGTCGATCGGCGAGCGGTAGTGCGTCGACAGCAGGAAGTAGCGCAGCGTCTCGCCGTCGTAGCGATCGAGCAGCTCGCGGATGGTGACGAAGTTGCCCAGGCTCTTCGCCATCTTCTCGGCCTGGATCGTCACGAAGCCGTTGTGCAGCCAGTAGCGCGCGAAGGGCGCGTCGTGGGCCGCCTCGCTCTGGGCGATCTCGTTTTCATGATGGGGGAAGACGAGGTCCTTGCCGCCGCCGTGGATGTCGAAGGTCCGGCCGAGGTAGCGGGCGCTCATGGCCGAGCACTCGATGTGCCAGCCCGGACGGCCCGGGCCCCACGGGCTCTCCCAGTACGGCTCGCCCGGCTTGGCCGCCTTCCACAGCGCGAAGTCGAGGGGGTCGCGCTTCTTCTCGCCCGGCTCGACCCGCGCGCCCGCCAGCATCTCCTCCAGCTTGCGCCGGGAGAGCTTTCCGTACTCGGGAAAGCCGCGGACCGAGAAGTAGACGTCGCCGTCGGCCTGGTAGGCCACGCCCTTTTCCAGCAGCCGGGCGATCATCGCGACGATCTCCGGGATGTGCTCGGTGACCTTGGGCTCCACCTGGGCGGGGCGCACGTTGAGCGCCGCCATGTCCTTGCGGAACTCCGCGATGTAGCGCTCGGAGATCTCCCTCGGCGGAAGTCCCAGCTCCTCGGCCCGCCGGATGATCTTGTCGTCCACGTCGGTGTAGTTGCGGACGACCGTCACCTCGTTGCCCGAGGCCTCCAGCCAGCGGGCGATCGTGTCGAAGGCCACGTAGGCCCGCGCGTGGCCGAGGTGGCTCATGTCGTAGACCGTCGGCCCGCACACGTACATGCGGACCTTGCCCGGCTCGAGGGGGACGAAGTCTTCCTTCCGGTTGGTCAGGGTGTTGAACAGCCGCTGCGCCATCCGTCGCCTTTCCGGCCCCAAAGGACCTCTCGCGTCGACCATGCAGCCGTCGCACGCGCGGCGTCGCGCCGCGGGCGACGGCCTCCCACGCCCGGTGGAAGGGATGGTCCACAACTACCACCGACGCGATCGCGGAGAAACCGCTTTTCAGGCGGAAACGCCCTCCCGCAAGAGCAGCACGACCGCCTGGGCGGCGATCCCCTCGCCGCGCCCGACGAAGCCGAGGCCCTCGGTGGTGGTCGCCTTCACGCTCACGCGGGCCGCGGGGATCCCCAGCAGCGAGGCGATGCGCTCGCGCATCTCGTCGCGGCGCGGGCCGATGCGGGGGCGCTTGGCGAGGATGGTCACGTCGGCATTGCCCACCGTCCAGCCCTCCGCCCTCGCCCGCTGCACCACCTCCGCGAGGAGGAGCGCCGAATCCGCTCCCCGCAGGTCCTCGCGGGAGTCGGGGAAGAGCACGCCGATGTCGCCGAGGCCGGCCGCGCCGAGGATGGCGTCCATGAGCGCGTGGAGGACCACGTCGGCGTCGGAGTGGCCCGCCAGCCCCACCTCGCCGGGAAAGTGAAGCCCGCCGAGCATGCACTTCCTCCCCTCGGCGAAGCCGTGGACGTCCGTGCCCATGCCCACCGCCATCGGGGGCAAGAGCTGGGAGCGGGCGCGATCGAAGTCCTTCGGCGCCGTCACCTTGAAGTTCTCCCTCTCCCCCTCGACCAGGGCGACCGGCCGCCCGGCCGCCTCCAGAAGCCCCGCCTCGTCGGTGAACGCGCTCACCCGATCCCCCAGCCGCTCGTAGGCCTCCGCCAGCCAGTCCGCGCGGAAGGCCTGGGGGGTCTGGGCCAGCCAGAGCCGGCCGCGATCGAGGGTACGCGCCACGCGACCGTCGCCGCCGGCTTCCTTGACGGTGTCGATACAGGGAAGGGCCGCGATGGCGGCGCCCTCGCGCCGCGCCGCCTCGATGACCCGCTCGAAGAGGTTGGGCGAGGCGAAGGGTCGGGCAGCGTCGTGCACCACCACCAGCTCCGCCTCCCGCGCGGCGAAAAAGGCCCGCCGCACCGAATCCGCCCGCTCGGCGCCGCCCGCCACCACCGCGGCGAGCTTTTGCGCGCCGAAGCTCCGCAGCAGCTGCTCGGTGCGCTCCTCCTCGCCGGGCGGAGCCGCGACCACGTAGGCGTCGATGGAGGGGGTCCTCTCCATGGCCCGGGCGGCGTGGACGAGAAGCGGAACGCCGCCCAGGTTCAAAAACTGCTTGGCGGCGCCGAAGCGCCGCCCCGCTCCTGCCGCCGGCAGGATTCCGACCGCAGCCGGTTTCATCGGATTCGCCCGACGGGCTCAGGAGCTGAAGATCTCCTGGAGATCCCTCTCGATGTCCTCCTCGGAGCAGTTCTTGGCGAGGGAGAGCTCCTTGATGAGCAGGGAGCGCGCCGTGTCCAGCATCTTGCGCTCCCCGAAGGAGAGCTCCTTGTCGGAGCGCAGGCGGTAGAGATCCCGGAGAACCTCGGCGATCTCGAAGACCGAGCCGGTCTTGATCTTCTCCATGTACTCGCGGTATCGACGGTTCCAGGTCGTGGCGTCGACCGAAACCTCTTTCTGCCGGAGGATCTCGTAGACCTTTTCGACCGCCTTCTCGTCGATGATCTCGCGCAGGCCGACGGATCCGACCTTGTTGATCGGGATCATGATCTTCATCCCGTTCTCGAGGATCCGCAGCACGTAGAAGGACTGCCGCTGGCCCGCGACCTCCTTGTGCTCGATGCCGAGCACCTCACCCACGCCCTGCCCCGGATAAACCGCCTTGTCCCCGACCTTGAAGGTCGTCTGCATCCAGGTTCTCCTCTCGTTCTGTTCGGATTCGGCCACCGGACCGACGGCTGCCTAGGACGGTCGGCAGCCATGCCACCCAACGCTACCACGACGGCATAAGCCCCGTCAATTCAAAAAGAATTGGGCGAGCTCCGCACCTGGCACGCCTCGCGCAAGGGGCCCCTTCGGTGCACTCGCTTCTCGCCCGGCCGCTCGTCCTCTTCGCGCTCGCCTTCGGCCTGGGGACCCTCTGGAGCCGCCCCCTTCCCAACGCCGACGGATGGGCGATCCTTCCCCCGCTCGTCCTCACCCCCCTTTTGGCGCGACGCGGGGGCGTCCTCCCCGCCCTCCTCCTCGCGCTCGCCTTTTTTTGGGCCGGAAATCTTTCGCGGCCCGCGGTCGACCTGAGCTGGTCCGGCGCGCCGTCCGGGGCCTGCGCCCGTGCCCTCCGCGAGGGCGGCCTGCCGGCGCCGGGCGAGCGCCCGGCCTACCTGGAGATCCAGGGAACGGTCTTCGGCAACCCCGCCCGGGAAGAACGGCGGGCCCGGGCCGCGGTCCGGGTGGAGCGCGCCCGCGCCGCCCCGGATGCCCACGGCCTGGCGGCCGCGCCGTGGAGGCCGCTCGACGCCCGCTTCGAGCTCTCGCTTCCGCCCGACCACCTCCCCCTCCCTGGCGACCGCCTCCGCGCCCGCGTCCGCGTCGACGATCCCCCGCCCGCCACCCCCGCGGGCCGGCGCGCCTTCGAGGAGCGTCGCCGCCGGGGCATCGCCTGCGTGGCCCGGGTGGAGGGGGGCCGCGTCGCCGTCCTCGACGAGGGACGGGGCCTTCCCGCCCGCATCGAGGCTCGCCGGCGGGAGATCGGGGACCGAGCTCTGGCGGCGCTCCGCACAGCGGAGGCACGCGCCCTGGTGCCGGCCCTGATGATCGGCGAGCAGGCCTTCGTCGACCCCCAGCTGCGCGACGCCTTCACCGACAGCGGCCTGGCCCACATTCTCTCTGTCTCCGGCCTGCACCTCACCGTCTGTGTGCTCGGCGCCTACCGCCTGCTGCGCTCGCTTCTCGCCCTTCTCGGCAGGGTCGACGCCGACCGCGGGGCCGCGCTTCTCGTCCTCCCCCTGGCGCCCCTCTACGCCGCCTTCACCGGCGCCCAACCCCCGGTGCTGCGCGCCGCCGTCGGCGCCGGCCTCTTCCTCCTCGCCCGGGCGCTGGTGCGCGAGGCAGACGGCTGGACCTCCCTGGCGGTCGCCTTCCTCGGGCTGGTGGCCCTGGACCCGCCCGTCCTCCACTCCCCCTCCCTCCAGCTCTCCTTCGCCGCCTGCGCCGGCATGCTCGGCCTTTCCCCCGCGTTGCGGGCCCTGCTGCCGCGGGCGCGCGCCGGCTCGCTTCTCGCTCGGATCCTCGAGCCGCTCGCATCCGCGCTCGTCGCCACGACCGCGGCCACCCTGGCAACGCTGCCCTTCGTCGCGCTCTACTTCCAGCGCGCCTCGCTCTCCTCGCTTCCGGCCAACGTGGTGGCCGTTCCGGTCGGCATGGCCGCCACCGTTCTGTGCGCACTGGCCGGTGCCGCCGGCCTCCTCCTCCCCGTGGCCTCCGAGCCGCTCCTTCGCCTCGCCGGGTGGTCGACGGAGCTCCTCGCCGTCCTCGCGCGCTTCTTCGCCTCCCTGCCCGGCGCGCGCATCCCGCTGCGACCGCCCGGACCGGTGGACGTGCTCGCCTTCGCCGGCCTCCTCGGAAGCCTCGCGCTGCTGCGGCGCTCGCGCCTGGCCTCAGCCGCGGCGGCCGGCATCTGCCTGGCCGTGCTCGGGGCCGTCCGGCTCCTCCCCGAGCCCAGCGGCCGCCTGGTGGTAGAGTTCCTCCCGGTGGGCCAGGGCGACGCGGTCTTGCTGCGGCTGCCGCAGGGCGAGGCCGTGCTCGTGGACGCAGGCGGCGACCTGCGCGGCGAGGAGGAGGTCGCGCAGGCCCGCATCCTTCCCCTCCTCGCCGAGCGCGGCATCCTCCGACTGCGAGCGCTCGTCGTCAGCCACCTCCACCCCGATCACGCGGGCTCCGCCCCCGAAGTCCTGCGGCGCCTGCGCGTCGACGAGGTCTGGTTCACCGGCCGGCCGCTGGGTGGCCCCGTCGGCGGGCGCCTGGCCGAGGCGCTGCACGAGCGGGGTGTCCCCCTGCGCCGGTTCGCCGCCGGCAGCCCGCCTCTCGAGGCCGGCGGCGTGGTCTTCGAATTTCTCGGCCCGCCCGATCCCGAGGGCACGAAGGACGAGCCGCTCTTCGGCGACAACGACGCATCCCTCGTGCTGCGCATTCGCCACGGCGACGTGGCCGTGCTGCTGCCCGGCGACGTGGAGGCCGAGGGCGAGCGCGCCCTCCTGGAATCCGGCGTGGACCTGAGGGCGCAGCTCCTCAAGGCGCCCCACCACGGCTCGCGCACCAGCTCGACCGAGGCCTTCCTCGACCGCGTCCGCCCCGAGCACGTCGTCTTCTGCGTTGGCTGGCGCAACCCCTTTGGCTTTCCGCACCCCGAGGTCGTCAAGCGCTACCGGCGCCTGGGCGCCGCCCTTCACCGCACCGACACCGGCCCCGTCGCCTTCGTCAGCGACGGCCGCACGCTCGCCGTCCAAAATGGAGACAGCATCGAAGCGCCGTTTCGATTCACCGAGGATTGAATTTGTTTTCCGTCGTGGACCGAAGCGTGCCTCGCCGAGACACTCACGCGAAGCGGGTGCGCTCGCGAAGGGCTTCCAGCAGAGGCCGGTGGTTCTTCCATAGCGAGGTGAAGGCCACCGGGCCGCGCACGGTGCAGATGAGGTAGATGGTGATGCCCGGCAGGAGCGGCCGGACCTCCACGCGGTCGATGCCGCTCCAGCGGCAGCGCAGACGGCGGAAGAAGGTCTTCGCCGCGATGCCCTCGCTCTGGAACTCGATCTCCGTGGAAAGGTGGGACACCAGCAGGACGGCGAAGAGGAGCGCCATCAGCACCGCGCTCAGGTAGGTGCCGGCACCGATGCCCTGCACCTGCGGCAGCACCAGCAGCACGGCGAGCCAGACGACCAGGCCGAAGATGGTCGCCCCGAAGAGAAGCGGGCCGGGCCGGGCGACCATGCTCTTCGACGCCATGCGATCCAATCTGGCCATTCCTGGATCATCGCAAAATCCCCGCCTGATTGCACCCCGGGGGTCGGAATCCCTGGCAGGGCGGCTCCCTCGCCAGCCCGCGACTCCGCGTGCTTCCCACCGGTTCGGCGAGTGGGGGCCCTCCGGCCGCCTTCCTGCTATGAAGGGGCCGATGCGCGCTCTTCTCCTCCTGGCTCTCCTCTTCCCCGGCCTGGCGCTCGCCGAGCCGCTCCTCCGCATCGCCGTCCACGAAGGCGATGGACCGGTCGAGCTCGAAGGTGCGCGGCTGCGCGCCCGTCCACTCGACGGCGACGAGGGCTATCGGCCCATCGCCTCGGGACGCCTGCGCATACGGCTGGAGGGGGAACAGCTCGCAGCCGAGGAGTTTCGGACCGCTGCCCTGCGGCTGCGCGCCGACGGCCCGATCGCGGTGGGCCGTTGGAGGGTGCGCGGATCGGTCGAGGTCCGGGTCCACGAGGGCCGCATCCTCGTCGTCAACGAGATCCCCCTGGAGACCTACCTGGCCGCCGTCCTGGGCTCGGAGATGATGCCCTCCTTCCATCCGGAGGCGCTCAAGGCACAGGCCGTCGCTTCGCGGACCTACGCGCTGCGAAAGCGGCTGGAGACCATGGATCGCCCCTACAACCTCGGCTCGACGGTCCTCGCCCAGGTTTACGAGGGAGTCCACCGCGAGGATCCCCGCACGCGCGCGGCGGTGGAGGCCACCGCCGGCGAGGTGCTCGTGTACGAGCACGAGCCCATCGAGGCCTACTTCTTCTCCTCGTGTGGGGGGCGCACCGCCACGGGCGAGGAGGCCCTCGGGCGGGCCCTTCCCTACCTGGTCTCCGTCTCCTGCGACGAGAGCGAGGATGCGCCGCGCGCACGCTGGGATCTGCGCCTCGACGCCACCGAGCTCGGCCGGCGGCTCGGACTCGGCCCCGTCCAGAACCTGCGCGTGGAAGCGCGGACCTCGACCGGGCGCGCGGAATGGGTCTCGGTGACGACGGCGAAAGGGATCACCCGGCTGCGCGCCGCGGAGGTGCGCCGGAGGCTGGGTTACGAGGCCCTTCGCAGCCTGGCCTTCGACGTGGAGAAGCGCGGGAGAGAATTCGTCTTCCGAGGACGTGGCTTTGGCCACGGCGCCGGCATGTGCCAGTGGGGAGCGCAGGCCGCTGCGCTGGAGGGTCGCGACTACCGCGAGATCCTCTCGCACTACTACCCGGGCACCGAGCTCCGAAAGATGTACTAGCGAGGAAGTTCGGCGATCGCGCCCGGGGCGGTTCGAGGTGCCGCCGACCGGCGGGGCCCCCGCGCGCCCGGCGAGAAAGGGAAGGTCGAACGGGCGCGCATCGGTTAGATTCGCGGCCCGATGAAGACCTCGGACTTCGACTTCGACCTGCCCGAGGAGCTGATCGCGCAGGAACCGCTGGCCGAGCGCGACGCGTCGCGACTGATGTACCTGCCGCTCGGCTCGGCGGGCTGGTCGCACCACGAGTTCCGCGACCTTCCGGAGCTTCTCCGCGAGGGCGACCTGCTCGTGCTCAACGACGCGCGGGTGATCCCGGCACGCCTGCACGGTCAGAAGCGGGCGACCGGCGGCCGGGTGGAGCTCCTCCTCTGCGACCCGCTGCCGCCCATGGGCGACCGCGCGGTCTGGCGATGCATGGGGCAGAGCTCCAAGCCGCTGCGGCCGGGCACCGAGCTTCGGTTCGGCGAGCTTTCCGCCACCGTGGTCGAGGTGGAGGGCGACGGCTTCTTCCGCGTCGCCTTCGACGCCGCGCCGGACGCGCTTCTGAAGGCGGTGGAAGCCGTCGGGGAGATCCCGCTGCCGCCCTACATCCAGCGCCCGGCGGGACCGCGCGATCGCGAGCGCTACCAGACGGTCTACGCCCGGCATCCCGGCGCGGTGGCGGCGCCGACGGCGGGGCTGCACTTCACCGCGCGCATCTTCGACGAGCTGCGGCGTCGCGGCGTGCGCATCGAGTCGCTCAGCCTCTACGTCGGTCCGGGTACCTTCCTGCCGGTGCGGACCGAGGACCCGGCGCAGCACCGCATGCACGCCGAGCGCTTCGAGATCCCGCTGGCCACGGCGCGCGCGATCGCGGAGACCCGCGCGGCCGGCGGGCGGATCGTCGCCGTCGGGACCACCACGCTGCGCGCCCTGGAGACGGCGTGGGACGGCGGAAGCGGCGTTCGCGCCGGCCCCGGCGTCTCGGAACTCTTCATCCGGCCCGGCTACGTCTTCCGCGTCGTCGACGGCCTGATCACCAACTTCCACCTGCCGCGCTCGACGCTGGTGATGCTGGTGGCAGCGCTGGCCGGTCGCGAGCGGCTGCTTTCCGCCTACGCCGACGCCATCCGCCACCGCTACCGCTTCTACTCCTACGGCGACGCGATGCTCGTCCTATGAAGTTCCGCTTCGAACTCCTTGGCAAGGACCCCGGCTCCCGGGCGCGCCGCGGACGGCTCACCCTCCCCCACGGCACGGTGGAGACGCCCGTCTTCATGCCGGTCGGAACCGCCGCCACCGTGAAGGCGATCGCCCCCGACGATCTGGAGCGGATCGGCGCGCAGATCGTGCTGGGCAACACCTACCACCTCTTCCTCCGCCCCGGGCACGAGCGGATCCGCGCCCTCGGCGGGCTCCACCGCTTCATGGCCTGGGATCGCCCCATCCTCACCGACTCGGGCGGCTTTCAGGTCTACTCCCTCGCGTCCGCGCGCAAGATCGACGAGGACGGCGTCACCTTCCGCTCCCACATCGACGGAAGTCTCCGTCGCCTGACGCCCGAGATCTCCATCGAGGTCCAGCAGGCGCTCGGCTCCGACATCATCATGGCCTTCGACGAGTGCCCGCCCGCGCAGAGCAGCCGCGCCTATCACGAGGCGTCGCTGGAGCGCACCACCCGCTGGGCGCTGCGCTCGAAGCAGGCGTGGAATCCCGAGAGCGGCTCCCACCTCTTCGGCATCGTGCAGGGCGGCCTGTACGCCGACCTGCGCAAGCGGCACGCGGAGGAGCTGGCCGCGCTCGATCTGCCCGGCTACGCCCTCGGCGGCTACAGCGTGGGCGAGCCGATCCCGGCCATGTACGAGAGCATCTCGATCTCCGCCCCCTACCTCCCGGAGGAAAAGCCGCGCTACCTGATGGGCGTGGGAACACCCGAGGACCTGGTGACCTGCGTGAGTCTGGGCATCGACATGTTCGACTGCGTGCTGCCCACCCGCACCGCGCGCAACGCGCGCCTCTACACCTCCGAGGGCGTGCTCAACATCCGCAACGCGCGCTTCGCCGACGACCCCGCGCCCGTCGACCCGAACTGCCGCTGCTACACCTGCCGCACCTTCTCTCGCGCCTACCTGCGCCACCTCTTCCAGGCCCAGGAGATCCTCGCCGCGCGTTTGGCCACGCTGCACAACCTCACCTTCTACTGCGACCTCATGGACGAGGTCCGCCGCCAGATCGAGGCCGGCACCTACGCCGCCTGGTCGGCGAAGTGGCTCGAGGAACGCCGCCTGCGGCTCGAGGAAAGCCGAAACGCGAAGTAGAGGGCCGCGAAGGCGGAGCCTCGGATGACCGCCCGGGAAAAACGCCGACGCGCCCATGCGCCGACGCGGGTGGTGGAAGGGAAGGCCGAAAATCGATACAACGTCGGCATGAACCGCATCTACCACAATCCGAATTGCAGCACGTCGCGCAAGACGCTGGCGCTTCTGCGGGAGAAGGGCGTGGAGGTGGAGGTCGTCGAGTACCTGAAGAACCCGCCGAGCCGCGAGGAGCTGGTCGACCTGCTGAAGAAGATGGGGATGAAGCCGCGCGAGCTCCTTCGCAAGAAGGGCGATCTCTACGAGGAGCTCGACCTCGACAACCCCAGGTGGACGGACGACCAGATCCTCGACTTCATGGTGCAGCACCCGGTGCTCATCGAGCGTCCGATCGTGGTCACGGACAAGGGCGTGCGGCTCTGCCGGCCGGTGGAGAAAGTGCTGGAAATCATCTGATCCCCCTCCGCCGCGCGGGACCGCCACGGCTCCCCCGCCACCGGGACCGGCGCACGCCCGCGCGTCAGCCCTCCTCCTCGCCGTAGTAGATGGCCTCGTAGGGGCAGGAGGTATCGGTCTCGCGGGGCTCCGGATAGGCGTACAGCTCGCCGCGGTAGTTGCGGAACAAGGTCTCCCGCTCGCCGCGCTCGACCAGGTAATCGGGGCCGAGGGTGACCTTGCCTCCGCCGCCGGGCAGGTCCACGGCGAGGTGGGGGATGGCCAGGCCGGAAGTCCAGCCGCGCATCCGCTCCAGGATCTCCACGCCGGTCCGCGTGGACGTGCGCAGGTGCTCGATGCCCTCGGCCACGTCCATCTGGTGCAGATAGTAGGGCCGCACCCGATGTTCGAGGAGCCGATGCGAGAGATCGGTGAGGATGCGAGCGCTCGAGTTGATGCGCCGCAGGAGGACGCTCTGGTTCTCCACCGGAATGCCGTGATCGACCAGGAGTTCGCACGCGGCGCCGGCCTCGGGGGTCACCTCGGCGGGATGGTTGAAGTGGGTCACCACGAAGAGCGGGGCGTGGCGGCGCAGCGTGCGGGCCAGCTCCTCGTCCACGCGCATCGGGCAGCAGACGGGAACGCGGGTGCCGATGCGGACGATCTGCACGTGCGGCACCGAGCGGATGGCCGAGAGCAGCTCGTCGAGCCGCCGCGTGGAAAGGAGGAAGGGGTCGCCCCCGGAGACGAGCACGTCGCGGACCTCGGGGTGCTCGCGCAGCCACTCGACGGCCTCGTCGAGCGCCCTGCGGTCGATGTCCGTGTCGGGCTGGCCGGTGAGGCGCCGCCTCGTGCAGTGGCGGCAGTAGACGGAGCAGCGATCGAGGGCGAGGAGGAGGACGCGGTCCGGGTACTTGTGGACGATGCTGGTGACGGGCCGGTGCAGGTCCTCCCCCAGGGGGTCTTCGAGCTCGCCGGGCGAGACGGTCGCCTCCGCCGGCAACGGGATGGCCTGCCGCCGGATCGGGCACCAGAAATGGTCCGGATCGACGAGCGAGAGGTAATAGGGGGTGATGGCGAGGCGGAAGATGGAGGCGGTGCGGCGCACGCCCTCTCGCTCTTCCTCGGTGAGAGGGAGGCGGCGCTCGAGCTCCTCCAGGGTGCGGATGGAGTTGCGGGCCTGCCAGCGCCAGTCGTTCCACTCCTCGGCCGTCGCCTCCGGGAAGATCTCGCGCCAGTCGCGGCGGCGGGCGCGCCCGCGGGGTGGAAGGACGAGCGGTGGACGGAGGACGGGCCGACGGCCGTCGACTCGGAGGGGGATGTGGCGCGACACAAGTGAGCTCATCGTGAAGATGCGGCCTCTGTACACCAGCGTCGCCGCGTGGGCAAACCGGGATCGCCTTGACCCACGGCGGGCCCTCCCGTAGCGTTCGTAGCCTGCGTTTCGGAGAGTTGCCGGTTAATTCCCTGCCCCGCTCGCAGATCGGGCAGTTCATCGGAGGAGGAATGAGCGTGACCCCCACTAGGCCCGAGGGAGATCTGGTCCAGCTCGAGATACGGGGCCGGCCGGCCAATGCGGATGGCCGCGCCGGGTCGGGCGAGCCGAGACCGGTTCAGCACATTCTCGACCGCTTTTCTCCCGGAGGGCGCGGGCGCCCCTGGGTGGACGTCCCCGACGAGGACTGGAACGACTGGCGGTGGCAGCAGCGCAACCGGGTGACCACCCTCGAGGAGCTCGAGAAGGTCATCGACCTGACCGACGAGGAGCGCAACGCCTTCGAGGAATCGCACGCCAGGTTCCACATGGCGATCACGCCCTACTACGCCTCGCTAATGGATCCCGAGGATCCGAACTGCCCGGTCCGTCTGCAGAGCGTGCCGAAGATGGGCGAGCTCCTCGTGCTCCCTACCGACATGGAGGACCCGCTGGCCGAGGAGCGCGACATGCCGGTGCCGGGCATCACGCACCGCTATCCAGACCGCGTGCTCTTCTACATCACCCACAACTGCCCGGTGTACTGCCGGCACTGCACGCGAAAGCGGAAGGTTTCCGATCCGTCGTCGGCGGCGGCCAAGAAGCAGATCGAGGACGGCCTCGCCTACATTGAAGCGCACCCCGAGATACGCGACGTGGTGATCTCGGGCGGTGACCCCCTCTCCCTCTCCGACGAGCGCCTCGATTACATCCTCGGCCGGCTCCGCGCCATCCCTCACATCGAGATCTTCCGCATCGGCACCCGCAACCTCGTCACCCTCCCGCAGCGCATCACCGACGATTTCGTCTACATGCTGCGGAAGCACCATCCGGTCTACGTCAACACCCATTTCAACCATCCCAAGGAGCTGACGGCGGAGGCCTTCGAGGCCTGCCGCAAGCTCGCCGATGCGGGTTGCGTACTCGGCAACCAGATGGTGCTGCTCAAGGGCGTCAACGACGACCCGAAGATCGTCAAGGAGCTCAATCACAAGCTCCTGATGGCCCGCGTGCGCCCCTACTACATCTACCAGTGCGATCTCTCGCAGGGCATCTCCCACTTCCGCACGCCGGTGGAGAAGGGCCTGGAGATCATCGAGGCCCTGCGCGGCCACACCTCCGGCCTGGCCGTCCCGCACTACGTGATCGACGCCCCCGGCGGCGGCGGAAAGATCCCGCTCCTCCCCGAGTACGTCGTGCGACGGGATGGCAAGCGGATCGTTCTGCGCAACTACCAGTTCCGGGAATTCGTCTACGAGGAGCCCTGAAGTCGTAGGGCTTCGAAAACGATGCGGCCCCGGAAAAGCTCCGGGGCCGTCGCGTTTTTCGGGCGTCGTCGCCAGGCCGCGGCCTCAGCCGGGCAGGACGGCGATGCAGTCGATCTCCACGCGCGCGTCCCGCGGCAGCCGCGCCACCTGCACCGTGGCGCGGGACGGCGGGTCCTTCGGGAAGTACTGGCCGTAGACCTCGTTGACCACGGCGAAGTCGTTCATGTCGGCCAGGAAGATGTTGCACCGGACCACGTGCTCGAACCCGGCGCCGGCGGCTTCCAGCACCGCCCGCAGGTTCTCCATGACCCGGCGCGTCTGCGCGGCGACGTCGCCCTCGATCATGGCTCCGGTCTGCGGGTCGAGGGGGATCTGGCCGGAGCAGAAGATCATCTTGCCGCAGTCGACCTTGATCGCCTGCGAGTAGGGCCCGATCGCCTTCGGGGCCTTCTCGGTTCGAACGACCTCACGAGCCATCTTCGCCTCCTTTCGCGGCGCGCCGCGGGCGCCGGCGGTGCTGTTACCCCTCTGCGACCGTCCGGGCGGCCGAAAGCGAAGGCCCCGGAATCCTTCGAGAATTCCGGGGCCTTTCTGGTCGGGGCGACTGGATTTGAACCAGCGACCACTTGCACCCCAAGCAAGTGCGCTACCAGGCTGCGCTACGCCCCGACAACGAGGGGTGTTGGCGAGCGCTCTTCTAGGCGAGCGCGCGCGCCGGGTCAAGGGAAGAATGGCCTGCGCCGCCGCTCAACCCTCTCCGGACGCGATCTTGCGCGGCCGGCGCACCGCGCCCTCGCTGTTGAGCGCCGCCTTGAGGATCTGCGAGGGCCGAAAGACGAGGACGCGGCGCGCGGAGATCACGATCCGGTCTCCCGTCTGCGGGTTGCGTCCGACGCGCTCCTTCTTCTCCCGGACCTCGAAGTTGCCGAAGCCCGAGATCTTCACCTTCTCGCCGCGCTCGAGGCTTTGCTTGATGGTCTCGAAGACCGTCTCGACGATCGCCGCCGACTCCTTCTTCGAGCAGCCCACCCGCTCGTAGATGCCCTCGATGATCTCCGCCTTGGTCATGCCCCGAAGGTTGACCGACCCGGTGGCGGGATGTCAAGGATGCGGCTCGAATTCTCCAGAGTTCCCGCCGGGTTGGAATCGGTCCTCCAAAAGCTCCAAGCGCGGATCGCCGGGCCGGAGGCTTCCCTCGGGAATCGCCAGGTAGGCCGCGGTGGAGAGGAGGCCGAGAAGGAGCGCCAGCCCGAGGAGAACGCCCTGGCGGCCGTCGCGCGCGACGAGGGCGAGGCCGAGCAGGGCGAGGACGGCGCCCAGCCAGGGGATCCAGGCGAGGAGGAGCGCCACGACGGCATAGACGAGGCGGCCTCGCGGGCTCATCCCGGAACCCACGGTTCAGCCGCGCAGCTCCGCGCCGAGGGCTCGCCGCAGCTCGGCCACCAGGGCATCGTGGACGGGCTGGATCTCGCGGTCGGAAAGGGTCCGGTCGGGATGCCGGTAGCGGATGGCGAAGGCGAGGCTCTTTCGGCCCTCTCCCACCTGGGGTCCCTCGTAGACGTCGAAGAGCTCCACGGATTCGACCAGGCCGGCGCCCTTCGGGCCGCGCAGGATCGCCTCCACCTCGGCGGCGCTGACCTCGCGCGGGACGACCACGGCGATGTCGCGCAGCACGGCGGGGAAGCGCGGCACGCCCCGGTAGCTCGGCACGAGGTTCGCCAGGCGGACCAGCGGCGCGACGGCGAGTTCGAAGACGAAGACGCCGCGCGGAAGCTCCAGCGCCTGCGCCGACAACGGATGGAGCTCGCCGAGGACCCCGAGGGGCACCTCGCCGGCGCGGACCTCGCAAGCGGAACGCGGGTGAAGGAAGCCGCGCTCGGCGTGCACCCAGCGCAGGTCGCGCAGGCCGAGCTCGGCCAGGAGCGTTTCGAGCACGCCCTTGACGTCGTAGAAGTCCACCGGGCGCTCGGGCTCGGTCCACGTCCGCGGCAACGCCGGACCGAGGAGGATGCCGGCGATCCGCTCCTCCTCGTGCACCGGCGCGTCGCGCGTGGCGCGGGGCAAGAAGACCTTCCCCTGTTCCCAGAGTCGCAGCCGCTCCGCGCCGCGGTGGAGGTTCTCCACCGCCGTGCGTAGAAGCCCCGGCAGCAGCGAGATGCGCATGGCGCGCTGGTGCTCGGCGAGCGGGTTGCGCAACAGGAGGTACTCGCCCTCCTCGCGCAGGATCTTCGCGTCGCCCTCCGGATCGCCGAAGGCCAGGTGCACGGCCTCGTCGAGGCCGCAGGCGGAGAAGACCTCGGCGGCGATCTCCAGGACGCGCGCGGTGCGATCCTCCGCGGGCGCGGAGAGCTGCGGCCGCGACGGCGTCTCGGGGATGGCGTCGTAGCCGTGGATGCGGGCGATCTCCTCGACGAGGTCCACCTCGCGAGACACGTCCACGCGGAAGGAAGGAACGCGGAACGCGGCGCTGCCCTCGCCCGCCTCCACCTCCTCGAAGCCGAGGCCCGTGAGGATGCCGCGGCACCGCTCGTCCGGGATCTCGGCCCCCAGAAGCTCCCGCGTGCGATCGAAACGGACCCGGACGACCCTCGGCTCGCGCCGGCCCGGGTAGTGGTCGATCACACCCCGCGCCACCCTGCCGCCGGCGAGCTGGGCGAGGAGCTGCGCCGCGCGGTCGAGGGCGAAGCGAACCGCCTCCGGATCGCAGCCGCGCTCGAAGCGGTGCGAGGACTCGGTGTGCAGCCCGTGGCGGCGCGAGCTGCGGCGGATGCCGGCGGGATCGAAGTGCGCGCTCTCGAGGAGAATGCGGGTGGTCGACTCCGTGACCTCCGCCTCCTCGCCGCCCATGACGCCGGCGAGGACGAGCGCGCGTTCGGCGTCGGCGATCACCAGGTCGTCGGCCGACAGCGTGCGCTCCCTGCCGTCGAGCGTGACGAGCCGCTCGCCCTCCTCGGCCGCGCGGACACGGATGCGCGCGCCGCGCACGCGGTCGAGGTCGAAGGCATGCAGCGGCTGCCCCGTCTCCAGCAGAACGTAGTTGGTGACGTCGACGAGGTTGCCGAGCGAGCGCATGCCGCAGGCCTGCAGGCGGGCGCGCATCCAGCGCGGCGAGGGTCCGAAGCGCACGCCCTCCACCACGCGCGCCGCGTAGCGGCCGCAGCGTTCCGGCCACTCGATCGCGACCGACGCCTTGCCCTCGATGGGCTCGCCCTCCTCCGCCACCCTTACCTCCGGCCAGGTCAGCCGCGCGCCGGTGAGGGCAGCCACCTCGCGGGCGATGCCGAGGTGGGAGAGCCAGTCGGGCCGGTTGGGGGTGGCGTTCAACGTGAGCACCACGTCGTCGATTTCGAGGTGGCGCGCGATGGGCGTGCCCACGACGGCGTCCGGCTCGAGGATCATCAGGCCCTCGCCCTCCTCCGAGAGACCGAGCTCGCGCTCGGAGCAGAGCATGCCGTGCGACATCACTCCGCGGAGCTTGCGCGCCTCGATCTTCATCCCGCCGGGCAAGACGGCGCCGACGAGCGCGGCGGGGACCTTGTCGCCCACCTGGTAGTTGGACGCGCCGCAGACGATGGAGAGCGGCTCCCCCTGCCCCACGTCGACCGAGCAGAGGTTGAGCTTGGTGGATCCCTCCACCGGCGTCTTGGAGAGGACCTGGCCGACCACGACGCGATCGAGGCCCTGGCCGAGCCGCTCGATGGCCTCGACCTCGATTCCCGCGCCGGTCAGCAGCCGGGCGAGCTCCTCGGGTTCGGGCAGGGGCTGGACCCATTCCCCCAGCCATCGCATGGAGATGCGCATCGGTCACCTCAGAACTGAGCGAGAAAGCGCGAGTCGTTCTCGAAGAAGAGCCGCAGGTCGTCGATGCCGTAGCGCAGCATGGCGATGCGCTCGACGCCCATGCCGAAGGCGAAGCCCGACACGTTCTCCGGGTCGTAGCCGGCGTGGCGGAAGACCTCCGGGTCGACCATGCCCGCACCCAGGATCTCCAGCCATCCGGTTCCCTTGCAGACCCGGCAGGTCTCGCCGTCGGCCGGCAGCCGCGCTGGCGCGCCGATCGACTCCTCGGGCCGGAGCGGATCCGGCGCAGGCGCGGCCAGGTGCAGGTCGGCGGCGGTCGAGCGGCCGGAGCCACCGCAGATGACGCAGGAGACGTCCACCTCCGCCGAGGGCTCGGTGAAGGGGAAGAAGCTGGGGCGGAAGCGCGTGCGCACCTGCGGGCCGAAGATCGCCCGCGCCACCTCGGCGAGCGTGCCCTTGAGCTCGGCAAAGCTCACCTTGCGGTCGACGTAGAGGCCCTCGATCTGGTGAAACATGGGCGAGTGCGTCTGGTCGCTGTCGCAGCGGTAGACGCGCCCCGGCGCGACGATGCGCACCGGCGGCCTGCGCCGGAGCATCTCGCGCACCTGCACCGGCGAGGTATGGGTGCGGAGGAGCACCGTCCCCGGCGCGTAGTCGGCGCCGACCATGCTGCGCTCGTCGACGAAGAAGGTGTCCTGCATGTCGCGCGCGGGGTGGTCCTTGGGGAAGTTGAGGGCCTCGAAGTTGTAGTAGTCGAGCTCGACCTCGGGCCCCTGCGCCACCTCGAAGCCCATCCGCTCCAGGATGCCCAGGAGCTCGCGGATGGCGCGGGAGATGGGATGGCGGCGCCCGAGGTGCCGGGGGCGACCGGGCGCCGTCACGTCGATCCGCGGCCCGGAGAGCTCGGCCAGCAGGCTCTGCCGCTCCAGCTCCTCCTTGCGACGCGACAGCGCGGCTTCCACCGCGGCGATGGCCTCGTTGACCGCCTCTCCGAAGGGCTTGCGCTCCTCGGGGGGCAGCTTGCCGATGCTCCGCCGAAGGTCGCTGACCACGCCGCTCTTGCCCAGGGCAAAGACCCGCGCCCGCTCCAGCGCCTGCTCGTCGCCGGCCTTCTCGATCTCGGCGAGCGCCGCGTCGCGGGCGGCCTCGATGCGTGCTCTTTGTTCCGCGGAGAGACTCATGCCGTTTCCGAGGGAAAACGAAGGGCGACCCTCCGTGCCGAAGGTCGCCCCGCCGTTCCAAGCGATCTGCGCGCGTGGGGGGTTACCGGCGGGCCACCTCGACGACCGCGGCAAAGGCCTTCGGGTCGAAGACCGCGAGGTCGGCCAGGATCTTCCGGTCGAGCTGGCAGCCGGCCTTGTGCAGCCCGTCGATCAGGCGCGAATAGGACATGCCGTGCTGACGCGCGGCCGCGTTGATGCGCACGATCCACAGCCGCCGGAAATTCCGCTTCCGCGTCTTGCGATCTCGCGTCGCCTGGCGCCACGCGCGACGGACAGCCTCGACCGCGCGACGGAACGTGTTCTTCCGCCGGCCGCGGAAACCCTTGGCGTGCTCGAGGATGCGGTTGCGGCGCCTGCGCGCCTTGAAGCCTCTTTTGACCCTCATCGTTCCCTCCGATTCGCCGCGCCGGCGTGGCGGCTCGCCGCCTCCGGCACGAGGGACCCAAACGGTCCGCTTGGTTCGGTTCGTTCCTCGCTTCCGACTCAGGGGGTCCCGTAGGGCAGAAGCTGCTTCGCGAGCTTCGCATCCGGCCCGGACAGGATGGCCGTGCCGCGGTTGTGCAGCTTGCGCTTCGGGGACTTGTAGGTGAAGAGGTGCCGCGCGTTGGCCTGGCGGTACTTCACCTTCCCGCTCTTGGTGATGCGGAAGCGCTTCTTCGCTCCGCTGTTGGTCTTGAGCTTGGGCATGTCTTCCCTTTCGGTCATTCGGCAGCCGGGGCGGATTCGCTGTCCGACCCCGGATCCTGCGTTGGCGCGGTCCTGGGCTCCGAGCCCTTCTGTTCGCGCAGCTGGGCGCGAATCTTGGGATTCGGCGCCAGAACCATGAACATCTGGCGACCTTCCAACCGCGGCGCCTGCTCGATCACCCCGAGATCCTTGACGTCCTCGGCCACGTCCTGCAGGAGCCGCTGGCCGATCTCCTTGTGGGCGATCTCGCGGCCGCGAAACATGATGGTGACACGGGCCTTGTTGCCGTCCTCGAGGAAGCGACGAACGTTGCGAACCTTTACCTCGTAGTCGTGCTCGTCGGTCTTGGGTCGGAGCTTGATCTCCTTGACCTGGACCACGACCTGCCGCTTGCGCGCCTCGGCGGCCTTCTTCTTGGCCTCGTACTTGTACTTGCCGTAGTCCATGATCTTGCAGACCGGCGGCCGCGCATTGGGCGAGATCTCGACCAGGTCGAGGCCTTCGTCCTGGGCCTTCGCCAGGGCCACTTCCAACGGCACGATGCCGAGCTGGCTCCCGTCGGCGCCGATTAGGCGCACCTCGCGCGCCCGGATGCGCCGGTTCGTCCGTGCGTCCCGAATGTGTCACCTCCGTCGAAATGGCGCAGAATGCGCCAATGAAGCCGGCAGGATATTCAAGCCGATACCCCTGTCAACCCGGAACTCCGACCGCCGACGCCTTCAGGATTGCGCCTGGAGGACCGCGCCGCCTGCCGGCTCGCGCGCCTCCAGGAAGGGGATCTTCGACTCCTCGCGCAAGAGCTCCAGCAGGGCGTCGACGCTCATCGCCCCGAGGTTCTCGCCCCCGAGGCGCCGCGGCGCCACGGTGCGGCTCTCCACCTCCCGATCGCCGACGACCAGGGCGTAGGGGATCTTCTGCAGCTGGGCGTCGCGGATCTTGGCGCCCAGCTTGTCGGGCCGCTCGTCGAGTTCCGCGCGGATCCCCGCGGCGACGAGCCGCTCGCAGACCTCCCGCGCCCAGGAAAGCTGCCGGTCGCTCACGGTCACCACCCGCGCCTGCACCGGGGCGAGCCAGACCGGGAAGGCCCCGGCGTAGTGCTCGATGAGGATGGCCACGAAGCGCTCGAAGGAGCCGAAGATGGCGCGGTGGATCACGACCGGGCGGTGCGGCCGGTTGTCCTCCCCGACGTAGGTCAGGTCGAAGCGCTCCGGCGCCGCGTAGTCGAGCTGGATGGTGCCGAGCTGCCAGCTCCGCCCCAGCGAGTCGCGCACCTGGTAGTCGATCTTCGGCCCGTAAAACGCGCCGTCGCCCTCCTTGATGCCGTACGGGATCCCCAACGCGTCCAGCGCCTTCCTCAGGCTTCCCTCGGCGCGATCCCACATGGCGTCGTCGCCGATGCGGTTTTCGGGGCGCGTCGAGAGGTGGACGGAGTACTCCAGCCCGAAGGCGCGGTAGCACCGGTCGATCATCTCGGTCAGCCGCGCCACCTCGTCGGTGATCTGGTCCTCGCGCAGGTAGATGTGCGCGTCGTCCTGCGCGAACTGCCGCACGCGGGTCAGGCCGCCGAGCGTTCCCGAGGGCTCGTTGCGGTGCAGCACGTCCTGGGTGTGGAAGCGGACGGGAAGTTCCCGATAGGAGTGCCGCCGCGCCGCGTAGAAGAGGTGGTGCGAGGGGCAGTTCATCGGCTTGAGCGAGAGGTCGTGCTCCCCGCTCTCCGAGTCCAGCACCAGGAACATGTTCTCCTTGTACTTGCCCCAGTGACCGGAGATCTCCCAGAGCGCCTTGTTGTACAGCAGCGGCGTCTTGATCTCCTGGTAGCCGTTGGCCAGCACCAGCTTGCGCATGGCGTCGCCGAGCAGGCGATACAGCGTGGTCCCCTTCCCGGTCCAGAAGACGGCGCCGGGGGCGTAGGGGTGGAACATGAAGAGGTCGAGTTCGCGGCCCAGCTTGCGGTGGTCGCGCTTCTTCGCCTCCTCCAGCCGGTGCAGGTAGTCGTCGAGCTCCTTCTTCGTCCGCCAGGCGGTGCCGTAGATGCGCTGCAGCTGCGGCCGCCGCGCGTCGCCGCGCCAGTAGGCGCCCGCCACGTGCATGAGGCGGATCACCGGGACCTTGCCGGTGGAAGGAACGTGCGGCCCGCGGCAGAGGTCGACCCAACCCGCGTGGCGGTAGAGGCTGACGTGGGTCTCGCCCTGGGCCCTGAGGTCCTCGATGATCTCGACCTTGAACTGCTCGCCCATCCCCCGGAAGAGCTCGATCGCCTCGTCGACTGGGACCACGCTGCGCTCGAAGGGCGAGTCCTCCGCCACGATCCGGTCGATCTCGGCCTGGATCTTTTCGAGGTCCTCCGGGGTGAACCCCTTCGGATAGTAGAAGTCGTAGTAGAAGCCGTCCTCCACCACGGGACCGATGGTCACCTGGGCGTCCGGGTAGAGGCGCTGGACCGCCGAGGCCACGATGTGCGCCGCCGAGTGGCGGATCACCTCCAGGCCCTCGTCCGAGGAGGCGGTGATCACCTCCAGGCTCGCGTCGTGATCGAGGGTACGGCTGAGGTCGAGCTGCTTGCCATCCACCTTGGCGGCGACCGCCGCGCGGGCGAGGTCGGGGCCGATCTCGTCGCGCACGAAATCGGCGATGCGGATCCCGCGCCGGGTCGCCTTCACCGAGCCATCGGGAAGCCTGACGTGGATCTGGTCTGACATCTCGACCTCCAGGGCGCCAAAAGAAACGGCGCGGCGGTCACCGCGATGACCCCGCGCCGGAGGAGAACTTGGTAGGCCCGGCTGGACTCGAACCAGTGACCTCCACCGTGTCAAGGTGGTGCTCTACCAACTGAGCTACGGGCCTCCAACCGTTCGCGGGCGGGGTAATAAGCGAGTCGCGCCCAAATCTCAAGCAAAAAAAGCTGCGACCGGGGCCGATTCTTCCCCGCCCCGCGGGTCCTTTCAAGCGCGCAGCAGGCCCAGCAGCCGAAACCCGTACTGGAGGGAGGCGACGAGCAGGCACTGCGCCGCCACGATGGCGAGCGCCCGCAGGTAGGGCACGACCTCGAGCCCTCCCACGCCAGCGCGGTGGCCGAGAGCGAGGAAGACCGTGGCCATCACCGTGAAGGTGGCGTACTTGGAGATGCGGGTGGGCTCCACCTCCAGCCACTGCCCTTTCAGCCGAGAAGCCAGGCCGAGGCTTCCCACCGCGGTGTCCCTCAGGAGCGCGGTCACCAGGAGCCACGGGGGCAAGGTGCCGGAGACCACCAGGAGCACCAGCGAGGTGCCGACGAGGACCTTGTCCGCGATCGGGTCGAGGATCGCCCCCAGGCGGGTGCGCTGGTCGAGGAGCCGGGCCAGCAAACCGTCGATCCCGTCGGAGAGCGCGGCCACGGTGAAGACGACCATGGCCGAAAAGGGCTCGTTGGCGAGGTGGAGCCAGGCGAAGGCCGGGACGAGAGCGAGCCGAAAGGACGTGATCGCGGTGGGCAGGTTCACGTTCGACCTAGCGTACCATGCCCGACCGCCGGGGCCCTGCCGGCCGGGGACCCCGCCGGCGGCCTGCTCTCCCGTCCGCGTCTCCACGAGGGGGAAGATAGGCCCCGTTGCGGTGGCCGGCTGACCGCGGCGGCGCCTCACCGCCGCGGCCAGCCGAAAACCCGGGGGCGAAGGACCCGCCGCTCAGGCGCTGCCGACGTGGCGGGAGACGTACATGGAGATCAGCCGGCGGTGATGGGGCGAGATCCGGACGAAGCGGATCGCCATCCCCTCCGGGCCATCCTCGCCCCGGCGATCCTCCCGCACGATCTCTCCGAGGGCGTTGATCACCTCGAAGACGCCGGGAAGCTGGAGCTCGAGTCCGATGAGCCGGTTTTGGTGGCGCGGCTCGAGGATCTTGGAGACCCAGATTCCATCCACCGAGATGTCCCGAGCGCGCCCCAGGTGGCGAACGTCGTCGATGATCTTGTTGAGGTAGATGTCGATGGGTGCGCGTGCGTTCTTCCTCTGATCGTGCATCTTCGACTCCGCGAAAAACCCGACGCGTCCAGGCTACGCGGCCGTCGAGGGCGATCGAGTTTTCGTCCGGCGGGCCTGTGGAAAACCGCGGATCCATCAAGCCACGCTAATGCGGCGGATGTCATCGAGTCACACCGTACCGGAGGCGGGCATAAAGCAAGTCGATCTGCGGTTCGACTCGTGTGTCTCTCGGGCATCCACGATGGCCAAGGCGCTTGACGACAGCCACACAAATTCACATCATGCCGCCCTTCCCGGCATGGGAGGGGGCCTCGGGATGTCCGCGATGCGGGCAAAACACGATTCGTCCACTCACGTAAACGAGGAACGCCGTGTCAATCGAGAAGACTGCTAGCAGCCTGAACGCCGCTCTTCGGGCTTTTGGTGAGAGTCTGGGACGTTCCCTGGCCGAAGGAATCGCGCTCGGGGTGCAGGAGGGCCTGGCCCGTTCCCTCGAACTCGAGCGGCTCGCCCTGCCGACTGCCACGGTCCGCGCCATCTCGGGCCCCGAGGCGCCGAAGCGCCGGGGCGGCCGCCCGCGCAGCGAGCCGAAGCCCTGCCGCATCCCGGATTGCCCCGATCCCGCGCGCTCCCGCGGCCTCTGCTCGCGGCACTACCAGCAGGAGCTGCGGCGGGAGAAGGCGGCCATGGCGCAGGCCATTCGGGTCGCCACCCCTGGCGCGCCCATCACCGCGCGTCCTCCCATCGTCCGCAAGAAGAGCGAGGAGAGCGCGGCCGCGGCCGAGACCAAGAGCGCGGAGCGTAGCGAGCCGCTCCCGACGAACCCGCTCGACGCGGCCAAAAGGATCTTCGGCTGAATCGTAATCTCGAGCGTCCGGCCGGACAGGCGGGGTGTGCGCTTGCGCCCACCCCGCTTGTCGATCGCTGGACGAGGTAGGAACGTCGCTTGGCACGCGCCCTTCGCAACATCGCCATCATCGCCCACGTCGACCACGGCAAGACCACCCTGGTCGACCACATGCTGCGCCAGGCCGGGATCTTCCGCGCCAACGAGGTCGTGGCCGAGCGGGTCCTCGACTCCAACGACCTGGAGCGCGAAAAGGGCATCACCATCCTCGCCAAGGTCACCTCGGTGACCTACCAGGGGGTGCGCATCAACATCCTGGACACCCCCGGCCACGCCGACTTCGGCGGCGAGGTGGAGCGCGCGCTGCGCATGGTCGACGGCGTGGTCCTGCTCTGCGACGCGGCGGAAGGGCCCCTTCCGCAGACGCGCTTCGTCCTCGGCAAGGCGATGGGCCTCGGCCTACCGGTGATCGTGGTCATCAACAAGATCGACCGCGCCGACGCTCGGCCGCGCGAGGTCCTCGACGAGGTCCTCACGTTGCTCATCGACCTCGGCGCCGACGATGCGCAGCTCGACTGCCCGGTGATCTTCGCCATCGGCAAGGAGGGCAAGGCCACCACCGACCTCTCCGTGCCCGGGACCGACCTGCGCCCCCTCTTCGACGCCATCCTCGCGCACATCCCCCCGCCCCCCGAAGAGGAAGGCGAGCGCTTCCGCATGCTCGTCAACAACCTGGACTACGACGACTTCGTGGGGCGCCTCGTGATCGGCCGCATCCACTCCGGGCAGGTGCGCACCGGGCAGACCATCGCCGTCCTGCGCGAGGACGGCCAGGTCGGCTCGGCCCGCGTCACCGCCCTCTACGGCTTCGAGGGGCTCAAGCGCGTCGAGCTGGCCGAGGCGGGCCCCGGCGAGATCGTCATGCTCGCGGGCGTCGAGGAGGTGGCCATCGGCGACACCCTCGCCGACCCGGAGGACCCCCGGCCCCTGCCGCGGCTGCAGGTGGACGAGCCGACCATGACGATGATCTTCCGGGTCAACGACGGGCCCTTCGCCGGCCGCGAGGGCAAGTACGTGACCAGCCGGGTGCTGCGCGAGCGACTCTTCAAGGAGGCCTACCGCAACCCGGCCATCCGCGTCCTTGCCACCGACTCGCCCGACGCCTTCGAGGTCCAGGGCCGCGGCGAGCTGCAGTTCGCCATCATCATCGAGACGCTGCGGCGGGAGGGCTTCGAGCTCATCGCCTCCAACCCGTCGCCCATCACGCGCGAGATCGACGGGGTCTTGCACGAGCCGCTCGAGCGGGTGGTGGCGGACGTGCCCGAGGGCGCGGTGGGCGCGGTAACCGAGCGTCTCGGCCCGCGCAAGGGTCGGCTGGTGGACATGCAGCCCGCGGGAAGCGGCCGCGTGCGCCTGCAGTTCCTCGTGCCATCGCGAGGCCTGGTGGGCTTCCGCAGCGAGTTCCTCACCGTCACCCGAGGTGAAGGTATCTTCTCCAGCCAGTTCGAGGGCTGGACGCCCTGGATGGGCCCGATCACCAAGCGCGTCAACGGCGCGATCATCGCCGACCGCGAGGGCGAGACCGTGGCCTACGCGCTCTTTTCCCTCCAGGACCGCGGCACGCTCTTCTACGGGCCCAACGTCCCCGTCTACGCGGGCATGGTCGTGGGTGAGCACAACCACCCGCAGGACCTCGAGGTGAACGTCTGCCGCCAGAAGAAATTCACCAACATCCGCGCCGCCAATCGCGACGAGAACATCATCCTCACCCCTCCCCGCGTGATGACCCTCGAGCGGGCTCTGGAATGGATCGACGAGGACGAGCTCGTCGAGGTCACGCCCAAGAGCATCCGCATCCGCAAGCGCGAGCTCGACTCCAACCTGCGCCACAAGATGGAGCGCGACCGCAAGCGCAGCGCGGTCTAGCCGGATGCGCGGCCCCGCGCAGCCCGGCACCCGGGACGGGCACCGCGTCCCGGGTGCTCCCGGCCGTCTCGCGACCGACGCTCCCGCCCCTGGAGTCGAGCGCCGGCGCCCGTTAACCTGGAACCCATGAAGCGCGCCCTCCGCATCCTCGGAATCGGCCTTCTGGCTCTCGTCCTCCTCCTCGTCGGTGGCAGCGCCGCGGTCTACTACCTCGTCGGCTTCGACCGCCTGGCCAACGAGGCCATCGCCCAGGCGCTGCCCTCGGTCGAAAAGGCGCTGGGGCGAAAGGTCCGCGTCGGCGAGGTGAAAACCGGCTTTTTCCCCACCCTCTCGGTGGAGGTGCCCGACGTCGCCGTCTTCGGCGCCGAGGGGGAGCCGGACCTCTTCGCCGTCGCGGCGGTCGAAGTCGACGTCGCGCTCTGGAAGGCCGTCCTCAGCCTGGGCAAGACGCTCGAGATCCGCGACGTCCGCGTTCGAGAGCCGCGCATCGTGGTGCTCCGGCGCGCCGACGGCTCGCTGTCGATCGACGACCTCCTCGCTTCCGACGAGAAGCCGGCGGCGGAGGAGGAGCCGGCCGCCGCCTGGCCGGAGAACCTCCGTATCGGGCGCATCCGGATCGAGTCGGGCGCGCTCTACCTCGTCGACGCCGAGAAGCTCGGCGGGGGCGGCGACCTGCGCCAGGCCGCTCTTTCCTACGTCGAGGCGATCGACCTGGAGGTGAACCACCTTGGCCAGGGCGAGCGGATCGCGGTGGACCTCTCGCTGGCCGCGTTGGCGACCGAGAAGAATTTCCGGCTGGCCTTCCAGGCCGGGCCGCTCGAGTCCATCCCGCCGGCGGGCTTGCCGCCCGTGCGCAACCTGCGCCTCGAGGCGACCGACTTTGCGCTGCGGTCGGCGGGCGCCTTCCTGGGCGAGGCCGGCCGCCCCCTGGAGGAGGCTCGCCTCACGGCGAAGCTGGCCGTCCCCCACCTCGCGCCGGGGGAGCCGATCCGCGTCGACGGCGACCTGGCCGTCCGCGGCCTGCGCATGGAGGGAGGATCTCCCTTCGACCTGCGCACCGTGGTCGCGGCCGGGATCGACCCCCAGGCCGGAGACGTCGAGATCGATTCCCTCCTCGTCGACGTCGGCGGGATGCGTCTGAAAGGCCGGGGCGCGGTGCGCTCCGCCACCACCCTGCCCCGCGTCGAGAGCCTGGAGATCCGGTCGGAGGCGATCCGGCTCGAAACGCTGCTGGCGCTCCTTCCCCCGCTTCGCGCCTCGCTGCCGGAGGGGTCGAAGCTGCGCGGTCCGCTGCACCTCGAAGTGCTCGGATCGGGCGACGCCGCCGCGCAGAAGCTGCGTGCTCGCGTCGATCTGGGCGAGGCGGAGATCCTCGTGCCCGGGGCCTTCGCCAAGCCGGTCGACGTTCCGCTCTCGCTCTCGGCCGACGCCGACCTGGCGCAGGGCGGCGCTTCCATCCGCGAGATCCGCTTCCACCTCTCGGACCTCGACCTCGCCGTCGAGGGCCAGGTCCAGAGCTTCGATCCGCCGGCCTTCGACCTGAAGCTCACCGCGAAGCCCTTCTCCTTCGATTCCCTGGTGCGGCTTTCGCCCGCCGTCGCGCGCAGCCTCGCCGAATCCGGCACCTCCGCCTCCGGCCAGGGCACCGTCGAGGGCCATCTGCGGGGCACGGGACGGTCGATCGACGCGCGCCTCTCGGCGGCGCTCCTCGGCGCGCGGCTCTCCGTCCCCCAGGCGCAGGTGGAGGGCGACATCCGCATCGCCGCGCGCTTCGCGAGCGATCCGGCCTCCGCCTGGAAGGCGGGGCTCGACCTCGACGCCGGCTCCGCGCGGCTCTCCGTGCCCGAGCTCGTGGACAAGGCGCCGCAGACCCCTCTGGTCGCCCGCGTGGAGGCGGAGCGGCAGGGCTCGGTCGTCCGCGTTCCCACCTTCGACGTGCGCCTGGGGGAGCTGCGGGTCGAGGCCGAGGGCTCTCTGGACCTCCGCGGCGGCGACAGCGCCCTGGTCCTCACGCTGCCGCGGGCCGACCTGGCGCGCCTGCGCGCCACCTTCCCGGCGCTCCCGGAGCGCTTCGGTTCCGGGCACGTGGAGGGCTCGGTCCGCCTCCAGGGAGACCCCTCGCGGCCGGGCTCCCTCGCGCTGACCATCCCCTCCATCTCGGGGCGCATCGGCGCGAGCGACTTCGCCTTCCAGGGCTCGGTGCAAAACCTCGACGCCCCCGAGATCTACGCCAGCCTGCGCTCCTCCTTCCTCGACCTCGACGCGCTGCTCGGCGACGGCGCCCAGGAAAGGCCGGAGCAAGAGGAGTCGGCCTCGAAGGAGGACCGCCCGGAGCTGCGCAAGATCCGGGCGCGGGCCGAGCTGCAGCTCGCGCGGGCGCGCTTCACCGGGCGCGACCTGTCGAACGTGGTGGCCACGGCGGTCCTGGAGGACGGCGTCTTCCGGCTCGAGGAGGCGCGCTTCGACCTCTATGGCGGCCGCGTCTCCGCCGCCGGTAGCCAGGCCGCGATCTGGCGGGGAAAGATGCCCTACCAGGTGCGGCTCTCCGCCACCGGCGTGGACGTGGCGGCGGCCATCGCCGGCGAGACCGGCAAGGCGAGCCCTCTGGGCGGCCGCGGCAACCTGGAGATGGAGCTCGCCGGCATCGGAACCGAGCGCGAGGACTTCGAGCGCAACCTGCGCGGCGCCTGGACGCTCTCGATGAAGGAGGGCCGGCTCACCGGCCCCGACCTCTCGGGAGCGGCCATCCGCTCGCTCTCCTCCGTCCCCGCTTTCGCCGGGCGCACCATCCCCTCCGAGCGGAACCTGCGAGACCTCTTCGGGCGCTTCCTCATCGAGAACGGCCAGATGAACCTCGAGCAGCCGCTGCGGCTGAACCTCGGGCAGACCGAGGTGGAGCTCAGTGGCGCGGTGGGGATCTTCGGCGACCTGCGGCTCCAGGGGCGCACCCGCCTCCCGCCCGCGCTGATCGCCTCGATCTCGGGCGGCCGCTGCCGACCGGAGGCGCCGGTGGAGGTGCCCATCTCCGTCTCCGGACCGCCCTCCTCCCCCGGCGTCCGCACCGAGGGCGAGGCGGTGGCGCTGGCCCTGTCGAAGGCCTGCCTGGCGGGAAAGGTCGACGAGGCGGTCGAGAAGCTCGTGGGCGAGGAAAACGCGCAAAAGGTCCGCGAGCTCGAGAGCACCGCGCGCCGGGAGGCGAAGGAAGCCGTCGCGCGCACCCGGGCCGAGGCCGAGGAGCGGAAGCGCGAGCTCGAGCGCCAGGCCACGCAGGCGAAGAAGCAGGCGGAGAAGAAGGCCCAGCAGAAGACGCAGGACGCGGCAAAGAAGGCGCGGGACGAGGTCAAGAAGCGACTCGGCTTCTGAGGCCGCGTCCACCGAAAAGCCCGTCGTCCGGCGGCAGCGGTTGATCGCGGCGAGCCCGCGCCGACAAGGTCCCTTCTTCGAGGGTCGACCACCCCGGGGGAGGGAACCGGGACATGGGCACGCATCGCATCGGCTGGCTCCTTTCTCTCGCACTCCTGGTTCTCAGCGCCTGCGGCGATGGCGCGCAGGGGCCGGGCTCCAAGGCACTGCCGCCGAAGGGGCCGCTCGCCTCGCCCCCGTCGTCGATTTCGGCGAGGTGGTCGTGCGCAAAACCCGCGAGACGAGGGTCGAGGTGCGCAACGACGCGACCGAGGCCTTCTCGCTGCGGGTGGCGTCCCTTCCGCAGGGCTTCGAGTTCGAGCCGCAGGAGCTCGAGCTCGCGCCGGGCGAGGCGGTGACGGCCCTCGCTCGCTTCCTCCCCATCGCCGAGCGCGACTGCGAGGGCGCGATCGAGTTCGACCCGCACCGGCTGACGATCCCCGTCCGCGGCCGATGGGACATCGGCTTCGAGGACGACGAGGATGCCTTCCACGTCCACGAGGCCCGCGTGGACGGCCTCGTGCACCTCGAGCCGGACCAGGTCCACCGCATCGAGGCCGAGCTGCTACCGCTCGCCTCTCCAGGCCAGTCGCGGCGGCTCTCGGCGCTGCTAGCGATCCACCACTCTCGCCAGGGAGAGCGGACTCCCGTCGAGGTCGTCGCCGCGCCCTGGTCGCCCTTCCCGGTCACGCTCGTCGAAGGACCGGTTTTCCCCGAGACGCCTTTGGGCCAGCCGTCGATCGCCTTCCTCGAGGTGCACTCCCAGAACCTGCCGGACGGCTTCCCGGCAGCCCACGTTCTGGGCCTGCCGGAGCTGCGCCAGGCGGGTCCGGCCCAGCTCACGTGGACAGGTCCAAGTTCCCGGATGGCCTCCATCTCCTTCCTCCTCGCGCCCGCCGAGGAGGCCGTGCTGCGGGGAACCATCGAGGTCGAGCTGGCCCCTTCCTTGCCAGAACCCCTCCTCCTCGACGTCGAGGCGACGGCCGTCGGCGCCTGCGAGGAGCCATGCGACTGGCCCTCCATCGACTGCCAGGGATGGGAGATCGTCCCGCCGCGCGCCTCCCCGCCGTACCGGGTGAGGGCCCTCGCCGAACCCTCCTCGGAGGAGCTGGAATGCCTCTGGGTCCAGCAATCCGGCACCACGACCCACTACCTTTCCGCGACGCAGGGCTGCCAGGAGGCGATCACGTGGATCCTGGAGGGGGACGTCGTCGAGGTCCTCGCGCGGGACAACGAGGGCCGGGCGGCGGTCTGCAGCCAGACCTACGTCCGCGAGGAAGAGCCGCCCGCCGGAGAAACCTGAGACCTTCGCCTGCCCTCAACCGATCGAGCCGGACGGGAGGGCGCCCTCGGCGTCCAGGGCGAGCGCGGTGTAGGCGCACATCGCCCAGAGGAGCACCGCGCCGGCCACCAGGGAGGCCAGAACCGCCAGCAGCAGGGCCCCCACCGGCGTGCCTCCCCCGAGGCCAGCGGCGACGATGCCGCCCGCGACGACGCCGCCGATCGAGAGCGCGACGTTGACGACGAAGAGGACGAGCAGATGGGCTGCGGGCCGCCGCGCCACCTGGAGGACGCTGCCGAGGAGCGCCTGCAGCAGGCCCTCCTTGCGCGCGCCGATCCGCGCCATCGCCGCCCAGGCGGCCACGCGCCAGAGGAGATCCCCCGCAACAAGCAGGAAGAAGGCGGGCAGGACGAGGGGCGCGGAGGCGGGCCCGGCGAGGATGGCCGCGAGGAAGGCCACCGCCGCGCCCAGCGAGGCGAGCTGCAGCAGCAGCCAGACCAGCACCCGAAGAAGACCGAGTCCGAGCAGCGGCGCGAAGAGCAGTTCGACGCCGCGCGCGAAGATCGGTCCCCAGGCCTCCACCCTCGCCCCCCGCATGCGCGCGGTGAGGACCGGCACGGCCCCCGCCCACAGGGCGAGTTCCACCAGGCCCGAAAGCAGCGCGGCGCAGAGGACCAGCCCGAACGCCGCGAGGAGCACCACGCCGTCGCCCTCCACGGCCTGCAGCGTCAGGAGCGTCGCCACGGCCCAGCCCGTCCGCGAAAGCAGGATGCAGCCGCCGAGCGCCAGGGCGAAGGCGGGCGCGCCAAGGGCGGCTCCCGTCGCCCGCGCCAGGACGCGAGAAAGGGGCGCAGCCGGCTTCCTCGCCCGGACCGGCAGCCCCCTTCCCGGCCGGATCAGCCTGCCCGTGACGGGGCGGTCCTCCACGCTCATTCCCTCCGACCGTAGGCCTCGATCTCGTCGCGATGGGAGATCGAGTATCGCACGAGCGCGCGGAGGATGCGGTTGCGCTTCACGTTGCCGAGGATGGTCTTGAGGTCCTCGTAGACGGTCGGGTCGTTGATGAGGGCGCCGAGCGAGCCCTCCCCCTGCTCGATGCGCGAGACGATGGCGCGCAGGTCCCGGGCGGCCGCGGTCAGCTCGCGCGAGAGCGTGGAGGTCTCCTCGGAGCCGTAGAAAAGGCCGTGCAGGAAGCTGTCCTCCTCGGTGCGCACCGCCTCGGCGAGGCTGCCGAGCTCGCGCGCGAGCTTGCCGAGATCGCGGACGACTTGCTGGCCCTCCGGGTCGCGCAGCAACGCCCCCGCGATCCCCTCGCCCCGTTCCACGCGCGCGAGGATCGCGTCCACCCGGGCCACGGAGGAGTCGAGGCGGCGGGCCAGGGCCGCGGTGGAGTCGAGGATCTCCCGCGTCTTCTGGCCTCCGCGCGGATCGTAGATCAGCGCGTGCAGCACGCCGTCCTGATCCCGGATGGCCTCCAGCATGTCGCGCAGTGCCGTGGCGAGCCCGACCATGCTTTGCTGGAGCTCGGGCGTGCTGATGGTCTCGGTCAGCTCGCGCAGGTCGGCGGTGATGGCCACCACGTTGTCGATCGCCTCGGCCCCCTTGCGGATGAGGACCGTGTAGTCCGAGCCGACGGCGGCCGGGATCTCGCCGCCGGGTGGGATGACCGGCCGGTCCGGCGTGCCCATCGAGATGTCGATCACCTTGTCGCCCAGCACGCCGAGCGAGCCCACCGCGGCCGTGCTGTTCTCGCGGATGCGGTCCGCGTAGCGCGCCAGCACGTTCATCTCCACCCGAACCCGCGGGTCGGATGGATCGTCGAAGAAGGCGATGGAGGTGACCTTCCCCACCTCGACCCCGGCGAGGCGGACGGGCGAGCCGGGCTTGAGCCCGTCGATGGACTGGAAGGAGGCCGAGTAGCGGTATTGCTTGCTGAAGAACCCTCGCTCGCCGCCGAGGACGAAGATGAAGACCATCAGCAGGACGAGGCCGAGGGAGAGGAAAAATCCGACGCGGACGAGCAGCCGCCGCTCGCGCTCCATCATGGCGTGTCAGCTCCCCCCATCCCCTGCACGAAGTTGCGGACTTCCGGGATGGTCGATTCGCGGATCTCGTCGGGCGTTCCCACCGCGATGATCCGACGCTGGTAGAGCATCGCGATGCGGTGGGAGATCCGATACGCGGATTCCATGTCGTGGGTGACCACGATCGAAGTCACCTTCAGCTCCTGGTTGAGCTTGACGATGAGCTCGTTGATCCGGCGCGTGTTGATGGGGTCGAGGCCCGTGGTCGGCTCGTCGTAGAGCACCACCGCCGGGTCGATGGCGATGGCGCGGGCCAGGCCCACCCTCTTCTTCATGCCGCCGGAAAGATCGCTCGGCCGCATGTCCTCGATCCCGGGCAGGCCCACCATCTCCAACTTGTGCGCCACGCGGTCGGCGATCTCGGACGCCGAGAGGTGGGGGAAATGCTCGCGGATCGGGTAGGCGACGTTCTCCCCCACGGTCAGCGAGTCGAAGAGCGCCGCCGACTGGAAGAGCATGGCGATCTTGCGGCGGACGGGGAGGAACTCCTCCTCCGTCTTGCCGACGAGTTCCTCGCCGTCGAAGCGGATGGAACCGCGGTCGGGCCGGAGAAGGCCGATCAGGCACTTGAGCAGCACGCTCTTGCCCGTGCCCGATCCCCCGATCACCGTCATCGTTTCGCCGCGGCGGACGGAGAGATTCAGGCCCTCGTAGACGACGTTGTCGCCGAAGGCCTTCCACAGGTCCTCGAAGCGGATCAGCTCCTCGCCCGGCCGGGCGCGGAGGTCGTGCCGGGAAAGGGGTTCGAGGACGCGCTGGCTCGTGGTCGGCTTCACAGCGTCAGCAAGAGCTGGGTGAGGATCAGGTCGGCGACGAGCACGCCCACCGCGGAGATCGCCACGGTCTCGGTGGTGGCGCGGCCCACGCCCTCCGTGCCGCCCGTCGTCTTGAAGCCCTTGTAACAGCCCACGATGGACACGATCAGCCCGAAGACCACCGACTTGAAGATGCCCGAGGTGAAATCGTTGAGCTGGGCCGAGTCGACGGCGTTGCGGAAGAACTCCGAGAACGAGATCGCGTAGACGAGCTTCGCCACCACCGCTCCCGAGAGCAGCGCCACCGTGTTGGCGTAGACGGCGATCACCGGCATGCAGATCATCGTGGCGATCACGCGGGGGAAGACGAGCTTCTTGATCGGATCGGCTCCCAGGGCGCGGATGGCGTCGATCTGCTCCGTCACCTGCATGGAGCCCAGCTCGGCCGCCATGCCCGAACCCACCCGTCCACCGACGGTGAGCGCCGTCAGCACCGGCCCGAGTTCGCGCAGCACCGAGAGCGCGAGCACGCGACCGATGGCGTAGGCGATGCCGAACTTGGACATGAAGTAGCCGAACTGGACGGTGAGCACCATGCCGGCGAAGAGCGCCGTCAGCGTGCCGATGGCCGTGGAGCGAATGCCGATGTGCTCGATCTGGTAGACGATCGCGCCCAGGTCGATCCGCCCGCGAAACCCGCGCGTGAAAACCTGCCAGGCGAGCAGCGCACCCCCGCCGACCTGCTCCAGGCCGGAGCGCAGCGCGCCCAGCCCGGGCCCGGAGCTGCGGACGGTCCCGACGGCCGCCTCCCGCATCTATCGCCTCCCCGGAGCGTCGAAGCTCGCCACGACCCGACGGTAGGTCGGCAGGTGCTTCTCGAACGAATGCGGCGGCGCCAGGTAGACGAGGTCGAAGACGCAGCCGTCCTTCTTGAGCACGGTCAGCTCCATCTCGACCGGGACGCCGTCGAGCGTGGCGGCGACGCGGGTCCGCAGGGCGCCGCGCCCCGAGATCTGCAGGGCTTCCCTCTCGCGGACGACCCGATCCTCGAAACCGATGAGCAGGTGGTTGGTCAGTACCACCAGGCTCGGGTCGCCGTGGTCCTCGCACTCCGAGTTGACCGCGATCACCTCTCCGCCCGGGCCTCCCCAGGCGAGATCGTTGCCGGCGAAGGAGACGAAACGCCAGCCTTCCGCGGGCGCCTGGACGCGGTACACCACGTGAGGGCCCTCGAAGACGCCGTTGCGGTACACGCTGCTGCTGGCGCAGCCGGAGAGCACGACGAGGAGGCTCAGAGAAACGAGGGGAACAACTCGGAACATGGTCGAGGCGAGGCCGGCACGGCCCGACCGTGCGGCACATACCATCCCCCGCCCCGAGGCGCAAACTCTCCTCACACGCAGGGACAGAAGGGGGCTCGCTCCCTTGACTCTGCTCATGCGTTCAGCCAGACTTCCGAGCATGGGACCGCTGACGGAACGCCAGAAGGCCGTCCTGGATTTCGTGGTCGACTACATCCGGGTCCACCGCTTCCCGCCGACCGTGCGGGAGATCGGCCGCGCGCTCGGCATCCGGTCGACCAACGGTGTCAGCGATCACCTCAAGGCCCTGGAGCGCAAGGGCTTCCTGGAGCGGCGCGGGATGAAGAGCCGCGCCCTCGTCCCCACCCGCAAGGCCCTGGAGCTGCGCGACGCCGAGCTCGATGCCGGCCCGCTCCCCTTCGAGCGCACCGAGCCTGCCTCGTCCGGCACGCTGCGGATCCCGGTCCTCGGCAGGGTCGCCGCGGGCGCGCCCATCCTCGCCCAGGAGTTCTGGGAGACGACCATCGAAGTGGACCGCAGCCTCCTGGGCAGGAACGCCGAAGCGGTCAACTTCGCCCTCCACGTCACCGGCGACTCGATGATCGGCGACGGAATCCACGACGGCGACCTGGTGCTGGTGCGGCAGCAGTCCACCGCGCGCCCCGGCGAGATCGTCGTGGCGCGCATCGACGACGAGGCCACGGTCAAGCGCTTCTACCCCGAGGGCGAGCGGATCCGCCTCCAGCCCTCCAATCCGCGCCTCGCGCCGATCTACGTGGGCCCCGACGACGGCCGCGACGTCCAGATCCTCGGCGTGGTCGTCGGCCTCTTCCGCCAGTACGCGCGCGCCTGATCGACGCGACCGCTTCCAGCCCTCCATCGACGACGTGGGTAGCCACGCGCGGACCGGCTTGCGACCGGCGAAGGCCGCGATTGCAAAGGCCCCGGAATCCTTGCGGATTTCCGGGGCCTTGGTGGTGGGCGATGCTGGACTCGAACCAGCGACCCCCGCCGTGTGAAGACGGCGCTCTACCGCTGAGCTAATCGCCCGTAGGAGGCCGAGGGCATCGCCCTCGAGCGCCGCGGAGTATGCAAATCCCGACCTGCGGTGTCAAACGAAATCCCTGCCCTACTCGTCGTCGACGAGGCGCCGGGCGATCTGCAAGAGCTCGCTGCGGGAGGGAGGCGCAGGCGCGGCCGCCTCCTCGCCGATCCCCTCCTCCGTCAGGTTCCACGTCTCCCAAAGCCCCGACTCCTCGGCAAGCTCGGTGAGGAAGCGGCTGGGGCGGAGGATGTGGCGCTCGCCGTCGCGCGGAGCCGCGAGGACGGGGTGGACGAGATAGAGCTCGTCGCGGGCGCGCGTCAGGGCCACGTAGAAGCAGCGCCGCTCCTCCTCGATCTGGTTCGGGTCGGAGATCGAGGTCGCCGTGGGAAAATGGCCCTCCGCGAGCCAGACCACGAAGACCAACCGCCACTCCAGCCCCTTGGCGCGGTGGATCGAGGAAAGCGTGACGGACTCGTCCGGGGGCTCGGCGGCCACCACGTCCTCGGCGGCCAGCTCGGTCAACAGCGAGACCTCGGAGAGGAAGGCGAGCGCGTCGGGGAACTGCGCGGCGTAGGCGGCGAGCTGGCGCAGGTCCTCCACGCGCGCGTCGGCGTCGACGAAACTCTCCCGGAGGTGGTCGCGGTACCCCAGGTCCAGGACCCGCTCGATGGCGGTGCCCGGCGCGGCGAGCGCATCGGGCGACGAAACCGCCTCCAGCGTCCTGCGGCACTGCAGCCACCCCGCCCTCGATCGGACCAGCGGCTCGGGCATCGTCGCCAGCCGCTCGGCGGTGCTCCCCTCGGCGCCGCGGAAGGCCTCCCAGAGCCGCTCCGCGGTGCCGGATCCGATCCCGGGGAAGAGGCGGACCACGCGGCGGAAGGCCAGCTCGTCGGCGGGGTTGGTGGCGAGCCGCAGGAAGGCGAGGACGTCCTTGACGTGGGCGTGCTCGAAGAAGCGCAGCCCGCTGCGCACCTCGAAGGGAATGCCGCGGCGCGAGAGTTCGAATTGCAGCTCCATCGCCTGGTAGTGCGCCCGGTAGAGGACGCCGATCTCCTCGAGCGGTACCCCCTCGTCGCGAAGCTCGAGGATCCGCTGGGCGACGAAGGCCGCCTGCTGCACGGCGTCCGCTGCCGGCACCACGACGGGCAAGGGCCCGTCGGCCCGCCGGGAACGGAGCTCCTTGGGATACTGGCGGACGTTGCGCGCGATGGAGGCGTTGGCCAGCGCGAGGATCTGCGGCGTGGAGCGGTGGTTGGCCGTGAGGCGATAGATCCGGCAGCCCGGGTAGCGGGCGGGAAACTCCAGGATGTTGGTGAGCTCGGCCCCGCGAAAGGAGTAGATGGCCTGGGCATCGTCCCCGACCACGGTCACGTTGCGCCGCTCGCCCGCCATCCGCTCCACGAGCTCGGCCTGCACGCGGTTGGTGTCCTGGTACTCGTCCACGAGGATCGCCTCGTAGAGCGACTGCAGCTCCGCGCGGACGGCTGCGTGGCCCACGAGGAGATCCCTCCACCGCAAGAGGAGGTCGTCGAAGTCCATCAGGTCGAGCTCGCGCTTGCGCTCCTCGTAACGCCGCGCCACCGCGGCGATCTCGGGCGCGAGCACCTCGAAGCGCGGATAGCGCCGCGCCAGGACCTCCTCGAGCGGCCGCTGCGTGTTGGCGACCTCGGAGAGGATGGCGGCCACCACGTCGCCCCGGGGGAAGCGCCGCTTGCCCACGGCGAGGCCCAGGTCGGCGATGCAGGCGCCCACCAGGTCGCGGCGGTCCTCCGCGTCGAGGATGCCAAAGCCCGGCGAGTATCCGAGCCGCTCCGCGTACCGCCGAAGGATCCGATGACCGATGCGGTGGAAGGTGCCGCCCTGCAGGCGCCGCGCGTCGAAGCCGGGCAGGTGCGAGACGAGCTGAGCAGCCCGGTCGAGCATCTCCTTCGCCGCGCGGTTGGTGAAGGTCAGAAGCAGGATGCGCTCCGGGGCGATGCCCTGCTCCAGCATCCTCGCCAGGCGGAAGACCAGCGTGCGGGTCTTTCCCGCGCCGGCGCCAGCGATGACGAGCACGGGTCCCATCGGCGCGTGCACGGCCTCGAACTGCTCGTCGTCGAGGTGGGCGCGGTAGTCGATCGACGAGCGGGCCGCGCTCCCGGTGGGCGGTCGAAGGCGGTAGGTGCGAGAGGACATCGGCGCAGCCGACGATAACGGCCCCTCGCCCGCCGTTCAACGCACAGCCCCTGCGGCAACCCGAGATGTCGGCCGCGGCCCCGGCGCCGATGTCCGCCGCTCCCGGCGGGTCCACGCCGGCCCACGATGACCCCCGCCCCGGCACGGCGGACATTCCGCTGCTCGGCCGGAACTCCGGAAGGCCGTGGCCTCGTTCAGGCGCGGGGGTGGAACCGGTCGTACTGCTCGCGCAGCCGCCGCGAGTTGACGTGCGTGTAGATCTGCGTGGTCGAGACGTCTGCGTGGCCGAGCATCTGCTGCACCGCCCGCAGGTCGGCGCCGCCCTCCAGCAGGTGGGTGGCGAAGCTGTGGCGGAGCTTGTGCGGCGAGATGGGCCGGTCGATGCCCGCCAAGCGGGCGAGCTTGCGGATCCGCTTCCAAACGGTCTGCCGGCTCAGGCGCCGGCCGCCCGGACCGACGAAGAGATGGCGGCTCTCCCGCCCCCGGGCGATTTGCGGCCGGGAGAAGCGCAGGTAGTGCTCCACCGCCTCGATCGCCACCATCCCCACCGGGACGATCCGCTCCTTGGCTCCCTTGCCGCGGGCGACGAGGTAGCCCGCCTGCAGATGCAGGTCCTCGAGGGTGAGGTCGCAGAGTTCGGAGACGCGCAGTCCCGTCGCATAGAGCAGCTCGAGCATGGCGCGGTCGCGCGCGCCGAGGACCGTGTGGGGATCGGGAACGGCGAGGAGCGCCTCGATCTCCGCCTGCCCGAGGACGACGGGGAGCGGCCGCCCGAGCTTGGGGCGGTCGACGGCCCGCGCTGGGTCGCGCTGCGCGAGGCGATCGGCGAGCAAGAAGCGGTGGAACATGCGGATCGCCGCCAGGTGCCGCGCCTGCGACCGCGGCGACAGGCCCGACCGAGCCAGAGAGACCAGGTGGCCGAGGACATGGGAGGGCTCGATCTGATCCGGGTGATCGATCCCCTCGCGGTGCAGGTGGTCGAGGTAGCGCTGCAGGTCGGAACCATAGGCGTCGACTGTCCGGGGGCGCAGCCCGCGCTCCACGCGGATGTAGGTGAGGAAGAGGTCCAGCAACGGTTCCAGCGGGCGTACCTCGGCGCTCATGCCCCTCATGCTACCCGCGGGGTCGGTCGCGCGCCGAAGGATGGGCTGTGGAAAGCCCGCGTCCGCTCGCGCATCCTGCGCGCCCTCAGAAATCGATCTTCCCCTTCCCCTGGCGAAGGATCTCGATCTGGTCGTCGACGAGCGAGACCACGGTGGAGGGCTCGAAGACCTGCTCGCCGCCGTCGATGATGAGCTCCAGGCCGTGACCGAGCTTCTCCTTGATGCTCCTCGGATCGTTGAGGGGCTCGCCCTCGAAGGTGGCCGACGCGGTGAGGAGCGGATGGCCGAGCCTCTCCACCAGGGCGCGCGGGATGGGAGCGTCGGTGATTCGGATGCCGACCGTCTTCTGCCGCGTCATGGCGATCTCCGGGGTCAGCGGCGTGGCGGGAAGGACGAAGGTGAAGGGTCCCGGCACCAGCCGTTTCATCGTCCGGTAGGCGAAGTTCGAGATCCGCGCGTACCGGGAGGCGTCCGAGATGTCCGCACAGAGAAAGGTGAGCGGCTTGCTCTTCGGGCGCTGCTTGAGCAGGTAGAGCTTCTCCACCGCCTTGCGGTTCAGGAGGTCGCAGCCGATGGCGTAATAGGTATCCGTCGGATAGGCGATCACGCCTCCTGCCTCGAGCGCGGCGACGGCGCGCTCGACGAGCCGGGGCTGGGGATGTCGGGGGTCGATCTCGAGGATGGGAGCCGCCATGCGTACGCTCCCAGACTAGCACTCCGCGCAGGAGGGCGCGCAACGGTTCGTCGCCCTCCCCGCGGAGCCAAGGTACGGAAAGAGCCGTGAAAACAGGCCGCACGTCGGGGCGGGATCCTAGCTCTCCTCTTCGACCTGCTTGCCCTCCTCGATCAGCTCCCGGACGCGCTGACCGCCCTTTTGGCCGATCTCCTCGTAGAACTCGTGGCCGCGCTCGCGGGCGACCTTCTCGCCACCCATGCGACCGATCTCCTCGTAGAACTCGTGACCGCGCTCGCGGGCGACCTTCTCGCCACCCATGCGGCCGATCTCTTCGTAGAACTCGTGACCGCGCTCACGGGCGACCTTTTGACCGCCCATGCGCCCGGCCTCCTGGACGGTGATGTTTCCCTTTTCTTCCGCCATCGCTGCTCACTCCTTTCCTCGGGAGCTCAGGTCTCGGAGGCCTTCCCCTCTTCGATGAGCTCCTTCACTCTCTGCCCGCCTTTGTGACCGATTTTTTCGTAGAACTCGTGACCGCGCTCGCGGGCGACCTTCTCGCCACCCATGCGGCCGATCTCCTCGTAGAACTCCCGGCCGCGCTCGCGCGCGACCTTCTCGCCCCCGAGTCGACCCGCCTCCGAGACGGTCATCGTCCGCTTGTTTTCCTTTTCCGCCATTCTTCATCCTCCTCTTCATACAACCCATGGGGACGGTTGCAGGGATGCGCAAGCGTGGGCATGCGAGGGAGCGCATCCAGGACGGACGTTCGCCCGACGAGCGAGAACAAAAAAAAGGAGACGGTCCGAGGACCGTCTCCCTCGTGAATCCGACGTGTATGCGACCACTCACTCCTCTTCGTCGGAGGACGTCGTGCGCTTGCCTTCCCGGATGAGCTCGCGCACCTTCTGGCCGCCCCTCTTGCCGATCTCCTCGTAGAAGGGCATGCCGCGTTCGGCCTTGACCGTCTCGCCGCCTTTCCGGCCGATCTCCTCGTAGAAGGCGGCGCCGCGCTCGGCCTTGACCGTCTCGCCGCCCTTGCGGCCGATCTCCTCGTAGAACTCCCGGCCGCGTTCGCGGGCGACGGTCTCGCCGCCCTTGCGGCCGATCTCCTCGTAGAAGGCGCGGCCGCGCTCGCGCTTGACGCGCTCGCCGCCCTTGCGTCCCGCCTCGGCGACGCTCATGCCGCCCTTGGACTTCTTTTCCTCGGCCATGTTCGACTCCTTCCGTCAGGCCCGCCTAGCGGGACGTGCGCCTGCCGCGCCGGGCGCCGGTCTCCTTCGACTCGATCTCCTTGGCGAGCGCGATCAGCTCGCGGACGCGCTGACCGCCCTTCTTGCCGATCTCGCTGTAGAACTGCGGTCCGCGCTCGCGGAGCACCGTCTGGCCACCCTTGCGGCCACCGATCAGGCCGCCTTTCCGGCCGGCCTCGCGGACGGTCATGCTGCCGGCGCCGTTGCCCGGCTCAGGAGCCGCGCGCGTGGCGCGCGCCCTCGTGCTCGTGGTCGCCCGGGTGGTCCTTCGGGCCGTCGTGGTTCGTTTGCGCGTTGCCATCTCTCACTCCCCTCCTTCCACACGAGTCCCGGATTCGGTCGACTCGTTCGCTCGCCTCGCGGCATGCCAGGCGATCGCTTGCCCCATGTCCCTTCTCGTCGTGCGATCGATCCCCTCCCAGCCGGGACTCCCGTTGACCTCGAGCACCGTCGGCCCCGCGGGGCCGATGGCGACGTCGACGCCGGCCCAATCCAAGCCAATCGCGCGCGCCGCGCGTACGGCGATCTCCCGCAGCTCGCGGTCGGGATGGATCTCCGTGGCTACACCTCCGATCTGCAGATTGGTCCTGAGCTCGTCCGGGGGAGCGCGGCGCTCCATGGCTGCCTCCACGCGGTCTCCCACCACGAAGAGGCGGAGGTCCCGCCCCCCGTGGTCCACGAAGGCCTGCAGGTAGATCGCCCCCCTTTCCTCGAGGAGCCGGGCCGCCCGCGCCCGCCCCCGCTCGTCGTCGCCAAGGAGTTCGATGCCGTCGCCGAGCGAGCCCCACTGCGGCTTGGCGATGGCCGGCGAGCCGACCCGCGCGAAGGCTGCCGCCAGGTCGCCCGGCTGCTGCACGACCACGGCGGGAGGCGTCGGTACCCCCGCCCGCGCGAGCAGCGCGCCGGTGCGGAGCTTGTCGCGGGCCGAGAGGAGAGCGTCCAGCGAGTTGATCACGAGATGGCCCTCCTCCTCGAGAAGCCGATAGGCAAGGAGCTGGACGTCGAAGTCGCCCCCCGGCCCGAGCCCCCGAAGGAGCAGGAGGACGTCGAATTCCTCCACGGGGAACTGGCCGAAGCGGAGACGGATGCCGTCGCCACCGTCCACCTCCACGCCAATCGAGGCGGGCGCGAGGGCCGTGGCCGTTCCCAGCGACGCGCAGGCCCGCAGCAGGCTCCGGGAGGTCGGATCCTCCTGCGGATAGCCCGTGACCACGCCGAACCGAAGTTTCGCCCCCCCATCGCGTCCGACGCCCTCCTCGCCGGGCATTCGAACGGTAGCGTCGTCACGCACCCCTGCGCCGTGCAAGGACGCCACAGGGTGGTGAGAATCGTCACGAGGCCGAGATGCCACGAATGCCACGCTCTGTCCCCTTCGGAACAAAGCTAGGCAGTGATGGCAGGAGGGGAAGCCCTTTCGGAGCCTGCGCGCGGCCGCGCCTCAGAAGACCCCTGTCGTCGCCTCGTCCACGGCGCCCGCGGCGAGCGCCTCGCGCTCCCGGATGAACTGCAGCACGCCCTCCGCGGCGCCGCGCATGACCTCCTCCTGGTAGGCGGTCGACTTCAGCCGCTTCCCCTCTTCCGGATGGGTGATGAAGCCCACCTCCATCAGGATGGCCGGCATCTTCGCGCCGACGAGGACGAAGAAAAGCGCCTGCTTGACGCCGAGGTCGCGGACGCGGTCCTTGCCGTGGCTCTGCTGCAGCCGCGAGACCATGCCGCGCTGCACCAGCCGGGCCAGCTTCACCGAGTCGTCGGTGTTCGCCTTGGTGGCGAGGTCCGCCAGGATGAGCTGCAGGTCGCCCACGCCGCGCTCCGAAGAGGCGTTCTCGCGGGCCGCCAGGCGCATCGCGTAGCGGTCGGAGTTGAGGTTCAAGGTGTACGTCTCGATGCCATGGGCCTCGCGGTTGCGAGCGGCGTTGACGTGGAGGGAGAGGAAGAGGTCCGCTCCCTTCTCGTTGGCGAAGCGCGTCCGCTGCTCCAGCGAAAGGGTGCGGTCGTCCTCGCGGGTGAGCAGGACCTCGAGGCCCTCCTTCTGCAGATAGGCGCGCAGCTTTTTCGCCATCGCCAGTGTGAGGTCCTTCTCGCGGGTGCCGTCGGGCCCGATGGCGCCGGTGTCCTTGCCGCCGTGACCGGGGTCGATCACCACGCGCCGCACCTTCAGGCCGGCCACCACGGAGAGCGGAATCTCCCCGCCGATCAGCTCCTGGAGGGCCTGGACGCGGTCGCCGTGCGGCGGGGCCTTCCGGGCGCGCTCCGCACCTTCGACGCGATCGCCGACCGCCTGCCCGGCGCGGGCGCGCTCCGCAGCCTCGAGCGCCGCCAGGATCTCCACCGCGGAGGGCAGGTTGGAGCCGGGGATCGGCTCCTCGGCAGGCTGGCTCGCCTTCTGACGCTCGCCTGCCCTGCCGTCGGCCTTCCGCTCGGCGACCGCGTTGGCGGCCGGCCGCGCGGGCGCCCCCAGCTCGGCCAGTCGCTCGCGGGCGAGCGGGACCATGTCTCCGCGCGGGAAGCGCTTCACCATCTCCTCGAGCGTGGAGCGCGCCCGCGCGGCGTCGCGCTCGAAAAAGATCTCCGCCGCGCGGTAGAGGGCGTCGTCCGCCAGGTTGGACTTGGGGCAGCGGTCGGCGACGGCGCGGTAGCGGCGGAACGCCTCCTCGCGGTCCTTCGCCAGGAACGAGACCTTCGCCATCTCCGCGTGGGCGCGGGCGGCGTTGTACATGGCCGCGCAGCGCAGCTCCGGAGAGGAGAGCTTGCGGGCGGACTCGTCCAGCGCGCGGATCACCCGCTCCCACCGATCGCGGAACCGCTTCGCCCGGGCGTCGTCGACGAGTTCGAGGAGCGCCTTGCGCGCTTCCTGGTAGGCCGCCTCCGCCGGATCCGCCAGGGCCAGGCGCGGCAGGGCGATCAGGAGCCAGAAGGCCATTCGCCACGTCGAACGCATCGAGCGCACCATTTCACACTCCGGCACACCCTCCAAATTTTCCGCCGGCCGCCCTGTGGACAGAAGCGCTTGCCTTTCCCATGGGATTTGAGATAGAAATTCTCCTAATCGCACCGGAGGTGCAGGATGTCGCTTACTCGCCGTGCCCTTCCCTTCCTGATCGTCACGCTGGCCGCCTGCGGTTCCAAGGGCGTCGTTTCCATCGAGGGGACCTCGTCCACGCGCGCAAACCTCGAGGACGAATCCCACGGGCCCGCGCACCCGCAGCTCCTTCTCACCATCCGCGAGATCCACGCGCACGTCGTCGGAGCGCCCGCGGAGGAACCGCCGCGCAGGGACGGTCTCGAGTGGAGGACGAAGAACGGACACTGGCGCGTCGTCACCCTCGAGCGGCCCCGCACGATCGATCTGCTCCAGCTGCAGGAGACCAACATCCACCTCGGTCGCGTCGACCTGCCGGAGGGGAAGATCACCCAGATCCGGCTCTTCCTCGATGAGAACGGGCCGAACGAGTACGTGCGTCCCAACGGAACGCGCTGCCCCCTCGTGATCCCCTCCGCCGACCAGACGGGAATCAAGATCGTAAAGCCCTTCACGGTGAAGGCGAAGGAGGACGAGGAGGTCCGGCTCGTGATCGACTTCAACCTGAAGGAGTCGATCCTGCAGGAGGAGGGCTGCGTCTACCGGCTCTCGCCCGTCTTCAAGGTTCGCGTGGTCGACTGAACTCGATCTGCCGACAAGCCCGATCGTTGCTCCTTGGGGGGCGCCGCGAGGCGCCCCGCTTTTTTGCCCCGAGGCACGGCGCTCGCCGGGTACATACGGCCCCGCGGCCGAAATCCGCCGCGGGAGACCGCCCCCGGCGGAGGCACCTCGCGGCCCGGGAAGATCGACCGGTCGCCCGCCCCTCGGCGGGAACGGGCCTACGAGCCGGCCGCGATCGGCCCGGATGCGGAGCCGGGCGCCGACAAATCGGCGGCACCGCGGGCGCGTGGGGTCAGGCGTCCAGGCGCTTCTTCCACTCGAAGAGAAGCGCGAGCGCCTCCAGGGGCGTGAGGCGCTCGGGCTCGAGTCGCCGGATCGCATCGAGGATCTCCGCCGCCTTCGGGTCGGGCGGCGACTCCTCGCCGAAGAGACCGAGCTGGGCGGGCTGCGGCCGGCCCCTGCCCTTGCGCGCGAAGACGGCCCGCCCCTGCGGGTCGAGCTCCTTGCTCTCCAGGTTGGCCAGGATCTCGCGGGCCCGGGCAATCACCTCTGGGGGGACGCCCGCCAGCCGCGCCACCTCGATGCCGTAGGAGCGCGAGGCTCCGCCGGGGATCAGCTTCCGCAAGAAGATCACCCGGCCGCCCTGCTCCGTGACGGCGATGGTGGCGTTCTTTACGCGCGGCCGCTCCTTCGCCAGCTCCACCAACTCGTGGTAGTGCGTGGCGAAGAGGGTCCGGGCACCCACCCGATCGTGGAGGTGCTCCGCCACCGCCCAGGCGATCGAGAGGCCGTCGAAGGTGGAGGTGCCGCGGCCGATCTCGTCGAGGACGACCAGCGACCGCTCGGTGGCGCCGTGGAGGATGGCCGCCGTCTCCACCATCTCCACCATGAAGGTGCTTTGGCCCCGCGCGAGGTCGTCCGAGGCGCCGACGCGGCAGAAGATGCGGTCGGCGATGCCGATCCGCGCCCGCGCGGCGGGGACGAAGGAGCCGGCCTGGGCCAACAGGACGATGAGCGCCGTCTGGCGGAGGATCGTGCTCTTGCCGGCCATGTTCGGGCCGGTGATCACGAGGATCTGGCGCTCCCTGCGATCCAGGGAGACGTCGTTGGGGACGAAGGCCTCGCCGCCGAGCGCCCGCTCCACCACCGGGTGCCGGCCCTCGACGATCTCCAGCGCGTCCCCCTCGTCGACCACGGGGCGCACGTAGCCGTGCTCCGCGGCGACGCGGGCGAAGGAGACGAGTACGTCCACGGTGGCGACCGCGGAGGCCGCGCGCCGGATCGCCGCCGACCTCTCGAGGATGCGCCGGCGAAGGTCCTCGAAGAGCTCGGCCTCGCGTTCGATGCGGCGCTCCTCGGCGGTCAGGATCTTCTCCTCGTAGGCCTGCAGCTCCTCGGTGGTGAAGCGCTCCGCGTTGGCGGTGGTCTGCTTGCGGATGTAGTGCGAGGGCACGAGGTGGAGGTTCGGCCTCGTCACCTCGATGTAGTAGCCAAAGACCTTGTTGTAGCGGAGCTTCAGGGAGGCGATCCCTGTCCTCTCGCGCTCGCGCGCCTCCAGGCGGGCGAGCACCTCCCTCCCGCTCGTGGCGAGCTCGATGAGCTCGTCGAGCTTCTCGTCCCAGCCCCGGGCGAACATGCTGCCCTCCCGGGTGGTGGCGGGAAGCTCCTGGAGGAGCGCGCGCTGCAGGTCCCCCGCCAGGTCCTCGAGGCCGACGAGCGCGTCGGCCTGCCCGGCGAGCAGCCGCGCGCGGCAGCCGCGCAGCATGCCCGCGATCTCGGCGAGGCGGCCGAGGGAGAGCCCCAGGTTGCGCGCGTCCCGGGCGTTGCCCACTCCTAGCGAGAGCCTTCCGAGCAGCCTCTCCAGGTCGGCGACGCCCCGCAGCGCCTCCGAGAGCTCCTCACGGAGCGTCGCCCGCTCCACGAGCTCCTCCACCGCGTCGTGGCGCGCGCGGATCTCCTCGACGTCCAGGAGGGGCGCAGCGAGCCACTCGCCGAGCCGCCGGCCGCCCATGGCGGTGGCCGTCCGGTCGATGGTGGAAAAGAGCGAGCCCTTTCTCCGGCCGCCGTGCAGGGTGCGGAAGAGCTCCAGGTTGGCGGTGGTGGCCTCGTCGAGGCGGAGGTGGCGTTCGGGGAAGAAGGCCTGGATGCGGTCGACGTGGGCCGCCGCGTTGCCGCGCTGGGTCTCCGCCAGGTAGGCCAGCGCGGCGCCGGCAGCGGCGACCGCCGCCCGCTGTCCGCCCAGCCCGAACCCCTCCAGCGTGGCCACGCCGAAGTGGCGGCGGAGCAGCGCCTCCGCCCGGGCGTACTCGAAGGTCTCGGGCGCCTCTGCGGCCCGAACGGTCCCTTCCCCTTTCCTCGAGAGCCCATCCACGCCCGGACCGAGGAGGATTTCCCGCGGTCCGAACCGCGCGATCTCCGCCTCCGCGGCCGACAGCGTAGCCACCTGGGCGACCCGGAACTCGCCGGTGGAGGCGTCGAGGAAGGCGACGCCATAGGCGTCCCCCTCGCGCGCCACCGTCGCCAGGTAGTTCGCCGTGCGGGGATCGAGGATCTCCTCGTCGAGGACCGTGCCCGGAGTGACGATCCGGGTCACCTCGCGCTTGAAGAGCTTCTTTCCCCCCTTGACCGACTGGGTCTCCTCGACCTGGTCGCAGATCGCCACCTTCTTTCCGGCCTCGATGAGCCGGGCGATGTAGCTGCGCGCCGCGTGGTAGGGCACGCCGCACATCGGGAAGCGCTCCCCGTCTCGCCCACGCGACGTGAGCTGGATATCCAGGATGCGCGACGCCTCGATCGCGTCGTCGAAGAACATCTCGTAGAAGTCGCCGAGGCGGAAAAAGAGGATGGCGTCCGGGAAACGAGCCTTCGTTTCCAGGTACTGCCGAAGCATCGGCGTGGCGTTCTCAATCGAGAGGGGCGCCGAGGTCGTCATCGTTCTCCAAGAAAAAACGCCCCGACGGGCGGGGCGTCTTGCGTCCGGCGTGAGCAGGGGAAGTTCCCCTCCCCCCGCCCTTCCTCAGAAGGTGTACTTCACGCGGGGCGCGATGGCCACACCCAGGACGTTGGGGCCGAGGAAGTACTTTCCCGCCAGATCGAGACCGACGAAGAAGTGCTCGAAGTGGGTGGCGTACTCGACGCCCAGCCCGCCGCCGATGAGCGGGACCGGATTTTCCGTGTCGGAGAAGGCCATCGGCTGGATCAGCGCCATGCCGCCGAGGCCGCGCGCGGTCACCATGAGGCGCGGAAGGACCTCGTAGCCGTACATCAGCGTGGCCTCGAAGGTGGTCGCGCTCCAGTTGTCCGGCAGAAGCCCCTCGCCCGTCTCCTCGTTGTACGGCTTGGTCGGATCGAGGCAGAGGACGTCGTTCGGATCGCTGCCGTCCCGCTGGCCGAAGCAGGCACCGGCGGAAGCCCCCATGGAGAAGCCCAGCCCCACGGCCAAGAAGTGCTGGCCGCTGGAAACGAGGTCGTAGCCCACCCCGAGCTGCAGGTAGGCCTGGGCGTTGGACGGATTGGCCCCCTGTCCCCCGGTGGTGAAGAAGATGCCGAGATCCGTCTCCGTGAAGAAGCCTCGCCGGACCGGCGTGGGCACCCCGAGAGTCGGAGTCGCCGCCTCGGCCATCGCCGGCGCGAGCACGAGGAGCGCGAGCAGCGCAACGAGAGTCCTAGGAGTTCGGTTCATGGGTGCGTTCGCTTCGAGATATCAGGTGAAGATTCCGATCACTCGCCAGCCGCGCGGAAGATCCACGGGTAGGTCACGATCACCTCGCCACCACCCTTGGGCTCCGGGAAGCGCCAGCGCCGAATCCGCTGGTTGATGCAGCGGCCCACCGCGCCGTTGGCACCGACCGTGTCCTCCTGGATGACGACGTTCGAGACGTTGCCGGTCGCGTCGATGGTGAACTGGACCGCGACCTTGCCCTCCAGGCTCGGATCCTTCTGCAGCTCCTTCTCGTAGCAGAACCGGATCTGGCTCTGGTAGCGGCGGATGACGTCGGCGATCACGCTGCGCTCCAGGCCGCCGACCACGGTGGTGCGGCCGGGGATGATCTTGGTGGTCCGCTTGGTACCGCTGCCGATGGTGATGCCGTGGCCACGGCCACCGCCACCGCCCTTGGTTCCGAGGCTACCGAGGCCGAGGCCACCGCCACCAGCGCCGACACCCATGCCGCGGGTGCCGAGGCCGGCGACGCCGTGGGCATCGCCCATTCCCGCGCCGGCCTGCAGGCCGCCGAGCGCGTTGTTGATGCCGGCGCCCAGACCGCCAGCGCCGAAGATGTGGCTGGAAGAATCACCACCGAGGCCGGCGAGAAGGCCGGTGCTCCGAACCTTCTGAATGTCCGATTCGCGCTTGGAGGCGTCGACCGAGCGCTTGTCGGACTTCTCCGGCTTGGTCTCCGGCTTGACGCCGAACTCCGGCTCCTCGACCTTCTCCTCCTTCGCCTTGGAGAGATCGAGCTTCGGCTTCGGCTCCTCCTGGTTCTCCATCAGCGCCTTGGCAAAGCGCGAGCGATTGCGGAAGAGGTCGTCCTGAAGCTGCAGCCCCTCGAGCGGAGTGATGAGCAGCGCCGCCAGCAGCGCCACGTGGACCATCACCGCGATGGAGAGGAGCTTGGTGAAGTAGAGGTCCATCCCCTTGAAGAAGCCGGACTTCTCGGCTTTCGAGGGGCGGACGAAGCGCGCCACCAGCTCGACCGTGCCGATCTTGACGCGGGCGACGTCGCCGAGGTCGATGGTCGCGGAGGTTCCCTTCGTCTCCTCGCCGCTGGCGCGGCGAACCACGATCTCGCCCCCCCGCGGCGCCTGCAGTTCCGCGCTGCTGCCCTTGACGCGGGCCAGGACGAAGCGACCCTCGTCCTCCAGATAGACCTTGAAGTCGGAGGCGTCGTCGCCGCCGATGGTCACCTGCCCGTCGCGAAACTGCCTGGTCTCGAGGATGGCGTCACCCCAGACCAAGCTGATCGAGAGAGCGCGCTGCTCCGTCGACGGCCGGAGCTCCTCCGGAAGCTCCTCGTAGAAGAGCAGCGAGGCCGCGCTCTGCCCTCTCAGTCCGCCCAGATAGAACCCGGGGGTCTGCACGCCCTTCGCGGAGCCTGAAACCTTGGCGTTCATCCTGGCCTTCCTTTCGTCGCCGTGCCTACGCCATCCTCACGATGGGCAGACAAGGAATCAAAGGTTGTCGACGCTCTTCTGAAGCTCGGGGACGAAGCTGGTCCGGTAGTTGATGAGCGTGTTGAACTTGGCCGTCCGGTGGGTGTGCATGTAGGAGCCCTCCGGCTTGACCAGCTCACCCTCGAGGGTCACGTCGTTGAAGTCGATAATCGTGCGCTTCTTGTAGACGACCTTGTCGGCCTCTCGGATGACCGTCTCCTGGGCCAGCGCCACCGACGCCGTCCCCGCCACGGCCAACGCGGCGATGGTCGCCATCACGAACCGCTTCATCTCCGACCTCCTCGCATCACGGCAGACCCTCCCGGGCGAACCGGGCGGGGTCTGAAACTCGTCTCGGCTGTGCTTTGGCCCATTGTAGACGCGAGCGAAAGGGCTTGCCAAGCCCTTCCGCCCGCCTCCTTCAATTCCCGGGCGCGATCTCCTCTTCCCCGGCGCCGTCGACGCTCTCCACGTCCCCGCCGCCGAGATCGGCGTCGCCCTCGAGGCCGTCCTCGGAGAACTCGTCGGTTTCGGCGCCCTCGTCGAGGCCCTCCTCCATCCCCTCCGGGATGAAGTCGAGGTTCTCGAGGCTGCCGTCCTGGGAGGCGGCACGGCGCTCGCGCGCCTTGCGCCGCTCCTCCTCTTCCTTGGCGAGGCGCGCGGCCTCCTCGGCGCCGGCCGCGATGCGGCCCTCGACGAGCTGCAGCCGCACCCGGGCGTTCTCGGCCCGAGGCAAGTCGCTGCCCAGCGCGAGGTACTTCTCGTAGTACTCCTTGGCCTTCTGCAGCTCGTTGAGCTGCGAGGCGTAGAGCTCGGCCAGGCCGAAGATCGCCTCCGGCTCGTTCTCCCGCAGGACCAGGACGCGCTCGTAGGCCTTGACCGCCGACTCCGCGTCTTTGAGGCCCTCCAGGGCGTAGGCGCGCATGAGGTGGGGCTCGTAGCGGTTCGGCTCCAGCTCCGCCGCCCGGGAGAAAGAGTCGGCCGCCGCCTGGTAGTCGCGGAAGGCCAGGGCGATGGACCCCACGTTCATGTGGCAGGAGTAGCAGTCGGGGTCGAGCTGAACCGCCTGCTGGAAATAACCGAGCGCGCGGCGACGGTCCCCGCCCCGGAGGGCGATCATGCCGAGGTTGTTGTAGATGCCGGCGTCCTCGGGATCGAGCTTGCGGGCCTCGACCAGCACGAACTCCGCCAGACGCAGGTTCCCCTGGTCGAAGTAGATGAGACCGAGGTTCTTGTACGCGTCCGGGTTCTTCGGGGTGCGGGATAGCAGCTTTCTCAGCGCGGCCTCCGCCTCCGCATACCGCTTCTGGAGGCGATAGATGACCGAGAGGTTGTTGAGGTAGTCGACGTCGAACTCGTTCGACTCCAGCGCCTTCTCGTAGAGCTCGGCCGCCTCGGCCAGCCGCCCCCGCAGGCGGTAGACGCGGCCGAGATTGAGGATCGCGCCCTTGTGGTTCGGATCCGCCCGAAGCGCACCCTCGTAGGCGGCCTGCGCCGCGGCGAGTTCTCCGAGCTTCTCGTGCACGTGACCGAGGTTGTAGAAGGCGTTGGCCAGCGAGGGATCGCGCTCCGTCGCCAGCGCGAGGGCCTCCTTCGCCGCCTCCCAGTTTTCGGAGGCGATGGCCTGCATGCCCTTCTCGAAGAGTTCCTCGCCCGTCTCCTGCCGGACCTCCTCCGTCGGAGCCGGCGGGGGCGGCGTGGTGGCACAGGCGGTCGCCAGTGCCGCGGTCAAAGCAGCGATTCCAAACTTGCTGTTGCGCATGTCAATCCCGCGAGGCGGGGCTCTTCGCCCCGCCTCCCCAGATGCTCAGCGGACCTACTTGGCCGCTGCCTTGTCCAAGATCAGGACGCCCTTCCGGGGCGCCGGCTCCTCCTCGGCGTCGGTGCCGGAGGCAGCCTCCTCGGCCGCCTCCTCGGCTTGACCCTCGATACCGCCCTCGCCCGCCTCGGGCTCGGCGTCCGCCGCCGCGGTACGGGTGTCGAAGCGCGTCCCGATGCTCTCGGCGATCGGCGCCTGCGCGAAGAACTCCGATCCGGTGAAGTCCACCTGCCGGATCTCCCCGTACTCGCCCGGCATGAACCGGTTGATCTGCTCCTGGGCGAGGATGGTGAAGTCGTTGTAGACGCCCAGCTCGTAGGACTTCGCCAGGGCCAGCTCGTAGGCCTCCACCGCCTTCTCCTCCAGCGGGAAGGCGCGGTCCTCGAGCTCGGTGCGGTACATGATGAGCTGATCCTCGTCGAGCCCCGGCGGGTCCGGCGACTCCACCAGGTTTCGGGCGAAGTCCTGGTACATCTGGCCGATGCGGGTCAGGGCCGCGATACCCCAGTCAGCCGAGCCGATCTCGAGGACCTTGGTGTAGGCCTGCTCGATCTTCGGGGTCATGTCGAGCTTGGCCTTCAGCGACTTGGTCAGAGTCCGCACGTTGTCGAAGCGGATCGACAGGTACTTCTGCCAGTCGTCCTCGAGCATCATGAAGTGGGCGTGGGCGTAGGCGTCGATGTAGTCGATGCGCTTCTGGTCCTGCTCCGGCAGCTTGGGGAAGAGCTCCGTGAGCGTCTTGAACTCCTTCATCGCGTCCGCCTTGCGACCGAGCTCCAGGAGCGCCTTGGCCCGCGAGTAGTGGGCGAAGAAGACCTCGCCGGGACGCGCGCGGCCCGCGTAGTTCCGGATGAAGTCATCGAAGGCCTTCTCCGCCTTCTCCCAGTCCTTCGCCTTCTCGTAGATGAGGGCGATGTTGAGGGCGAGCGTGGCGCTCGGCACCGCGTCCTGCAGCGTCGAGTACTTCTCGATGTACTCGCGATAGAGCGCCACCGCCTCGTCATAGCGGCCGAGGCCCTCGGTCCAGAGCGCGGCGTTGTAGAGCGCGTTGGAGGCCTCGAGCGCGCCCGACGGGTCGGCCCGCACCGCGTCCGCGGGGCTCTTGAGGCTCGGCTGGCGGCCGCGCGCCATCGGCGCGCCAGGCGGCAGGCGAATGCCGGCCTTGACCTCCCACTCCTCCGCGAATTGCTTGTAGTAGGCGATGGCCTTCTCGAACTGGGCCATGTCCTGGTAGGAGCTGGCCAGCCGCGTCAGCACCTCGGGCCGGAACTGGGTGGTCGGGTACTCCGCGAGGATCTGCTCGCAGAGCTCCGCCACCAGGTCGAGGCGCTTGAACTCGTCGTAGATGCGCGCCGCGTACAGGAGGGCACGGTCGGCGAATTCGGACTTCGGGAACTCCTTCACGAAGTCGCGGAACATCTGCGCCGCCTCCTCCTTGCGGCCCTCCTTCTGCAGGACGACCAGGTCGATGTACTTGTACTGGGCGCCCTGCATGATCCGCTCGAGATCCTGGGTCCACTTGTCACCCGGCTTCGCGAGCTTCTTGTTCTCGTAGAAGGCGCGCGACAGGCGGGCCAGCTCGTACCACTCCTCCTTGATCTCGAGGATGTTGAGCGAGAGGTCCGCCGCCTTCCGCGCCTGCGGGTCCTCGGGCCACTTCAGGATGATGTCGCCGAAGCGAACCGCGGCCTCGGTGAAGTGCTTGCGGTCGTAGTAGATGAAGGCAGCCTTGTAGCGGACGAGGATCTCCTCGCTCGCCAGCCGCGGGTCCTTGGCGGCGATCTCGGCGTACCGGTCGCAGGCCTCGATCAGCTTCTGCTCCCAGTGCGGGATCTCCTCCGCCTGCACGTCCTTGGCGATCCGCGTATCGGTCACCTTCTTCGTCTGCTTGGCGCGACCCTTGTCCTTGTCCTCGTCGACCTTCTGATCGTCGCGGAGCTGCGAGCGCTGCAGCTCGCCCTTCTCGATGGCAACCAGCTTCTCGTAGGCGAGCAGCGCGTTGTACGCGGCGGTGGTCGAGTAGCTACCCTCGGGATCGCGCGCGTAGACCAGCTCGTATTGCTCCGCCGCCTTCTCCCACTCCTCCAGCGTCCAGAGGATCTCCGCATAGTAGAAGCGGAGGTTGTAGGCGTGGTCGCTGTCGTCGAACGAGTCGAGGTAGTCCTTGTAGATCTGCGCGGCCAGGCGGTAGGTCTTGACCTCCTTGGTGCGCTGCGCCTCGCGGTGGTAGTCCGTCACCAGCGTGCGCATCGCCTCCTCGGTGATCTCGTAGGCGGCGCGCAGCGCCGACTGGTTGTCCTTGTTGGCCACCGCCCAGGCCGAGCCCGGCTTGTAGTTGTCCACCAGGACCCGCATCTCCTCCAGCACCTTGTCGCGCTGGCGCAGGCCCTCGTAGGACTGGACGATGTTCTTCTGGAACTCCGGGTTCTTCGGGTCGTTGGGATCGCCGTCGATGAGCAGGCGGTAGGACCGGATGGCCAGGCTGAAGTCACCGTCGTTGAAGTACTTGTCCGCGAGCCGCGTGAAGTAGCGGCGCGCCTCGGCCCGGTTCACCTTCCGCAGGTAGTACTCGTGGGCCTCCTCGACCATCTCGAGCTTCTGCCACACGAGCACCATGTCGCGGAGCGCCTCGTTGCGGAGCGCGACCTCGTTCTTCTTCTTGGCGAGCTCCGCCCGGTCGACCACCTCCTGGAACTTCTGCAGGGCGCCCTCGTAGTCGCCGCCGTTGTATTCGCACCAGGCGAGCTTGTAGAGGGCGTAGTTGTAGACCCGCGGGTCGTCCGCGCTGGTCTCGATCGCCCGCTGGAACGCCGCCGTGGCGCGCGCCAGGTCGTTGGAATCGAAGAAGTGGTTGCCCATCGCCACGTAGGCGTCGCCCACGAAGCGCGAGTTCGGGTACTGGGTCACCAGGTCCCGGTAGCGCTCGATGGCGGCCCCGCGGAAGGCCTCGCCCTTGTTGTAGAGGTTCGTGGCGAGCGAGAAGAGAACCTCGTCCTTGCGCGGATAGTTGGGCGAGTCCTTGAGGATCTGCTCGTAAAGGCGAAGAGCCTCGTCGGTGTAGACCGTCGACTGCCGATGATCCGGCTCGGGACGCGGGCCGCAGTTCTCCTCCCCGTGGGCGTCGACGCACTCGTAGTACTGGTTCATCTTGGCGTCGTACTCGGCCCACTCCTTGAAGTAGACGTACTTCGCCTTCTCGATCCAGATCTCGGCGAGCTGGAAGAGGAGTTCGCTCTTCTGGGGCCCCGCATCGAGGCGGGCGATGATCCGCTTGAGGTTCTCGATCGACTCGTCGCGCTTGCGATCGGCCTCCTCGGTCCGCTTGCTCTCCTCGAGCTCCATCTCGGCAGGCATCACGCGGGTTCGGCGCGGGTCCTCCCCCTCGTCCTGCCCCCACGCGCTCCAGGGAGCGCCGAAGGCGCCCAGCCCGAGAGCGACGGTCAGCATCCGATACCACGATTTCATCGAATTCCTCCGAGCCTGCTCGGCGGGAGACAGCCGGGCCCGAAGGCCCGGGCGCCGACTCCGCTCACTCCTCTTCCCTCTGCACGCAGCCCGACTTGAGGGTGAACTGGTAGTACCCGATCTCGTCGATCCAGTACTCGCCCTGGAAGTTCCAGTACTCCCAGTCCTCGGCAGGGATGCGAGGCCGGTAGTGCTTCTGGATGGCGAGATGCGCGTCGATGTCGATGCCGGACTCGATGCGCTGCGTCTCCGCCTTGGAGGTCTCGAAGCGGATGATCTCGGACTGCGCATCGAAGTGCGAGACCATGTCGATCGCGTTGGCCAGCCGGGTCTTGATGAAGCTACCCGCGACGTTCTCCAACAGGTTCTTCTGCTGCTGCACGACCTGGATGAGCTCGTCCCGGAGGGGCGTGCCGCGGAAGGTCGGCTGCGCGGCGATCCCGGAGAGCTCCGCGTCGAGCTGGGCGATGTAGCGGTTGAAGCCAGCGACGCGGCGGTTCGCCGCCAGGTAGTTGTAGACGGCCCGCGGCAGCTTCTTCCGCTCCTCCTCCTTGGCGATCAGGCCGTAGTAGTACGAGGCCTCCCGGTCGGCGGCGAGCAGCGGCTGCATCATCCGCACGTACTGGGAGTAGTTGGCCGCGTAGGCATCGAGCGCCTCCTTGGCCTCGTCGTAGAGGCAGGCAGTATAGTAGACGGTGGCCTTCAGCGTCCAGGACTCCGGCTGGAAGGCGCCGGCGAACTGAGGAGCGTGAAGCGCCTGCAGGGTTCCGAGCGCTCCGCCGTAGTCCCCGTTCATGAAGCGCGCCCAGCCGTTCTCGAAGAGCGCCTCGTCCCAGAAACGGGAGAAGCGCGGCACCTGCTCGTAATACTCGACCGCCAGGGCGTACTCCCCGAGGCCGTAGTAGGTGCGGGCCATGCCGAGGCGAGCCAGGTCGCGCAGATCCCGCAGATCCACGTAATTCGGATCGGAGAGCTGCAGCACCTGGTTGAAGTAGGCCAGCGCCGCCTCCGAGGCCTGGTCCATGGCGTCGGGCGTGCCGGCTTGCTGCCCCTTCTGGATCTGCACCACGCCGAGTAGGTAGCGCGCCCGCGCAAAGTACGAGCTTTCCTCGGGGACGGTCAGGAGGAAGGCTTCCGCCTCGTCGAGATTGCCCGCCCGCTGGGCCACCAGACCGACGAAGTAGTTGGCCTTGTGCAAAAACTCGGGCCGGAGGCGCTGGAAGTCCTCGTTGTACTCCCGGTTGAGAAGCGCCGGCACGATCACGTCGTCGTCGACCACCTCGGCGATCTGGATGAGGCCCTCGATCGCAGGGATGTAGTACGGGTGGCTCGGCCCGGCGTTCACGATCTGACCGTAGTGGTACTTGGCGCTCTCGTAGAACTTCAGCTTCTCGAGGGTCTGGGCGAGGTAGAACTCCGCCCGGGCGCGATCGCCGCCCTGCCCGCTCGACGCGATGAAGTTGTACAGGTGGAGCGCCGCCCGGTCGTACTGGCCCTGGTTGTAGGCCCGGATCGCGGGCGTCAGATCGGCCTGCGCCACCGCCGCGGCGGGAAGGGCGAGCGCCACAAGAGCGAGAAGGTATCGAGTTGATCTACGTGCCATCGTTCGCCCCGAAATTCCTTGGTCAGAACGTGTAGGAGATGCCCGCGTAGACCCCGACGTTGTTCAGCACGTCGGACGACGGCTTCCGGATGAGCTCCCTCGCCTGGATCCGGGCGTCCTCCGACATCTCCTGCCAGCGGCACGAGCCGCTGACCTGGCCGCCGTCTTCGATCGCATTGAAGTCGGCTACGGAACAGCCGTTGATGCGGTCGACCATCGCCGTGTAGACCGTGTCGCGGATCTCGAGGCGCGCCACGAAGTTCTCGTCGAAGCGGACCCGGAAACCCGCGCCGATCTGCCCAACGAAGCGCGTCCCCGCGCTCCCGAACTCCAGGCCCTGCTCGTCGCCGGTGAGCTGGATGCGAGTTCCGCCGAGGCCGGCGCCCGCCGAGATCACCACGCCGAAGTGCGCGATGCCGCTGTCGTAGAAGGCGATCTTTCCGTAGATCGGCCGGATCTCGAAGCCGGCCGTCGCCGCCCACTGCAGGGTGAGCGCGGTCGCCGGCTGGGGCTGGATCTGCGAGTTGTCGATGAGCTCCTGCACGAAGTCGACCTGGCGGTTCAGGTAGTTGAACTGCCCGTTCACCTGAAGCGAGAAGTTCTCGTGCAGGTGATAGAGGTACTGCGCGCCGGCTCCCACGTGCGTGGTGAACTTGCTGTTGAGCTGCACGATCGCGGGATAGAGCGTGATCTCGTGCATGCCCTTGTCGGAGTAGAGCTTCCGCTGCACGGTATGGAGGCGGATGTTGTCGCTCAGGCTCTCCGAGGTCAGCTGAAGGTCGGTAGCCTTGAGGACCCCGTCGTCGGCGCCATCTCCCTGGGCGAGCGCGCCGAGGGGCGCCGCCGCCAGGATTCCCGCAAGGACGAAGGACGTGAGGTTTCTCATGCTTGCCAGCTCGCAGTCTTAGAAGTTCACCGTTGCGCCAACGTTCAGAAACAGCACGTTCGTCAGCCCGGAAGCCGTGACCGTCCCCTCACCCGGAGGCGTCCCTGCCGGCTCGGCGCGGGCGGCCCGCATGTCGAAGCCGGTGCGGCGCTCGTCCGGATACATGACGTCCATGAGCTCGATCCGCAGGCCGAGGCCCTGGGCGACAAAGAAGCGGAAGCCGAGGCCCGCCGCGACGAGGAAGCTCTGCCGCTCCTCCACCACGAAGCCGTCGCAGCTGTCGGCGCCGCCGGCCTGGCAGTAGACCACCGACTCCGCCTCGAGCCCGGCCAGGCCGCCGCCGGCGGTCAGGTAGGCCTGGAAGTGGACCGGGATCTCGGTGAGCAGGTTGAGCTTGCCGTAGATCGGCGACCAGCGCGGCATCAGCATCGCGTGCCACTTGAGACGCCACAGGTCCTGAAACTCGTCCACCAGCTCGACGGCCAGCTGGCTCTGCCGGTGCTGCTGCGCCGTCTTGCCGACCGAGGTGAGGTCGCCGAAGGTCCAGCCGCCGCGGACGTCGAGCCCCCACTCCTCGGAGAAGTTGAAGCCGACGCCCAGCTGCAGGTTGAGCTGCTGGGTCATCCGGTTGACGAGCGAAACACCAAGGGTCGGGGCGATCTCGACGGTGTTCCACACCGAGTACTTGCGGTTGCGAACGACGATCCTCTCGATGATCTCGTCGCTCTCCTGGGCGCGTGCCGTCTCCGGCACCACCACGCTACCGCCAAGCAGGATCGCCAGGATTGGGAGCAAGGTCCGATTGAACGATCGTCTTCTCATGGGTGTCGTCGCTGGCCTCGTCGCTAGGGGCAAAGGGGATCGGCTCCAACGTCCACGTCGTAGCAGATCTCGATTCGTCGGTTCGACAGTCGATCCGAGTCCTCCAGTCGCACCATCCTGGTCGGGATCTCGTTCGAGCAGCTCACATACTGCCATCCGTCCGCTCCACCTGCCGACACCTTCGACCCGCACCGGCCGCGGATGCAGTCGAGCCCGTCTTCCAGGCACGAATCCCGATGGTTGCACGGTTCGTCGGGGAAGGAAAGTAGCACCGTCTCGATCGTGGAGGGAAGCGGTTTTCTCTGCAGGTGGAACTCGGGCGCCACGCCGGCGATGTGGGCCCCGATGCGCGCGAGGCCCTCGGACTCGGTGCAGATGTCGCTCAAGACGCCGCCCAGCGCGCGCGTCACCGCGGCGTAGCGCGGCGCGTGCAACGCGCAGGCGACGCCGTCCGACCACGGGGTCGCGCAGATTCCGGATGCCGCGCCGATCGCGCAGCCGACGAAGGCGCCCGTCCCCTCGCCCGTCGTCAGCGACTCGGCGGTGGTCGCCACCCAGGCGGAGAAGCGAACCCGATCCTCGTAGCCGTGGCCCTTGACGTTGCGCAGGTAGCGGACGAACCAGCCCAGGTCGCCCGCCGCGAGGTCCGACGCGCACCCGCAGGCCTCGAAGGAGGTGCAGGCGCTCTCGCCGCCCCGCCGCGGAGCGCAGGACGCGTCGTCGGCGTCGCCGACCACCACCACGTGGAGTTCGGCTTCCGGCCGGAGAAAATTCGCTCCCGCCGGGCTGTCCAGCGCCTCCACCACCGCGAGGAGCCCCAGGCTCGCGGGCGCCTTGCGGGCCCGGCCGATCGCGGCGAGCAGCACGTCGCGAGCGGTGTTCCAGCCGACGAGCTCGTCGCCGACGACGCAGCGACCGGCGCTCGCGGGCCAGCACGTCACGTAGGGGACGGTGGAACCCGCGATGGGCACGAAGCTGCCGACGGGGCTGGTGGCGACGACCCCGATCCGGATGCTCAGCTCGTCGTTGGCGGCGAGACGATCGAGGAATCGAAGGTAGGGGCCGACGAGACCCGACGTGGGGACCGAACGGCCGGCATCCGGGACGAGGAGGACGTCGACCTCGCCGGATTTCCAGGGGAAGGAAAAGGTCTCGCAGAGGCGGGGGCGGCTGGGGCGGATCGACGAGCCACCGCCCTCGCCCCGGTCCACGCGAACCGGATCGTGCGTCAGCTCCGGCTCGCCGGGGACAATGAAATAGGACTCCGGTGGAACGGGCTGGACCTCCGGCTCGCCACACGCGCCCAGCAGCAGACCGGCGACCGCCCCCGACAATCCGATCCAGGGGGCCGCCACCCGGAATTCGCGAGAGCGCGATGCGGGCCGGGGCGTGCGGACCGCGGTCTCCATGATCCACCTCTCCGCGCCGGTACGGTTCGAAGACGCGCGTGCGAGTCGGAAAAATCCATGGTGGACCGTGCTATCACGGCGCGCCGCGGGGTTCAACCCCTCCCGGCGCCGTTTCGAGGAGGCGCTCGCCCGCGCGGCCGCTTCACGGTGGTAAACAGACTTGGAAATCCCCTCCTCCGATTCGTGGAGTGAGTTCGCAACGCCATCCGGGCGGGCAATCGTGCTGGACGTTGCAACGGCGGCTGCAAATCCGGCCCAGCCGCCACTCGAGACAGATGCCCTCGGCGCACGCCGCCGGACCGAAACTGCAATCCGATCCGATTTCGCCACCTCCAGCGGGGAAGCAGACGTCGACTTCCTCGAGCGGTTCCCCTTCCATCCACGCCGAGCTGCAATGGAAGGCGCCGGGCCGGCCGGAGACGCGATCGCAGTCCTCGTCGGTTTCACAGCCCGCCGTGCAGACGCGGGCGGAGCCGACGTCGAGGCAGTAGCCGTTTTCGCAAGGGGGACGGCCTCCGCCGCATTCGTCCCCGAAGCGCCCTCCCCGTGGCACGCAGATCCCGCCCTCCTCCGCCGGGTCGAGGGAGCAGTCCCAGCCCGGCTCCTCCTCGGTGAGCGCGCAGCAGACGTAGCGGGCGTCGCCGCAGTCCGCGTCCGCGCGACAGGGCCCCGAGCAGATCCCGCGCTCGCCGTGGAGGAGACAGACCAGGCCGGCGCAGTCGGTCGCGGCACGGCACGCCCCGCCGAGCGGTGCCGTGCCCGCGCGACAGCTTCCTCCATCCGGCAGGCAGACGCTCCGGCCCTCCACCGAACGACACGAGAAGCCCGGGCCGTAATCGGCCCGGCACTCCGCGTCCGAGCTGCAGGGGGCCGCGCAGTAGCTCTCGCCCGTGTCGTGATTCACCACGCAGAGGCTGGGCCTCGAGCCGATGGAGGGACAGGTGTCGCCGAGGCACGGGGAACAGGTCCGGCCGTCGGTGGCGGAAATGCAGGTCCACCGCTCGCGGTCGCACGCCCGCCCGGGCCCGCACTGCATCCGCTCACCGAGAGGCGTCGTGGCGTCGCAGAAGTCCTCGCACGACGCGCGCTCGGGCACGCACTGGTGCCCGCCCCCGACGTCGAGGCAGGCAAAGCCCGGGGGGCAACCGCTCGTGCACGGCTCGCCCGTCACGCTGTCGAAGTGGCCGCGGCGGAGCTCGTTCCAGACGCAGGTCTCCTTGCAGCTCCGCCCGCAGCGCCGCTCGCCGGTCCGTCGGTTCTCGAGGCAGAGATCGAGCTCGCCCCCGCATTCCCAGTCCCCCTCGCACGGGCTACAGAGCGGGCGCTCGGCGTTGCACGTCTCGGCCTCCGGCAGGCACTGCAGCGGAAGCTCGGTCCCGTCGAAGCGGATGCCATCCTGCTCGAGGACGCGACAGACGAAGCCGTAGGGGCAGTCATGGTTGTCGCGGCAAGGCGCGGAGCAGAAGCGCTCCCCGGTGGCACGTGCGCGCACGCAGACTCCGCCCTCCGGGCACTGGGCGTCGGCGGTGCACGAACCGCAGAGATCGCGGCGGACCGAGAGGATGCAGATCCGGCGCTCGCGATCGCAGACGTGGCCGAGCGGGCACGCGGTGTCGTCGCTGCAGCGGACGCCAGGACGGCAGATCCGGTTGGCGACCTCGGGCTCGGGCTCGCAGACGAGCCCGCTCGGGCAGTCGCCGTCGTCCGCGCAGACGAGGCTGCAGAACTGACGGCCGGGAAAACCGAAGCAAAAGCCTTCGCGGCAAGGCCGGCCGGGACCGCAGGACTCGCCCGGACCGGGCAGGTCGGAGTCGCCCTGGCCGAGGCAAGAAGCGCCGAGCAGCGAGACGAAAAAGAGGGCGAGCGCAACGAGAATGCGCATCGCCCTCGATCGTAGCAGAACGGCGATTTCACCGCGCCGGCCAGCTGGGGCCGCGCCGGCGCGAAGGGCGCCGCGTCCCCGACGAAGGATCAGCGGGTCGCCTTGGACAGCTTCATCGGGTTGATGGGCCGCTTGCGCTCCTGCTGCACGCCGATCCGCGGCGGACGGATGGCCGGACGGATCACGATCAGTCCGTTGCGATGACCCGGAACCGCACCGTGCAGAAGCAAGACGTGCTTCTCCTCGTCCATGCCCACGATCTGCAGGTTACGGACGGTGATCGTGTCGTTGCCCATGCGGCCCGGCATCCGCTTGCCGGGGAAGACGCGGCCCGGCGTCTTGCGCTGACCGATCGAACCCACGTTGCGGTGCACCTCGTGGACACCGTGCGAGCCACGCGGGCCCTGCCCCGCCATGCCGTGCCGCTTGACCACGCCCTGGAAGCCCCGGCCCTTGCTCGTGCCGGTCACGTCCACGTACTGGCCCATCTGGAAGATCGAGACGTCGAGCGTGCTGCCGACGTCCAAATCCGCCACCGCGTCCTCCTTGACGCGGAAGGCCCGGATCCAGCGCTTGGGCTCGACACCGAGCTTCTTGAAGACGCCCAGCTCCGGCTTGTTGAAGAGGCTCTCGCGCTTCTCCCCGAAGCCGAGCAGGAGGTTCACCTCCCCCGCGCCATCTCCCACGGGCTGCTTGCCCAGGACCACGTTCGGCCCCGTCTGGACCACCGTGACCGGGATCTGGTTGCCCTCCTCCGTGAAGATGGAGGTCATGCCGATCTTGATGCCGAGAAGGCCCTTTCCACGAATCTTGCTACCCATCTGCTTCTCCTCGAGAGGTTCCGGGGCTTTCGGAACGTCGAGCGTTGGAATCCCCCGCACCGACTCCGGCGCGGGAAGCCGCGGACCATAGCGGCTCGCTGCCCCCGCGTCAACCCAGGAGCCGGACGCGAAAAGGCGGGCTCCCGCCCGCGACGCGTGCGGACGGGAGCCCGATGGAGGTGCGGCCGGAGAACGACCGCGGCCGGTGGCTCAGAGCTTCTTGAAGTAGAAGCTCTGGTACGCTCTCAGACGAGGCTCGGCATAGAGGTAGACGATGGACTGGCCAGCCCCGAAGCCCTCCAGGCCGACGGTGGCGCTGTAGCCCTCGAAGTATCGGAGCGTGTTGGAGATCCAGTAGGTACGCCAGTTGTCTCCGTACACGAAGGCGATGTCACCGTCGTCCCAGATTTGGACCTGATAATACAGGCAGCCGGGATAGGACTGGCTGTAGTACTTCACCCCATCGAACTGGACGATGAGGACCTGTCGATTGCCGACGGTGCGCTCGTCGACGTAGATCGCGGAATCCTGCTGGCAGCCGGCGAGGTCGTCCCAGAAGGGCGCGATGAGACCCTGCCCAGCCCCCGTACCGGAGCCGGTGAGGTTGCGGTTGGAGCCGCTCGCGACGGGCGATCCGCTCAACCCCAACAGGCCCTTGTAGGTACCCCAGAGCTGCGAGCTGGATCCGGCGAAAAAGGGAACCGTGAACCCCAGCTGCGAAAGCTGGAAGGTCGATCCGTTGATGGCGGTGTTGAGGCTAACGTAGAAGACCCTTTCGCCCGTGTCGCGGATGTCGATGAACGGCTGGTTGGCGGCGAAATCCACCACGTAACCCTGCGCGGTGGCGCAGGCGCCGCCGCGACCGCCCGGCGTTCCGTAATACATCCCGAGTCCGAAGGGCTCCTGGGAATCACAGTAATCGGCAGCGTTGCTCCGAGTGATATCGCCCGGGCGTTCCTTGGTCGCAAGCAGCTCCTTCGCCACGCCTGGCGTGAAGGTCCAGGACGAGTTCCAGGAGGTCTCGCCGAGCACCATGCCGTCCCATTCGATGGCCACGCTGCCCGCGGGCGTCCCGAGCACGAGGTGGGTGCCGTAGACGTAGTCCGGGTCGACCGCCGGGTCGTACTCCGGGGCGAAGACCGCGTGACCGCCCGGCGGAACGAGGAAGGCGCCGCCCGTCTGGATGACGTGCGTGTCGCTGCCGATGCGGATCGTCTTCCCTTCCAGGTCGAGGGGCCCGACGCCGAGATTGCGGATCTCGAACCACTGCCGACCGCCCGGGCCCGGATCGACCATCAGCTCGGAGATGGCCACGTCGCCCGGCCGGAAGACGGTGATGAACTGCTCCTGGCACTCCTCCCACTGGGGCGTGCGGGCGCAGATGCGGACCGGACCGGAATCCCAGGCGGCCACCTTCCAGCTTCCGACGGCCGTCTGCGGCACGGGCTGGTAGCGCCAGCTCCGGTTCGCCGTGCCACCGGGCATCTCCACGTAGAAGAGGAGCTGGAAGCCAAGCTGGTAGGGCTGCTCCCCCCAGTTGCCGTTGACGAAACCGATGCCGACCGCGCTGCCGTTCGCCTGCGCCGCGTTGGCGGCGGTCATCGTGCCGTACCGGTAGTCGAACGAGCCGTCGCGGAAGAGCACGATCTGGAAGTTCAGATCGGCCGGGTTGAAGCTCGTCGTGCTGAACTGGAAGTTCGCCCACTCGATGATGAGGTGGTCCTTCTCCGGATTGGAGGGGTCCTGGACGAACTTCGTGTAGATCTTCCCGGTCGTCTGCTGGCTGAGCGAGCCCCAGAACACGCCCATGACGCCTTCGGGATAGGACGTCGAGTAGTAGCGGGGCATGACGAAACCTAGCGTCGTACCCAAGGTCTGCGTGGAAGCGAAGTTCAGGTAGCCGTAGTTGAAGGCCCGCGCCCACGTCTTCTCGCTGCCGAGGAAGGGGAAGACGAAGCCGGCCGGGAACTGCACGTCCGAGTAGCCCGTCGTCGCGGTCCCCTGCGTGGGCAGCGGCGTGCCGCCGTTCCCCACGATGCTCTGGAAGGGCGCCTCGTTCGTGACCTCGCGCATCTGGTAGGCCCGCCAGTAGGGCTCGACCCTCACCTCGGCCTGACCCGTGGGATCGGCGATCTCCCAGCTGATCTCGACGGAGCTGCCGAAGGGAACCTCCGTGGCCGAGACCTGGAAGTCCTCGAACCAGACCTGGCGCACCTCCACAGTGCGCTCCTCGGTGAGCGTCCGACCGTTGCTCTCCACGACGAGGACGTAGGTGGTCGTCTGCTCGGGCTGGTGGATCACCGAACCACCATTCGGCGTGGGCGGAACCGAGAGCGGACCACCGGGCTTGGCCACGATCTGCACCGAGGTGGCGTTGGTGGCCGCCCAGCTCAGGGTGACGCTCTCGCCGAGCTGGATCAGATCGTCCGAGACGGTGAACTGGTCGATGGAGAAGGGAGCGTCGACCACGACGTCGAAGTCCCGCACCACCTGGTCGCGCGCGATCTGACCCATGCCTCGCAGCGTGTAGCGATGCGCGCCCAGCGGCAGGGCGCCGAGCACGATCGAGCCGCCGCCGAGCTGCGAGGGCGTGGCGGTGTGGATCACGTTGCCCGCGCCGTCCTCGATCACGAGCGAGGTGAGCGCCTTGCCATTCCAGTGCAGGGAGATCGTATCACCTGGCTGCGGATAGGTCGGCTCGGTCCAGACCTCGAGGTCCGCCTTCGGATGGACGGCGACGCGGATCGAGCGTTCGTGCTCCGAGTGACCGTTCCACGCGCGAATCGTATAGGTCCGCGTATCCACCGGCTTGAAGGTACGGCTGCCGTTCATCGGCATCGGGATCGGCGTGGACTGATCCTCACGATAGCCGCGCAGGCCCTCGAAGCGGTAGACGCGGCCCTCGAGGCCGTTCGGTTGCTCCGTCTGCCGGACGAGCTGGACGCCGTAAGGACAGACGTACCCCGGGCAGGACCAGCTCTGCGCTCCGATGGTCGCCAGGCTGGCGCGTGCCGCCGCGTGCGAGCCCACCATCGGTCCGTACCGGTACTCGAACCGGCCATCCTCGAAGAGGACGACCTGGAAATTCAGGTCGGCCGGGTTGTAGGTCGAGGTCGAGAACTGGAAGCCGGTCCACTGAATCACGAGGCGGTCGACGTCGCCCTCGAAGAGCTCCCAGTAGATGGAGCCGTTCTGCATTGCATCCCAGAAGGGGGCGAGGTCGACCGCGGCGTAGTACCAGGTCGTCCCCGCGTACGGCATGGGCTGGTCCGCCGTTGCGACCGTCGTGTGTTCGTAGTCGAAGGCGAGATAGCCGCTGTTGGTGATGGTGACGTAGGTGTGCTGCCCGCCGTCGTACGGGAAGACGAAGCCCGGGGGGAAGTCCAGGCGGACCCTGCCGCTCGAGGTGGTCGCGGACGGGTTCAGCTTGGTGGCGGTCGGGCGCTGGCTGAGGTCGATGAACTCCTCCAGCAAGACCGCGTCGGTGGAGCGAACGATGTCCCAGGCCAGGGTGAGCTCCTCGCCGTAGAGGAGATCGACCTGCTGGGGCGCCTCCACGCCGTTGGCGGTGAAGGAGGAGATGGTGGCCGGATCCACGCCGACGCGCAGGTCGGCCGCGGTGGAGGTGCCGGTCGGGTTGGTCACCACCAGGCGGAGGTGAGGAACGTTCTTGGTGGGCTGGAAGGTGGTGCTGCCCTGGGCCACCACCGCGGGATCGTTGGTGGTGAAGATCGGTGTAGCCTGGACCTCGCCGGTCCGGGCGACCGGGTAGAGGGCCAGCGAAACGCCGTGGGTGGTCTGCCACTCGATCGTGATCGGCTCGCCCTCCGTCGCGGCGAAGGGCGGATTGGCCGTGAGCCGATCCACGGTCGGGACGCCGTAGACCATCACCTCCACGCTCCGGCTGTTCGACGGCGGAACCGACGAGGTTGCAGTGAGGGTGAAGACGCGGGGGGTGGCGGCCCAGCCGAAAACGTTGAATCGCTTGGAATCCTGCAACGGATCGGTGCCGTCGAGCGGGTACACGACGCCGCGGTCGTCCACCAGGCTGAGGGTGGGCACGTTGCCGTCCACGTCCGGCTGCACCACCCAGGAGAAGAGCACGCTCTGGCCCTCCGTGATCGCCGTGACGTCGGTGAAAAAGTCGACGACGAGCGGACCGGTCACGGCCATAAGGTCGAGCGTGCGCCGGTCGGTCCCCGCGCCGTTGGTGACCACCAGCTCGAGGGGCACCTCCGTTTGCGTGGCGGGCAGCTGCAGCGCGTAGCTCCCGTTGCGGATCTCGACCGCGTTGGTCGTCGAGTAGACGACCTGGCCGGTCGCCGTGTTGGTCAGCGTGAGAGAGGAGCCGCCGTCGTTGGCCCAGACGAGGTCGACGACGCTGCCGGCGCGGTACTGGCGCAGGCCGTCGGCGGTATCGAAGCGCAGCGAGTTCGGCGGCCCGATCTGCACGGTGATCGGCTCGGAGACGGCCTCGAAGTCGAGGCTGTTGTAGGCCCGCAGCACGAAGGTGCTGGGAGCACCGATGGCCTCGATCTCGGCGAAGCCGTCCACCATGGAGGGGTCGACGCCGACCTCCACCCCGTCCTGCTCGAGGACGACGCGGACGGCGTCGCTCGTATCCCAGTGGATCTCCACGGGCTCGCCGGGGGCGACGCGCGAGGGCGCCGCGAAGAAGGCATCGAAGGTCGGCACGGGAACGACCGGCGAATCGATGGTGACCGAGGACTGGCCGGCGTGGTTGAAGGCCGTGAGGGTCACCTTGCCCGGCGCGGTGAAGAGGACCTGTACCTCGTCCTTGCGGGGGCTCTTGCTGGTTGTGTCCACGAGGCCGCCGGGCTCGACGACGAGCGCGATCTTGGAGGCGCCGTCGATCTCCCACCCGATGGTGCTGACCCCGGAGACGCCCTGGCCTGCCGTCACCAGGGGGCCGGTGCTCAGCCGCCGGATGAGCGGCGTGGCCTGGACCTCGATGCGGGTATGCTCCTGCACGAGCAGGCTACCGGCGTAGGCACGGATCTCGAAGTCGCCGGAATAACCCACCGGGACGGACGCCTGGCCCTCGGTCTCCGAGGTCTCGTGGACGACGTTGAGGCCGTTGAAGATGGCGATGCGATCGGCGCCGAGGACCTCCCACTCCACCAGCGCCAGGGAGCCGGGCCGGGCCGACTCGAAGACGCGGGCGGTGAAGGTGACGATCCGAGGCTCGACGTCGATCTCCACGGTGTCGCTCGCCTCGCCGCCGATGCCCAGCGCCGTTGCCCGGTACGCGCCGGCGACCTCCACGTCGACCTTGACGCTGCCGCTCGTCCCGGGCCCCTCGTAGAGAATCTTCCCCTTGGGGTCGGCGATGTGGACGTCGGTCGCACCCTCGACCTCCCAGCTCAGCGTGACCGAATGGCCATACGGCACCCGGGTCTCGCTCGCGGACAGCGAGATCTTCGGGGCCGCCACGATGGTCACGCGCGCCTGGGCGGAGACGGTGCCGTAGGCGTTGTGCGCCCGGAGCTCGTAGGTGGTGGTCGAGGAGGGATGGACCTCGAACTCGCCCTCGCTGGCCGTATCGCGGTGCAGGACCCGACCGCCGGCGTCGAGGATCTGCACGTTCGACGCCGACCGGACCTTCCACTTCAGCCCCACGGCGTTGCCGCTACGGGTCTCGGTGGGCGAGGCCTGGAAGGACTCGATCACCGGCGGGCCGAGAGGCGCGACGGAGACCGTCACCTCGCTCCAGGCGAGACGGCCGTCGGCGCCCCACGCCTCGAGGCGATACGTGGTATCGCGAAGCGGGGAAACCTCCAGGCTGCCCTCGACCGGAAGCGCTTCGGAACCCCTCTTGATTCCGTTTTCCAGGAGGGCCACCGAAACAGCGTTCTTCGTCGACCACTGAAGCGTGGTCGACTCGCCCTCCTGGATTTCGGAGCGAGCCGCGGTGAATTCGAGGATTTGGACCTCGGATTCCTTGTTGCCTTCCCCCGCCTCGCCGCAACCGACGAGGGCGAGGAGCGAAGACAACGCCATCGGGATGACCAGATAACTACGCAATGGGGCCATCACCTACTCCCATCTCCGGCGCGTATCGCCCGGCGAATTCGCGATGGTGCAAGACCGGCACGCAATTAAATCTCGCGAGTCGTTCTCTTGTAAACCCCAGGGCGTCGATTTTTTCCGGCTGGGCGGGAGCGCTCAGCGCCGCGCTTCCTGGCGGCGCTTGCGCAGGTTCTCCAGGGCCTCGGCGGCGGCCCTGCGAACCGCCGGCTCGGGGTGGCCGGTGGAGGCGGTGAAGAGGAAGGCCTCGGCGTTCTCGTCGCCGAATTCCCCCAGAGCGTAGGCCACCTGCGCGACGAAGGAGGCGTCCCGCTGGCTGGTGGCATCGACCAGGGCTGGGACGGCCGAAGGGTCTCCGATCTCGACCAGGGCCCCGATGGCGCGGAGCTGGACGTTCCGGTCCTCGTCGTCGAGCCGTTCGATGAGATAGCGGACCGCCGCGGTGCTCTTGCGCTCCGTGAGGACGCGGATGGCGAGATCGCGGACGGCGGGGTCCTCGTGCTCGAGGTCGGCGATGAGCTCCTCGTCGCTCTTGCGCGCCGCGCCGAGCTGGAGGGCGACGAGCCGCGCCGCGTCTTCCAGCGCAAGGTCGAGCGCGTGCCGGAAGGCCTCGGCGCGCATCCGCGGGTCGTGGGGCACGAAGGCGTGGTGACCCACCGCGTCCCCCCGCACTCGCTCGCCGCCGCGCTGCAGCGTCCAGAGCACGCCCACCTCGGCGCGCGTCCCGGCCTCGCCGGTCTCGGACGGAACGGTACGGACGTGCGTGATCTCGAGCATGGCCTTCCAGTCCGACGTCTGCTCCGGGCTCCCTTCCCGACGGACGGCGATGGCGCCCGTCGACTGCAGGGCCTGGCGGCCCCGCTCCTCGAGCTCCGCGGGGCCGAGACCGAGCCAGGGATGCTGGGTGATGCCCGCCGGAGAGAGGCGAACAACGGAGACGGTCGCCAGGGGAGCGGGACCCTTCTTGCAGGCGAAGAGCGCGGCGACCGCAAACGCAGCCGCGATCCACGACGACCTGCGACCCTTCACCATTGCACGAGTCTCCGGGCCCGGAAAGGCCGAGTCAAGGCGCGTCGCCCTCCCTCTCCTCGAGGCTCCGCGGCGCGAAGGCCTCGCTGGCGTCAACCGGTTCCGACGACGCCTCGCGCGAGGCCGCGCCCCGCGGGATCGACTCCTCGGCCGCGCCGGCGGAGGCGAATTCGCCGGCCACCACCGAAGTGGTCGCCGCATCGGCGCTCTCGGCCTCCTGGCGCCGGCCCTTCCGCGACCTGCGCTCGCCGCGCTGCGCCTCGGCGGCCTCCTCGCCGCCGTTCCGCCCCAGTGAGCGAAGGGCGCGGCGCGCCCGCCCCGCGAGCGCTCGCGGGTCGAACTCGAAGAGCTCGACGGTGCGGGTGGCGACGCCGATGCGGCGGGCGGCGAGCTGCTCGGCGAGCGCGTCGGCGCAGAGCAGCAGGACGAGGGCCTGTCCAGGCCGCGCGGCCTCTGCCCGCGCCTCGCGCGTGGGATCGGCCGGCGAGACGACCACGCCGATCTGAGCGGAGTGGCTCTGCAGGTCCTTGCGAAGCTCGACGACGTCGTCCCGACGGACCTCGCGGCCCCCGCGCAGGACGCGAACGGCCCAGCGGATCTCGGTGAGCCCCATGCGGCGCTTCGCGACAAAGAGCGAGCCCTCCTTCTGCCGCTTGGCCACGCAGATCTCGCGATAGCCCATCTCCTCGAGAAGCGCCACCGCGATGCCCTCGAGCGGCTCGGTGGAGAGCTCCAGCAGGCGAGCGCGAAGCAGCTGCACCGACTGCTGCCAGGTCTGCGCCTGGAGGTCGGCCGGCGAGAGCAGCGGCGCGGGGGGAGCGGCGGGAGCCGGCGTGGCCGCGGCCTTCGCCTCGGCCCTGGGACGGATCAGGCACGCGAGCGCCTCGTCGATGAGGCGCTGCGCGTCGACCGGCTCGGAGGGTGCCTCCATGCCCTCCAGGCCGACCAGGCCCTCGTCGAGGAAGTGGAAGACGGGCGAGCGATCCTCCTGTTCGAGGCGCTCGTTCGCCTCCACCAGGCGCTGGCGCAGCGTCTCGCGCCCGAGGTCGTCCTCCACGAAGTCGGTGTCGCGGATCGCCGCCGCCAGGTCGAAGAGCGGCAGAGGCGTCCCGGCGTGCGCGAGGATGGCCTGCACCAGCTCCGGCAGATCCCTGGGCGCGCCCTTCGCCGCGCGGCGCTCCTCGCGGCGCCTCCGCTCGCCCCTCCCCATGATCCGCACGTTCTCCTTGGAGATCTTCGGATGCCGCTCGGGGCCGCGCAGGGGCGGCTGGGAGGCCTCTTCCGGCTCGGAGACGATGCCGCTCTTCTCGAGGGCCTCCGGATCAGGCTGCAGGTTCCACTCGCTCAGCCCGAAGGTGTCGGGCGCGACGGCCACGAGCCGCCGGTCCTGGCTCTTGCGGGCCATGGCCGCCAGCCGGGAAGCCATGACCACGTGGGGCTCCTGGCCCACGTGCGAGAGGAGGTTCTGCTCCAGCGCACGCTGGGTGATCTCGTGGGCGTGGAGCGGTCGCCCCTCCTGCTCGAGAATCTGGATGGCTGCCTCGTAGAACGTCATGGACGGTTCGAAGGAGTCGTTCACGGCGGCCGCCCCTCGGGGTGGCAACGGGCGGCGCCACGGCGGGAAACCGAAGGGATTTCCGCCGTTTCGACGCAAGGGATTCACCCTAAAGTGCTTGAACTGGCGAGTCAATCTCCTTATCCGACCAGAGTCGTGATCCGGATCCGCACCGGGAACCGCTGGAAGAGCGAGCGAAAGGCGCTCGGCGCCTCCCTGGCCGAGGAGGCCTGGGATGCCCTCGGGATCGAGGTGGACGGCATCGACATCTCCCGAGGCCTGCTCGAAGGGCGGCTGCTCGCCACGCTCCGCGCGCTGACCCACGCGGTCCTCGGCCTGCTCGCGGGCTCGCGCCGCTCGGCCCAGGTCGACTTTCCGTCGGGGATCGTCCTCCTCCTCGTCCGCCGGGGTGGCTCCGCCTACCTCTCGGCGGTGCGGCTGGTCCGGCCCTCCCGCCTGCTCTTCCGGGACGTGGAGGTCGAGCTCGAGGAGCTGGCCCGGGCCACCGCCGAGTCGGCGCTGGACTTCGCCCGCAGCCTGCAGGCGCGGTGGCCGTCCGCGGGGGAGCTCCCGGAGGTCCGGGACCTCGTCCGGGACGCCGAGGCCCTCGACAAACTCTGCCTCGATCCGGCTCCCTCCGCCGAGGAGGAGGCCGAGGCATCCCACCTGCACCGGCCCGCCGCGCTCGGCGAGGTGCCCACCTTCGGCTTCGACCTCCGCGACGACGACGGCCGCATCGCCGGCTACCGCGATGGCGACGGACTGGCTCCCCTCCTCGTCCGCGGCCACCTCTACCTGCACGGGCCCGACGGCGAGGAGCTGGCGGCCGTCGAGTCCATCCCCTTCCTCACCCTCCGCGACCTCGTGGCGCTGGCGCCTCGCCTGATCGCGCCGGAGGATGGGGAATTGAGGGTCGAGCTCCCCCTGGGCGGACCCGAGCCCGCGGCGGTGGTGGACCTTCCCGGCAAGGCGGTGACCGTCCTCGGGCGGACGCTGCGCCTCGAGCCGCGCGAGCTGGCCCGCTCGCTGCTCACCTGCGCGGTCGACTTCGCAGCCGTGCTCGTCGCGCGCAACCCGCGGCTGGACGCCCATCCTTATCTGGTCGACCTGCGCGAGGAAGCGCGCGCGATGCTGCGCCTGCTGGCCGAGCGCGAGACGGAGGCGGCGGCCGGGCCGGCCCCCTCCCCCGCCCGGCCCCGGCGGGCGCAGGGCCTCGGGCGCCCCCCGGCCGCCGGCGAGCTGCGCAAGGTCTCGCTCCGCGTGCGCTGGCGCGCCGAGGTCGAGGCCGTGCGGCGCGTGAGCGCCGCGGAGGGCCGGGCCTGGATCACCCACGCCGGAGGCATCACCGCGCTGGGCCTCTCCGACGGCTCGCGCCAGGACCACGGCTTCGGCATCGCCGTGGCCCTGCCCGAAAGGAGCGGGCCGACCCTTGTCCTCGAGGAGGGCGGGATCCTGCGGGCGATCGGCCGGCGAACGCCCCTGCTCTGGCAACACGACGTCGGCCTGGCCGAGCTCGAGCCCCGGTACCTGCGGTGGCGAGGCGACGCCTGGCTCCTCGTCGACCGCGCCTCGCTGGTCTGCCTGGACCTGCGGACCGGCGCCCAGCGCTTCCGCCTGGATCCGCCGGCGGCCCACCGCGCCGTGGTGGCGGCCGCGGGGCCCTTCCTCGCCCTCGCCGCCGACAACGGCATGCTCTACGCGGTCGACCTGGCGCGGCGCGAGCTCGCCTGGCGCAAGCCGCTGGCCCTGAGCGCCATCGCCGTCGGGCCGCGCGGGATCGTGGGCATCGCCGAGGGCGATCGCGGCGCCGAGGCGGTGGGCATCGCCACGAGCCGGGAGCTGCTCTTCCGCGAGAGGCTCCCCGTCGACTCGGTGGGAGAGATCCTCCCCGTGCGCGGAGGCTTCGTGCTGGCGGCGGTGGGCGACGCCGGCGGCGAGGTCCTCGGCCTGGGCGAGGACGGATCCCTGGTCTTCCGGGCCCGCCCCGTGCTCGGTCCCGGCGCACCCCGGGTGACGCTGGCGGGAAGGACCGTCTTCGCCCGGGGCCCGATGGGCGTCTGCCGCATCGATCGGGGTCGGGTGAGCTGGGCCTCGCCCGCGGGGCCCGGCGGCGCTCCCCGGATCTTCCAGGGCATGGTGGCCCTGCCCGGCGAGCGCCTCTCCCTGCGCGACGCCGCCACCGGCCGCGAACTCCTCGCCCCGTCTGTGCGCGACGCCCTGCCGTCCAGCGACCACCTGGTCATCGACCGAGACGGCGGCCTGGTCGCGGTGGACATGCACGGAAGCTGCGCGGGCCTGCAGGTGGCGGGGGCGCTCGGCGTCGTCGCGGCCTGAAAGCGGTTGCCGCCTGACACGAGGCCAGGGGCGCCCGCTCCTCGCCTGCTCGCGCGGGTGAGCGCCTCGCCGGCCAGCGCGCCAGGCCCCGAGCGCGGGAGCCCGGCCCTGCTCTCAGACCGGGATCTCGTGGAACTCCGTCAGCGCCTTGAAGGCGGAGAGGCGCTGCGCGATCTCCTCCTGGGTCAGGTCCCGGAAGCGATCGAGGGAGAAGCGCTCCACGCAGAAGCTCGCGAGCGTCGAGCCGGCGATGCAGGCCTGGCGCAGGCCGTCGATCGAGAGGTCGCGCCGCCGGTGCGCCAGGTATCCGAGGAAGCCGCCGGCGAAGGAATCGCCCGCGCCCGTGGGATCGAAGACGTCCTCGAGCGGATAGGCGGGGCTGGCGAAGACGTGGCCGTCCTCGAAGAGGAGCGCGCCGTACTCGCCGCGCTTGATCACCGCCCGCTTCGGCCCCATGCGCAGGATGGCGCGCGCCGCCTTGACCACGTTGTGCTCGCCGGCGAGCTGGCGCGCCTCCGCGTCGTTGATGAAGAGCATGTCCACGCGGCGCAGCACCTCGAGCAGCTCCGACCGCGTGTTCTCGATCCAGAAATTCATCGTGTCGGCGGCCACGAGCTTCGGGCGCGCGTCCACCTGGTCGAGAACCTTGGCCTGCAGGCGCGGGTGGATGTTGCCGAGGAAGAGGAAATCGGGCCGTCGCAGCTGCGGCGGCAGCTCCGGATCGAAGTCGCCGAAGACGTTGAGCTGCGTCTCCAGCGTGTGCGCCTCGTTGAGGTCGAAGCCGTAGCGGCCCCTCCAGCGGAAGGTTCGACCGGGCTTGCGCACGACGCCGCCGAGATCGACCCCGCGCGCGCGCAAAAAGTCGAGGTGCTCCTCGGGGAAATCCTCCCCCACCACGCCCACGATGGCGACCGGGCCGAAGAAGGAGGCGGCGGTGGAGAAGAAGGTGGCGGAGCCCCCCGGGACCTCCTCCCGCTTGCCAAAGGGGGTCTCCAGGCTGTCGAGAGCGATGGATCCGACGGCGAGGATGGACATGGCGCGGATCTAGCCCGGCGACGCGCGGGATTCAACGACGCCTTTTCGACGAATTCGCTTGACGGCCTCATGAAGAGTGCATATTCATGCGGCTTCTATGCAGGTTCGAGTCGGCATCGTCGGTGCATCCGGCTACGCGGGGATGGAGGCCACCTACCTCCTGGCCCGCCACCCCAGGGTCGACCTCGCCTTCCTCGGCGGCGACAGCTGGGCCGGCAGCACGGCGCGCGAGAGGCTGGGGCTTTCGGGGCCGGCGGGCGATCTCGTCTACGCGAGGACTGCCGCCTGGGAGGAGGGCCTGGAGGGCTGCGACGCGGTCCTGCTGGCCACGCCGGAGGAGGTCTCCCGCCCCCTCGCGCCGGCGCTGGCGCGCCGCGGCCTGCGGGTGATCGACCTGTCGAGCGCCTATCGCGTTCCCCGCGGAGAGGAAGAGGAGGCGGTCTACGGGCTGCCGGAGCTCTTCCGCGCGCGCATCTCCGGGGCGCGGCTGGTGGCCAACCCCGGCTGCTACCCCACCGCCATCCTCCTGGCCCTCTGCCCCCTCCTCCGCGCCGGCCTCCTCGAGCCCGAGGGGCTGGTGGTGAACGCGGTCTCGGGGGTGACGGGCGCGGGGCGGAGGGCCGACGAGCCCTACGCCTTCGCGGAGCTCGACGGCGACGTGCGCGCCTACGGGATCTTCCGGCACCGCCATCTGCCGGAGCTCGGGCGCTTCCTCTCCGAGGCCGCCGGCCGTCCGGTGGAGATCGTCTTCACTCCCACCCTCCTGCCCATCCGCCGCGGGATCCTGGCCACCGCTGTCGGGCGGCTCGCGCCGGGGGCCTCGGCTCCCCAGGTCCGCGAGGCCTACCTCGCCGCCTACGCGAACGAGCCCTTCGTCGAGCTGCGGGCCTCGCCCGAGGAGGTTGCGCTGCGCCGCGTGGTGGGGACCAACCTCGCCTGCATCGGCTGGGCCGTGGACGGATCGCGCTTTCTGGCCTGCGCCGCCATCGACAACCTCGGGAAGGGAGCGGCGGGGCAGGCCGTGCAGAACCTCAATCTCCTCTTCGGCTGGGACGAGACGCTCGGCCTTGGCGAGCTGCGATGGTTCCGACCCTGACCCCCCCCCTCGGCTTCTCCTTCTCCGGGGTCCACGCCGGCATCAAGCCGCACCGGCCCGACCTCGCCCTCGTCTTCTCCGAGGTGCCCTGCGCGGCGGCGGGCTGCTTCACCCGCAACCTCGCGCGCGCGGCGCCGGTGCGCGCCGCGGCCGCCCGCCTGCCCACGGCGGGGATCCGCGCGGTGGTGGTGAACTCCGGCAACGCCAACGCGCTCACCGGTGCGGCCGGCGAGGAGGCGGTGCGGCGCATCGTCGCCGCCGCGGCCCGCGCCCTGGGCGTGGCCGAATCGGCCGTCCTCACCGCCTCCACCGGCGTGATCGGCGTTCCGCTGCCCACGGCGAAGATCGAGGCCGCCCTGCCGGCGCTCGCCAGGAGCCTCGGTCCCGACCCGCTCCCGGCGGCGCGGGCCATCCTCACCACCGACACGCGGGTGAAGACCTCCACCGCCGAGATCCGCATCGGCGGCGAGACGGTGCGCCTCCTCGCCATCGCCAAGGGAGCCGGGATGATCGCTCCGTCGCTGGCCACCACCATCGCGGTGATCTGCACGGATGCGGCGATCGCCCACCCGCTCCTGCAGAAGGCGCTGTCGCGCGCGATGGATACGACCTTCCACGCCCTCACCGTGGACGGCGACACCAGCACCAACGACTCGGTCTTCGCCCTGGCGAGCGGCCTGGCGAGAAACCCGCCGATCGTCGAGGAAGGCCCCGACTTCGAGGCCTTCGCCGCCGCGCTGCGAGAGGTCTGCCGGGACATCGTCCGGCAGATCGCGCGCGACGGCGAGGGGGCAACCAAGCTGGTGGAGTTTCGCGTCTCGGGCGTGGAGAGCGATGCGCTCGCCCGCGAGCTCGCGCGGGCCTGCGCCGGCTCGCCGCTGGTGAAGGCCGCCCTCTTCGGCTGCGATCCCAACTGGGGTCGGATCCTCGCCGCCGTCGGGGCGCGCGCGGCCAGCCTCGGCGCCACCCTCGATCCGGCGGCGGCCGAGGTCCGCATCCAGGGAGAGCCGGTCTACCGCCGGGGCCCGCTCGCCTTCGACCGGGAGGCGCTCCGGGCCCGGCTCCGCGAGCCGGAGGTAACCGTGGAGGTGGAGCTCGGCTCCGGGCCCGGCGCCGCCGAGGCCTGGGGCTGCGACCTTTCCTACGACTACGTCCGCATCAACGCCGACCTGGTCGCCACCCTCACGCAGACGCCCACGGGCGGGATCGCCCGCGACGAGCGGCTGGAGCGCCACACGCCGGGGTTCAAGGTCTCGCTGCTCCTGCAGGCGCTCGGCTACATCCGCCGCTTCGCCGGGACGCGCTGCGTGGTCTACCTGGGCGGCGCGGCCATCCGCCAGGGGCCGCCGCTCCCGCTGGTCGCCGAAGACCTCCTCCTGCTCCGCTCGGTGGGGCTCCGCCCGATCGTCGTCCACGGCATTCCCGACGACGGGCGCGGGGAGAGCTTCCTCGAGGTCCATCGGGGCCTGGTGGACCTGCTCGGCCGCGAGGATGGCAAGGCCATCGGGATCTTCGGGGAGGACGGGGCGCTCTTCCGCGGCGCGGGCGCGGACTTCACCGTGAACCGCGAGTTTCTGACACTCCTGGTGGAGCAAGGTTATACACCTGTCATCGCTCCGGTCGGCATCGGCGAGGACGGGACGGGCCGCGCCCTCGACCCGGACCGCGTGGCCGCGGAGGTCGCGCTCGCGGTCGGCGCGCGCAAGCTCGTCTTCCTCTCCGACGTGCCGGGTGTCCGCGTGGACGGAGCGCTGCGATCGGAGCTGGACGCCGAGGAGGTGGACGCGCTGCTGCGCTCCGGCGCGGTGGAGGGAGGAATGGCGCGCAAGCTGGAGGCGATTCGCCGCGCTCTGGACGGGGGCGTGAGGCAGGCCCACGTCATCGACGGGCGCACGCCCCACGGCATCATCGCCGAACTCTTCACCGACCGCGGCATCGGGACGCTGGTCGGCGCCGGAGGTGCGGCATGAGGGGGGCCGCGCAGTCGTCGGTGCGGGCGCGCCGGGAGGCGATCCGCCGCCTGATCCGCACGCGCATCGTCTCCACCCAGGAGGAGCTCCGGGAACTGCTCGCCGAGGAGGGCTTCGACGTGACCCAGGCCACGCTCTCCCGCGACCTGGCCCGGCTCGGCGCCCGGCGCGTGGCGCTGCCCACCGGCGGGACCGCCTACGAGATCGACGGCCTCGAGCCCGCCGATCCCCACGAAGCGCTCCGCGCCGTGGCGACCTCCGTGCTGCTCATCGACGAGACGGACGCGCTGGTGATCGTGCACACGCCCCCGGGAGCCGCCCCCTCGGTGGGGCTGGCGCTGGACCAGAGCCGGCTGCCCGGCGTGGCCGGAACCATCGCCGGCGACGACACGGTCTTCATCGCCCCGAAAAAGGGCGTATCGCCGGAGTTCGTCGCCCGCCAACTTCGCGAGATCTGGATGAAGGGCTGACCGATGAAGGAACGAATCGTACTGGCGTATTCCGGCGGGCTCGACACCTCCGTCCTCGTCCACCTGCTCACACACCGGCACGGGCACGAGGTGATCGCCTGCCACGTGGACGTGGGCGAGGCCAAGGACCGCGAGGCGCTCGCGGCGAAGGCGAAGGCTGCGGGAGCGGTAGCCTTCGAATTCGTCGAGGCGCGCGACGAGTTCGCCGAGGAATTCTGCTTCCCGGCGCTCCAGGCGAACGCGCTCTACCAGGGCGTCTACCCCCTCTCCGCCGCCCTCTCCCGCCCGCTGATCGCGCGGCACCTGGTCCGCGTGGCGCGAAAGCACGGCGCCACCGCCGTGGCCCACGGCGCCACCGGCAAGGGCAACGACCAGGTCCGCTTCGAGCTCGCCGTGCACGCCCTCGCCCCCGAGCTGCGCGTCCTGGCGCCGCAGCGCGAGCACAACCTCACCCGCGACGCGGCCATCGCCTACGCGGAGAAAAACGGCATCCCCGTCGGAGCCACGCGGCGCTCGCCCTACAGCATCGACGAGAACCTCTGGGGCCGGAGCATCGAGGGCGGCGTCCTCGAGGACCCGGCCGCCGAGCCCCCCGAGGACTGCTTCGCCTGGACCCGCTCCGCGGCCCATGCGCCCGACGAGCCGGAGCTGTTGTGCATCGCCTTCGAGCGCGGGCGGCCCGTTCGCGTCAACGGCGAGGCCCTCTCCCCCGCGGCGCTCGTCGCGCGGGTCGGGGAGATCGCCGGCCGGCACGGCGTGGGCCGCATCGACCTGATGGAGGACCGCGTGGTGGGCATCAAGAGCCGCGAGGTCTACGAATGCCCCGCGGCCGTCGCGCTGATCGCGGCGCACCGCGACCTGGAGCGCTTCACCAGCCTGCGGCAGACCAACCACCTCAAGCAGATCCTCGACCAGCACTTCGCCGAGCTCGTCTACGAGGGCCTCTGGTTCTCGCAGCTTCGCGAGGCCCTGCAGGCGTTCAACGACGTGGTGCAGCGGACCGTCACCGGCGAGGTCACGCTCAAGCTGCACAAGGGATCGATCCGCGTGGTGGGCCGCAGCTCGCCGCATGGACTCTACGACCGCGCACTCTCCACCTACGACGAGGCGGATCGCTTCGACCACCGCGCCGCCGCCGGTCTCATCGAGCTCTCCGGCCTGCCGCTGCGGCTCTTCGCCCGGCTCTCGGGGGATCTGTCATGAGCATCGCCCGCACCCACGCCACCTCGGATGGCGCGACGCTTCTGCCCGAGGTCCTCGCCTTCACCAGCTCGCTCTCCCAGGACCTCGCGCTGCTTCGCGCCGACCTCGTCGGCAGCATGGCGCACCTGCGCATGCTCGCCGAGACGGGACTCGTCTCCCGCGAGGACGCGCGGCGGATCCACGAGGGGCTCGTGGCCCTATGGGAGGAGGCGCGGACCGGCGCGCTGCGGCTGCCCGCGGAGGAGGACGTGCACATGGCGGTGGAGGCCGAGCTCTCCGCCCGGATCGGCGAGGTCGCCGGCCGCCTCCACACCGCGCGCTCGCGCAACGATCAGGTCGCCCTCGACCTGCGCCTTCACGTGCGCGACCAGATCGCCACCCTCCTCGAAGGCGTCGCCCGCCTGCTGGAACTCCTGGTGGCGCGCGCCGAGGAGGAAGGCGACCTCCTCCTCCCCGCCTACACCCACCGGCAGCGCGCACAGCCGATCCGCCTGGCCTACTGGCTGGCCGCCTACGGCTCGATGTTCGCCCGCGACGTCGACGCCTTCGTCTTCGCCTTCGAGCAGACGGACCTGCTGCCGCTGGGCGTGGGCGCCGTCGCCGGCACCGGCCTTCCCATCGACCGCGAGACCACGCGGCGCCTGCTCCGCTTCGCCGACCTCACCTGCAACGGCCTGGACACCGTCGGGGATCGCGATTTCGCCCTGGACTTCACCTACGCGGTGGCGCGGCTCCTCCTGCACGCGAGTCGCCTCGCCGCGGATGTGGTGGACTTCGCCTCCTCCGAGTTCGGCTTCGTCCGCCTCGACGGCGAGATCGCCTGCGGGTCCAGCCTGATGCCGCAGAAGCGAAACCCGGACGTCTTCGAGCTCGTCCGCGGCAAGTCGGCGCGCGGCATCGGCAACCTCGTCTCGCTGCTCGCGCTGGTGAAGGGCCTTCCGGGCGGCTACCAACGCGACCTGCAGGAGGATCGCGCGGCGATCCTCGAATCGGGGCCGATGGCCGTTTCCGTCCTCGGCATCCTCGTCCGCGCGCTGCCGCACGTGCACTTCGACCGCGAGGCCTGCCTGGCCGCGCTGCGCGAGGACTACACCCAGGCCACCGACCTGGCGGAGGCCCTCGTGGCCCGAGGCCTTCCCTTCCGCGAGGCCTACCGCAAGGTGGGCGAGCTCGTGCACGCCTGCCAAAAGCGGGGCCTTCCCCTCGAGCGGGTGGAGCCCGCGCTCGCCCGCACCATCGACCCGCGCTTCGACGACGAGGTCCTCGCCGCCGCCTCGGTGGAATCCTCGGTCGAGCGCAAGGTGAGCCGCGGCAGCACCGGGCCGATCGGCGTGGCGCACCAGATCGAGTTCATGTGGGACGCGGCGCAGCGCGCCCGCGAGGAGGCCGCGCGCATCCCCACCGTCGAGCAGCTCTTCGAGTCGCTGCGGGAGTTTCGATGATGGCGCGGCATTTCCTTCGGCTCGCCGACCTTTCCCCCGAGGCCCTCCGCCGCATCTTCGCGCGCGCCGCCGAGCACAAGGCGGACCGGCGCCGAGGCGCAACGCGGACCACGCTCGCGGGCAAGACCCTCGTCCTCCTCTTCGAGAAGGCCTCCACGCGCACGCGCGTCTCCTTCGAGGCGGCGATGTTCCAGCTCGGCGGCCACGCCATCGCGCTGCCCTGGGCGGAGAGCCAGGCCTCCCGGGGCGAGCCGCTCGCCGACACGGCGCGCGTCCTGTCGAGCTACGCGGACGGCATCGTCTTCCGCACCTACGGCGAGGCCCGCCTGCACGAGCTCGCCTCCGCCGCCACCATCCCGGTGATCAACGCGCTCACCGACGAGGGCCACCCGGTGCAGGTTCTCAGCGATCTCTTCACCCTGCAGGAGCGCTTCGGGAGCCTGGAGGGCCGCAAGGTGGCCTGGATCGGCGACGGCGCCTCCAACATGGCCCGGTCGTGGGCCGAGGCGGCGGCGCTCTTCGGCATCGAGCTGCGCCTGGCCTCTCCCCCCGGCTACCGCCTGCCCGAGACGCTTCGCGGCGCGAACGTCCGCCTCGTCGCCACACCCGAGGAGGCCGTTCAGGGCGCCGACGTGGTTGCCACCGACACCTGGACGAGCATGGGCTGCGAGGAGGAGCGGGAGGAGCGCAGGCGCGCCTTCGCCGGCTACACCGTGGACATGGAGCTTCTCGCGAAGGCGCCCGCCACCGCGATCGTCATGCACTGCCTCCCCGCGGTGCGGGGCGAGGAGATCGCCGCCGAGGTGATCGACGCGCCGCAGTCGGTGATCTTCGAGCAGGCGGAAAATCGCCTCCACGTGCAGAAGGCGCTCCTGGAGCACCTGCTCCTCGCCTAGGCACGAGCGATCGACCGGGGCCGCGTCGGCGCTCTCGGTCCCCGGTCGCGTCGCCGCACGTGCGGGAAATCGGGCGGGCGTGCGTCGACCGCCTCGTCGCGAGAGGCCGGCCGGGCGCACGCCCTCAGAGCACGCGCAGGAGGCGGCCGGTCTGCACGCCTCGCGCGGGGCGGCGTCCGGGGCCACCCTGCGCGGCGAGCTGGCCGCAGGCGGCGAGGATGTCGCGGCCGCGATTCTTGCGCACCATCGCCTGCACGCCGCGCTGCAGCAGCCCCTCCGCGAACGCGCGCACCCGCTCCTCCGGCGAGGGCTCGTAGGGCAGCCCCTCGTTGCGGTTGTACTGGATCAGGTTCACCTTGGCGGGGACCTGCCGGACCAGGCGGGCCAGCCGCTCCAGGTCCTCGTCGGTGTCGTTGAGGTCGGCGAAGAGGACGTACTCGAAGACGATGCGCCGTCCCTGCTTCATGGGGAAGCGCCGGCACGCCTCCATCAGGTCCGCGATCTTCCAGCGCCGGTTGACGGGCATGATGCGGTCGCGCACCTCGTCGGTGGTGGCGTTGAGCGAGACCGCCAGCTTGACCGAGGTCTCCCGGCCGAAGCGCTCGATGAGCGGAACCAGCCCCGCGGTGGAAACCGTGATCTGCCGCTGGGAGAAATTCGGCCCGTCCTCGGAGAGGAGGATGTCGAGAGCCGCCTTGACCGCCTCGAAGTTGTGCAGCGGCTCGCCCATCCCCATGAAGACCAGGTTGGTCAGCGGCCGCGGCGGCTCGCCCAATCCCTGCTCGATCAGGTAGCGATTGACCTGGTGCACCTGGGCCAGGATCTCCCCGACGCTCAGGTTGCGCGCCAGGCCCATGGTCCCGGTGGCGCAGAAGCCGCAGCCCATGGCGCAGCCGACCTGGCTGGAGACGCAGAGCGTCTTGCGCTTCGGCTCGGGCATGTAGACCGACTCGATGTAGCGGCCGTCCCACGTCTCCCAGCGGAACTTGATCGTCCCGTCCACCGAGCGCGCCTCGTGGTCCATTCGCAACACCTCGATGGTGGTCTCCGCGGCGAGGCGCTCGCGCAGCGCCTTCGGCAGGTCGGTCATCTCCTCCACCGAGGTCGCGTAACGCCGGTGCAGCCACCGGTAGATCTGGCGGGCCCGATAGGGGCGCTCCCCCATCGTCGCCACGAGCCTTTCGAGCTCGGCGAGGGAGAGGGAGCGAAGGTCGGGCCGCTGTGGCGTCGGGCTCGTCTCCATCGTCGGCTTCTCTAGCTTCCGTCCGGGGCCGCTGACAACCCGGGCGACAACGACGGAGCGCCGCGATTCATTCGGCCGTGGCGGAGACGCCCTCCGGCTCCCGCTCGCGCAAGCCCCAGAGCGTGATGACGACGATCGCCCCCGCCACGAGCGCCTGGGCGGCGAGGGTCTCGGCCGTCGGGAAGAGGCCGAGCCAGTCGACGCGCGGACCGGGCAGCAGCGTCACGCTCACCACGCCCGCCTCCTGCAGCGCCCGCACGCCCTTGCCCGCGAGGACGACGGCCATCGCGCAGAGGAAGGCGCCCGTGGCGGTGAGCACGCGCCCCGCGTCCAGGCGCCGGCCCGTCCGGCGCAGCAGCGGGAAGAGGAGAAGCGGGATGGCTAGCCCCGCCGCCGCTCCCCCGAGGACCGCCAGGACCGCGCCCGGCGACTCGACCAGAATGGCCTGCAGGAAGAGGACGACCTCGAAGGCCTCGCGGAAGACGGCCATGAAGGAGAGCGAGAAGAGGAGCAGGCCCCGCCGGGCGCTGCCGGCCTCGCCCAGCCGCCGGCGGATGGTCTCCACGCGGCGCTTCGCGTCGAGCCGCGCGAGGACGAAGTGGCTCGCGTAGAGGAGGACGACGGCCGCGACCAGCGCGATCGCGCCCTCCAGCACCTCGCGCGAGGCGCCCGTCACCGGCAGAAAGGCCTCCGCCGCCGCCCAGAGGGCGAGGCCCCCGACCACCGCGGCCACCCAGCCCGCGTGGATCGGGCGGGCGCCCTCGGGCGCACCCGCGCGACGGACGAGCCCGAGCAGCAGGAAGACCAGCAGCAGGGCCTCGAGGGCCTCGCGGATCATCACGGTCATCGCGGCCAGGAAGGCCACGCCCTGGCCAGTGGCGCCTTCGAGCTCTGCCTCGGCGCGGGAGAGCAGCCCGTCGAGCTCGGCCGCCAGGTTCGCCACCTCAGCCGCCGATGCCTGCCGCGCGATCGCATCCCGGAGGCGAAGGAAGGCCGTCTCCGCCTCCACCACCAGCGCGGCGTCGCGCGCCCGCAGCATGGCCTCCACCGGCTCGAAGCCGTCGAGGTAGGCGGAGATCGCCGCGTCGAGCGCGGCGCTGCGGTCGCCCCGCTCGCAGGCCCGCTGCGCCTCGCCGACGAGTTCGCGCGCCCGGGCGATGGGCCGGTCGCCGACGGCGAAGGGCGCGATCCGCCGCAGCCGTGCCAGCGCTGCTTCCGCCGCCTCGCCCGCGATACCCCGCTCCTTCAGCCAGGCGAGGAGCTCGCCGTCGTTCGCCTCCGCGAGCTCCGCCACGGAGGGCGCGGTAGGCAGCTGCGGAGCGCGGGAGGCCGTCTCCTCCGCGTGCCGGAGGGCGACCACGTAGAAGGCCAGGCTCCACCGTTCGCGGGCGGGCAGGTGCGCGAAGGACGCCATCGCCGTGCCCTCGATGCCGTCGGTGAGAGCGTTGAAGGCGCGGGCCGGCGAGAGCCCCAGCATCACCTCCGCGTCGGTGAAATCCGTGGGCGCCGGGTCCAACCCGGCCGCGCCGGGGCCGTCCCCCTTCCCCGCCTCGCCGTGGCAGAGCGCGCAGTGCTGGGCATAGAGCTCGCGTCCGCGCTCCAGCGAGGGCGGCGATGCCGGCGCCAGCACCAGCCCGTGGTGGTCGAGCACGTCGCGGCGGATCGCCCGGGCGAGCTCGGCGATCTCCGGCGGCGCCGCCCTGGCCTCCACCCGCGAGAGCAGGTTCGCGAGGCGCGCGTCCAGCCCCGGGACGGTGCCGCCCTCCGCCGCCACGAGCCCGGCGGCGAGGCGGCGGGCCTCCCCGACGAAGGCGACTTGCTCCTCGTACTCGGCCTCGTCGATCACCTGGCCGTCGCGGACCGCCGCCGCGTAGTCACCCGCGACGTAGTCGAGGATGGAGGCCAGGCGGCGAACCCGCTCGATGCCGGGATCCGGCGCATCGGCCGTGGTGGGCGCGGGCGGCGTGTCGGTGGCGCAGGCAGCGAGGACGAGGAAGAGCGGCAGGAGCGGACGGAGGGACTTCACGGCAGCCATCGGCGGCAATGAGAATGCGAGTCATTTTCGCCTCCTGCCACCGAAAAGGCAACGCGAATGACCCGCGGCAGTCGTTCCCGAAGCCCGAGCCGCGCCGAGTCCTCCCGCGGCCCGGAGGAGAGCATGGGCGCCGGAACCCGGTCGCCCTTCACGCCGGGCCGACCGCGCTCGCACGCGGAACAAAAGAGAAGCCCCGGAAGACGGGGTCTTCCGGGGCCTGAATCCTGGAGCGGGTGATGGGATTTGAACCCACGACTCCGACCTTGGCAAGGTCGTACTCTACCACTGAGTTACACCCGCAAGAGCCTCGCGCCTCGCGGCGCGTCGACGGCGGCGTGTATAGGAAAAACCGCGGCCGGTGACAAGAAAAAAATGCAGGGCCTCTCCTTCTCCCCTCACTCGCCGGCCTGGACCCGCTCCTTCCGCGCCACTGCGGCCAAAAATCCGGCGAAGTACTGGAGGGCGGAGAGGACCGAGGGCACCAGGGAGAGCAGGAGCAGCCACTCCCCCACCACCTGGAAACGGAAGGCGATCGGCTCCACCACCAGGAAATCCACCGTGTACGGGTAGTGCACGAGGACGGCCACGATGCCGGTGAGCTGCAAGGCGGTCTTCCACTTGCCTCCCTGGCTGGCGGCGATAACCAGGCCCTCGCTCGAGGCGATCTGCCGCAGGCCGGAGACGATGAGCTCCCGGGAGAGAATCACGATCACCAGCCAGGCCTCGATCCGGCCCATCTGCGCGAGCATGACCAGGCTGGCGGTGACGATCAGCTTGTCGGCCAGCGGATCGAGGAGCTTGCCCACCACGCTGACGCGGCCGAGGCGGCGCGCCAGCCAGCCGTCGAGGACGTCGCTGATGGCGGCGAGGGCGAAGAGCGACGCGGCCAGCACCGACGAGTGCGGATCTCCCCTCCACACCAGCCAGAGGAAGACCGGGATCACCAGGATCCGCAGGTAGGTGATGAGATTGGGGAGGTTGAGGAGCTCTTCCTTCAGCGGCTGACGCCGTTCGGAGCGGATCTCAGGCAAGGAGGAGGACACTTCCCTCTCCGGTGAGTTCCACCCACGCGCCCGCGGGCCCGTCCAGCAGGCGCGGGGTGATCGGTCCCGTCCAGCCCACCAGCCCTTCGACCGGCAGCCGGACGCATTCGTTTCCGTAGATGGCCTCGGTCCGAATGGACCTCGGCGTCACCAGCAGCGCGTGCCCCTCGCCCCGGAGCCGGACGAGGTGGAGGTCCAGGCCGCTGCGCGGCCCGGCCACGCGGCCGTTCTCGAAGTCGAGCCGCTCTTCGAAGGCGAAGAGGCACGCCTCGACCACGTAGAAATCCTCGGAGAGCCGGACCGGCGTGAAGAGTCGAGGTGGTTCCGAGGGCGAGAGCTGGGCGGCGATGATGAGCTGCCCGCCCCCGCGCGCATGGTAGACCTGCCGGGCGCCGCTGCCGAAGGAACTCGAGGTCAGCTCGCCCCGGTAGCGCTTGCGCACCGGCTCGAAGGTGGTGTTGCCGCGCGCCACGATGAGGCCGTCGAGCCGCGTGTAGATGCCCGAGGCGAAGTCCAGGGCCACGCCGGCCGCCTCCACCGCGAAGGGCGCGCCGCGCGGCCAGTAGAGGCGGAGCGACTCGCAGAGCTCCGCGAGCGAGGGCACGGCCTCGACGCCCGAGTCGGCGGCGGCTTCCCCCCATTCCCGCCCCTCGGAGCGCTCGCGGAGCGCGGCCTCCATCTTCTCGACCATGGCGTGCGCGCCGGCCTTGAGGAAGGCCTCGCGCGCGCGCTCGATCTCACCGTTCTCGTAGTAGGCCAGCCCCAGGTAGTTGTGCGCCCGCCGGTGCTCGGGGGCGAGGTTCACCGCCACCTCGAGGGCACGGATGGCGGCGGCGGGCCGGCCGCGCTTGAGCTCGACCAGGCCGAGGTTGACATGGAGCGTGACGTCGAGCGGGTTGTCGTGGACCAGCGCGGTGTAGATCTCCGCGGCCCTGTCCAGCTCGTCGAGCTTGAAGTAGCAGAGGCCGAGGAGGCTGTTGGCCTTGGGATCCTTCGGCCGCAGCGCCACCGCCGCCTCGAGCGCCTCCCGGGCCTGGGCGAGCTCTCCCGCCGCGAAGAGATCGCTGCCGCGGTTGAGCAGCTCCAGGAACTGGTCGGTCTCGTCGGCGAAGCCCCGGTCAGCTTTCATTCGACCCCTCCCTCGACTCGCGCTCGAGATACTCCCGGTAGAGTCGGAGAACCCTCGCGACGTAGGCCTGGGTCTCGGGGATGTTCGGGATCCCCCCGGCCTTGCGGACGGCCTCCGGGCCCGCGTTGTAGGCCGCGATTACCTTTACCAGATCCCCGTCGAAGAGGTTCGTCAGAACCCGCAGGTACCGGACTCCACCGAAGATGTTCTCCCGGGGGTCGAAGGCGTCGGCCACGTACATCTCGGCCGCCGTCTGGGGCATCAGCTGCATCAGGCCTAGGGCGCCGGCGCGGGAGACGGCGTTGGGATCGAAGTTCGACTCGGCCGCCAGGACGGCCCGCGCCAGGGCAACGGGAATGGCGTAGCGCGCGGCGGCCTCGCGCAGGATAGCGTCGTACTCGTCGGTCTCGCGCCGGCGCGTCGGCGTCCCCGTCTTCCGCGGCGCGTTCTCCCGCTGGCCCTCGAGGACGATGCGGACGCCGCCACCCGGCATCCGCACGTAGCGCGCCGGCGGGCGATCCGATTCGCGCACGTTCGAGTAGTGCACCACGCCGTCCTCGTCCACCCACTTGCGGATGGAACCCGCCCCGGCGGAAAGGGGCGCGGCAAGCACGAGTGCAACCAAGATCGCGCGTGCCATGGGCCAGCTCGGGAACCTAGCACGAAGTTGCGCACCTCCCAAAGAGATCGACCGGCCCCCTACCCCCGAATCGACTTGCCCGTGGAGGCGGGGCGGGCTAGCGATCCGCGCATGTCGCGACGCTTCGACATCCTCGTGGTGGGAGGAGGCATCGCGGGCCTCTCTTTCGCCCTGCGCGCGGCCAAGTTCGCGCAGGTGGCGGTGCTCACCAAGCTCAGCCCCGAGGACTCGAGCACGCAGCACGCCCAGGGCGGGATCGCCGCGGTGCTCGACCCGCAGGATTCCTTCGAGGCCCACGTGGAGGACACGCTGGAGGCGGGAGCCGGCCTCTGCCACCGCGAGGTGGTCGAGCTCTGCGTGCGCGAAGCGCCCGAGCGCGTGCGCGAGCTCCTCAAGCTCGGCATCTCCTTCACGCGCAACCCCGAGGGCGAGCTCGACCTCACCCGCGAGGGCGGCCACTCCGCCCGCCGCGTGGTGCACGCCGACGACTTCACCGGGCGCGAGGTGGCGCGGGGGCTCTGGGCCGCCTGTCAGAGGGAGCCCAACATCCACTTCTTCCCGCAGCACACCGCGGTCGACCTGATCCTCTCCGCGCGGGCGGGCGTTCCCGGACCGAACCGGGTCCTCGGAGCCTGGGTGCTGGAGAACGCGACGAATCGGCTCCACTCCTTCATGGCGAAGGTGACCGTCCTCGCCACCGGGGGCTCGGGCAAGGTCTACCTCTACACCTCGAATCCCGACGTGGCGACCGGGGACGGGCTGGCGATGGCATGGCGCGCGGGGGCCGTCGTCGCGAACATGGAGTTCTACCAGTTCCACCCGACCTGCCTGTACCACCCGCACGCCAAGTCCTTCCTCATCTCGGAAGCGCTGCGCGGCGAGGGCGGCATCCTCCGCACGCGGGACGGGCGCGCCTTCATGGACGACTACCACCCCATGAAGTCTCTCGCGCCGCGCGACATCGTGGCCCGCGCGATCGACGAGGAGATGAAGCGGACGGGCGATCCGTGCGTGTACCTCGACATGACGCACCTGCCCGCATCCTTCCTGGAACGCCGCTTCCCGAACATCCACGCCACGTGCCTGCGCTTCGGCATCGACATGACGCGGGAGTGGATCCCCGTGGTGCCGGCGGCGCACTACCAGTGTGGCGGCGTGCTGGTGGACACCTGGGGCCGCACCTCCATTCCCAACCTCCTCGCCATCGGCGAGGTGAGCTGCACGGGCCTGCACGGCGCCAACCGCCTCGCTTCCAACTCGCTGCTCGAGGGCCTGGTCTTCGGCGCGCGCGCGGCCCAGGCGGCCGAGGAGCTCCTCGAGATGACGCCCGAGCCGGTGGAGGTCCCGCCGCCGGACGAGGGCGCCTTCGCCCAGCCCGACGAGGCAGTGGTGGTCAGCCACAACTGGGACGAGATCCGCCGCCTGATGTGGAACTACGTGGGCATCGTGCGGACCACCAAGCGCCTGCTGCGCGCCAAGGCGCGGCTCGACCTGCTCCGCGAGGAGATCCGGCAGTATTACTGGCAGTACAAGCTGACGCGCGATTTCGTCGAGCTGCGCAACATCGCCGAGGTGGCGCACATGATCGTGCGCTGCGCGCTGGAGCGGAAGGAGAGCCGCGGCCTGCACTACACGCTCGACTACCCCTACCGCGACGACGTCAACTTCCGCCGCGACACGGTGATCTCGCGCAACGGCTGAGGCGTGATGCGGGCGACGGCACCCCTCGCCCCGCTCCGCCGCGGAGACCCCGAAGCGGCGCCGCAGCCCTGACGCCGGTCCTTGCCGCGCGTCGACGGCCTCGCCGCTCGACGAGCGCGCCGGGCCTCAGCCCACCGATCGCTCCAGCGCGCGGTGCTGCTCCTGCGCCTCGACGCCGACCCCGTCGAGGATGTCGCGCAGGTGGCGCGTGACCGCATTGAAGATGCCGCGCAGAAGCTCCGGCCGGTCGGCGATCAGGGCGAGGAGGTCGTGCCGATCGATGGCGAGGACGCGGGCCTCGTCGCTCGCCACCACCGCGGTCACCGGCCGCCGGCCGCCGTCGAGCACCGAGGTCTGGCCGAAGGTGTCGCGCTTCTCCACGCGCAGCACTTCGCGCCCGCCCCGCGTGCAGACCACCCTGCCCTCGATGACGACGTAGAGCGCGCCGGCCTCGTCGCCCTCGCGGTAGATCACGTCGCCCCGGCGATACCGCTCCTCGCGACTGATCTGGGCGAGCGCCACCAGGTCGTCGACGTTGCTCTCCTCGAAGGCGTCCACGCCCTCGAAGAGAAAGACGCGCTCGATGATCTTCGGGTCCATCTCCGTCTCCTCCGCTGCCACGGGGATGGGGGGATGCTCCGGCCAGACGAGCCGGGCCGTCTGCCGGGCGATGGCGGCCAGCTCCACGTCGTCGGAGACCGCCAGCTCCATGATGCGGGCCGGGCCCCGGCGCGGGTCGGGCCGGTAGGGCCCATCCTCGGGAGGCGGCAGGCGATGATAGGCCTCGAGAAGCGGGACGACGGCGTCCCGGAACGCCGGATCGAGGACGCTCTCGAGAAGCTCGATGCAGTAGGCCCGATCGCGCGGCCCGCCGGTGGCGAAGGCCCGCCAGGCCGCCACGATCGGCATGTCCGCGAAGCGGATCTGGAGGAGCCGGAAGACGAGTTCCAGGTTCTGCCCCAGGCGATCGCCGAGCGCCCGCACGAGCGGCGAGCCCGGCGGCAGGGCCGCCTCCAAGTCGCGGTAGACCCGCAGGTAGTAGTCGTAGTCGCGCACCCGCCGAAACGTCGCCTCGCGAAGGCGCTTGCGGTCCACCGGCACCTCGGGGTGCTCCTGGTGCAGCTTGGAGAGCTGGATGCCGATGCGGTAGCGCAGGTAGGCGTGGTCGACGATGTTGGAGAAGAGCATCGCGCGCGAGGCGTCCTCGGTGCCGATGGAGCGGAGCACGCGCGGGATCTCCAGGCGCAGCGAGAGCGGCAGGCTGCGGTCGTCGAGCCACTGCGCGAGCAGAGGCACCGCGGCGTCGCCGTAGGCGGCGAGGGCGCGGCGGGCGTGCACGCGAACCGCCCGGTCGGAGAGCAGGCCCGCGAGGGTGGACAGCAGGGCAAGATCCTTCGTCTCGCCCGCGGCTCGGCAGGCCTCGGCGCGCACGGCCGGATCCAGGTCGTTGAGGTACCGCTCGATGTGCGCAGCGTACGGCGAGGCGCCGAGCTTGCCCAGGGCGCGCACCGTCTCGCGCCGCTGCTCCGCGGTGGCGTCGGCGGCCTCGAGTCGGGCTCGAAGCGCCCGCGCCGCCGGCCCCTCCTCGCCCTCCAGGGGAAGGAGCGCGGCGATGGCCGCGCCGGCCAGCGGATGGTCCGGCTCGTCGAGGAGGGGCCCCAGGACTTCGCGGGCCTGTCCGGGCGCGAGCGCGCCGAGCGCGAGGGCCGCCTCGTAGGCCACCTCCGCGTCGTCCTCGGCCACCATCTCCGCGAGCCTCCCGGCGACGCCGTCGACCTTCCGCTCCCGCGCGAGGTGAATCGCGGTGCGGCGAACCCGCGGGTCTCCGTGGCGCAGGAGCTGCGGGAGATGCGGCGCGGGATCGAAAAGCGGGTCGGTGCGGAGGAAGGCGAGCGCGATGAGGATGCGCTCCGCCTCCTCGCGCGCGAGCTCGCGCTCGAAGGCCTTGCGGTTCTCCGCCTGCAGCGACCTTCGCCCCTGCACCACCGCCCTCGACAACCTCTCCTCGATGGTCTCCAGGTAGGCCCGCCGTGCGCGGCGCAGGACGCCGAGGATGGCCAGGACCAGGGCGACGATGCCGCCGAGCAGGATCGACTCATCGAAGCGCCTTCCCGCCCAGACGAGCAGCAGGCCGCCCAGCGCGAAGCCCACCTTCTTGACCAGCCCGTCGACGAAGGAGCGCACCGGCGCCCGGATCGAGTCGGGCATGGGGCCGTAGAGGAGCTGGAAGGCCGAGGGATTGAGGGAAAGGCTGCCCGCCGACTCCACCAGGCGGAGCGCGAAGGCCGGGCCGAGGCCCGGCACTCCCAGGCAGACGAGGGCGAAGATCCCGGTGAGCGAGGGCGTCAGCGCCAGGTAGCGGAAGACGCCCCAGCGCTCGAGGACGCGGCCGGCGAGGGTGACCTGGAAGACCACGGCGACCACGCCCATCCACAGGTTGAGCGCGCCGAAAAGCGAGGCCATCTCGCCCTCGTCCAGGACCGCTCCCGCGCGGGCGCGGAAGACGTAGTCCGAGAGCGCCGTGAGCGAGGCGAGCAGGAGCATCAGCACCGCCGTCCGGCGCGCGAGGGGATTCTGCCGGACGTAGGCGCGCGCCTGGCGGGCGGCGTCCTCGCCCGGCAGCTCGATGGATTCGGCGCGGGGATCGAAGCGGACCCGCCGGTAGAGGGCCTGGCCCACGGAGGCAGTGGCGAGGAGGCTTCCCATCGCCATCGGGAGCAGCCCCACCGCCCCGACCCGCTCCCCGAGCAGCTGCGCCAGCGAGCCGGCCACGATGGCGCCGGCCATGCCGGCGCCGCCGAGGATGCCGAAGATCCGCCGGCTCTCCCGCGGGTCGAAGAGCTCCGAGACGCCGCCCCAGAATCGGATGGAGACCAGGGTGGCGAAGGATTCGCCGTAGACGTAGAGCCCGAGCACCGCCCAGGGCGTGCCGCGGTCCGCGGCCACGGTGAGGCCGCCGAGGGCGATGGAGGCGCCGATGAGCCCGCGGCGCGGGATGCGGCGCGGTTGCCCGCGCCTCTGCAGGAGGACGGCGATCCAGGCGACCAGACCGGTGGCCAGCGCGCTGGCGATGTAGAGCGGCGGCAGAGCCTGCGCGTGAAAGCGCGCCACCACCAGCGCGTTGGAGGCGCTCTTGAGCAGCACCACCGCGGCGACGAAGCCGAGGTGATAGGCGCTCGCCAGGGCGGTCCGCATCCCTTCCCCGGCGCGAATGCCGAGGACGAGGAAGAGGCGACGCTGCGCCTCCCTTCCCAGCGAGACCAGTCGGCTGCGCAGCTCCAAGGCCGCCCACTCCTACCACAGCGGACGGGCGGGCGCGCGGATCATTCGGTCAGGAGGGAGACTGGCCAGCTCAGCTCGCCATGGGCGAGGGCGGACGAGACGCGCAGGGTGACGATCTGCGTTTCGGGTCCGACGAGCGGCATCCCCTGCTCGTCCCGAAGGGGGAAGCGGACCCGATAGGCCCGGCTGAAGGACCCCAGGTAGGGATACAGGGCGCGCAGGTTTGGGTCGGGGTCCACGATCCGCTCGATGGCCACCGGCCGGAGCACCCTGCCACCGTCGACGAGGAGGTCCAGCCGCCAGATGGTGTTTTCGGCGTCGAGGTCGTTCCAGGCCAGCGTCTCAGTGAAGAAGCCGATGAAGAAGTCCAGAAACGACTCGGCCTCCCGGAGTTCGAGGGCCAAAAGCGAGTCGAACTCCGTCTGCGTCATGCGGAGCAGGCTCGCGTAGGCGCGAGAGCGGACCTCCCGGAAGCGCGGGGCCTCCAGCGTAGCCGCCCAAATGAGGCGCCGCTGCAGGCCCTGGTAGAGGGCCTGGTGCCGGGTGAAGCGCTCGAGGACCTGCCGGTACTCGACGTCCGTGGGCCGGAAGCCCTCCTCGCTCACCCGGGCCAACGAGGTGCAGCCCGCCAGGACCGCCACCGCCACGATCAAGGGCAGCAGGCGCTCAGGCCTCGTCGCCGAGGAAATCCTTGCGGTCGAAGAGGGAGAAGAGCCGCAACCCCTTCGCTTCCACCGCCTCGCGGCCCCCCTCCTGGCGATCCACCAGCGCGAAGATCCCGAGAACATCGAGCCCCGCTTCCCGGGCCTTCTCCGCGGCGAGGAGGCCCGAGCCGCCCGTCGTCACCACGTCTTCGACGATGACCACGGGTAGCCCGGCCGGCAACGCGGGGCCCTCGATCCAGCGCCGGGTGCCGTGCCCCTTGGCCTCCTTGCGCACGATGAACGCCTCCAGCGGCCGTGCCGCCATCCAGCTCGCCATGGAGACCGCCGAGGCGATGGGGTCGGCACCGAGGGTCAGCCCCCCGACCGCGCGCGCCGCGGGCGCCTCGCGCAGGATGAGGTCCAAAAGAAGCCGCCCGACCAGCCAGTGGCCCTCGGCACGCAGCGTGGTGCGCTTGCAGTCGATGTAGAAGTCCGAGGGTCGGCCGGAGGCGAGGATGACCTCCCTCCGCTCGAAGGAGTGGGTCCTCAGGAGTTCCAGCAGTCGTTCGCGATCTCGATCGAGCGAAGCGTTCACGCGATCTCCTTCTCCGCGCGGCGGCCGCGCAGGATCTGAACCAAACCGGCCTGGAGCGACTGGCAGGCCGCGGCCTCCCGCTCCAGCCTCGAAACCAGGGCTCCGGAGAGCGGATGACCCGTCCGGGCGATCTCCTCGATCCCCTGCCGGAGCCAGACCAGGCGCTCGAGGAGGGCCTCCGCCACCTCCGCGGGATCGCCATCCGGCATCCCGCCCAGGGGCTCGGGGACCGGGGGCGACCGCGGCGGCCCCCCCGCCGGAGCACGGCGAGACAACGACGGCGCCTCCTGCTCCGCCGGCGGCGCCTCTTCCTCCAGGGGCCGCGCATCCTCGTCCTCGACGGTGCGGTCCGGCGGCGGCTCGCCCCGCAGCGCGGCCTGCAGATCCTCGAGCCGCTCCTCCGCCTTCTCGATGGCCCGGGAGACGAGCTCCTGCAGCGCCGGCGTCATCCAGTCGCGGCGCCGGTACAGCTCCTCGATGGAGCGCAGCTCCTCCAGCTCGAGCGGGCGGCTGTCGAGCGCGTCGGCCACCGCCAGGACCGCCGCGTCCCGCTCGGAAAGGTCGGTGTGGACGCGGGCCAGGACCCGCTTGCGCAGGAGCATGCGCAGCGCCGCCACCCGGCGGAATCCGGTGACGAGCTGGTAGCGGCCCTCGTGCAGCCGGACCTCCACCGGAAAGAGCTGCCCGACCTGCGCGATCGATTGCGCCAGCGAGGAGACGTCGCCCACCTCGCGGAGGCGAAAGGTCTCGTCGTCGTCGATCTCGTCCAGCGTCAGGTGGACGAGCTCGCGGGGCAAGAGGGGCGGAGCCATGGCGGGCGCATCCTACGCGATCCGCGCGCCGCATTCGAGCATCGCTGGCTCGCGCATGCCTAGGGCGCGTCGGCGCGGATGGCGGGCCGGCCGGTGCGCTCGAGGATCCAGTCGCGGACGGCGGAGAGCGCCGCTTCGCGCACTTCGGGGATCTCGTTAAACACCTCGTGCAGCGCCCCCTCGTACCGGAGCAGGCGGCGGTCCTCGGCGCCGAGCCGGTCGAAGAATTCCTTTGTGGTACGCGGGTCGACCACGGGATCCGCCGTGGGCAACAGGAAGAGCACGGGCAGCCGGATCTCGGGGGCGCGGGCGAGGACCTCCCGCTGCACGGCGAGCGCCTCGAAGTACCAGCCCGCGGTGGTCGTGGGGAACCAGAGCGGGTCGGCCTTCACCCGCGCCAGCCGCTCCGGATCGCGGGTCAGCATCTCGGGGCGAAGCCCGCTGGGAATGGGAAGGCGCGGCGCGAGCCGGGAGAGAACGCGCCCCAGGGCGAGCTTCCACGCCGGCGGTTCGAAGCCCAGGCGCAGGTAGGGGGCCGACACGACCGCGCCGTCGAAGCCGGCGTCCTCGAGGAGAAGGCGCAGGACCACGAGCCCGCCCATCGAATGCCCGAGCAGGAACACGCGCTCCGAGGCTGCCCTCGCCATGGCGACGAGCGGCTGCAGATCGGCGAGGTAGTCGGCGAAGCGCGCGACGTGGCCTCGCGCGCCGTCGGAGAGGCCATGGCCTCGCAGGTCGGCGAGGTAGCAGGAGAGGCCGGCCTCCCCGAGCCGCCGCACGAGTTCGAGGTAGCGGCCCGCGTGCTCGCCGTACCCATGGACGACGACGACCGCCGCCGGCGCGCCCTGCACGGCGTGCGCCTGCCAGTGAATCCGCGGCGTCCCCTCGAAGAAACCCTCCTCCATCTCAGCGCAACCTCGATCGGGCGTGGAGGAGGCGCTTTTCGATGATGCCGACCAGCCGCAGGTCGGGATCCCGCTCCAGCAGCTGCAGCGCCTTCTGCCAGGTGACGACCGCCTCGTCGAAGCGGCCGGCGCGGAGGTGAAGCTCCGCCACGTGGTGGAGAATTTCGGGATCCTCGGGCCGCATCTGCCCGGCGCGGAGCAGGTAGGCCTCGGCGGCGGCGAGGTCGCCGAGCTGCAGCTCGCACCAGCCGAGCGAATCCAGGTAGGCGGGCTCGTCGGGGCGCAGCTCCACCGCGCGCTGCAGCAGCCGCCGCGCCTCCTCCAGCCGAAGCCCGTGGTCCGCCAGGACGTAGCCGACGAAGTTCAGCGCGGCCGGGTCGTCGGGGTTGACCTCGAGGAGCCGCGAGACCACCTGCACCGCCCCTTCCGGATCGCCCGCGCGCTCCCGGGCCATGGCCAGCGCGTACAGGTGGTTTTCCGAAGGGTCGGCATCGACCAGGCGCTCCAGCAGCCGGATGGCCTCGCCGTGCTGGCCGGTATCCTGCAGCGCCGCGGCCAGCGCCAGGATCACGGTGGGGTTCCCCTCCAGCCGGCGCGCCTCCCGCTGCAGCCGCGCCACTGCGTCGAAGCTCCGCCGGGCCCGCCGGTACACGTCCGGGACGAAGCGGAGAATTTCGACGAAGACCTCGTCGTCCAGGAGCCGCTCCGAGGTGGTCAGCGCCACCTCGAGCACGCGCATCGCCTCCTCCCCCTCGCCGAGCAGAGAGAGGCAATTGGCCCAGCGCGCGCGGGAGAGCGGGTAGAGACTGCCCGCGTTGGCCGGAACCCGGCGGTAGGCATCCATGGCAGCCCGGTAGTCGCCGCGGCGCTCCAGCACCAGGCCCTGGAAGTAGAAGACTCGCGGATCCGAGGGCGCGATGTCGCGGGCCTCCTCGAGGACCTCCAGCGCGCGCTCGGGCTTCTCCGCCATGTCCAGGTCGAGCGCGGTCCTCAGCCGCACGCCCACCGGATCGGGATGGGTGCCGAAGAGCTGGCGGAGGAAGGCCCGGGCCGATCCCTCGTCTCCCTGCCGCAGCGCGATCCGCGCCGAGCCGAGGAGCGCCGTCGGGTCGGAAGGGTCGCGCATGAGGACCCGGCCATAGAGCCGCGCGGCCTCCTCCAGTCGCCCGGCGTGCTCCTCCTGCACCGCCAGCTCGAGAACCGCCGGGAGGTGGGAGGGCTCCAGCTCCACCGCTCGCCGCAGATAGCGGTTCTCCCAGTCCGCGCGCCCGTTTTCCTTGGCCAACACGGCGAGGATGCGGAAGGCCTTCCCCTCCCCGGGCCGGCGCTCCGCCAGCCGGTTCGCCAGCCCCTCGGCCTCCTCGTAGCGCCCCTGCTCCACCAGGAGCGCCGCCAGGGCGAGGTAGGCCTCCTCGAGTTCGGGGTCCGCGTCGATGGCGCGGGCGAAGGCGGTGCCCGCCTCGGCATGCCGGCCCTCCGCGCGGAGCACGAAGCCGTACAGCAGGTGCGCCGGGGCGTACGACGGCGCGTCCGCGGTCAGGCGCTCCAGCGTGGCCCGCGCGCGGTCCCGGTCGTGCGTCTTGAACTGCAGGCGCGCGAGGTGAAAGCGGATTTCCGGCGAGGACTCGTCGTAGAGGAGGGCCTGGCGGAGGTGGACCAGCGCCGCCGGCACGTCGCCGTGGGCCTCGGCGCGCCGCGCCTCGAGATAGTGGAAGTAGGCGTGGTGACTCGAGTAGCGGGACTCGTCCTGCGCGGCGGCCCGCGCCTGGGCGATCGCCTCCGCGTCGGCCACCGGCCTGGATTCGGCGCGCGCCTGGGCCACGCCCCCCAGGGGCAGGACCAGCAGCGCCAACCATGCCAGTCGCCCGAGCACGTCACCCGCCTGTCGTCTTCCCTACCTCGCCGTTGCCCGCTTGCCCTTTTCCAGTCCGAGGAGCTGGTGGATCGAGGCCACGAGGTCGTCGGGGTCGTAGGGCTTGACGAAGTAGGCGTCGAACCCCGCCTCCGCCACCCGCGCCTCGGTCTCCGGGCCCGCCATCGCCGTACAGGCGATCACCGGGATCGTGGCGGTTTCCTCGCGAGAACGCAAGAGCTCCAGGGCACCGTAGCCGTCCAGCCCGGGCATGCGCAGGTCCAGGATCACCACGTCCGGACGCGCGACACCCAGGAGCAGCCCCGCCTCGAAGCCGTTGGAGGCCAGGGAGACCTCGAAACCCTCCCCTTCCAGGAGGGTTTTCAGAAACTCGCGCTCGTCCTCGTCGTCGTCCACCGCCAGGACCCGAACCCTGTCCCCCACGGGCCCCGCCAGCTCCCGGGGGATCGGCATCTCGTAGCGCCGCAGGAAGGCGATCAGATCCTCGCGGGCGATGCGCCGATGCCCTCCGGGCGTCTTGTGCGCCTTGAGACGGTTGGCCTTGATCCAGTTGACGACCGTCGGCAACGAGACACCCAGGAGCCGGCTCGCCTCGAACGTGGTGAAATATTTCGGATATTTGGGGGGCATGGTCGCCATCCTACCTCCTCGAGCTCCCAGCCTAGTTGTGAAAGTTCAAATAGGTCAAGACACTGAAACATGGGAGCCGGGCGACGAGCGAGGTTTTCTCGCCACAAGCAACGTTTCCTGATTGCCGGCCGGGCCGAGGATGGGCGAGTCCACCGTGCCCACCACCTCCAGGCCGAGGCCCTGGCAGGCCCGCGTCACCCGCTCGACCGCCTCCCGCCGCTTCTCCGGGTCGCGCACCACCCCGCCCTTGCCCACGTCCTCGGGACGAAGCTCGAATTGCGGCTTGACCAGCATGACGAGCTGGCCGCCCTCCGCGACCAGGTCGCGGGCCGCGGGAAGGACCAGGGTGAGGGAGATGAAGGACAGGTCCATCACCGCCAGGTCGAAGGGCTCGGCGCCCAGGGACTCCAGGGTGACGTGACGGGCGTTGGTCCTCTCGAAGATGCGGACGCGGGGGTCGCGCCGCAGCCGCTCGTGGAGCTGGCCGTAGCCGACGTCGACCGCCCAGACGGCCTCCGCGCCCCGCTGCAAGAGCAGGTCGGTGAATCCCCCCGTGGACGCGCCCAGGTCGACGCAGCGCATCCCCCGGGGGTCGATGCCGAAGGCGTCGAGGGCCTTCTCCAGCTTGAGGGCGCCGCGGCTGACGTAGGGCAAGCCCCGGCCGCGGATGCGGATGGGCGCGTCCACCGGGACGAGCTCCCCGGCCTTGTCCACGCGCCGATCGCCGACGAGGACCTCGCCGGCCAGGATCAGGGCCTGCGCCCGGGCCCGCGTCTCCGCGAGCCCGCGCTGGACCAGGAGCCGGTCGATCCTCTCCCGCTTTTGCGCCATCCCCCCCCTCAGTGGACGGAGGAGCGCAGCTCCTTCCGCTCGCCGAGGACGGCGCGGACCGCCGCGGCAATTCCCTCCGGCGCGATGCCGAAGCGCGCGCGCTGCTTCGCGGCGTCGCCGTGCGGGACGAAGTGATCCGGCAGGCCGATCCGCTTCACGGGGACGAGGATGCCGCGCTCCTGCAGCAGCTCCAGCACCGCGCTGCCGAAGCCGCCCCGCAGGCAGCCCTCTTCCACCGTGACCACGTGACCCGTCTGCGAGGCCAGGTCGCAGATCAGCTCCTCGTCGAGCGGCTTGACGAAGCGCGGGTCGACCACCACCACGCGGATCCCCTCCTCGGCGAGGGTCCGGGCCGCCGCCACCGCATCCGCGAGCGTCGTGCCCAGGGCCAGGACCAGCGCGTCCGGCTGCGGGCCGCCCGGGTGGGCGATCCGGCCCTTGCCCACCTCGAGGACCTTCGGCTCGCCAATGGGCACGCCGGTGGCACTGCCGCGGGGATAGCGGAACGAGGCCGGGCCGTCGAGCGAGAGCGCCGTCTCCAGCATGTTGCGGAGCTCCTGCTCGTCGGAGGGCGCCATCACCACCATGTTCGGAATGCAGCGCAGGTAGGCGATGTCGAAGGCGCCCTGGTGCGTCTTGCCGTCGGCGCCCACCAGCCCGGCGCGGTCGATGGCGAAGGTCACCGGGAGCTTTTGCAGCGCCACGTCGTGGATGATTTGGTCGTAGGCGCGCTGCAGGAAGGTCGAGTAGATCGCCACGATGGGGCGCAGGCCCTCGCAGGCCAGCCCCGCGGCGAAGGTCACGGCGTGCTGCTCGGCGATGCCCACGTCGTAGACGCGGTCCGGGAAGCGGTCGCGCACCTTCACCAGGCCTGTTCCCTCGAGCATCGCCGCGGTGATCGCCACCACGTTGGCGTCGCGCGCCATGCGCTCCGCCACGGCCTGCGCGAAGAACTCGGTGTAGCTCGGCACAGCGGGCTTCTTCCCCACCGGCCGCCCGGTGGCGATCTCGAAGTTGGCCAGTCCGTGGCCGCGCGTGCGCAGGTCGCTCTCCGCCGGCGCGTAGCCCTTCCCCTTCGTCGTCCGCGCATGGATGAGCATGGGCCCGTCCAGCGCCTCCGAAGCCTGGCGCAGCGTGCGGACGAGCGAGATCACGTCGTGGCCGTCCACCGGCCCCACGTAGCGGAAGCCCAGGCCCTCGAAGAGGATGCCGGGCGTCAGCAGCGCCTTCGACGAGTCGATGGCGCGGCGGATGCCCTCGATCGCGGAATCCCCGTGAGGCAGCCCGTGGAGGACCTCCTTGACCCAGCGGCGCCAGCGGTTGAAGGTCTGGGTGGCGAACTTCTTGGAGAACCACTCCGAGAGCGCGCCGACGTTCGGGCTGATCGACATCTCGTTGTCGTTGAGGATGACGATCAGGTCGCGCTCCAGATAGCCCGCGTGGTTGAGGCCCTCGAAAGCGATGCCGCCGGTCAGACCGCCGTCGCCGACGAGCGCCACCACCTTGCCCACCTCGGACTTGAGGTGCTTGCCCTGGGCCATGCCCAGCGCTGCGGAGATGGCCGTGGAGGCGTGCCCCACCCCAAAGGCGTCGTGCACCGACTCCGCGCGCTCCGGGAAGCCCGCCAGGCCCCCCTCCTCGCGGATGCTGCGGAACTGCTCCCGTCGGCCCGTCAGCAGCTTGTGCGCGTAGGCCTGATGGCCCACGTCGAAGACGAGGCGGTCGCGCGGACTGTCGAAGACGTAGTGCATCGCCACCACGAGCTCGACCGCGCCCAGCGACGCGCCGAGGTGCGCGCCGTTCCCCTTGGCGCAGACCGCGATGATCTCCTCGCGGATCTCGGCGCAGAGCGCCGGAAGATCCGATTCCCGGAGCTTCTTGAGGTCCTCGGGGCCGTCGATCCTCGATAGCAGCGACATCTTCGCCTCCCTCAACCAACCCGGCTGCGTACACCAAATGCCGCCGAAAGGCGAGCGCGACGGGCCGCCGGCCGCGCAACCGAAGAACCGCCCGCCCGGCGCGTTTCCTCCGCGCCCGGCAAGTGCGTCGCCGGAACCGGTGGGACGCACCGCCGGGCCCCCGATCCGCGGGCAACGCACGAGCCCGGGGACGAGTCGAGCGGCGCAATTCCCGGGATGTGCTCCCGGGTTCGCACCCACCGCGGATGTTCCGCTGTCCCCGCCTCGTCGACAAGGATCCGGTTGCGGCAACTCGCCTGCTATTGCAACGGATCCGGGACTGCGGCCGGCGTGCTCGCTCCTCGCTGTTCGACGTGCCTGCGCCGCTCGTCGCCAGACGAGCGGAGGCTTGCCGGGGCGAGCCACGAAAAACCGGCAGACGCCGAGCACCTCGCCTGCCGCCTCCGCCGCCCCGCGACGGCCGGTTGCCGCACCCGGCTCCTAGCAGGCTCTGTCCACCACATAGGCGGCGAGCGCGCGCAGAGCGTCCGCCTCCGCGCCCATGCCCCGGAGCGCCGCGATCGCCCGCGTCTGGGCCTCCCGCGCCAGTTCTCGCGCCCCGTCTAGCCCCACCAGCGCCGGGTAGGTCGGCTTGCCCTTCGCCTGGTCGCCGCCCGGTCGCTTGCCCATCTTGGCCGGGTCGCCGACCACGTCGAGGATGTCGTCGGCGATCTGGAAGGCCAGCCCGAGCGCCTCGCCATAGGCGCAGAGCGCGGCGACGCGCTCCGCAGGGGCGCCGGCCGCGACCGCCCCACCCTCGAGCGCCGCGCGCAGGAGCGCCCCGGTCTTGCGCCGGTGGACCTCCTCCACTTCCGAGAGGTCCGGGCGGCCCGCCATCTGCAGGTCGAGCTGCTGGCCGCCCACCATCCCCGCCGCACCGGCGGCCCGGGCGAGGATGGCGACCAGCCGGGCGCGATCCGGCTCCTCACCCCCCGCGAGCCGCGCGAACGCCTCCGTCAGCAGCGCATCACCCGCGAGAATCGCGGTGGCTTCGCCGAAGAGGACGTGGCAGGTCGGCCGGCCGCGGCGGAGGTCGTCGTCGTCCATGGCCGGAAGGTCGTCGTGCACGAGCGAGTAGGTGTGCACGCACTCGATCGCCACGGCGAAGTCCATCACCAGCCCCTGCCGCTCCGCTGGACCTCCGCAGGCCTCGAAGGCAGCGAGCGCCAGGATCGGCCGGAGCCGCTTGCCGCCCCCCAGGAGGCTGTACTCCATCGCTTCGCTCAGGCGGGCGGGCACGCACTCCTTCCACGCGCGCACCTGCGCGGCGAGCGCCTCCTCCACCCGGCGCCGGCGTTCCGCCAGAAACGATTCGAGGTCGGGGCTCAAAACGGCACGTCCTCGTCGTCAGGCCCCGACCGCGGCGGCAGGGGCTCGGTTTTCCCATCCAGGAGCAGCAGCTCCACCCGCTGCTCCGCCCGGTCGAGCTGGCGCTCCGCCGCGCGAGCGATGCGCATCCCCGTCTCGAAGGCCTGCAGGCTCTCCTCCAGGGACAGCTCGCCGCTCTCCAGGCGCTGCACCACCTCGTCGAGCTTCTCGACCAGCTTCTCGTAGGGCATCGAATCCCAGTCGATCTCCACCCGCTCCTTCTCCACGCGTCCCTCCGAGCGTTCGCCTCGGCGTTTCTTCCTGCCTCCTCCCAGCGCTTCCGCGCCTCACCCGGCCCTTCTCCCGCCCGTCGCACCCGCCTCGCCCCGCGCTCCTCTCGGCGCTTCCCCGGCGCTCTTTCGGGCGGTCTCCCCGGCGCTCCTCTCAGGCGCTCTCTCCACCGCGCCTCCCGGCGTTCCTCTCGGCGAGGCCCGGGGTTTCTCCCCGCGTCCCACCCGCGGGTGGCTCGCCGTCCCCGGGCTTGCGCGGGGTCGCCGGGCCCACGACCCTCACCTCCAGGGCACCCTGCCCCAGCTCCAGGTGGAGCCTCGTCCCCGGGCTCACCTCCGACGCGGAGCGCAGCACCCTTCCGTCCTCGGTGAAGGCGATGGCGTAGCCCCGCGACAGCACGCCGAGCGGCGAGAGCGCCCCGAGCCGAGCCGCGAGCGTCCCGAACTCGCGGCGATGCTCGGCGGTGAGGCGCAGCCCGGCGCGGCGGAGCCGCTCGACCAGCCGCGAAAACTCCGCCCGCTGCCCGCGCCCGATCTCGGCGCCCGCGCGCAGCAGCCGCTGCCGCAGCTCGTACCACCGTCGCCGCTGCTTTTCGAGCCGCGCCGCCGGACTGAGCTGCTCGAGCCGGCGCATCCGCGTCGAAAGCTCCCGGTGCAGCAACTTCGCCCGGCGCGCGATCGCCTCGATGGCCCGCTGCCGACGCCCGTCCAGCGCCAGCCGCTCGCGGGAGAGCCGGTGCCGCGGGTCCGAAAGCCGGCCCCGGAGCCGGTCGAGAAGCGCGTGCCTCCGCTCCAGCGCCCGCAGCAACGCCCGCTGCATGCGGGCGCGCTGGATGGCCAGCCGCTCGCGCAGCTCCGCCTCGACCGGCGCCAGGATCTCCGCCGCCGCCGTGGGCGTGGGCGCCCGCACGTCCGCCACGAAGTCGGCGATGGTGAAGTCGATCTCGTGCCCGACCGCGGAGACCACCGGCGTCCGCGCCGCCGCGATCGCCCGAGCGACCACCTCCTCGTTGAAGGCCCAAAGGTCCTCGATCGACCCGCCGCCCCGCGTGACCACGATCACGTCCACCTGGCCCTGGTCGAGCCGGCGGATCCCCGCCGCGATCTCCTCGGCCGCTCCCTCCCCCTGGACCCGCGACGGCGCGATCAGCACCTGGATCCGCGGGAAGCGCCTGTGCAGCACGTGGAGGAAGTCGCGGATCGCCGCGCCCGTGGGGCTCGTCACCACCCCGATGCGAAGCGGGAGGAAGGGCAAGGGCTTCTTGCGCGCGGGATCGAAGAGCCCCTCCGCGGCGAGCCTGGTCTTGAGCTGCTCGAAGGCGAGCGCCAGCGCCCCCGCTCCCACCGGCTCCAGGCCGTCGCAGACGATCTGCGCGTCGCCCCCGGCCTCGTAGAAGGTCACCCGGCCCCGCGCGATCACCTCCTGGCCGTCTTCCGGGCGGAAGCGCAGCAACCGGGCCTGAGCGCGGAAGAGGACCGCCCGGAGCTGCGCCCCCTCATCCTTGAGGCAGAAGTAGAGGTGCCCGGAGGTGGGCCGGCGGAGGTTGGAGATCTCCCCGCGCACGTGCACCGAGCCGATCTCCCCCTCCAGCGCCCCGCGGATGCAGCGCGCCAGCTCCCCGACCGAGAAGATGCGTGGGCTCGGCAGCTCGGCCGGCGGCGCCTCCTGCGCCAGCTCCCACGCCTGCGCCCGCGCCGTCTCCCGCACTGCCTCCCGCACTGCCTCCCGCGCCGCCTCCCGCGCCGTTTCCCGCGCCGCCTCCCGCGCCGACGGCGGCACCGCCTCCTGTGCCACCTGCGGCGAGGATTCTCCCGCCGACTCGCGCGACGGCTGCTGCACCCTGTCCCGCGCCCGATTCCGTGCCGTACCCCGCTTCGCCTCCGGCGCCGCCAAGGCGGGCGTGCCGGCCTCGCCGGATTCGGCCGGTCGACCGAAGAGATCGAGCTGGGATCTACGCGCCAAGGAAGCCTCCGCCCGAACGATTGACTCCGTATAACCGAGGACTCCCACAAAGTCTCGGCACGCGACGCGACGAAGGCTCGGTTGGGCTTCCCAAGGTGCGGCAAAAGCCCGTCGCGAGCCGCTTCGGGGCCGGTCCATCCCGGTCCCGTCCGCGGCCCGCGCCCGGCGCGCCCGATTCTCTCCGGGGCCCGGCCCTTCCCGGTTCTATCCACCCGGCCCGCGTCCAAGGCGTCCCGAGCCCCTCCGAGGCCCGGCCCTGCGAGTCGCCGGCCGGAGCCGTGCACCGCTCCGCCCCCTCTTCGGAGGACCGCGGCGAAATCGACCGCCCTGCCCGCTCGGGTCCACCTCGGCGGAGCCCGGCACCTGCCCCGCTACGAATCGGGCCATGCTCGGGGCGACCGGTGTCGGGAGAGCCGATGCGCGCCCGCCCCTGCCCCCGCCCAGCGACCCTCGCCGCGACCGAGAGCGGACGGGGCGGGTCTGCCGGTGGGGATCCCTCGTCCCGCGGTCAGGGAGGAACGATCCGCAGGGGCGCGCCGGCTGGCGTCACATTCTCGAGTTTTCGCTGGAGCGAGCGAGCCTCCTCGAGGTGGTGCTCCAGCACGGGAACCTTCCGTCGCGCCCATTCGCGGAGTTCGGGATCGCTCGCCGTCCCGGCGCGTTCCTCGAACATCTCCAGGGCGCTGGCGTGGTTCGCCACCATCGCGCCGATGTACTCGCGGTCGAAGGCCTCCCCATCGAGCTGACCGAGATGCTGGGTCAGCCGCTCGCCCGCCTCGTCGGGCCGGCTGGCCAGCTTCACGCCGTTCTTCTCGGCGAGCCGCTGGAGTTCCTCGTTGGCCCGGCGGTGCGCCTGCACCATCTGCTCGGCGTAGTCGCGAACCGCGTCGTTCACCGCCCGCTCTGAGGCCATCTCCCCCGCGGCGATCTCGGCCAGGTTCATCTGGCTCGCCCAGAGCATGAAGTACTCGTCGGGATCGCCGGCCACCCGACCCGCCCCGGGTGTCGAGGCGCATCCCGCGCCGAGCGCACCCGCGCAGAGGAGCAACCAGGCCAACCGTCCCCTCATCGCGTTTCCCCCTCGCGGGGCGACGCCCCGCGCGTCCAGCCAGGGAAAGCTAGTTCCGCCGCGTCAGACTTCTCCGGTACCCCTTTCACCCCGATCGGAAGGCCCCGCGGCCGCCCCTCGCCCCCATGCCAGGCATCGGTTGCGGCAACCGACCGTCGCGAGGTGGCGGAGGCGCTTCGCGCCTGCCGGCTTTTCGTGGCTCGCTCCGGCAAGCCCCGCTCGTGCAGCGACGACCGACGCCGGCCGCAGCCCCGGAACCGCCGCAGCAGGTTGTGTGACCGCAGCAGGGTGCGTTGCACCAGCCGGTTGCGTTGCCGCAGCCGGCTCGTAGGATTCGCCCCGTGCGTCGCTTTACTATCGTCGTGCACGGAGGCGCAGGCCCGCTGCCCTCCGAGGAACGCGGACGGGCCGCGGCGGCCGGCTGCCTGCAAACGGCGCGGATCGGCCACCGCATCCTTGCCGAGGGAGGCTCCGCGCTGGAGGCGGTCCAGGCCGCTTGCGTCGCCCTGGAGGACGATCCCCTCTTCAACGCCGGGACCGGGTCCTGCCTGAACGAGGAGGGGAGGATCGAGATGGATGCCGCCATCATGGAGGGGACGACCCGCCGGGTCGGTGCCGTGGCGGCGATCACGCGCGTGAAGAACCCCGTCCTCGTCGCCCGGCGAGTGATGGATCGGGGGCGCCACGTCCTCCTCGCGGGCGAGGGCGCGGATCGCTTCGCCCGCGAGGAGGGCTTCGCGCCCTACCCGCCTGCCCTGCTGGTGACCGCGGCGGCGCTCCAGCGGTGGCAGAGGGAGCGCGAGGGCAAGATTCCCCCGCGCCCAGGGACCGTCGGCGCGGTGGCCATCGACCAGGAGGGCCGGGCGGCCGCGGCCACCTCCACCGGCGGCACGAGCGGCAAGGCACCGGGCCGGATCGGCGACTCGCCGATCCCCGGCGCGGGTTTGTATGCGCACGACGCCGCCGGTGCCGTCTCCGCCACGGGCCAGGGCGAGGCGATCCTGCGAGGCGTGCTCTCCCGCCACATTTGCGACCGGATGGCCGCCGGCATTCCGGCGCAGCAGGCGGTGGAGGAAGGGATTCGCGAGCTGGCGAGGCTGGGTGGCGAGGGCGGCGCCATCGCCGTGGACCGAGAGGGGCGCGCCGGCTTCGCCTCCAACACGCCCTTCATGAGCTGGGCGATGATCGACGCCGACGGGCAGGAGTCCTCGGGGTATCGCTGCCGCCTCCCCTGATCCTCACTGCCCGGCTGCTGCCCGCTCGAGCCACCGCCTCGCCCGGGCGTGCAGCGGGTCCTCCGGATCGGTGAGGAGCACGACGAGTTCGAGCTTCTCCCGGGCCCGGGACGGCTCCCGCTCCAGCAGGGAGTATCCCTCCACGAAGAAACTCTCCGCCCGCTCCCGGAGCTCCGCCAGCCGCGACCGCGCGGGGGCGAGTTCCGGTTGCGCATCGAGGGCGAGGCGCAGGTGCGTCGCCGCGATCGCCGGCCGGCCCCGGGCGAGCGCCTCCTCCGCGACCTCCAGCGCCGCCTCGGCCAGCCTCCGGCGGACTTCCCCCTCGACCTCGCGCGAGAGCCGGCCGCCCCGCGCCCGTTCCCATGCCTTGCGCAGCCAGTTCACCCGCGCGGCTCCCGCCTCCGAACTGGCCCGGGCGAGGAGTTCCTCCACCTCCGCGCGCCGGCCCTCGTCTTCCCCGCGCGGAGCACGTAGGGAGCGGCGGTGCCGCACGGCCGCTTGCGCGCTCCCTTCCCTGCTCGCGGCGCGAACACCGCTCTCGCCTTCGGCACCGGGCAGCCTCTCCCCAGCGGGCGCGGAAACCTCCTCGCGTGGCAGGGCGGCTTCTCCCTCCGCCGCACCCGCGGGTGCGAGGGGCGCGCCCTCGTCCCTCTCTGGATCGCCGGCGGCCGCGGCGGCCCCGGACCGGCTTTCCTCCAGCCGCCGCAGGTAGCGCCAGGGCTCCTCGCTCTCCGGGTCGATGTCGGCGGCCACGCGCAGCCGCCCACCCGCGGCTTCCCGGTCGCCGGCGCGCCAGAGTTCGAGGCCCTCGTCGAAGACCTTGCGCGCCTCCCGGCGCCGTGCCGCCTCCTCGTCGACCGCCGGACGCGGAGGAGGCGAGAGGAATCGCACTGCGACCGCCGCCGCCAGGATGGCCCCCACCGCGATCGCGGCCGCCAGCGCGAGTCTCCTCGCCATGCGCTTGCCGGGCCAGCGCGGGACGCGGCTGGCGCGCATCGCCCGAAGTGCCTCCTGGACCACGCCCCCTCCGGTACCGCCCCGCATCTCCTCGGCTTGCCGTGCCTCCGCTCGCCGCCCCTCGGCCCGCCGCACCTCCCCTCGCCTGCCCTCGGCCGACCGCACCTCGAGCACGGTCCGGCCCACCTCGATCCGGGCCCCCTCGGCGGCCAGGCCACGCGTGCGGCGAACGCCGTCGATGCGCGTGCCGTTCTTGGTGGATTCGTCGAGGAACCGGATCCCGTCCGCCCCGGCCTCCAGCCGAAGATGGACGCGGGAGACCGCGTCGTCGCCGAGGCGGATGGCACAGTGGTCGGCGCGGCCCAGCGAGACCGTGCCGGGCGGCACCTCGAATGTACGCCCCGCGTCCGGCCCCTCGAGGACCACCAGCCTCCACCGCGGGTTCTCCGCGCCGAGCTCCTGCGTGAGCGTCTCCGCGTCCAGCCAACTCGGGGCGCGCTCCTCTGTTGCCTCGACGTCGAGGGTGCGTTCGCTCCAGGTCTCGCCGGTCATCGTCGTCCTCCCGGTTGCTCCAGCCGTTCGAGGAGGTCGAGCGCCCGCGCGTGGCAGGGGTGCTCGGGGCCGGGGAAGGCGCGGAGCATGCGCCGCGCCTGCTCGACCGCCTTCGCCTCGCGCCCGTAGGCCACGTTTTGGATCACGGCGAAGCGCAGGCTCCGGCATTGCCGGTCGAGCTCGGCCTCCGCCTCCTCGAGGAGGCCGATGGCGGTGGCGTAGAGCTGCGGCCGGGGCTCGAGGCCCTCGAGCAGCGAGCGCGCCCGCCGGAAGTCGAGCCAGGCATCGAAGAGGTTGCGGGGGTCGATCACCCGCTGCTCCATGGCCTCCCGGCCCTGGTTCAGCCACTGCCGTGCGCGCTCCACACAGGCATCGCGGTCGCAGAGGGGGCGCGGCTCCTCCTCGACGGCCAGGTCGCGCACGGACCAGGCGCCCTCTCCCTCTGCCGCCACGACGAGGAGGTTCGCGTCCTCCCGCAGGACTTCCCGGGGCAGCCGCAGGCTCACGGGGCCCGCGTCGTCGGGCCCCCAGCTCGCCACCTCGACGCCGTTCACCTGCAGCCGAAGCCCGCCCGTCGGGGCCTCGATCTCCGCCCGCAGCCAGACCAGGCACTCGTCGAGAGCCCGCCGCGGCCGCCAGGCGATCTCCAGGCGCTCGCCGACCTCCACGTCCACCGCGCCGCGCCCGAGAACGAGCCCGCGGGCCGCCGCCTCCTCGAGCCGAAGGCCCGTCGGCGTGGCCCGCGCCCCCTCGCGCGCGGGAAGGATGAGCCAGGCGAGAAGCAGCGCGACGGCGAGCCCCACGGCGATCCGGGCGCGGACCGGGAAGGCGCGCGCCGAGCGCGACAGCCGCACCACCTGCGCCCGAACGCGGCCCAACCCGATCGCCACACGGCTCGCGGCGGCTGCCGTCCCCGTGCCCACCTCCTCGAGGACGAGGGCGGTCGTGCCGATCGTCATACGCTGACCGGGATGCCAGCTGGTCCGGGCGCCCAGCGGCTTTCCCTCCAGGAGGCTGCCGTTGCGCGAGCCGAGATCCTCGACCTCCACGTGCTCCGAGACGTGCATGCGGAGGTGCCGGCGGGAGGCGGCGGGATCGTCGAGGACGAGGTCGGCTCCTTCCGACCGCCCGACGATCAGGCTCCCCTCGCGCAGGTCGAGCCAGCGCTCCGCATCCGCCGTGGCGATCCGCAAGCGATACCGTCGCATCGCCTCACCCCCGGAGCAGCGCCAGCGCGATCGGCGCGAAGAGGACCAGGAAGACCGCCGGGAAAATGAAGGCGACCAGGGGAAGGAGCATCTTCACCGGCGCCTGCGCCGCCTTCTTCTCGGCGAGGAGGAAGCGCTCCTGCAGGACCTGGTCGGCCAGCAGGCGCAAACTCTCGGCGAGCGGCGCGCCCATGCGGTCCGCCTGGAGAAGGACCGCGACGAGGCGTCCGAGTTCCGGCGAGCCGGTGCGGGCGGCGAGGTCGGCGAAGACCTCGCGCCGCGGACGGGCCAGGTGAAGCTCGCGCAGGGCGTGGACCAGCTCGTCGCGCAAGGCGCCGGGCCGCATGCGCTCCGAGACGCGCGCCAACGCGCCGAGGAGATCGGTGCCCGCCTCCAGGGCGAGCGCGAGCAGGTCGAGGACGAATGGGAGCTGGCGGGCGATGGCCTCCTTCCTCGCCCGGCCCTTCTCGGCCAGCCAGAACCAGGGCGCCGCGGCGCCGAGGGAAAGCGCGAGCGGTGCCGCCGGGGGAACGAGACCGGCGGCCGCGCCGATCAGGGCGGCGACCGCGAGCACGACGAGCCCCGCGGTGGCGGCGAGGAGGCGCCGCTCGTCGATCCGCGCTGGCCGCCCGGCCTCGTCGAGCCTGCGGTGCGCCGCCTGGCGCAGCCGCGCCGGGCAGCGAGCTTCGAGGCAGGCCGCGAGGGCGCCGAGGCGATCCCGGAAGGCGGGCCAGCGACGCGCCAGGCGGTCGGCGACGATCCGGGCGAGCAGGAAGAAGCCGAAGGCGGTGGCGAGGGCGGCGACGAGGCTCTTCATGGCGTTCCCTCCTCAGACGCGGATCGCGACGATCCGGCGGATGGCCCAAAGGCCGAGCAACTCCATCAGCCCCACGGCGGCGTAGAGTCCGACGCCGACCGGCGTCCGCAGCATGGGCTCGACGAGGTCGGGCCGTTGCCAGGCCATGGCGACGCAGAGGAAGAGCGGGAGGGCGGCGATCACCCATGCCTGCATGCGGCCCTGCGCGGTGAGGGCGCGGATCTTGCCCTTCAGTCGCATGCGCTCCCGCGCCGCGGCGGCGATGCGGTCGAGGACGCGAGAGAGCTGCCCGCCCGAGCGCCGCGCCACCGCCACGGAGACGACGAGAAGGTCGAGGTCCTCCGAGCGTGCGCGCCGGGCGAGGAGGTCCAGCGCCTCGTCGAGCGAGCGGCCGAGCCGGCACTGGCGCACGACCACCGCGAGTTCGCGCCGGAGCGGCTGAGGCGCCTCCTCGGCAAGCTGCTCGAAGGCGCGCTGCAGGGAGTGCCCGGCGCGCAGCGCCGCGCCAACCGTGGACAGACCGTCGGCGAGCTGGACCTCGAGGGCAGTCCTCCATCGCTCGCGCCGCCGACGAAGTAGCGCGGGGACGGCGGCCGCTCCGCCCGCCCACGCCGCGAGAGCCGGACCGATGCCTCCGAGGGCGAGGGAGAAGACGGCCAGGATGGCGCCCACGCAGAGGCCCGCCACCAGCGCCGCCCTCCCATCGATCTCGAGCAGAAGGTCGCCGAGCTCAGCGGCGTCGCGGATGTCATGGCGCTCGCGCAGCCGCGCCGCGGCCTGCCGGAGGATCTGCGCGAGAAGCAGCCCGAGAAAGAAGACCGAGAAGGCGGCGAGGACGACGGCGAGGATCATGGCCTCACTCCAAGAGATCGGCGGTACGGCTGCCGCGGATCACCTGCACCGTCGCGCGCCGCAGTTGCTCCAGCGCCCGGGACCGCTCCCCGGTGAGGAGCGTTTGCACCGTGGTGCGGCCGCGGTCGGAATCGACGTCCACCTCGTCGGGATGCCGCAGGACCAGCGTGATGTTTCCGAGTTCCTGCGCGAGGACGAGGAGCTCTGCCTCCTCGGGAAGGACGAGGAGCGAGACCTCCGAGTAGCCCCGGCTCCAGCCGTCCTCGCGATCGGCGGCGCGACCGGTGGCGAGCACCACGACGTTGTGCAGCAGCGTCACCGTCACCATCTCCTGGCTCTGCGGGTCACGGAAGGTCGCGAGGACGTCCACGTGATCGTTGGGCTGGATGAAACCGCCGACGGAGCTCCTCTCGGTGACGGGGACGGTAACGGCGCGGGTGCGACGGAGGATGCGCTCGGAGAGCCGACCCTCCTCCTGCGCGGCGCGGAAATGCGACCACAGGATGGGGTCGCCTCGGCGCAACGGAACGAGGACGCGCTGGCCGACGATGGTGTCGGCGTGGGCGGGGTGAACCATGGAGTCGGAGACGAAGCGCGCGGGCATCTCCGCCGCGACTACCTGACGCGCGCGGATGGGTTCACCCTCCTCCACGTCCTCGGCGGCGACGAGGACCTCGACCAGTTCCCACTCCTTGCGGGCGCGCTCCTCGCGCGCCCGCATCGAGCCGTGCATCCAGAGTCCCGCGGCGACGGCCAGCAGCGTGGCGACGGCGAGAGTCCACCTGGAATTCATGGCGATCCGACCCCCGTTGGAATGGAAATTCGAAACACGGCGATCCCGTCTTCCGCGCGGGCGAGACGCGGTCCCTCCTCCGTCCACCGGCTCGCGCTCACCCATCCGCCGTCGCCGAAAATGGAGACATGAAACGTGCCCGGCGGGCCGAGCTCCTCGTCCGGAAGGGAAAGACCTTCGGGGAGAAGGCGGACGCGTCGAGGTTGCGCGCGCAGCCATCGCGAGCGGTAGGGCCCTGGCGAGCGCTGGGAATCGAGGTCGGCGACGATGGCGTCGGCGCTCTCGCCCCGGGCAAGCCGATCGCCGATCTCCTCTGCGATCGCGAGCGCTCGCCGCGCGAGCCAGGCGTCCTCGTCGGGCGGAATCCTCGACACGCCCCAGGGCAGGAGGGCGAGCGCGGCCAGGGCGGCGACGCCGACCAGCGGGAGCTTCCGGTCGAGGACGGCGTCGACGACGCTCCAGCCCAGCAGGGCGAGCGCCGCCACCGAGAGCAGCGCCGGCGCCAGGAGGGGCTCGGGGGAGAAGACGTATCGCGTCCGCGTCAGCGGCAGGAGCCGCTCGAGAACGGGAATCGCCTTCGCGAGGCAGGCGCTCCCGAAGAAGAGCGTCATCAGAAATTTCGGCCACCGGAGGGGTCGCCGCGGCCTGGATCTCGGTTCACCCGCCATACCGACCCCGTCCTACCCCTCCGAGCCTTGTTTCCGACATCGGTCGAATGACGGATTCCGGTCGCCCGTCGCAGCCGAGCGAAACCAGTTCGGGGAACATCGTCCCGTTTCATGACGCTTGCGACCCCTCGCGACGTTTCGATACGCTGCGCGACATGGAACCCATCTCCTTCGAGACCCACCCCTCCCGCTACCGTCACTGGAAGCTGGAGCTGGACGGGGAGCTGGCCTTCCTCTGGCTCGACACCCAGGAGGACGGCGGGCTTCGCCCCGGCTACCTGCTTAAGCTGAATTCCTACGACCTTCTGGTGGACATCGAGCTCGCCGATGCCCTGCAGCGGCTCCGGTTCGGGCACCCGGAGGTGCGCGCCCTGGTGATCGGCTCGAAGCGGGAGAAGATCTTTTCGGCCGGCGCAAACATTTTCATGCTCGGGTCGAGCACGCACAGTTTCAAGGTGAATTTCTGCAAATTCACCAACGAGACGCGCCTGGCCATCGAGGAGATGAGCGCGGAATCCGGGATCCGCAGCGTCTGCGCCGCAAGCGGGACGACGGCCGGCGGTGGCTACGAGCTCGCCCTCGCCTGCGACCGGATCGTCCTCGCCGACGACGGAAGCTCGGCGGTCTCGCTTCCCGAGGTTCCCCTGCTCGGCGTGCTTCCCGGCACGGGTGGGCTGACGCGCGTGGTGGACAAGCGCAAGGTGCGGCGCGACCTCGCGGACTTCTTCTCCACCACCGCGGAGGGGGTGAAGGGGAAGCGCGCGGTCGAGTGGGGCCTGGTCGACGAGGCCGTTCCGCTCTCCACCTTCCAGGCGCGCGTGCGCGAGATCGCCGAAGAGCTGGCGCGGCAGAGCGACCGGCCCCGAGACGGAAAGGGGATCGAGCTGCGGCCGCTCGAGGCGCGCCGGACGGACGACGCGATCGAGTACCGCTACGTGACGCTGAAACTCGACCGCGCCCGGCGCGTGGCAGACCTCCTCGTCCGCGCGCCGGACGCGCCGCAGCCCGAGGATCCCGCCGGCTTCGTCGCCGCAGGCTCGGACGCCTGGGCGATCCGCGCCTTCCGCGAGCTGGACGACGCGCTCCTTCAGCTCCGCTTCAACGAGGTGGAGATCGGCGTGGTCACGGTGCGCACGGAGGGCGACGGCGACGCGGTCGTCCGCGTGGACGAGGCGCTGGAGCGGCACCGCGATCACTGGCTGGTGCGGGAGATCCGGCTCCTGCAAAAGCGGGTGCTCAAGCGGATGGACCTGACGGCGAAGACCTTCTTCGCCCTGGTCGAGCCGGGCTCGGCCTTCCACGGGTCGCTCTACGAACTGGCGCTGGCCTCGGACCGCATCTACATGCTCGACGACCCGGACCGGCCCGTGCACGTCCGCCTCTCCGCGGCGAACCGGGGGAGGCTCCCCACCAGCTCGGGCCTCTCGCGCCTCGAGGCCCGTTTCTACGGGCGCCCGGAGGCCCTCGAGCGGGCGCTGGCGCACGAGGGGCCGCTCGGTCCGCAGGAGGCCCTCGATCTGGGTCTGGTCACCTTCGCGCCGGACGACCTCGACTGGGACGACGAGGTCCGGCTGGCGATCGAGGAGCGCGCCTCCCTCAGCCCCGACGCGCTCACGGGCATGGAGGCCAACCTGCGCTTCGTCGGGCCCGAGACGATGGAGACGAAGATCTTCGGGCGGCTCTCCGCCTGGCAGAACTGGATCTTCACCCGGCCGAACGCGACAGGGGAGCGCGGCGCGCTCACCTTGTACGGCAAGGCCGGGGAGCGGCCCGTCTTCGACTGGGTGCGTACCTGAGGAGGCATGCGATGAGCCGAGTAGCCCTGGACGAAAAGATCCCCAACAACGTCAACCTTTCGTCGGACAAGCGACTCCAGCGCGCGCTCGAGCACTGGCAGCCCCGCTTCCTCGCGTGGTGGCAGGAGATGGGGCCGGTGGGCTTCCAGGCGCACGAGATCTACCTGCGGACGGCCGTCTCCGTGGACCCACAGGGCTGGGCACAGTTCGGCTACGTGCGGATGCCGGAGTACCGCTGGGGGATCTTCCTCGCCGATCCGATCCAGGACCGCACCATCGGCTTCGGCGACGACTTCGGCAAGCCGGTCTGGCAGGAGGTCCCCGGCGAGCATCGCAACTCGCTCCGGCGCCTCATCGTCACCCAGGGCGATACCGAGCCCGCCTCCGTGGAGCAGCAGCGGCACCTCGGCCACACCTGCCCCTCGCTCTACGACCTGCGCAACCTCTTCCAGGTGAACGTCGAGGAGGGGCGGCATTTGTGGGCGATGGTCTACCTGCTGCACTCCTATTTCGGGCGCGACGGACGCGAGGAGGCGGAGGCGCTTCTGGAGCGGCGCTCCGGTGACGCGGACAAGCCGCGGATCCTCAGCACCTTCAACGAGCCCTGCGACGACTGGCTCTCCTTCTACATGTTCACCACCTTCACCGACCGCGATGGCAAGTACCAGCTGCTGGCCCTCGCCGAGTCGAGCTTCGACCCGCTCTCGCGCTCCTGCCGCTTCATGCTCACCGAGGAGGCGCACCACATGTTCGTCGGCGAGACGGGCGTGGGGCGGATCCTCCAGCGCACGGCGGAGCTCTTGCGGCAGGGCAAGGATCCCCGCGAGGAAGGCGCCATCGACGTTCCGCTGGTCCAGCGCTACCTCAACTTCTGGTTCTCGCTCTCGCTCGACCTCTTCGGCGGCGAGGTCTCCACCAACGCGGCGCACTTCTTCGCCGCGGGTCTCAAGGGTCGCGCCCACGAGAAGAACTACGAGGACCACGTCGCGAAGGACGGCGTCTACCGGATGGAGGTGCCGGAGGACGGCCGGCTGGTGCAGAAGGAAGTCCCGATGCGCTCGGCCATGAACGAGGTCTTGCGCGACTCCTACGTGCAGGACTGCGAGAAGGTGGTGGCGCGGTGGAACAAGCACCTGGAGGGGACGGGATTCAAGCTCACCCTTCCCTCGCGCCGCTTCCACCGCCGGCAAGGCGCGTACGCCGGCCATTCCTTCGACCCGGAGGGCCGGCTCATCACCCGCCAGGAGTTCGAGAAGAAGCGGGACGAGTGGCTCCCGACCGAAGCGGACAAGGCCTACCTGCGCAGCCTGATGCATCGCCCCGTCTACAAGCCCGGGCACTTCGCCAACTGGATCGCGCCCCCGCCCCGCGGCATCGACGGCAAGCCGATCGACTTCGAGTACGTCCGCTACAACGAGGCCTAGGAGCGCGTCGCGGTCGCGAACCTACGGGCCCTCCGTGGGGCGACGAGCGCGGAGGGCGAGGCGGCGGAATGGGGGCATCGGCCCGTTCCGCCGCCTCGGCGCCACTCGATCCGTGCGCGAAACGGCTGGTGCTTCCGGGCGCGAGGCTGCTGGTGCTTCCGGGGGTGAGGATGCTGGAGGCGCTTCCGGGCCAGCAGATTAGTTGCGCAGCTCGCCGTCCACGTCGCGCAGGATCTCCTGCAGGAACTCGCCCTTTTCCAGGATCCCCTTCCGCACGAGGATGCGCACCAGGGCCTCGACCGCCCGGTAGGCCGGATCCGAGGCGGAAAAGAGGTCGCGCGGCGCATCGCCGTCGAGCGGACCGTTCGCGCGGCGCTCCCCCGGCGGCGGGTCGTTGGACGCGGGTGGCTGGTTGCCGGGCGAGGGCTCCGGCAGGGCAGCAGGCCCGCCGCCCGTGGTCCGGGCGGCGCCAGGCTCGCCGAAGGGATCGCCGAAGCGCAGCACCTCGGCGCCTCCGCTGCCCTCCCCCCGCACCTCGAAGGGCTCGGAGAACGACGCCTCGCCCTCCGCCCGGTAATGGCGCGCGATGGCCCGGTCGATCTCCCCTTCCGGAGCCACGGCCGCCTCCACGCGCAGTCCGGTGAGGAAGCCGAGATCGTCGATCGCCTCGAGGTTGGAGGGATCCGCCATGGCCACGTGGAGGAAGGGGCCGCGCTCGTCCCGGCGGATCGCCAGGGGGAGAAGCCGGTGCCGGCGGCAGATCTCGACCGGGACCTTGCTCAGCACCGCCGGCGAGACGGCCTGGGAGGAGAGGTCGACCATGGGAACGCCCAGCTGGCGCGAGAGCGCCCGGACGACCGCCCGCTCGCTGGTAAAGCCCAGGGTGACTAGGATCTTGCCCAGCTTCCCGCCCCACCGCCGCTGATGGCCGAGTGCCGCGTTGAGCTGCAGGGCGTCGATGGCGCGCTCGGCGAGGAGGATCTCGCCGAGCCTGGGTGCTGCTGCGTACATCAACCTTCTCCGTCTTCCTCGAGCCGCTCCACCCGGGCGCCGGGGGGCGGGCGAAGCCGAAAGAGCGCCTCGTCCGGTTCCACGTTCCAGGCCGCGTCGCCGAGGCGAAGACGAACCGTCGTCCCGGAGCGGCGCTCATGCAATTCCAGGGCCGCGGGGACGGGCAGGTCCGGTTCCAGGATTCGGTGTTCGAGCGCACGCAGGTCCACCGCCGGGCAGCCTCGCGTCTCCACCGAAATCAACCTCAAATCACGTGTCCCCACCCGGACGCGCTGCCGGACCGAGCCGCGGCGAAGGTCGAGACGATACAAGCCTTCGGGCTCCACTTCCAGGCGCACCTCGCCCCCCTCGAGCAAGGGCGGCTGGCCGAGGAGGAGCGCGACGAGCTCCTCGGGGCCGAGCTCGACGGGGAGAAAGCGGCCCAGCGTCCGGGCCGAGGCGGGGCCCGCGTAGAAGACATGGTCGCCCGGCTCGTAGAAGACGAATTGCGCGCCGTCGGTGGAGAAGGTGCCGCGAGGATTGCCGAGAATGTCGGCGGTCTCCAGGTAGGCGCGGCCGGGCTTGGCGACCTCCAGGGCGATGCGCAGGCTCCCGCTGCCCTCGGGCGACTCGACGCTCAGACGGCCCTCCGAGCGCAAGCTCTGCACCCGGGCGTAGCGCTCGCGCAGGACGTCGAGGATGACCTGGGGGTCGTGGATCGGGCCGCGGGGGCCGTAGTCGATGCGGTGAGCGCAGCCCGCCAGGGCGAGCATTGCAAGGAGGAGCCGGAAAATTCGCCGCGGTGCCATCGAGGGCGGATGCTACTATGAATCGCCGAGGCCGGCCCCGCGGGAATCCGGGCCGCCGGCGCCTCGTTGGCCAGCCGATGGAGGTATCCGTTGGGCATCGCTGATCTCTGGGCCTTCGCCTCCCACGGCGGTTACTCGATGGCCGTGATCCTCCTGCTCTCCGTCGGAGCGGCGGCGGTGGCCATCGAGCGCGCGCTGGCGCTCTGGGGCGTGGGCGAGCAGACCCGCGACCTCTCCGAGACGGTCGTCAAGGCGCTCTACCGCGGGAACCTCGCGGAGGCTCGCGCCGCCTGCGAGCGCTCCGACTCGCCCTTCGCCAGCCTCCTGCTCGCGGCCTTCTCCCGGTACGGCAAGGCCTCGCCGGACCGGATCGCGGCCGCGGTGGAGCGGGAGCGCACCCAGGTCGGCCTGAGGCTGCGCGCCCGCCTCTGGATCCTCGGGACCATCGGCGCCACCGCCCCCTTCGTGGGCCTCTTCGGCACGGTGGTGGGGATCATGCGGGCCTTCCAGGACCTGGCCGCCCACCCCGGCGGCGGCTTCGCGGTGGTGGCGTCGGGGATCTCCGAGGCGCTCGTCGCCACGGCGGCCGGGATCGCCGTCGCGCTGGAGGCGGTGGTGCTCTACAACTACTTCTCCTCCCGGGTCTCCGCGCTGCTCCTGGCGCTCAAGGTGAGCGCGGAGGAGGTTCTCGAGCTCCTCTGGATGGAGGGCCCAGGGGAGCGAAAGGAGGCCGTTTGATGGGCGGCGGGGGTTTCGACGAGGAGGGCCGCGTCTTCTCCGAGATCAACATCACCCCGCTCACCGACGTCTTCCTGGTCCTCCTCATCATCTTCATGGTGGGGGCGTCGATGGCGCTGGACGCGGCGACCGGGCGGGCGGATGCCGCCAGCGGGGTGGAGGTGGAGCTGCCCCGCGGCGCGGCGCGCGAGATCCGCCCCGGCGAGAACACCGCCGCGGTCTTCGTCCTCGCCGACGGCCGGGTGGTGCTGGAAGGCGAGCAGGCCTCCGACGACGTGCTGGTCGAGCGGCTCGTGAGCCTGCAGCAGCGCACGGGCTCGCGGACCCTGGTGGTACAGGCGGACCAGGGCGCCAACCACGGCCGGGTGGTGCAGGTGATGGAGGCCGCCAAGGAGGCCGGCTTCGAGCACCTCGCGCTCGCCACCCGGGGCGAGTGATTCAGTAGGCGAGCGGAAGCTCCAGGACGTGGACGAGGCCGGGGCCGGCGGCGGCCACCCGCACGGCGGCGTTGGCCACCAACCAGCCCAGGGCCTCCTCCGGGGTGCCGCCGGGAACGACCAGCTCCAGCGGCGGCTCGCCCTCGATGCGGATCTCGTCGCGCGGCTCGGCCCCCGCGCGCATCACCACCTCGAGCCGGACGAGCTGCCGGCCCTCCTCGAGGCCGAGGGCGACCTGCTTCAGCCCGATCACCTGTCCGCGCTCGAGCCTCGCGCCGTCCACCTCGACGGGCGCGTCGGCCAGGATCGGATCCACCGCCTCCTCGACCTCGGCGAGCTCGAGCCCCAGGCCCTCGGCCAAGAGCCCGCAGGCCTCCGAGAGGCCGGGCTGGCCCAGCCGGCCCGCATCGACGCCGCGGTCGAATTCCTCTGCGGTCAGGCCCAGGCCGGCCCGGCGGGCCAGGGCGGGCTTGCCGCGCAGCTCGACCACGCGACGCGCCTCCACCCGGCGAACGAGGCCGCTGGCCTGGGCGAGTGTGCCGGCGAGCCGGTCGAAGAGGAAGCCCGCCACCAGGCCGACACCGACCACGGCCACGCCGCGCCTCGCCGCCGCCTCGTCGATGCGCTCGGCGAGATCCGGATCGACGAAGGCGGGGAAGACGAGCTCCTCGCAGGTGCCCACCACGGAGAGGCCGGCTGAGACGGCGGCGAAGAGGTCCCGCTCGATCTCCTCCAGCGCCCCGCCCCGCGCCAGGACGGCAACCCCGCCGCGCGACCGGCGGAAGGCGTCGTGCGGCCGCGCCTCGACCCGGATGCCTTCCGGCGCCTCGGGGACGAGGGAGCGGAGGGGCCGGCCGGCGAAGGCCGGGTCCACCGCCGCGACCAGGCGGATCTCCGGGTGCAGCGAGAGCGCGCGGGCGATCCCGCGGACCTCCTCGCCGAGGCCGACGAGGACGACGGGGACGAGGTCGGAGGCGTCGGAGCGCTGTCGTTCGCGTTCGGGGCTCACGCCGCCGCCCTACCCCAGCTCGCCGGGCCTTTCAATAGCGGACGACGCCCTCGCCGTGCAGGCGCTTGATCAGGCGAAGGCTGTCGATCTGGCGCAGCGGCGTGAGATGGACGAGTTCCTCGACGTCGCGGATCCCGTCCATGCGATACAGCAAGTAGCGCTCCGGCGGGGTGAGGGGCAGCGACCGGACCACGGAGCGATCGACGGCGAGGACGGGCCGGATGCGGTTTTGCAACAGCTCGGCGCGGAGCTGCACGAGCAGCCGTTCCTCGGCGGCCTTGCGGAGCGCGCGCGCTTCGTCCACCGGGAGACGTCCCGTGGCCGACTCGAGGATCTCCAACGCGCGCTCCGGGTCGCCCGCCGCGAGCGCCTCGCGCGCCAGGGCGATGGCGCTCGACTGCCGGGGCCGCATCTCGTCGGTTTCGGTGGGGAACCACTCGGCCGAGCCTCGTCCCGACGGCTCGGGCGGCGGGATCGGCGGCGAGGATCGGCGCAGCGCCTCGCCCTCCTCCGCCAGGGCGACGAGCGAGAGCGAGACGGGGAGCGGGAGTTCAGCCGGCGACCGGACCGATTCCTGCACGTGGAACGCGAAGCTGCCCTCCTCCCAGCGGAAGATGCCGAGGGCCGTCTCGCGGAATTTGGTCTCGAGGACCTTCTCCACCACCTCCCGCGGCAGCACGCCCGTCATCGTGAGGATCTTGCCCAGCGGCACGCCGGTCTCCAGGTGGGTCCGGTGCGCCCGGAGGAAGTCGGCCTCGGAGAGATGCCCCGCCTCGATGAGGAGCCGGCCGAGGTACTCGCGCGGATCGTTCGAGGTGGCGGAGACCAGAAGCCCCCGCTCGATCCCCAGGCGCTTTTCGTCCGCGCCGCGACGTGCGAAAAGCGCCCCGGTCGCCTTTTTCTCCGCGAGGAGGCGAAAGAGCTCGGCGCAGGATAGGAAGGCGAAGCTGCCCTGCAGCGCCAGCATGTCCGCATCTTCGTTTCCTCGCGATTTTGTCGCAAGATGCCCCTGTGCACGAGACGGTGGAGAGGATGAAGGTCGAGCTGCTGATCGAGGAGGGCTGCGCGCTCTGCGAGCAGGCCCGGGAGGTCCTGGAGTCGCTTCGCGAGGAACTCGGGCTGGAGATCACCGTCACCGACGCCCGGTCGAATTCCTTCCTGCTCGCCCGGCACCGCTACGACCTGCCGGTGATCCGGCTCGACGGCCACGTCCTCTCCCAGCGGACCGCGGACCGGGCCGAGATCGAGCGGCGGCTCCGGCAGGCGCAGCTCATCGCCGAGAACCGAAGCCAGGCCCTCGCCTCCGCGACCTCGGGGCGGCGGGTGGTGAAGGTGAGCATGACCGAGGTGGCCGGGGCGACTCGCCCTCTGCCGCCTCCGTCGCCTGCCTCCGCGCCCGCCGGGAACCGGCGCGTGGTCAAGGTGAGCATGGCCGAGGTGGCCGGGGCCGCGACCGCGGCCTCGCCCGCGCTGGCCGACCGGCGGGAGAAGGCCGAGAAGAAACGGGCGCGCGAGAAACTCCCCGCGCTCGACCTCCCCCATCCCGAGGACCGGTTTCTCCTCGTGGACGGCTTTCCCGGCGCCGCGGCGCGGCGCATGGTCGAGCAGATCCCTGGCGTCGAGGAAGTGCGCGTGGGCGGCATGGCCGGCGTGATCGCCCTCCGCGGTCGGAACGACGCGGTCGCGGCCGCGCAGCAGCAGTTCCCGAAGCCGGCGAAGCCGAGCCCGCCCGGCCGGGCCCTGGCGCTCGGCCTCGGCGCGGCGGTGGCCGGGCTCGCGGGACCCTGGCTCGTCCCCTCGCTGGCGTGGGTCCTGGCGGCCGCGGCGGCGCTCCTTCCGCTGGCCCTGCGCGAGGCCCGCCAGCTGGTCCGCGACCGGCCGCTCGCGGGCGCCTACCCGCTGGTGGCGAGCGCGGGCGGCCTCCTCGCCGCTGCCCGCGGCGAACTCGGCCCCTGGTGGGCGGCGGCGCCCGCGGCGATCCACCTCTTCACCCTCGCCCCCGTCCTCTGGGTCCGGCGTCGGGCCCGCGCCATCCTCGACGTCCCGGAAGAAGGCGAGATCCGGTCGGAAAGGGTGACGCTCGAGGAGGGCGAGGCCGTGCCCGCCGACGCTCGGCTCCTCGCCCCCTGCGTCGTCGACGAAGGGCCCCTGGGCGGCGAGGAGGACGTCGAGCGCCTCGCCGGGGAGGAGGTCCTGGCTGGGAGCATCGTACGGCAGCGGGTCGAAATCGAAATTCTTCCCGGACCGGGGCGGCTCGCGCTCGCCCGCCGGCGCCTGGGCCTCGCCCTGGCCGGAGGCAAGGGGGAGGAGCGGCAGGGGCGGCTGGCCGCCCTCGTCCCCGCGGCGGGGCTCGTCGCCGCCGGTTTCGCGTGGGCGCTTCGAGGCACCCCCGCCGGCGCGGCCGTCCTCGTCGGCTTCCCCGCCCTGGCCGCATCTCTCGTGGCCTCGCTCGGCCGCGCGGTGGCGCTCCTGCGCGCCCACGCCGACGGAGTGGCGCTGGCGTCCGCCAGCGCGCTCGACCGGGCCGGGCGGGTGCGGACGGTGATCTTCGGCAAGCGCGCCATCCTGGAGCGAGGGCTGCCCGTGGTCCTCGGCGTGCGGTCGCGCCACCCCGATCCCCTCCACGTGCTCGACCTCGCTGCGGCCGCCGAGGCGCGGATCGACCACCCCATCGCCCGCGCGATCGTCCATCACGCCCACGAGCTCGGCCGGGAGCTGCCCCGGGCGAGGCTCGAGAGCTACCAGGAGGGTGCGGGCGTCGCGGCGCGGGTCGGCGAGGCCACGGTCCACGTGGGCTCGGCCGCCTTCCTCGCGCGCAACGGCGTGGACGTCACCGCCCTCGCCGGCCTCGCGCAGGAGATGGCCCAGCGGGGCAGCACCCCGGTGCTGGTCGCGGTCGACCGGGTGGCCGCCGGCGCCATCGAGATCGGCGCCTTCCCCGCCTACGGCGCGCGCCAGGCGCTCGGCTCGCTGGAGCTCGCCGAGGTGCGGCCCCACCTCGCCACCTCCGACCACGGGCAGCGCGCCCGCTGGCTGGCCGTGGCCCTCGGCCTGGATCCGGCGCAGGCCGTGGGCGACCTCTCCGACGAGAGCGAGGCGCGCCTTATCGGCGAACTCGAGCGCCCCGTGATGGTCGTCGCCGGGGCGAGCCACCTCGCCCGGTCCTCCGAGGCGGACCTGGTGGTCTGCGCCGAGGGGGATGCCCGGGCCCTCTCCTTCCCCGCCCACCTCGTCCGCGCCGACCCGCGGGCAGTCGCCACCATGGTCCGCACCGGCCGGGCGTGGCGGCGGGCGCGGCGCGCGGGCCTTTCCGTCGCGGTCCTGGCCGCCCTCGGCGCGATCGGCCTCGGCCTGGCCGGGCGGCTGGGCCTCTCGGGGGCGGTGGCGCTCTCGGCGGCCGGAAGCCTGCTCTCCACCGGCGCCGCCCTCCTGCCCTGGCTGCGTCTGCGCTGAAGGGTTTGGAGAAGCGGACCGGACGCTCTACAATTCCGCGCGATGCGGTACGCGGCGGTTCGAAACTTGTTTCTCGTCGCGCTGACGGCGGGTCTTCCCTGCCTCGGGGCGGCCGATCCCTCGCTCGATCCCGACGAGCTCGAGCTCCTTCGCATCATCAACGAGTATCGCGCGCAAAACGGCCTTGGCTGCCTGGCGCCCTCCCCCACCCTGAACGCGGCGGCCGACTACATGAGCCGGGCCATGGGGGAGCAGCGCTTCTTCGACCACAAGGAGCCGCCCTGCACGCAGGTCGGCGACGCCGGCGAGGGACGGGAATGCGTCGGTCGGGATCCCTTCCAACGCATCACGGATTTCGGCCACGACCAGTGGGGGGCCGCGGCGGAGAACATCGCCTGCGGCCAGCCCACGCCCCAGGCGGTCTTCCTCGCCTGGAAGAACAGCCCCGGCCACAACGCGAACATGCTCCACCCCGCCATGAGGGCGATCGGCATCGGCCGCGTGGAACTGCCCAACACCTGGTGCCGCATCTACTGGACCAACAACTTCTCGGACTGGGTCGACGGCGACTTCGACTGCGAGGGCAACGCCGGCGCTGGGTCCGGGACAGGAGGCACCGGCGGCACGGGAGGCGCCGGTGGCACGGCCGGCACCGGAGGTGAAGGCGGCGGCGAGGGCAGCGCCGGCGGCGACGGTGGCGATGCAAGCCCGGTCCGTCCGCGGGTCGGCCCGGGCGCTTTCTGGTCCAAGCTGGATCCGGACGGCCGCGCCAGCGGCGGCTGCGCCGCTGCCGGCGGGGGCGCCGCGGGGCTGGCGCTGGTGGCGCTGGCCCTGTGGCTCCGGAGGCGCTGAGCCTGCCCTCGCGGGCCGCGGCCTCGCCCTGGCGGGCCGGCGACCGCGACAGGCTCCTAGATGCGGTAGGCGTCGATGCTCGAGTCCTCGATCCGCGGGTCGACCACGAGCTCGTCCTTGCCGCCGTCCTTCTCCCAGACGACCACGAGTTCCGAGCGATCGCGGCCCTTGCCGTAGCGGCCGACGATCCGGGAGATGAGCACCATCTCCTCCCAGGTCGGCTCGCCCTCCACCAAGGCGAGCGGGCCGGGGACGTCCCGCGCCTGCACCAGGTAGCGGCCGTCCGTGTAGCGGCGGAGCTGGAAGTTCTCGCCTTCGGTGCGCGAGACGATGAGCTTCACCGCAGGTGAGATCCGGAAGTGACGGCCGGTGGCGAGCAGCGGGATCTCGTCGCGCTCGATCCGCCGCTCCGGGCGGTGGTCGAGGATGTCGAAGAACTTCCGGGCGAAGGCCTCGTCGGTCAGGTAGCAGCATCCGCCCGCCGGCTGCGGGTACTCCGTCAGTCCGAACTTCTCCGCCAGGGCCATCTGCTCCTTGCGGCTGCGGCCGGAGATGGCGAAGAGCTTCTCGCGGTCGATGAGGCCCTCCAGCTCCACCTTGGTGGGTGGCAAGAGCTTGGCCGACAGCGGCCGGAGCAGCCGCCCCTGCAGTCCCGAGTCGCGCTCGATCACCCACAGGGTGGTGCGGCGCTGGCTCTTGGGCCGCTGCCCCAGCACCTCCCCGGTGAAGACGAAGTCGCCGCCCCACTCCTCGAGGATCTTGCGGGCGCGGACGAACATGTCGATGCGGCAGTCGATGCAGGGGTTGGCGTTGGCGCCGTAGCCGTACTTCGGGTTGGCGATGACGTCCAGGTAGCCCTGGTCCGAGATGTCGATCATCTCGACCTCGATGCCGAGGCGGGCGCCCGCCGCAAGCGCCTCGTTGGGCTTGACCTTGCCGTCCTTGCCGGCGATGCCGCGCCGCCGCTGCGACTCGGTGATGCAGAAGCCGGTGTAGAAGTGGATGGCCCGCACCTCGCAACCGAGGATGTCGCGGACGATGAGCAGGGCGAGCGTAGAATCCAGGCCGCCGGAAACGAGGCCCAGTGCCTTTGGCTTCCTCATGGCTTTGCGACCAGACGCACGTAGCAGAGATACCGACCGCCCTCGCGCTCGATGCCGAGGAGCTCGTTCCGGGTGCCCTGGCACCAGACGGGCAGATCGGCTTCGATACCGGGATCGGTGGCGATCACGAGGAGGGTCTTGCCCGGCCCCTCCTCGCGCGCAGCCTTCGCCGTCTCGATGATCGGGACGGGGCAGTACGTTCCGCTGGTGTCGACGACGCGATCCACGTGGGGACGCATGGGCCCGTTCTTATACTCGAATGCGCCGCCGTCGCATCTCGAATTCCGGCGGCGCCCGTCCCCGAGGCGAGCCGGGCGCCCTGCCTTGCGCAGGATCGGACCTTTTGCTACGAAATCCGCTTCTTCCGCCCCGAACTCGCAAAATGTCCGGGAAGAAGGGCGGAGGTCCAGCCGTTCGTTGCGAGCACGGATTCTCAGCGCCGGACCTTTCCGGCCCAACCGGCCCACCGGGTCGATAGACGAGCAGGAGATCTAGATGGCGAAGAACACGGGTTCGATCGCGGTTGCCCTGGTCGTTGGCGCCGCCATCGGCTTTGCTGCCGGTTACAGCGTCAAGCCCAGGGGCAAGGACACCCAGGCACCGAGCGCGCCCGCGGCCGCGCGACAGGCCGACCGCGCGCAGGCTCGCCCGGCGGCTGCGGACGCCGGTGAGGTGGTGTACTACAACGTCCCCTTCGACGACTTCCAGCCGACCAAGGGCCCGAAGGACGCGAAGGTGACCATCATCGAGGTCTCCGACTTTGAGTGCCCCTTCTGCAACCGGGTCCAGCCAACCGTCAAGCAGATCCTCGAGACCTACAAGGACGACGTGCGGCTGGTGTGGGCGAACAACCCGCTGGGCTTCCACCCGAACGCCATGCCCGCCGCCGAGGCGGCCTACGCCGCCCACGAGCAGGGCAAGTTCTGGGAGATGCACGACAAGCTCTTCGCCAACCAGCGGCAGCTCTCCCGCGAGAACTTCGAGAAGTGGGCCGAGGAGCTGGGCCTGGACATGAAGAAGTTCCGGGAGGCGCTCGATTCGGGCAAGTTCCGGGAGCAGATCCAGAAGGAGCAGCGCCTCTACACCTCGCGCGGCGCGCGCGGAACGCCCGCGTTCTTCATCAACGGCCGCCTCGTCTCCGGCGCGCAGCCCTTCGAGAACTTCAAGCGCGTCATCGACGAGGAGCTCCAGCGCGCCGACGAGGAGCTCAAGAAGGGCACGCCGCGTGACAAGCTCTACGCGAAGCTGATCGAGGGCGGTCGCACCGCGCCGGTGGCGCCCGCGGTGCAGCGTCCGGAGGTTCCCTCCAAGCCGGTCTACGTCGAGATCCCCGAGAACGCGCCGAGCAAGGGGCCGAAGGACGCGAAGGTCACCATCGTCGCCTTCTCCGACTTCGAGTGCCCGTTCTGCGCGCGGGTCACCCCGACCATCGAACAGATCCTCAACACCTACGGCAACGACGTGCGCCTGGTCTTCCGGCACCTGCCGCTGAGCTTCCACCGCAACGCCAAGTCCGCGGCCGAGGCGGCGATGGCGGCCCACGAGCAGGGCAAGTTCTGGGAGATGCACGACAAGCTCTTCGCCAACCAGCGGCAGCTCTCGCGTGAGAACTACGAGAAGTGGGCCCAGGAGATCGGCCTCGACATGAAGAAGTTCCGGGCCGCGCTCGACTCGGGCAAGTTTAGCGACTACATCGACCGCGACGCCGCCGACGCCAACAAGGTGGGCGCGCGCGGTACCCCGGCCTTCTTCATCAATGGCCGCCTCGTCTCCGGCGCGCAGCCCTTCGAGAACTTCAAGCGCGTGATCGACGAGGAGCTCAAGCGCGCCGACGAGGAGCTCAAGAAGGGCACGCCGAAGAGCCAGCTCTACCGCAAGCTGGCGGCGGGCGACTGAGCGCGTAGCGCCGCGAAACAGGGGCGCCGGTTCGACTGGCGCCCTTTTTCGTTTCGGGGAGCGTCGGATTGTTTTCACCTCGGGCCGTCGCGGATATGATCGAGACCGTGCGCTGGTTCCGGGTCATCGCCCTGGCGCTCCTCCCGGCCGTGGCCCCTGCCCGGCCGGCCGGAACCCTGGGCGTCGCCGAGCTCTCCTGCAGCAAGGAGATCGCCCCGTCGCTGTGCACCCGGCTCACCGAGCGCCTGGTCGCCGCGCTACGAGAGCAGGGCCCGCACGCCGTGGTGCGGCAGTCGGAGGCCCGCAAGAAGCAGCGGGCCTGCCGCGAGGACGCCGCCTGCGTGGCCCGCCACCGCGCCGACTTCGACCGGATCGTGTCGGGGACGGTCCGCCCCGCCCAGGGCGGCGTCGAGATCTCGCTGAAGCTCCTCGACGCCCGTCGCATGGAGAAGCTGGCGGAGGCGTCGGTCGAGGCTCCCTCCGCCATGGAAGGCGAGCTCCTGGCGGGCGTGGACGAGGCGGCGCGAAAGCTCCTCTCCGACAAGCGCTGAGACCTCTCATCCCGCTCCGTGGTCGCGTCGCTTGCCCGTTACCTGGCGAGGCGGCGTGGCCGCCCGCGCGGAGGGATGGCCTTTCCGCCTGCAGGGGCGGGCCTCGCTTCGGGCGCGGCGGCCACGCCGCGGCGGAGGCCCCACGACCGCGCGCACAAAAAAGCCCGGGCCAGAGCCCGGGTCTTCGGTCCTCGTGGTTCCGGGCGCCTCAGGGAGCGAGCTGCCCGGTGCCGGAAACCGCCCCGCCCTTCTGCGCGGTGACGTCGTAGTCGACCTCGAAGAGCCGAATGTACCGGGTCTTCGCCCAGTCGCCGATCCGATCCTCGCGCACGTGCTTGGTCCGATCCGCGGCGAGCTTGGCGATCCAGAGCTCCTCGCCGTCCTTGAGCGCGGTCAGGTGGATGGTCGACGTGATCGGCGAGGCCCCGGCGACCTTGGTGGCCAGCCAGACCGCCTCCACGGGAAGGTCATCGCCGAGCTCCCACTTGACGTAGGTGACCACGTGGCCGCTGCTCGTATCGACCCGCAACTCGCGGACCGCCTTGCCGAAGGGCAACGTCTCGAGCGCCTCCCGGATCGCCTTCTCGTTGGAACGAGCGAGCCCCTCCGGTCCGCCGGCCGCTTCGACGCGGTCGAGGACGGCCTGTAGCTGCGCCCCCTTCATCTTGAAGTTGACCGCCGCGATCCGGTCGATGCGGATGTGCTCCGGCATCTTCAGGACCCGGGGGTCCTGGAGCGCCAGCTGGGTTTCCATGTATTTCTTGAAGTCGTCCCGGGAGACCGAGGGCTCCGCGCCCGCGATCGCGGGAAGAAGCAGACCGATCGAGACGATCCAAGTCCGAAGCAGCCTCAACGTCGTTCTCCTCGGCTTTCGAAAGGTTTAAAAGCTTAGCGGCAGCCTGCGCGATGGGTCAACGACTTCGCTGCCCCGCGCGGTTCACCGATCGGAGGGACGAACGAGCCGGCGTTCTATTCTCAGGACGACTCTCCGCCGATCGCCCGAGGAGCGGCCGGCCTCTCCATCTCCTCCACGGTGAAGGTGCAGTTCCGGCCCATGCGCTTGGCATGATAGAGCGCCTGGTCCGCGCGCTCGAGGAGTTCCTCGCGCGGCACCTTGGGGTAGGAGGCGATTCCCATGCTCATCGTGCAGCGCAGCGGACCGAGGCTGGTGGCGATCACCGTGCGCTCGACCTCCTGCCGGATGCGCTCGGCCGTGCGCTTGCCTCCCTCCATGTCCGTGTCGGCCAGCACCAGGACGAATTCCTCTCCGCCGTAGCGCGCCACCACGTCGGTGTTGCGCGCGCCCTCGCGGAGGATGGTCGCCACCTTGCGCAGGATCTCGTCGCCCGTGAGGTGCCCGTAGGTGTCGTTGATCGTCTTGAAGTGGTCGATGTCGGCGACGACCACCGCCAGCGGCCGGCCGCTCCGCGCCGCCAGGTTGAGCATGTGCTCCAGGCGCTCCTCGAAGACGCGGCGGTTTGCCAGGCCGGTCAGTCCATCCTTGTCCGCCAAAGCCTGCGTCTGCGCGTAGAAGCGGGCGCGCTGCAGCGACTGCGCCACCTGGCTGGCGAGGAGCTCCAGCGTCTGCACGTCCACGTGCTGCAGGTGCCGCCGCTTCTCGGAGCCGAAGACGAGAGTCCCCAGCACCTCGTTGCCCATCTTCAGCGGCGCCACCTTGAGCGAGCTCACCCCGCGGAGGACCGTGTCCTCGCCGAAAATGCAAACCGAGCGCGGCGGCGGTCGCGTGGGCAAGGTGGCGCGGTGCTTGACCGCCTGGGAGACCAGGCAGCTCCCCTCCGGGAAGGTGAGGCCCTGGATCTTCTCCAGCCCGCGGGGGCCGAGGATCCGCTCCACCCTGTGGATCCGCCGACCACCCTCGCCGACCTCCACGGTGGTGACCGCCACCAGGTCCTTCTCGTGCTCGGCGAGGATGGTCCGCACCTCCTGGACCGCGGTGTCGAGGACCTCCTCGATCTGGGTGGAGCGGTTGAACTTCTCGATGGCGCGATAGATCCCCTCGGCCCGCTCCCGGTCCTTGCGGATCTGGTTCATCACCCACTCGCTCTCGATCGAGCGGAGGATCTCGCGCGAGCAGGCGACGAGGAGCTCCTCGTCGGCGTCCTCGAAGGGCACGGCCTCCAGCCGATCCGCGACGAGCAAGCCGCGGAACTTCCCCTTGCCGTTGGGCTCCGGGGTCCGCTCGTCGCGCAGCGGCACGATGAGGACGCTGCGGATCGGTTCCCTGCCCTCGTACCAGGCGATGCCGCGGATGTCGCCGCAGAGGCGGAAGGGCTCGCGCCGCTTCGCCGCGGCGCCGAGGAGGCCCTCCTTCGCCTCGAAGCGGCGGCGGAGGTTGCGTTCGTCGCGCGGTCGCGAGGCGAAGAGCCAAAGCCCCTCCTCGTCGTCGGGCTCCATGAGGAAGACCGAGACCGCGCGCGTCCGCAGCGCCAGCGAGGCCACCTCCAGCGTGTTGGAGACCGCCTCCTCCAGCTCCGCGACCGCGGCGAAGCTCCACAGCGCCTGCTCGTCGGAGAGCGGATCGTCCCCGCGCGCGCCGGCCGAGCTGAGGCGGAGGCGCCGGGCATCCTCGCGGCGCGCGCGCTCGCGTCGACGCAGCTCCTGCTGGCCCAGGATGCGCAGCGTCGACGACTCGATCGCCAGCGCGATCTTGGGAAGGAAGGCGAAGGCCGAGAGGAAGAAGGCCCGCGCGGCCAGATGCGCCCACCCCTCCTCCGCCGTGTAGCGCGCGAAAAAGAGCGAGCCCTCGACGGCGAGCGCCAGCAAGGTCAGGCCGATGGTCACCCGCGGGGAGGCCGAGGTGTTGAGGAAGGCCAGCAGGAGGTAGAGCAGCGGATAGAGGGGGTTGCCCGCGCGACCGTAGGGGTCGACCACGGCGAAGGCGCCCACGACGAGCAACGCGCCCACCTCCAGCTCGGCCAGCACGGGGCTCTGCTCCTCGCGCAGGCGCCTCTGGATCAACTTGATCCAGAGGATGGACGTCACCAGCGCCAGCGAGGCCAGCAGCAGACTGGACCAGACGGTCAGGCCCTCGAGCGAGGCGTAGCGCCCGTCGAGCAGGGCGGCGAAGACCGCGGCCGCCAGCGCCAGCGGGCCGAACTGGCGCATGCGCCGCCCGAGCTTACGGAGGGAGGCCATCCTCGGCCTCCAGGTGGAAGATGACCTCGTCGGGCATCACCAGGCCGAGCTCCTCGCGGGCCACGCGCTCGAGTGCCTCGGGGTGACCCGCGAGGTGCCGGAGCTGGGTCCGCAGCCGCTCGTTGGTCGCCCGCAGCTCCGCATTCTCCCGCCGCAGCCGCCTGGCGTCCTCGGCGAGCCGCAGGGTATGCCGGATCCCCTTCGGGTCGAGGGCGAGGCCGACCAGAAGGAGGACGATCCCCAGCAGCAGCATCAGCAGGCGGCGCTTGCCCATCCCGAGCTCCTCGGATCCTTGCTACGCGACCGAGGCCCCGAGGGCAAGATCGCCGACTGTGGACGCCTACGGCCCGCGCCCCCTCACCTCGCGCGCCCGCTGGAGGAGGAAATCGGCGTCGGCGAGGCCGGTGAACGACCAGGCGGGCCGCCCGGAGGAATCGAGGACGAGCACCGCCGGAAGGCGGGGGATGTGGCCGAAGGGACTGCGCCCCGAGGCCACGGCCCTTCCGCCGGCCAGGACGGGATAGGGAGGCCGCAGCGCCCGCACGTAAGGCGCCACCATGCGCCTTCCCTCGAGGTCGAGCGCGACCGCCACCACCTCGATCCCCTCGGCCCGGCCGCGATGCGCCGCCTCGGCGACCGCGGGCTCCATGGCCTGGCAGAGGACGCACCAGGTGGCGAAGAAGAAGACGACCACCGGTCGGCCCCTCTGCTCCGCGAAGGAATAGGGAGCGCCCGTCACCGCGTCGGGGAGCGCGTAATCGATGGGGTCCGGGAGGGTACTCCGGCGGCAGCCCGCGAGGGCGGCGAAAAGCGCCGCGGCCAGGAGCAGTCGGCGATGCACCCTACCATCCTGCGCCAGCCGAAGAGCGTTGTCGCGAGGAATCTCCCGTCCTATTCGGAGCGGCACTGGGGACAGACGCCGTACAGCTCCATCTTGTGGTAGGTCATCACGAACCCGTGCGCTCGCGCCACCTTCTCCTGGAGCGCTTCGATCTCGGGATCCTCGAACTCCACGATCCTCCCGCACTGCGTGCAGATGAGGTGGTCGTGATGCTCCTCGGAGGCGATCTCGTACCGGGTCTGCCCGTCCCCGAAGTTGCGCGCCTCGGCGAGCCCGCACTCCGTCAGCAGGCGCAGCGTGCGGTACACCGTGGCTTGCGAGATCTTCGGGTCCTCGAGGCGGACTCGCTCCAGCAACTCCTCCGCGGACAGATGGCCCCCGGCCGCATAGAAGGTCTCGAAGATCAGCGTCCGCTGGCGCGTGGCCTTCAGGCCGTGCCGGGCGATGTACCGGTTGAGGATCTCCGACGGGGATTCCCGCCTCTGGTGCTTGCCCTCGAGGGCGTGGCCCTTTCGCTTCTCTGCGCGCGTCACCCGCTCATCCCGTTGGCTGCGCTTGACTCCTAGCCGCCTTGTCCTGATCTTGCCGCACTTTATGCTAGTTCGTGACCCTCGGGAAATTTCCGACCACGTCGTCTCTGCCCTCCTCGATTTCTGCCGGCGCGCCGACCGTCCGGCCACCCCCGAGGAGGCGCGGATCGCGCTCGCCCGCCTGGGCAGCGACCGGGACCGGGACGTCCTCCGGCTCGCTTCCATGGAGCCTCCCGCACGCCCGCTCTCCCCGCACGCCGTCGTCGACTGGGTCCAGGGCATGCCCCCGGCGCAGGCCGCGGCGCTGGAGGAGGCGGGCGCCTACCGGGCGATCGCCCGGGAAGCGGCCCTCCGCGCCATCGATCTGCAGGTCGAGCTCGACCGGGCGGCGAAGGCGGCGAAGTCCGTGCGAACGGCGCCGCGACGGCCGCGCCGGTCGCGCACCTCGAGCATCGATCCGATCGTGCGCCGCCGTCCCCGCGCGGCGGCGGCAGAGGCGGGAGCGCGGGCCGAGAGCCCGGCCGGGCAAGCCGAGGAGCCCCCGGCTCCCGCGCGCCCCGGCCGCCGGCCGGCCGCCCCCACCTTCGGCCGCTTCGTCTCGGGGACGCCCGCCCGCCGCCCCGCCGCGGAGCTCGAGGGCCCCTCGGGCGAGGCGATCCTGCGCGAGCTGGTGGCGGAGACCCACGGCAACACCACCCTCCTCCTCGAGCGCCTCGACGCGCTCTGGGAGGGCCCCTTCGACCGCAGGCGACTGGAGGAGCTCCTCGAGCGCCACGGCCTGACCCAGGTTCGGCGGCTGGCCGAGCGCGAGCGCCTGCGCGCGCTCTTTCGGCGCCATCGCGGCTTCGACCGCCCCGTGGCACGAGCGTGGCGGGTCTCCATCCCCGAGCTTCGGCGCCTGGTGAACGAGCACGGCCTGGCCACGGAGGTGGCCGAGCTCGCGCGCCGCGCCCGCGAGGAGATCCTGGCGGAGACGAGGCTGGAGGCGAAGCTCGACCTCCTCTTCCGCGAGGCGGACCGCCTGCGCGCGCTCCACATCCACCGCGAGCTGCGCGAGCAGGTTCGCGCCGAACTGCGGGCGCGGGTGGAAAGCGCGCCAGTGGAAGGTCGCGTGGAGACGCCGGAAGTCCTGCTGGAACTCGTCCGCCGGGAGGCGGAGATCGAGCGCGCCACCTGGCGCCGGGCGGTCGACGAGTTCGGCCTCCTCGCCGCGGCGGCGCGGCGGCTCGGCGTGGCGATCCCCCCCCGCGAAGGCGACGAGCGCCCCCCGCGCAGCAGGAGGCCTCGCGCGACCGCGCGGGATTCCCGCTCCCACTAGAAAGCCGTTGCGGCCGCCGGGGTTTCCCCCCGCGCCGCAACGGCCCTGGCTGATCAGGCCTCGGCGGCGGCCGCCGAGCCGCTGGAGGAACCGCCCGAGGAACCGCCGGAGGAATCGCTCGACGACTCGCTCTTCTTCTTGTCCTTGGGAACCGAGCTGTAGAGGTCGGCGTACCAGCCTCCGCCCTTGAGCTGGAAGCTGGAACGGCTCACCTGCCGCGCCATCGACTCCTTCGCCCCACACGACGGGCAGGTTTCCGGGGCGGGATCCGACATCTTCTGAATGATCTCGAGCTTCGAGCTACAAGCGCTGCAGACGTACTCGTAGATCGGCATGGCGCACGCGATCTAACCCAGGGGTCGGTTTTTTCAAGAGGCGCCGCGCATCCGGGGAACGAAGTCGCGCTTCCAGATGCGCACCATCGCCGTGAAGATCGAGCCGATCATCGGCCCGAGGATCACCCCGAGGAAGCCGAAGGCGGCGATGCCGCCGAAGATGGTCACGAAGACCAGCAGGGGATGCAGGTCCATTCGGCCCTTGGCCAGGAGCGGGCGGAGGATGTTGTCGGAGGTGCCGACCACCACCGCCCCCCAGACCAGGAGGAAGAGGCCGGCCATGTGGCGCCCGGTGAGCAGCAGGACGATCGCGGCGGGCCCCCAGACGATCGAGGTCCCCACCAGGGGAACGAAGGAGAAGAGGCACATCAGGGCTCCCCAGACCAGCGGGCTGGGGATCCTCACGATGGCGAAGCCGACCGCCCCGAGCACGCCGTGCACCACGGCGGTTACCGCGTTCACCCCGATCATCGCCTGGGAGACGCGGCGGACCTCCCGCAGAAAGGCCTCGGTGTAGTGCCGCTCCAGCGGCGTCGCCTCCAGGATCTGGGCGACGATGCGGTGCCCGTCGGCGAAGAAGTAGTAGAGGGCGAGAAAGCCGAGGAAAAGCGCGAGAAGCAGGTTGGCGGTGGCACCCACCAGCGAGGCCAGCGATCGCGCCAGGCCCGTCGCCGCGGTGCTCAGCGCCCGGCCGAGCTGCGCGCCGAGCTGGAGCTTCTCCAGTCTCTCGGCCAGCGGCCGGAGCGCCTCGGGCACCTCGCCCTGGGCAAGCGCCCCCAGCCCCTCGGTTCCGAGCGAGCCCTCGATGCGGCCGACGAGGTCGATGGCCTGCTGGACGAAGAGGTAGCCCACCCCCGCCGCCGGCACGACGAGGACGAGGAAGATGCCGACGGTCGAGAGGAGGGCCGCCAGGCGGCGCCTTCCCCCGAGCTTTCGGCAGAGGAAGTCGTTGACCGGGTACAGCAGGGCCACCACGAAGGCGGCCGTGAGGATCGGAAGGAGAAAGCGCCAGACGACGAGCAGGAAGAGGACGACGACGACGGTGAAGAGGACGACGAAGGTGAGGTTCGACCAGCGCTCCGACCGAGCCGCCATCTCGCCCTCCCGGGCCTAGCCCGAGGTCCGCGCCTCGGCCGCCTCGCCGACCTCGCCACCGGGGATCGGCGCCTTATTCTGACGGAGCATCGAATCCATGGTGATCGGCGCGTCGATGGGGACCTTGCCATCGATCACCTGCGTGTCGGCGAAGATGTCGCCGATGCGGATGCCGAGGGCGTCCGAGAAGGCCATGTAGGCCTCGAAGGCGAGGATGGGGCCGGCCACCAGGGCCAGCACCGGATTGAGCATGAGGGCGAAGGCGATCGCCGGCGGCAGGTTGCGCACCGCCGACTGGACGAGGGAGCAGGATCTCCGCGTGGGGACGTGCACCGTGCGCAGTCCCATCAGCCGCTTCCCCACCGACTGTCCCTCGTGGATGGCGTCGGCCACCATCAGGTAGGCCATGCCGAGGAGCGCGCCGACGCGCGGGACGATCCAGGCGAGGAGGAAGGCGAGCGCGAAGTCGAGCGCCTTGGCGACCAGGCGCGGGACGAACTCCGACTTGGGGTACGGCGACCCCTTTCGCCTCGCCGTCATCCCCTGCGTCGACCCCATCCCGCTCAGACCTCCGCCAGGAGCGCCGCCGCCTCGAGGGCGTGGTAGGTGACGATGCGGTGGGCTCCGGCCCGCTTGATCGAGGTCAGCGTCTCGATCATCGCCCTCTCCCCGTCGATCCAACCGTTGGCAGCCGCCGCCTTCAACATGGCGTACTCGCCCGAGACGTTGTAGGCCACGACCGGGACGTCGACCGCCTCCTGAACGGCGCGGACGATGTCCAGGTAGGCGAGCGCGGGCTTGACGAGGATCCAATCCGCGCCCTCGGCCACGTCGCGCCGTGCCATGCGCAGCGCCTCGCGGGCGTTGGCCGGGTCCATCTGGTACCCCCGCCGATCGCCCTGTTTCGGGGCGCTCTGCGCCGCCTCGCGGAAGGGACCGTAGAAAGCCGAAGCGTACTTCACCGCGTAGCTCAGGATCGAGACCTGGGTATGGCCGGCGTCGTCGAGCGCCGCGCGGATCGCCGCCACCCGCCCGTCCATCATGTCCGAGGGCGCCACCACGTCCGCGCCCGCATCGGCGTAGGCGAGCGCCTCGCGGACCAGGAGGGGCACGGTCTTGTCGTTGTCCACGTCGCCGTCGACCAGGACGCCGCAGTGGCCGTGGTCGGTGTACTCGCAGAGGCAGACGTCGGCGATCACCACCAGATCGGGCACCGCGTCCTTGATGGCCCGGATCGCCTGCGGGACCACGCCGTCGGGGTCCCAGCCCGAGCTTCCGACCGCGTCCTTGGTCGGGGGGATCCCGAAGAGAAGGACGGCGTCGATGCCCAGCTCGCGCGCCCGCCGCGCCTCGTCCACGGCGGTGTCGACGGAGAGGTTGAAGATGCCCGGCATGGACGCCATCGGCCGCCGGACTCCCCTGCCCTCCTCGACGAAGAGGGGATAGATGAAGTCGTTCGGGCGAAGTTCCGTTTCGCGAACCAGCCGGCGGATGGTCTCGTTTCGGCGGAGCCTCCGCCCGCGAATCGAACCGGAAAGCAACGTCGACCTCCAAACCCTTCTTCGGGCGCGGGCGGAGTGTAACGACCGCCCTCGGGTGAGTAAAGCCGAGCCCGGGCTCGCGCTCGCGCATGCACGATCCGACGCCTGCCGCCCACCCGGCTGGCTCGACTCGCCAGCGACTCGCGTCGTCCGCTCGAAAAAGGGAGGAAGCTCGCTGCGCACCGTCCGGCGTGGCGGGGTGCTCGCCTGCAGCGGCCATCGGAGGGCTCCCGGCAGGGCACGCGGGCGAACGCGTGTGACCTGCCGGCGCGGGCTACCCACGGCCATCCCGTGGGGAGCGCTCCGGCCTGGTTCCCGTGCGGCGATCCGAAGGGATCGAGCCGGTCCACGAGCCTGGCAGCAGAGCGCTCGCCCACTCTTAATGCGAGTTGCGTGCCAGTCAAGCGGTCGACCGACGGCCCCTTGCTCTCTTTTGGAATTTTGAGTATTTGTGGATCGCCGTCGAGACGATCGACGGCATCCACCCCCTGACAGGGGTGGAAGGACCGCGGCATTTCTGTCATGCCGCGGCAACATAGACGCCGCCCTCCCCCCGCGACCTCGCCCAAGAAGCCGCGGTTCGGAGGAGCGTACGCCCACCACGCCGTGACGGTGGGGAAATGCTAGGCAGAGATGGACGCGCGCGTAAAGCGTTCTGTTTGACGCGCCGCGGCGTCCGTCTGCCCCGGGGCGGGTTTCCGGGCCGGTTCGAGGCTCGCTAGCGGGCCCCCCGCCCGAAGAGGACCGCGGGGATCGTCCGCAGGAAGATCTTGAAGTCGAGCCACAGCGACCACTGGTCGATGTAGGCGAGGTCGAGCTTCATCCAATCCTCGAAGTCCACGTCGTTGCGCCCGCTCACCTGCCAGATGCAGGTCAGGCCCGGCTTGACCGAGAGGCGCCGGCGATGCCAGCGCTCGTAGCGATCGACCTCGGAAGGAAGCGGCGGCCGCGGCCCGACGATGCTCATCTGGCCGATCAGCACGTTCCAGAACTGGGGGAGCTCGTCGAGCGAGGTTCGGCGCAAGAAACGCCCCACCCTGGTGACGCGGGGATCGTCGCGCATCTTGAAGACGGGGCCGCTCATCTCGTTTCGATCGCGCAGCTCCTCCAGCTTCTTTTCGGCGTCCACCACCATCGAGCGGAACTTCCACATGGTGAAGCGCCGCCCGTTGAGGCCGCTGCGCACCTGGCCGAAGAAGACCGGCCCCGGGCTGTCGAGCTTGATGGCGATGGCGATCACGAGGAAGAGCGGCGCGCAGATGATCAGCGCGGCGGCGGACACGACGATGTCGAAGGCGCGCTTGAGCGCCAGCGAGATCGGATGGGTGGGGGCGGTGGTGAAGCGCAGGAAGGGCGTGCCGCCCACCTCCTCGTACTCGATCCGCGACTTGCGCGCGGGCAGAAAGCCCAGCGAGAGCCGGGTGGCGAGGCCGAGGTCCTCGGCGACAACGAAGGCGTGCTCCACTTCCGAGAGGTGCGTGCCGGCGATCACGAAGACCACCTCGTCCACGACCTCGGAGCGGAGGATCCGCTCCGCGTCCTCGATCGGCCCCAGGCAGCGCACGCCGCGCGGCACTGGCTGACCGGGCAGCGCGATCACCCCGAGGAGCTCGACGTCGGTCTGCCCGGCCAGGGCATGGCACACCTCCTCGAGCTGCTCGCCACCTCCCACCACGATGGTCCGCACCTTCCGCCGCGCATCGGGCGCTGCCACCAGCCGCACCAGGCCGCGCAGCGCCACGGCCTGCAGCCAGGCAAAGCCCATGTAGAGCACGACCAGCGGCCGGCTCTGGTGCTGCTGCTTGAGCAGGAAGGCGGCGGCGGCGAGGACCAGGCCCGTCCCCACCGCCACACGGAGGAGCGCTCCGGCCTCGCGCGCGAGCTTGCGCCGCTCCCCACGGTAGAGCCCGGCGGCCAGGCCGAAAAGGAGCCAGGTAGGGATCGCGAGGAGCGGCAGGAGGAGGTAGCGGTCCCAGGCGAGCACGTCCGGGAGCCACCCCATGCGGTAGCGAAGCTCGTAGGCCCCGAAATAGGCGGCGACGAGGAGGACGAGGTCGGAGATCGCCCAGGCGATTCCGAGGGTGCGCGCGCGCTGGTTCATGCGGCCCTCCGCGGGATCGGATCCGGAGACGCCACGCCGTAGATCGACAGTAGATCGCGCAGGTGGCGGCGCATGGCAAAAGGGCTCTCCTCGATCCGCGCCACCGCCGCCTCGGGCGAGAGCCGCGGCATGTCGAGGAGCGCCAGGGCCTCGTCGGCCCAGAGCTGAGGATCGAGGGGAAGCATCCTCGTCCGCTCCGGAAAGACGCGGACCTGCGCCGGGACGGCCTCGGAGAGGAGGCAGGGAAGGCCCGCGGCCTGGGCCTCGATGGGCGCCAGGCCCAGCCCCTCGAAGAGCGAGGGAAAAAGGAAGACGTCCATCGCGGCGAGGATCTCCGGCACGTCGGACCGTGCGCCGGTGAAGAGAACCGTCTCGCCGAGGCCGAGCTCGGCCGCGCGGCGGCGAAGCCGGGCTTCGAACGAGCCGTGGCCGACGAGGACCAGGCGGGCGTCGGGGCGCCGCTTTCGCAGGAGCGCGAAGACCTCGAGCAGAAAGAGGTGATTCTTCTGCTCCTCGAGCCTCCCGACCGTGCCCAAGATCGGCGCGTCCAGGGGCAGCCCGAGGCGGCGGCGCGCCGCATCGTTCGAGGGCAGCGCGCGGAAGCGCTCGAAGTCCAGGCCGCAGGGGAGGATGCGCACGCGCGGGTCCTTCTCCCAGCCGGGACCGTAGAGCGAACGCGCGGCGATCGCGCTCACCGCGATGCGGTGGGTGGCGTGCCGGTCGATCATCTTTCGCGTGCCCTTGCGGTAGAGCCGTCGCAGCAGTCCGCCCCTCCGGTCGATGTGCGAGGTGTCGAGGTGGGAGTGCGCGATCCGCCGCGGGACTCCCGCGCGCTCGGCGACGGCGAGGACGAGCCCGCCCACGTGGTGCAGGTGCGCGTGGACGGCGTCGTAGGGCCCGGCCTCCCGCAGGACGCGCCGCAGCGCAAGCGCCAGCCGGAGCGGATCGCGACCGGCGCGCAGAAAGAAGATCCGCGAGCCCAGCCGGGACAACTCCTCGGCGTAGGCGCCGCCCTCCCCCGTCGCCACCGCGAAGTCGAAGCGGATCGCCGCGGGGTCGAGGTTGCGTGTGACCTCGAGGAGCCACCTCTCCACCCCGCCGGGATCGAGGGTCATCACCGCATGCAGGACGCGCATCACAAGCCGAGCCTCCGCAGCCGAGCGCCGAGAACGAGGTTCGAGGCAAAGAACTGCACGAGGTAGGTGCCCAGGATGGCGATGGCCGCGCCGCGTAGCCCGTGGGCCGGGATCAGCCAGCCGCAGAGGCCGACCGAGACCGCGGTGATCAGGCAGAAGAGCGGAAGCTGTACCCCGTGAGCGCCGGTGGCCGTCAGCCCGTAACCGGGAACGGCGCAGGCGAAGCCCACCGAGCCCGCGAGGGCGAGGAGCACGAGGACGTCGGCACGCGCGGCGAAATCCGGGCCGAATACGAGGAGGAGGATGCGCTCCCCGGCGACGAGCGAGAGCAGGATGCCGCCGCCAGCGACGATCCCGATCAGACCGTAGAGCTTGGCCGAGAGCGAGCGGAAGGCGGCCCGGTCGCCGGCGTGCGCGGCGTTGGCGAGGCGGGGACTCGCCGCAGTCGCCACCGCGGAGACGACCAGGTTGCCCACGGCCACGAGCTGCCAGAGGGCGGCGAAGATGCCGAGCTCGGCGCGCCCCGCGGAGCCCTCCAGGAAATAGCGCGGGATCTGGCCGTTGAGCGAGACGAGCATCATGGTCCCGCCCAGCGGAAGCGCGCTGCGCAGGAGCGGGACGAGTTCCGCGCGCGGGAAGCGCGGCTGCAGGCCGATCTTTCCGCCGCTCGCCGCCCGCAGCGAGGGCAGGTCGAAGAAGAGAAAGGTGGCCAGGCTTGCGGCCGCCAACCCCGCCGCGCCGACGGCGAGACGCCCCGTGGCGGCGTAGCCCAGGGCCAGAGCGACGATGCCCAGCACCCCGTGGCAGGTCATCGACTGCGCCACGCGGTCGAGCCGCTCGCGCCGCTGCAACCGCCCGTAGATCACCTCGCTGAGCGACTCGAAGCCCTGGGCCAGCGCCACGAAGAGGAGGACCGGCGCCAGGTCGGAGCCTCTCGAGGCCAGGACGGCGTAGAGCCCCACGCCGAGAAGCGCCAGGCCGGAGGTGAGCAGGCGAAGGCCGAAGACGGTGGAGAAGGAGAATCGTCCCGAGGCGTCGACGGCCTGGATCTGCCGAAGCTGCAGGTTGGTGAGGGCGAAGATCGGCGAGACGATGGCGGTGGCCAGCGCCAGGGTCCCCACCGTCTCCGCACCACCGAGGCGGGCGAGGACCACCAGCCCGAGCCACCGCGAGCCGGCGTGGGCGAGGGTGCCGAAGAAGGACCAGGAGACGTTCGCCCGGAACGAAAGGGGCCGGTCGAGCGATCCGCCGCGGCTCTCCACCGCCGTCCCGCCTCGGTTCATTTCGCCCCTCCCCTTTCGGCCTTCATCTCGCGGGCGGCCTCTACCACGACCTCGTACTGGCGCGCCAGGGCCTCGCGCGCGTGGTGGCGCCGCAGGTACGACCAGGCCCCCTGCACCAGGCGCCGGCGCAGGCCCTCGTCGGAAAGCAGCCGCGCCAGAGCCCGCGCCAGCTCCTCGGCGCCCTGCGCGAGGAGGAGCTCCTCGCCGTCGCGAACGGGCAGGCCTCGCGCCCCCGCCGGCGTGCTCGCCACGGGAACGCCCGCGCGCATGGCGTCGAGGAGCTTCATGGCGATGCCGCTTCCGGAGAGGATCGGCACCACCGCCGCCGCGGCCGAGCGGAAGAAGGCGGTCGGATCCTCGACCCGGCCGCAAAGCTCGATCCCCGCCTCCCGCACACGACGCGCGATCAAAGGTGGGAGGCCCCGGCCGCCCACCACGAATCTCGCCTGCGGTAGGAGGCGCCGCAGCGCGGGCACGACCTCCCGGGCCAGCCAATCGATGCCCTCGGCGTTGGGGGGCCAGGAGAGCGTGCCGAGGAAGGCGATTCGATCGGAGGGCGGTGGAGGCGGCGGGCATTCACCCAGATCGCCCATCGAAGGCAGGATGGTCACGACGTCGTCGCGCCCGCTGAGATCTTGCAAGCGCGCCGCATCGTCGGGGCTGATGGCGATCACACGGTCCGCCTCCCGCACCGCCGCGATCTCGAAGCGGCGCACGCGGGCGCCTTCCCGGCGCGCGATCGGCGCGAGCCAGCCCGCTCCGGCGGCGCGCTCGAAGAGATCGCCTTCCACGTTGTGCTCGTCGAGGACGAGCGCCGCGTCGGCGAGGGCTGCCGCCCGGCGCGCCGCGGGAAAGACGTTGAGGTGGTCGCACCAGACGACGTCGGGGCGCAGGGTGCGCGCCAGCCGGTGGGCGCGCTCGAGGTAGGCGCGGTTGCGGAACTTGGCGACGAGATAGGGCTCGCCCCGAAGCAGCCCCTGCGCCATCGCCCGCGCCAGCGCCGCGGGCCGGCGGCGGATGCGGACCGGATGCGGAACCGGAACCTCGACCTCGAGGCCGGGCACGTGGCGGGCGAGGGCCTCCGCCTCCTCCGCCGCGCGGGGCGACTCGGAGACGGCCAGGACGCGGACCTCGGCGAAGCGCGCCAGGCAGGCCAGTGTCTCCGCGGTGCGGAGCTTGCCTCCCCCGTCGACCGGCCAGGGGAGCTCGGTGGTGAGAAAGAGGATGCGGGGCCTCATCGACCGCCCTTTCGCAGCTCCCGCCACGCGATGGGGAAGAAGGCGAGGTCCTCGACCAGGTAGCGCCGCGCCAGCCGCCGCGGCTCCTGGGCGAGGCGCCACAGCCACTCGGCGCCGACGCGCTGCACCCAGCGCGGCGCGCGCCGGACCCGGCCGGCGAGCATGTCCAGGCTGCCGCCGATGCCCAGGAGCGCGCGCGCGCCGAGCTCTTCCTTGTGCGCCTGGATGAATCGCTCCTGGCGCGGCGCCCCCAACGCCACGAAGAGGACGTCGGGCGAGGCCTCGCGGACCACGCGGATCGCCTCGGCGAGCGCCGCGGGGTCGCGCTCGAAGTGCATGGGCGGCGAGTGGACGCCGGCCACGCGCAGGCCGGGGTTTTCCTCCTGGAGCCTTTGCGCGGCGGCCTGGGCCACCCCCGGCCCGGCCCCGAAGAGGAAGACCGAGCGCCCCTCGGCGGCGCAGGCGGTGGCGATCCGCGGCACGAGATCCGAGCCCGCCACGCGCTCGGGAAAAGGGTATCCGCGCAGGCGCCCGAGCCAGACGATCGGCATCCCGTCGGCGGTGAGGATGTCCGCCGCGGACAGGACGCGGCCGAAGTCGGGGTCGCGATGCGCCTTCACCACCATGTCCACGTTGCAGGAGAAGACGACCAGCGGTGCCCCCTCCCCCGCGCAGGCGCGCATGACGCGCGTCACCGTCTCCTCGGTGGTGATCACGTCCACCGAAAGGCCGCAAAGCTCGACCTTCATCTCCACCCCGCCACGGCGGTGACGCCGAGCGCGAAGGCCACCGCCACCGTCGGCAACCCCACCAGCCTCCGAGCCGCGCCGGAGGGTCGGGCCCGTCCCATCTCCAAGGGGCCGGCCCAGCCGATGAAGAGCATGAAGACAGAGATGGCGCCCATGGTCACGTTGAGAGCCGGCTCCTCACCGCGCACGGCGATCCCTGGGTTGTCGAGGAAGAGCAGCCCCAGAAGCCAAAGCGACGCCACCGCTCCCGCGACCTGCGCAGCACCGATCCGGCCGGGGCGCCGCACTGCGTGCGCGGTCCCGGCGAGCGCCGCGGTCAACGCGAAGAGCGCCGTCAGCGCCGGCGGGCTCTTCCACCACATCGCCGAGCCGGGCGCGACGGGCGCGCCGAAGGGCTGCATCACCAGCCAGGCCAGCGCCGCGAAGGTGAGCGGGCCCCGAATCGCATGCGCCACGCTCCAGGGCAGCAGGTGGCCCAGCCCGACGAGGACGAGGAAGAGCGCCGCCAGAAAGGGAGTCACCCCGCCCTGCGGCGGCGCGGCGGTCGCCCCGAGCGCCGCGCCCGCGGTCGCCAGCGCCGCCAGCACCGCGGTCGCCTTGGCCGACTCACCCGCAGCGGGGATCGAGGGCGGCCCGACCGGCGGCCGCCGCGCGGCCAGGCCCAACCCGATGGCGAAGGCCGCGAGAAAGAGGCTCGAGGGCGACGAGGCCCGATCGGTCACCCACAGCGCGGCGGCGAGGAGTCCCATGACCGCGGCGCTGCCGAGGACGATCTCCTTCGGCTCTTCCTTCCAGCTCCGCCGCAAGGCGGCGATGGCCGCGCAGCCGAACCAGAAGCAGGAGACGAGGATGGCCGGTGCGGCGAGGAGCTCGTCGGTGGCCGAGGGGATGACCAGGGAAAAATCGCTCGGCGCTCGCAGGCCCAGGAGCGCCACCAGGACGAGCAGCGGAAGGCTCGCGCGGTAGCGCCGCCCCACCACCGCGGCCACGATCACGCCGAACGCGACCAGCGCCCAGTCCAGCCGGTCGAAGATCGCCGCGCCGAGCAGCAGCAAAGGAAAAAGTGGCAGCAGGCGCAACCATCCGCCGCGCGCGAGGTGATCGCCCGCGAGCAGGCTGATCGCCACCGCCAGAGCGAAGCGCTGCTCGGTCGAGTGGGGGATGCGGAAGAGCCAGGCGCCCACGACACCGATCGCCGTGCAGCCGGCGAAGACGCGGCCGAGCCATCGGGTGATCAGGGGCCCCCGCTCCTCTCCGGAGAGGACGGCCGCGACGACCGTCGTGCCGAGTAGCACCCACAGAAAAGGAAGGCGCTGCCCCGAGAGCAACGCCGCCGGGAGCGCGACGCCGAGCAAGAGGAGCGGCTCGAAGAGCTGGGTCCCCCGCGGCTTCGCCGTCGCGAGGCGGAGCAGCACCGCGGCGAGCAGCACCGCCCAGGCCCCGGGGACCATCCACCCCGCCGCCACCGCGTAGAGGCCGAGGAGAAGGACGAAGGCCAGACCGAGCCCCAGCTCCCGTCCGAGTTCGATCACCCACGAGCCCGGCTGCGCCTGCCACATGGCGCCTTTGTAGAGGCTCGGCGACACGGTGGCAATCCCGCGTCTTCTTCCGGACGGCGTTCCGTGATAAGCGGGCGCCCGATGTCGACATCATTCATCGCAGCAGCGGAGCGCGTCGACGCCCGGCAGCGCCTCCTCGAGGAGGCAGCGCGCTTTGGCCTCTACGTCCATGCGGCCTTCGTCCCCCTCTCGATCGCCGGGATGCAGTTCGGCCTGGCGGTCGCAGGGCTCTCTCTTCTCGCCCTCTCGCTTCTCGGGCGCCGCGTCTGGTTCCGCAGCGCGCTCGACCTGCCGGTGCTCGCCCTGCTCCTCGTGGTGCTGCTCTGGCCCTGGGACGCGACCATCGGCAGCCGGCTCTACCGCACCTTCCTCTCGCCGCTGATCGTCGCCTCCGTCCTCGGCCTGCGCCCGCGGACGATGCGGTCGGACGCTCTGCGGGTCCTCGCCATCTGGGCCGGCTTCGCTCTGATCCCGTCGTTGCTCGCCTGGGCCCAATTCTTCGCGGGCCTGGACGTGCTGCACGAACTCGGTCTGCGCGCCAGGCCCGTGCGTCCCACCGTTCCCCTCTACGCCGAGCGGTACGCCGCCACCGGCTTTTTCAAGTGGTACATCCGCCTCGCCCACAACCTCAGCGCCCCGCTCTGCCTCCTCGCGGCCCTCGCCGTGCACGGGGGCCTGCCGCCGCGGTGGCGGCGCGCCGCGCTCGTCGCCACGGCGGCGATCGGCGCGGCGGTCTTCCTCACCTTCACGCGCACCGCCTGGTACGGGCTCGCCCTCGCCGCCCTCGTCCTCGCCGCCTTCGGCGGGCGCCGGGTCTTCGCCACCACGGTGATCGGGCTGGCGGTGGTGGGCGCGGTGCTCTTCGCCGTGCAGCCCGGCTTTCGCAACCGCGTGCTCAGCACGCTGAGCGGCGAGCGAAATCAGGACCGCATCGGAATCTGGCAGACCTGCGCGGCGGTGGCCCGCGATCATCCCGAGGGGATCGGCTTCGGCAACATGCCCATCGTCGGCGGGCCCTACTTCGACCGCGTGGCGCCGGAGACGGTGGTCCGCGCCTGGTGCCACAACACCTTCTTCACCGCCTACGTCGAGGGCGGGATCCCCTACCTGCTCGCCGCCCTCCTCTTCTGGGCCTGGCTCGGGCTCGCCTTCCTGCGCATGGCGCGGAGAGCGGACCGCCTCGGGCGCGCGGCCTGCGCCGGCGGCCTCGCCGGCCTCGCGGCGATGGGCGTCAACGCCATGGCGCACGACCTCTTCTACGCCAGCGAGACGGTCTACGGCATGGGGCTGGCGCTCGCCCTCGCCGTCATCCTCGCTCGCCCGCCGGAGTGGGAGCCCGCCGCCTGAATCGGAGGTCCTCGAAGGCGCCCACCCCCAGCCCCAGGGCGAAGAGGATGGCCAGCGGCGCCAGCCCGGAGACCGCCGGCGAGATCGCTCCCGAGAGGCCGAAGGCCTGGAAGATGGTGAAAAGCGTCCAGAGGAGGAGCGACAGGAGGATCCCTTCGCCCAGCGAGGTCGCGAGGTGACCGCGGCGGTTGCGCCGCATCGCCAGCCGGATGGCCACCAGCGACGCGGGCACGGCCGAAAACGGGAAGGCGATGCGCCGGAAGAGCTCCTGGCGATAGCCGACGTCGTCCAGGCCGAGTCGCTGACGCAGCCGGATCTGCGCGAGGAGTTCGCCGAGCCGCAGGTGACGCGGCCGCCCGGTGCGGATCTGGAAGTCCTCCGGCCTCTCGGGCAGGTCGAGGCGCAGGCTCTCCACCCGCTGTCGATCCAGGCGCTCGCCGCCCCGGAAGGTCGAGACGGTGGCGCGGCTCAGCTCCCAGCCCTGCTCCACGGGCGTCATCGCCTCGGCGTCGATGCGGCGGACGAGGGAGAAGCGGTCGTCGAGCTCGTAGAGGGTGACGTTGCGGAAGCCGTCGTCCGCGCGCTCGCGGAGGTTGTAGACCCAGTTGCCGCTGCGGAACCACTGCGACTGCTGGAAGTACGCGCCGATGTCCTGCGGGCGGCGGAAGTCGCGGATCTTGATCTCCTCGGCGCGGCGCGCCGCATCCGCCGCCACCGCCTCGTGCAGCACGAGCAGGCCGAGACAAAGCAGTGCGATCGTGCCGAGGAGCGTGGCGACGAGGCGCGCCGGCCGGTTGCCGAGGGCGAGGTATGCCAGCAGCTCGCCCTGCGCGCGCAGCGAACTCACCGTGATGCCCGCCGCGACGAGGAAGGCCGAGGGCGCCGCCTGGTACCCCAGGTCGATCGCCAGGTTGGCGTAGAGCCGGAGCATGTTGCGGAACCAGCTCTCGCCCTTGAAGGAGTAGGCGCGGTCGGCGAAGTCGATGACGAGGATGACGGCGACGATCGCCAGGAAGGTCGCCAGCGCGATGCGCAGGTAGGTTCGCGCCAGGTACCGATCCAGGATCACGCCCGCACCCCCCGCGCCCGCCGGTAGAGCAGCAGACCTGCGCCCACCGCGGCGACGGCGAAGACCGGCACCCAGGCCGCGAGCCAGGCCGGTATGGCGCCACGATTGCCGAAGGTGGTGAAGATCTTCTGGATGACGAAGTAGCCCACCACCGAGAAGAGGGTCCAGAGCAGCGCCACCGCCTTGCCCGTCTTGCGCTTGCCGCTGGCGCCGCCCGCTGCCCCCACTCCAACCAGCGCCAGCGCGATCATCACGAAGGGATGGGCGATGCGCTGGTGGAACTCCACCAGGTAGTCGTGCCGCGTCTGCCCGCGCCTCTGATACCAGCGATAGTCCTTCAGGATCTCGCGCGGGGTCAGAGTGTCGAGGTAGCGGCGGAAGCGGTTCTTGCGGGAGATCTCCCGCTCGACCACCACCGCCACGTCCGCCTTCTCGAAGGTCGCCAGCGCGTAGGCGCTCGTGCTGGGCTGGCTGCGGTGGAGCTCGCCCGCCTCCAGGTGCAGCGTCAGCGCCGCGTCCCGTCCCTCGACGACGAGCTTGCCTCGCTGCGCCAGCACGAGGATGGGGTTGTCCGCCTCGCGCGCATCCTCCACGAGCACGCCGGAGAGCCGCCCCGTGGCCGGGTCGATGTCCGCCGCGTAGATGGTCAGGTCGGAGAGGTCCTGGTAGAAGACGCCGGGCTTGATCTCCCCCGCCAGGTTGCGGGTGATGATGTCGCGCATCACCAGCCCGGTCTGCTTCAGGCCCAGCGGCGCCAGCCAGCAGGTGATGGCCATCAGCGCGGCCGTGCCGAAGACGGAGAGGAGAAGCGGCATGGGCAGCAGGCTATGCGGCCCACTCCCCGTGGCGGAGAGCGCCACGAGTTCCTGGTCGTCTCCCATCCGCCCCAGCCCGACGAGGATCCCCAGGAGGAAGCCCACCGGCAGGCCGTAGGCCAGCATCGAGGGGAGGACGAAGAGCAGCATCCTCCCCACGTCGAGCAGCCGAATCTGGGCGCCGAAGATCGCCTCGGCCTCGGCCAGAAGCCGCCCGACGAAGAACATCTGCGTGAGAAAGAGAAGCCCCGCCACGAAGGGCAAGAGCACCTCTTTCAACACGTATCGATGGAGGGTCCAGCGCAGAGCTAGATCTTCTCCTGCAGCCTACGATCCTTTTCCTCAACCGCGCGCGCCATGTCCGCCACGAAGGCATCGAGGCGCCGGGCCACCTCGGCGTCCGAGAGCGCGAGGATGCGCGCCGCCAGGTAGCCGGCGTTCTTCGCGCCCGCCTTGCCGATGGCCACCGTGGCCACGGGCACGCCCCCCGGCATCTGCACCGTGGAGAGGAGAGCGTCGATCCCCTGGAGGGGGGAACCACCCGAGAGCGGCACGCCGATCACCGGGAGCCGGGTCACCGAGGCGACCATGCCCGCGAGGTGTGCCGCGGCGCCCGCGCCGCAGACGATCACCTTCACCCCCTTCTCCTCCGCCTCGCGGACCAGTCGAAGCGTCCGCTCGGGCGTACGGTGCGCGGAGGAGACCCGGACCTCGCAGGGGATCCCCATCTCGCGCAGCGCGTCGCGCGCCCCCGACATCTCCTCCCAATCCGAGTCGGAACCCATCAAGATCAGGACTTTTGGTGCCTCGCTCATCGCTGCTCCTGGCCAAGGACGTGGTGACCGATGTCCCGGCGGTAGTGCATGCCCTCGAATCGGATCTTCGCGCAGGCGCGGTAGGCGCGATCGCGCGCCTCTGCGAGCGTGGCGCCCAGCGCCGTGACGCCGAGGACGCGCCCGCCCGCGGTGACGAGGTCCTCGCCCCGCCGCGCGGTGCCGGCGTGGAAGACGATCACCTCGGGGTCGGATTCCGCCTGGGCGATGCCCTCGATGCGGTCGCCCTTGCGGACCTGGCCGGGATAGCCCTCGGCGGCCAGGACCACCGTCATCGCCGCGCGCTCGTCGAAGGCGATCTCGCCCGGCCCCATCCGGCCGTGCGCCGCGGCCTCCACCAGATCGAGGAGATCGTCCTTCATCCGCGCCACGATCGGCTGCGTCTCGGGGTCGCCCATGCGGCAGTTGAACTCGATCACCTTGGGGCCGTCGGCGGTGATCATGAGCCCCGCGTAGAGCGCGCCGCGGAACTCCCGCCCCTCGGCGGCGAGCTGCGCCACCGCAGGCAGCAGGATCTCGCGCTGCACACGCTCGAGCACGGCGTCGTCGACCACCGGCGCGGGCGAGTAGGCGCCCATGCCGCCGGTGTTGGGCCCGCGGTCGCCGTCGAGCAGCCGCTTGTGGTCCTGCGCCGGCGCGAGGAGGCGGACGTCCTTGCCGTCCACCAGGGCGATCACGCTCGCCTCCTGCCCCTCCAGGCGCTCCTCCACCACCACCCGGCGGCCCGCCTCGCCGAAGGCCTTCTCGACGAGCATCGTCTCCAGCGCGCGCCGCGTCTCCTCCAGCGAGCCGCAGACGATCACGCCCTTGCCCGCCGCCAGGCCGTCCGCCTTGACCGCCACCCGACCGCCGAATTCCGCCGCGAAGGCAAGCGCCGAGTCGATGTCTTCGAAGGTGCCGAAGGTGGCGGTGGGGATCCCCGCCCGCCGCATCAGCCCCTTGGCGAAGGCCTTGGACGCCTCGATCTCCGCCGCCGCGCGGTTCGGCCCGAAGCAGGCGATCCCCTCGGCGCGCAGCGCATCCGCCAGCCCCAGCGCCAGCGGCGCCTCGGGCCCGACCACGACGAGGTCCACCCGCTCCTTCCGCGCCAGCGCCACTAGGCCCTGCACGTCGTCCGCCGCCACCGGGGCCGTCTCGGCCAGGGCGGCGATCCCGGGGTTGCCGGGGGCGCAGATCAGGCGCGTCAGACGCGGACTCTTCGCGATCCCATGGCAGAGCGCGTGCTCGCGCCCGCCGCTACCGACGACCAATACCTTCATGGCGTCCTCAGTGGCGGAAATGCCGCATTCCGGTGAAGACCATGGCGATGCCCCGCTCGTCCGCGGCGGCGATCACCTCCTCGTCCTTCACCGAGCCGCCGGGCTGGATCACCACCGTCGCGCCCGCGTCCGCGGCGGCGTCGAGCCCGTCGCGGAAGGGGAAGAAGGCGTCCGAGGCGAGCGCGCTGCCGGCCAGCGGCAGGTGCGCCTTGGACGCGGCCAGCTTCACCGCGTCCACGCGCGAGGTTTGCCCCGCGCCGATGGCGAGCACGCGATCCTTCGCGCCGAAGACGATGGCGTTGCTCTTGACGTGCTTGACCACCTTCCACGCCAAAAGCGCCGCCTGCAACTCGTCCGGCGTCGGTGCGCGGCGGGTGACCACCCTCAGGTCCGCCTCCTTCACCTCGCCGAGGTCGCGGTCCTGGACGAGGAGCCCGCCCACCAGCGACCGAACCTCCCGGCCCTGGCGCACCCACTCGCGGCGCGGACGGCCGAGGAGCGGATCAGCGAGGAGCCGCAGGTTCTTCTTGGTGGAGAGGATCTCGCGCGCCTCCTCGTCGTATCCGGGCGCGATGATGCACTCGAGGAACATGGAGGTGAGCGCGCGCGCCGCCTCCGCGTCCACCGCGCGGTTGAGCGCGACGATCCCGCCGAAGGCCGAGACCGGATCCACCTCCCGCGCCCGCTCGAAGGCCTCGGCGGGTGTCGCCCCCAGCGCCACCCCGCAGGGATTGTTGTGCTTGACGATCACGCAGGCGCAGTCGTCGAACTCCTCGACCGCCGCCAGCGCCGATTCGAGGTCGAGGAGGTTGTTGTAGGAGAGCGCCTTCCCGCCCAGCACCTCGGCCCAGGCCACCGAGGGCTCCTCGGGCCGCTTCCCCGTCCGGAAGAAGAACGCGGACTGGTGCGGATTCTCGCCGTAGCGCAGCTCCTGGCCGGAATGGCCCATCAGGCCGAAAGACGGCTGTCCCGCCTGCTCCGCCAGGTACGAGGCGATGGCGAGATCGTAGGCCGCGGTGTGGGCGAAGGCCTTGCGCGCCAGCTCCCAGCGCGTCTCCGGCGAGAGGCTCCCATTCGTCTCCAGTTCCCTCGCCACCCGGTCATAGTCGGCCGGGTCCACCACCACGCCCACGAAGGCGGCGTTCTTCGCCGCCGCCCGGATCATCGCCGGCCCGCCGATGTCGATCTGCTCGATGCACTCGGCAAAGGCCTTGCCCTGGGCGACGGTGGCCTCGAAGGGATAGAGGTTCACCACCACCAGATCGATCGGCGTGATCTTCTGGCTCGCCAGGTCGGCGAGGTCCGAATCGAGGTCCCGGCGCGCCAGGATGCCGCCGTGGATCTTCGGATGGAGCGTCTTGACCCGGCCGCCGAGGATCTCCGGCGCGCCGGTGACCTCCGCGGCTTCCATGACGTCGAGGCCCGCATCCTTCAGGACGCGGGCCGTTCCCCCCGTGGAGACGAGCTCGAAGCCCGTCGCAACCAGTCTTCTGGCGAAGGGGACGAGGTCGGTCTTGTCGGAAACGGAAAGCAGCGCACGCCTCGGGATCGCCATGGTTCCCTCCGTGCGGCGGCTCTAGCAGGTTCCCGACCCCCGTTCAACGCTCGTCTCAATCCTCGTCGTCGATCCCGAGTTCTTTGACGGCCAGCCGCAGCTTGTAGAGCCCCCGGGCCTCCACCTGCCGGATCCTCTCCCGGGTGAGGTTCATGATCGCGCCGACCTCTTCCAGGGTGATTCCCCCTCGATCCGCCACGTCGAGGGCGCAGGTCTCCTCGAGCTCCCAGATCTCCTTGTCCGGGAAATTCAGCTTCACCGAGCCGGTGCGGGGATTGACGTCGAGGTAAAGGTGATGCTTGCAGGAGACGTAGAGGCAGGGGCGCGGTCCGTTGACGCAGTCGGCGCGGGTGCGCGGTCGCCTCGCTTCGAGCTCGCGAAGAAGCTCCTCCTCGTCGCCGTCGTCGAGCCCGAGGGCGCGCATACGCCGAAGGTCGCGAGCCATCTCCTTGCGGGACATGGTCCGCGCGCGACTGCGCGTCACCCCCTCGTCCTTCTCTTCGGCCGTTCGCGTCGCCAGTTCTTCGACCTTGCTCATGGATCCTCCAGCCAGATGCCGGCTCGGACCCCGTGGTCGGTCACGCCGTCCGGCACCGCTGCCGCTCGACCGCCCATGGACACCCTACATCGTTTTCCCCGTCACATGGGATAGGAAAGTTGACTTCCGTCTTGAGATTCGATCGGCTGGCCCACTTTCGTCAATTCACTGCGCATCCGTGCCTGTGGGAAAGAGTATTCCCATGTCTCACCCTCATCGACACGGGATGGGCTCTCGCTCCAGGCCGCGCAGTGCGAAGATGCCGTCGCGGTCGAGCAGGATCGCCACGCGCTCGTTCTCAGGAACGCCGACGAAAACACGACAACTGAAATCGTCAGCGTCGCGCACGAACGTGAGCTGCCTTTGCCCCGCCTCCACGGTGGTGGCGCGCGGAGACATGATCGCGAGCGACAGCGGAGCGCCGTCGTCGATCGACACGCTGGCACCGGGGAGTCTCGAGGTGATCACCAACGTGCCCGTGTCCACCGGCCTGGGAGGCGCCGACGGCGCTGGCGGCGCGGCCTCGGTGCGGTTCTGCACGCGCGGCGCGGCGACCGGCCGAGCGGCCGAGCCGGCTCGTTCGGAATTCGATACATCCATCCGACGACGCTCGACGCGCTCGCCGGTCCTCTGCGCAACCGTCCTCACGGGTTCCTCGACCGGTTCAGGGGCCCCCTGCTTAACCGATCCAGGCGTCGATGTAAATGGGCCCTTTACCTCCCGACTTTCACCCGCAGCAAAGGACACATTCGCAGCATCGTCGACGCTCGTCGACTCGGAAACGTCTCGATTTTCCACCGCAGCAGCCGGGGCGGGCGCGTCCTTCCACGGCTGCCAGACGACCATCGCCGCGATCCCCAGCATCGCGCCCACCGCCGAGGCCACCGCGACCGGCGCGAGGACCTTTCCCCAGCGCGGCGACTCGCGTTCCCCCCTTTCCTCCCGGGTCCGGGTCCCGCTCAGGGTGACCGTCCGCCGCTCCCTGCCCGACGAGGAACGCTCCTCGTCCGCGTGAACGAGCGTCGGCGCGTTCATCCAGTCCTCGTCCGAGACGACCGTCTCCGAATCGGGGTCGGCGAGCCAGGGCAAGGCGCTGCCGTCGCTCGACTTCCAGGTGGAGAGCTCGATCTCCGGATGCGAGACCGCCGCGGTCGCCGTGGCGAGCTTCTGCTGGAGGTGGAGCAGGTCGAGGTCCTCCGGCGAGCGCGCCAGGCGGAAGGCGAGATCGGCGAGCTCCCGGTACGCAGCGCCGCTCGACGGGCGCCGCGCGGGATCGCGCTCGAGCAGCCGCATCACCACCCGGTCCACGTCCGCCGGGATCCCGCCGACGAGGCGCGAGGGGGGCGGGATCTCCTTCTGGATCACGTCGAGCAGCACCACGGCGTCGGAGGTCCCGTCGAAGAGGCGGCGGCCGACCAGGCATTCCCAGAGCACGGTGCCGAGCGAGAAGACGTCCGCGCGGGCGTCGACCTCCTGCCCCCTCGCCTGCTCCGGCGCCATGTAGGAGCACTTCCCCCGCACCCGGCCCGGCTGGGTGATCTGCGAGCGAAGCGCCGCCTTGGCGATCCCGAAGTCCGCGAGCTTGACGTGGCCCTCCCGGGAGATGAGCACATTCTGCGGCGAGACGTCGCGGTGGACGATGCCGAGCGGCTCGCCGTCCGGCCCGGTGGCCCGGTGGGCGTAATCGAGCGCGCGGGCGAGTTCCTTGGCCACGAAGAGGCTGGCGGCGGTCCCGAGGCGAAATCGGTTCTCGTGGAGGGTGCGGAGGATCTCGGCCAGCGTGCGCCCCCGGACCAACTCCATGGCCAGAAAGTAGGTCCCGTCCACCTGGCCGAAGTCGAAGGTCTGGACGATGTTGGGGTGGGAGAGGTGCCCGGAAAGGCGCGCCTCGTCCAGGAACATGCGGATGAACTGCGGGTCCTCGGAGAGCTCGCTGCGGATGACCTTGAGGGCGACCTCCTTCTCGAAACCGCCCTCCACGGAGAAGGTGGCGCGGTAGACCGTGGCCATCCCCCCGCCACCGATCCGCTCGTGGAGGAGATATCGCCCGAAGCGCCTTGGAAGCCCGACCGAGGAAGAGAGATCCCGCACCCCAGCCTCCTGGCGTCCCCGCCCGATTTAGGGTGTCAACCTATCAGAGGCCCGGGCGACACGGCCATCTTTTCCGCCGAAAACCGCTAAATTGGTCGCGTTTGACAAGGTTCGGTCCTGTCTTATGGTAGCCCACGAAATCGACGGACAGGCATCGACAGGTACCGACCTTTCGACAGAGAGGACCGAACTTTGGGCAAGATCATCGGAATCGACCTGGGAACGACCAACTCCGTCGTGGCGATCATGGACGGCAAGGAGCCGAAGGTGATCGCCAACGAGGAGGGTCATCGGACGACTCCTTCCGTGGTGGCCTTCACCAAGGACGGTGAGGTGCTCGTGGGCCAGGTCGCCCGCCGCCAGGCCATCACCAATCCCAAGAACACCGTCTTCTCGGTGAAGCGCTTCATGGGGCGCACCTACGAGGAGGCCGCCGAGGAAGCGAAGCGGGTTCCCTACGACGTGGTGCGCACCGAGAGCGGCGGCGTCGCCGTCCAGATCGGCGACAAGCGCTACACACCGCCAGAGATCAGCGCGCGCGTCCTGCAGAAGCTCAAGCGCGCCGCCGAGCAGTACCTGGGCGAGCCCGTCACCGAGGCGGTGATCACCGTCCCCGCCTACTTCAACGATGCCCAGCGCCAGGCGACCAAGGACGCGGGCCGGATCGCCGGCCTCGAGGTCAAGCGCATCGTCAACGAGCCCACCGCAGCCGCCCTCGCCTACGGCCTGGACAAGAAGAAGAACGAGGTCATCGCCGTCTACGACTTCGGCGGCGGCACCTTCGACATCTCCATCCTCGAGGTGGGCGAAAACGTCGTGGAAGTGATCGCCACCAACGGCGACACGCACCTCGGCGGTGACGACATCGACGAGCGCATCATGCGCTACCTCATCGAGGAGTTCCGCAAGGAGACCGGTATCGACGTCTCCGGCGACAAGATGGTGCTGCAGCGCCTGAAGGAGGCGGCGGAGAAGGCGAAGATCGAGCTCTCCTCCGTCATGGAGACGGAGATCAACCTGCCCTTCCTCACCGCCGACCACACGGGCCCCAAGCACATGAACATCCGCCTGACGCGGGCCAAGCTCGAGCAGCTCATCGAGGACCTGATCGAGCGGACCATGATCCCGGTGCGCAAGGCCCTGGAGGACGCGGGCAAGAAGCCGAGCGACATCGACGAGGTGGTCCTCGTCGGCGGCTCCACCCGCATCCCCAAGGTCCAGGAGGTGGTGAGGAACTTCTTCGGCAAGGAGCCGAACCGCTCCGTCAACCCGGACGAGGTGGTGGCCATCGGCGCGGCCGTGCAGGCGGGCGTGCTCTCCGGCGAGGTCAAGGACCTGCTCCTGCTCGACGTGACGCCGCTGTCGCTCGGCATCGAGACGCTGGGCGGCGTCTTCACCCGCCTCATCCCGCGCAACACCACCATCCCCACGCGCCGCACCGAGATCTTCTCCACCGCCGCCGACAACCAGACCTCGGTGGAGATCCACGTGCTGCAGGGCGAGCGCGAGATGGCGGCCGACAACCGCACCCTCGGGCGCTTCCGCCTCGAGGGCATCCCGCCCGCGCCGCGAGGCGTGCCGCAGATCGAGGTCACCTTCGACATCGACGCCAACGGCATCGTCAGCGTCAGCGCCCGCGACAAGGCGACCGGCAAGGAGCAGAAGATCACCATCACCGGCGCCTCCGGCATGAGCAAGGAGGAGATCGAGCGGGCCGTCGCCGAGGCCAAGGCGCACGAGGAGGAGGACCGCAAGCGCCGCCAGGACGCGGAGCTGCGCAACAACGCCGACAACCTGGTCTACCAGACCGAGAAGCTGCTCCGGGAGAACCGGGACAAGCTCCCCAAGGACCTGGTGGACACGGTCGAGGCCCGGATCTCCGACCTCAAGGGCGCCCTGGAGCGCAAGGCCTCGGCCGACGAGGTGCGGCGGGCCATGGACGAGCTGACCCGCGCCTCCCACAAGATCGCCGAGAAGCTCTACGAGGCCGCGGGCACCGCCGCCCAGGGCAGCTCCGCCCAGGCCGGTGGCGGCGCCGCGAAGGAGGCCAAGAAGGAAGAGGACGTCGTCGACGCGGAGTTCGAGGAGAAGCGGTAAGGGGCCTCTTCCCCTGACGAAGAGCGGCCGGCGATCCGGCCGCTTTTTCTTGGACCGCCACGGGAACGAGCCACGCTTCCGCCATCTCGTCGAACTCGACCCGCAGCAGGTGGGGCGCCGCTACCTGCACCGACTCGGCGCGACCTGGCAGCCTGTTGCAGTCACCGATTCTCTGCGGCGATGGATGCGGGGCCGGCGACTTCGCCGGCCCCTGGTCTTGCAGGGCTGGATGCAATGGCGCAATCCGGCAGCCCCCCCGCCCGCCGACGCCGCCTCGACTCGTTCTGATCCCATGTGCGGAGGCGGGTCCTTCGATCACCCGCCTCGCATCCCGGAGCCTGTTGCCACGCACCAGCCGTCGCGGCATGGACGCCCGGCGAGGCAGTCGCGCCTCCCAAGGCTCCTAGCGGCGGGGCTTGCGGCCGGCGGCTGCCTTCGGCGTGGCGGCGCGCGGCCGCAAGGAGGCCTTGCGCTTGAAGATCAGGCGGAGGGGGATCTGCAGGTCGAAGGTCTCGCGCAGGCGGTTGGCGACGTGGCGCCGGTAGGAGTCCGGCACCAGTTCCGGATGGTTGGTCTGGATGACCAGCGTGGGCGGCCGGATGCCGACCTGGGCGATGTAATAGAAGTTGGCGCGCACGCCCTTCACCACCGGCAGCGCGTGGTGCCCCTTGATCTCCGCCAGCAGCCGGTTGAGGAGCGGCGTCGGCAGGCGCGTGGAGGCCTGGTCATAGACCTTCGCCGCCAGGCGCAGGATGCTCGCCACCTTCTCGCCAGTGAGCGCGGAGACGAAGACGCGCGGCGCGAAGGGAAGGAAAGAGATCTTCTGGTCCAGGAAGTCGAGGAAGGCCTTCCGCTTCTCCTCCGCGTACTCGACCAGGTCCCACTTGTTGACGACGATGATCACCGGCTTGTCGCGCTCGTCGACCATGCCGAGGATCTTGAGGTCCTGGTCGACCGCCGGCTCGGTGGCGTCGAGGAGGACGGCGACGACGTCGGAGCGCTCCACCGCCTGGAAGGCGCGGAACACGGAGTAGGCCTCCACCCGCATGGCGATGGAGCGCTTGCGCCGAATGCCGGCGGTGTCGGTGAGCACGAAGGTCCGCCCCTCGAACTCGAGCCGGGCGTCCACCGCGTCGCGCGTCGTGCCCGCGATGGGGCTGACGACGAAGCGCTCCTCGCCGAGGAGCCGGTTGACCAGCGTGCTCTTGCCCACGTTGGGCCGGCCCACGATCGCCAGGCGGATCGGCCGCTCGCCCTCCTCCTCCGGCTCCGCCTCGACGGGAACCGGCTCGGGAAGCACGCCGACCACCGCGTCCAGCAGGCCGGAAACCCCGCGGCCGTGCTCGGCGGAGATCGCCGAGACGTGGGAGAATCCCAGGGCGAAAAACTCGGTCAGGTTCCCGCGCAGCTCGCGCTTCTCGGAGTCGATCTTGTTGACCGCGAGGAAGACGGGCTTTCCGCTGCGGCGCAGAAGCTCGGCGATCTCCTGGTCGACGGCGGTCAGCCCTTCCATGCCGTCGACGACGAAGATCACCGCCTGCGCCTCGTCGATGGCCAGCCGCGCCTGGTCGCGGACCTGCTGGATGAGGCGGTCGGGGCTGTCGGGCTCGAATCCGCCGGTATCGACCACGACGAACGCGCGGCCCGCGTACTCGACCTCCTGGTAGTTGCGGTCCCGGGTCACACCGGGAACGTCCTCGACGATGGCCACGCGCCGGCCGACGATGCGGTTGAAGAGCGTCGACTTGCCCACGTTGGGCCGGCCGACGATGGCCACCACCGGCCTGACGCCAAGCTCGCTCATTCGGCGTACCCCAGTCGTCGGAGCGCGTCCCGGCGCTCGCTCCAGCGCGGCTCCACCTCCACCTCGAGGCCCAAAAAGACGCGACAGCCGAGGAACTTCTCGATCTCCAGGCGCGCGGCGGTGCCGATCTTCTTGAGCATCTCGCCGCCCTTGCCGATGAGGATGCCCTTCTGCGTGTCGCGCTCCACGTAGATCCGCGCGTGGATGCGCACGAGGTTGCGCCCCTCGCGCTCGGACTCGTCGAAGGACTCGACCACGACGGCGGTGCCGTAGGGGACCTCGTCGCGCGTGTGGTGAAGGATCTGCTCGCGGATGTACTCCGCCACGATGGTTCGCTCGGCGAGGTCGGTGACCATCTCCGGCGGGAAGAGCGCGGGTCCTTCCGGGAGCCGAGAAACCACCTCCTCCACCAGGCGATCGACGCCGTCGCCGGTCAGGGCGGAGAAGGGAACGATCGCCTCGAATTCCATGCGCTCGTTCCAAGCGTCGATCAGGGGAAGGAGCAGCGGCTTGCGCACGAGGTCGATCTTGTTGATGCCCAGGATGACCTGCTTTTGCGCCGCGCGCAGCCTCCGCACGATGGACTGTTCCACCTCGCCGGGCGGCCGCCGCATCGACTCGGCCGTATCGCCGCGCGGCGGCTCCACGAGGAAGAGAACGACGTCCACCTCCTCGATCGCGCCGAGCGCCTGCTCCACCATGTAGCGGTTCAGGCCCTTCTTCGCCCGGTGGATGCCCGGCGTGTCGAGGAAGGCGACCTGCGCGTGCGGCAGGGTGAGCACGCCCAGGATGCGGTTCCGCGTGGTCTGCGGCTTGGGCGTGACGATGGCGATCTTCTGGCCGAGCAGGCGGTTGAGCAGGGTGCTCTTGCCCACGTTGGGTCGGCCGACGATCGCGCAGAATCCGGATCGGTGCATCTCGTTCACGCTCGAAGCTCCGACCAAACCTCTACCTTCGTGACCCTTTCCAGCGCCCGCCTTCTCGCACGAACGCTTCCCCGACGTCTACGGTATTCCGCGGATCAGAGCGAGCGCAGCGCCTCGCGGGCGCCGAGCTGCTCCGCCGCCTTCTTGGAACGGCCCTCCGCGCGGAAGACGGCATCTCCCACCTGGACCTCCACCACGAAGACCTTCTCGTGGTCGGGGCCCCGCTCCTCGACCACGCGGTAGACCGGCGGGCCGAGGTGGCGCCGCTGCGCCTCCTCCTGCAGCCGGGTCTTGTAGTCCCGGTCCACCTCCCCGGCCTCCGCCCGGGAGAAGCTCTCGGCGAAGAGGCGGTCGACCACCCCGAAGACCGCGCGCAGGCCGCCCTGGAGGTAGACCGCCGCCATCACCGCCTCGAAGGCGTCGGCGAGGAGGCTGGACTTCCTTCTACCGCCCGAGGCGTCCTCTCCCTTCCCGAGGAAGAGGAGCGAACCCAGGTCGATGGCGCGGGCGATCGCGCTGAGGTTCTCCTCGTCCACCAGCGCGGCGCGCAGGCGCGAGAGCGTGCCCTCCGGCGCCTCGGGGAAGCGGGCCATGAGCCGCTCGCTCACCGCGAGGTCGAGGACCGCGTCGCCCAAAAACTCCAGCCGCTCGTTGTCCCCGACGCCCTTTCCCGGGTTCTCGTTCACCCAGCTCCGGTGGGTGAGCGCCTGGCGGGCGAGCGCCGGGTCCCGGAAACGGTAGCCGATGCGGCGCCCGAGCGCGGCGACCGGGTCCGAGTCGCGGTCGGCCTTCCGGGCCGGCGCCTTCCGCGAGGGCGTCTTCCTCGGCTGGCGAGAAGAATGCGCGCCCCGGGTTCCCGTGTTAGGAGCCCGTGCGCCACCCTTCTTCCTCGCCGGTGACTCGCCTCCCGATGTACCGCGCCCTCTTCGCATCGCTTTTACTCTGCTTGCCTCCCATCGCGCACGCCAGTCCGATCGTCAACGACGAGGTGGCGGCCCGGGCCCAGACCCTCGAGAAGACGGCCGCCCAGGCGCCGACGGCCGACGTGCCCTTCCGGCTCCTCGGCGAGGTGGGCACGGCTCTCACCCGCGGCAACACGGAGACCTTCCACATCAACGGCCAGCTCCGCCTGATCCTGGCGCCCTTCGACGGCTGGGCGAGCGAGACCCGGGGCCAGATCCTCCACGAGGAATCGCTCGGCCAGACCACCGCCAACGCGTGGGCGGCCTTCCAGCGCGTGGACCGCTACCTCGGCACGCGCTTCACGATCTTCGGCGCCTTCGGCATCGAGCGGAACATCTTCCAGGGCCTGGGCAGGCGCCTCTCCGAGCAGCTCGGCGGCACCTTCCTCCTCGTCGATCGCCGCGAACCGGACGAGCGCATCGCCGACCGCCTGCGTCTCGAGCTCGGCGCCTACGCCGCGCAGGAGCGCTACGCGCTCTCGCCCACGGCCGAGCCCGGGACCATCCTCGAGCGCGCGGGCGCGGACATCGTCGCGGCCCGTGGCGCCGCCACCTACGTCCACGGCTTCCGCAAGGGGACCGAGGTGGGCCTGGAGGTCGAGGCGATCCAGGACTTCGTCGACACGCGCAACGTCCTCGTCAACACCACGGTCTGGGCCGCGGCGGCGCTGATCGACGGGCTGGCGCTGAAGATCTCCGCCAGCCACCACTTCGACAACGTCCCCGCCGAGGCGAGCCTGAAGAAGAGCGACTTCCTGCTGACGGCCGGGATCGTGGTCAGCCTCTGAGGCCCGCGCCTTTCGCGACGAAGTCCCCTGCCGTGGCGGCGCGCGAGAGCCTCAGGCGAGGCGGCCGACCACCTCGTCCACGAGGTCGTAGGGGTTGGCCTCGCGCCGGGCGATCTGGCCCGCCAGCGCCTCGAGCTGGCCCCGCTCCGCCTCGAGCCGGGCCACGGCTTCGGAGACGAGCCGCTCGCGCAGCAGCCCGAGCAGCTCCGCCTTGGCCCGCGCCCGCTCGCGCCGGGCGCGCCCCTCGCCTTCCTCGAGGTGGGCCCGGTGCTTCTCGATGGCCTCGACCAGGTTCTCGAAGCCCTCGTTGCGGATGGCGATCGTCCGCGTGATCGGCGGCACCCATTCCGTGTCCTGCACGTGCAGCGCGATCGCCTCGGTGCGGAAGAAGCGGTGGGCGGCGTCGTGATCCATGGGCGCGGCCACCGCGTGGCGGAGCTCGATCATCGTGCGGAGCTCCCGCTCGGTTCGGTCGGCGCCCTCGCGATCCGCCTTGTTGATGGTGAAGATGTCCGCCACCTCGAGGATCCCCGCCTTGATCGCCTGGATGTCATCGCCCATGCCGGGCACGACCACCACGATGGTGGTGTGGGCGAGCGAGGCGATGTCCACCTCGTCCTGGCCCACGCCCACCGTCTCGACGAGGATCACGTCCTTGCCCATGGCGTCGAGGACGCGGGTGATGTCGGAGGTGGCGCGCGAGAGGCCGCCGAGGGAGCCGCGCGTGGCCAGCGAGCGGATGAAGACGCCGGGATCGAGGGCGTGCTCCTGCATGCGGATGCGGTCGCCGAGGATGGCGCCGCCGGAGAAGGGGCTGGTGGGATCGATCGCCACCACGCCCACCGTCTTGCCCTGCTTGCGGTACTGGGCGATGAGCCGGTCGGTGATGCTCGACTTTCCGGCCCCCGGGCTGCCGGTGATCCCGACGATGTAGGCGTGGCCCGTGTAGGGGAAGAGGGCCCGGAGCACGTCGGTGGCCTCCGGATACCCGTCCTCGATGTCGCGCATCAGGCGGGCCGCCGCGCGCACGTCGCCCGCGCGGACGCGCTCCGCCCACTCCCTGGCCCGGCTCTCTCGGGTCGACATCAACGCAGGATCTCCCGGCTGATCACCACGCGCTGGATCTCGCTCGTCCCCTCGCCGATCTCGCAGAGCTTGGCGTCGCGCAGGTAGCGCTCGACGGGGAACTCGCGGGTGTAGCCGTAGCCGCCGTGGATCTGGACCGCCTTGTTGCAGGCTCGCGTGGCGACCTCGCTGGCGAAGAGCTTGGCCATCGATGCCTCGGCGGTGAACTTGCGGCCGGCGTCGCAGAGAAGCGCCGCCCGCTGCACGAGCAGCCGCGCGGCGTCGAGCTCGGTGGCCATGTCCGCCAGCATGAAGCGGATCGCCTGGAAATCCGCGATCGGCTGACCGAAGGCCCTGCGCTCCTTGGCGTAGGCCAGCGCCTCCTCCAGCGCCCCGCGGCCCAGCCCCACCGCCAGCGCGCCGATGGTGATGCGTCCGCGGTCGAGGATCTTCAGCGTATCGATGAAGCCCTGGTCGACCTCGCCGATGCGATTCTCGTCGGGGATCTCGCAGTCCTCGAAGACCAGCTCGGCGGTGTCGGAGGCGCGCATGCCGAGCTTGCCCTTGATGGGCACGGTGGAGAAGCCCTTCGTCCCCGGCTCGACCAGAAAGGCGGTGATCCCCTTCTGCCGCTTCTCGCGGTTGGTGGAGGCGAGGACCACGTAGATGCCGCCGACGGTGCCCTGGGTGATCCACATCTTGGCCCCGTTGAGCACCCACCGGTCGCCCTTGCGCACCGCCGTGGTCTGCATGCCCGCCGCGTCCGAGCCCGAGCCGGGCTCCGTAAGCGCCCAGGCGCCGAGGACCTCGCCCGAGGCGAGCTTGGGAAGCCACCGCCGCTTCTGCTCCTCGTTGCCGAACCAGCGGATGTGGTTCGTGCACAGGCCGTTGTGCGAGGCCACCGTCAGCGCGAGCGAGCCGTCGTAGCGGGCGATCTCCTCCACCACCGTGGCGATGCCCAGCGCGCCCAGCCCCACGCCCCCGTACTCCTCGGGGACGGTCATGCCGAGCAGGCCGAGCTCGCCCAGCTTGGCGACAGTCTCGCGGGGGAAGATCTCCTTCTCGTCCCACTCGCGCGCGCGGGGCTTGACCTCCGCCTCGCAGAATTCTCGGACGGTCCTCTGCAGTGCGACGATCTCTTCGGGCAGACGGAAATCCATTCGCGCGGCCCCCTGTCAGACCGGATAGACGGCGTGCTTCTTGTCCGGTCGCGGCTCCTGCTTCTGGCGGTAGAACTCGAAGCGCCGGATGAGCTCCTCGCGGAGGCGATCGCCGGGGACGACGGCGTCGACGACGAGCTCGGAAGCGAGCTTCAGGATGTCGATGTCGCGCCGGTACTCCTCGCGCAGCTGCTGCACGTAGGCGGCGCGCTCCTCCTCCGGCTTCTCCTGGATCTTGTTGTAGTAGACTGCGTTAACCGCCGCCTCGGGCCCCATCACCGCGATCATCGCCTGCGGCAGCGCGATGGTGCAGTCGGGCGCGAAGCCGGGACCGCCCATGGCGTAGAGGCCGGCGCCGTAGGCCTTGCGCACCACCACGCTGATCTTCGGGACCGTGGCCTCGGAGACGGCGGAGATCATCTTGGCGCCCGCGCGGATGATGCCGGCGCGCTCGACCTGCGTGCCGATCATGAAGCCCGGCACGTCCGCCAGGTACAAGATCGGGATGTTGAAGGCGTCGCAGAGCTGGATGAAGCGCGCCGCCTTGTCCGCCGAGTCTACGAAAAGGACGCCGCCCTTGTACTTCGGCTGGTTGGCGATGATGCCGATCGGCTTTCCGTCGAGCCGCGCGAGGCAGGTGATGATCTCCCGCGCGAAGAGCTCGTGGATCTCGACCACCGAGTCCTCGTCCGCGAGCTCCTGGATGAGGAGCTTCATGTCGAAGGGCTTGTTCTGATCGGGCGGGATGATCTCGTCGATGGACTTGCCGCTCGACTTCGGCGGGCGCGCCTCGCGCACCGGTGGCAGCTCGTGGCAGTTGGAGGGGAAGTAATCGAAATACTTCTTCGCCCAGGCGATCGCCTCCTCCTCGGTCTTCACGAGGACGTGGCCCACGCCGGAGACGGAGCAGTGCATGCGCGCGCCGCCCATCTCCTCCAGCGTCACCTTCTCGCCGATGACCATCTCGGCCATCCGCGGCGAGCCGAGGTACATGGAGGCGTTGCCCTCCACCATCACCACCACGTCGCAGAACGCGGGGATGTAAGCGCCGCCCGCGGCCGAGGGGCCGAAGAGGAGGCAGATCTGCGGCACCAGACCGGAGAGCTTGACCTGGTTGTAGAAGATGCGCCCGGCGCCCCGCCGCCCGGGGAACATCTCCACCTGGTCGGTGATCCGCGCGCCCGCGGAGTCCACCAGGTAGAAGAGCGGGCAGCGGAGGTTCATCGCCGTCTCCTGGATCCGGACGATCTTCTCGACCGTCCTCCGCCCCCACGAGCCCGCCTTCACGGTGGAGTCGTTGGCCATGATGGCCACGGTCCGACCGCCGATCCGGGCCAGGCCCGTGACCACCCCGTCGGCGGGGAGCTCGGGGTCGAGGCAGTTGGCAAAGAGGCCGTCCTCGACGAAGGATCCCTCGTCCACGAGGAGGCGGATCCGCTCCCGGGCGAAGAGCTTGCCCTGGGCGGCGTTCTTCTCGTGGTACTTGGCCGCTCCCCCCTTCCGAATCCGCGCTTCGATCTCGGCCAGCCGCTCCCCTGCCCGGGCCGGCGCTTCCTTGGCGCTCATCCTCTACGGATCCTCCTTTGCGACGAAATCCGCACCTCGCCCCGATGGGCTCGGTCGGCTCCGGGGGATTTCGGTCGTGGGCGCCCTATTTGGTCGATGGCGCACTTCAAGTCAATCCTGGGGCTCCCCGGCGGGGAACCGCCTCCGCGCGATCAGACGCCCCGGTAGACCGGCTTCCGCTTCTCCCGGAACGCGGCCAGCCCCTCGAGCCGATCGGCGGTGTGCAAGACGCGTTGATACTGCTGGTATTCGAGCTCCAGGGCCTCGTCCAGGCCGAGCTCCATGCCCTGCTGGATGGCGGCTTTGGCCGCCGCCAGGGCGATCGGGCCGCCCTCGGCCACCTCCGCGGCGAGCGCCACCGCCGCGCCGACCACGTCCTCGTCGGCAACGCGGTGCACCAGCCCCAGGCGGTGCGCCTCCTCCGCATCCACGGCCCGACCGGTGAGGATCAGGTCCTTGGCCACCGCCATCCCCACCAGCCGGGGCAGGCGTTGCGTGCCGCCGCCGCCGGGGATGATCGCCAGGCGCGTCTCGGTGAGGGCCATCTTCGCCCCGCGGCGGATCACGCGCAGGTCGCAGGCGAGCGCCAGCTCCATCCCGCCCCCGAAGGCCGCGCCGTTGATCGCCGCCACGAAGATCTTGTCCGAGAGCTCGAGGGCCCGGAAGGTGCGCCGCAGGTCGAGGAGGAAGGTCCTCACCTCCTCCTCGCTCATCGTGGCGCGCTCCTTGAGATCCGCGCCGGCGCAGAAGGCCTTGTCGCCCGCGCCGGTGATCACCACCGCCCGAAGCTCCCGCTTCTTTCCGGCCTCCTCGACGAGGCGCTCGAGCTCGGCGCGCATGGCGCGGGAGATGGCGTTGCGCCTCGCCTCCCCGTCGATGGTCCAGATCTCGATCGCGCCACCCTCGCGCGACTCCACCCGGAACTCGGCCATCTCAGCCCTCCCGCGACTGCGTGGCCTTTTCCGCCGCCCGCCTCCGCTCGCCCAGGCGCGCCCGGAAGTACCGGCCCGGGAGCTCGCGCCCCACCAGGCGCTGCGCGAGCTCGGCCACGTTCACGAGTTTCTCCAGGTCCACCCCGTGCTCGATGCCCAGGCCGTCGAGCATGTAGACGAGGTCCTCGGTGGCGAGGTTTCCCGACGCGCCGGGGGCGTAGGGGCATCCACCGAGGCCGCCCACGCTCGCGTCCAGGGTGGTGATCCCCTTGGCCAGCCCCACGAGGGCATTGGCCAGCGCCGTGCCGCGCGTGTCGTGAAGGTGCAGCGCGAGCTTCTCCGCCGGGATCTCCTCGAGGAAGCGATCGAGGATCCGCTCGGTCTGCCCCGGCGTTCCCACGCCGATCGTGTCGCCCAGGGAGACCTGGTAGCAGCCCATGTCGAGCAGGCGCCGGGCGATCGCCAGCGAGCGCTCGACGTCGACCTCGCCCTCGTAGGGGCAGCCCCACACGGTGGAGACGTAGCCGCGCACCCGCATCCCCGCCTCGATCGCCGGCGGGATCACCTCCTCGAAGGCGGCGAAGGTCTCGTCGATGGTCTTGTTGACGTTCTTCTGGTTGTGCGTCTCGCTCGCGGAGAGGAAGACGGCGATCTCCTCCATCCCCACGGCCCTGGCGCCCTCCAGCCCCCTGGCGTTGGGGACGAGCGCCGAGTAGGTCACGCCGTCCCGGCGCTCCACGCGCGAGGCGACCTCGCGCGAGTCGGCGAGCGCCGGGATCCACTTCGGCGAGACGAAGGAGGTGATCTCGATGCGGCGCAGCCCGGCGTCGGCCAGCCCGGCGATCAGCCGGAGCTTGGCCTCCGTGGGGACGACGCGCGCCTCGTTCTGCAGGCCGTCCCGCGGCCCCACCTCGTAGATCGACACCTTTCGGGGCAGCCGGTCGAGCACGATCCCTCCCTCAGGCCGCCCGCGCCCGCGGGCGAATGTTGGAGCGCACCCAGGCGATGATGTCCTCGGTGGAAGTACCGGGGAGGAAGACCTCCCGGATCTTCTTCTGCTTGAGGACCGGGATGTCGTCCTGGGGGATGATCCCGCCGAGGAAGACGACGATGTCGTCGGCGCCCTGTTTCTCCAGAAGCTCGACCACCGCCGGCGCCAGCGTCATGTGGGCCCCGGACATGATCGAGAGACCGATGCCGTCGACGTCCTCCTGGATGGCCGCCGCCACGATCATCTCGGGCGTCTGGTGCAGACCGGTGTAGATGACCTCGAAACCGGCGTCGCGCAGCGCCCGGGCGATCACCTTGGCGCCGCGGTCGTGCCCGTCCAGCCCGGGCTTGGCGATGAGGATCCGTAGCTTCCGTTGCGGCATGACTGCTCCCTAGAAGCGGCCCTCCTCGCGGTAGGTGCCGAAGACCTTGCGGAAGACGTCGCAGACCTCGCCGATGGTGGCGTAGGCGCGAACCGCCTCCAGAACCGGAGGCATGAGGTTCGACCCGTCCTCGCAAGCGCGCTCGATCGCCTCCAGGGCCTTCTGTACGCGGGCGTTGTCGCGCTTCTCCCGCACCTCCCGGAGGCGAGCGATCTGCTCCTCGGCAAGGGCATCGTCGATCTTGAGCACCTCGATCGGGGTCTCCTCGTCCATGCGGTAGGCGTTGACCCCGACGATGATGCGGTCCTTCGACTCCACCTCCTTCTGGTGGCGGAAGGCCGACTCGGCGATCTCCTTCTGCGGATAGCCCTCCTCCACCGCCTTGATGATGCCGCCCATCTCCTCGATGCGATCGAGGTATTCTCGGGCGCGCTTTTCCATCTCGTCGGTGAGGTACTCGACGTAGTAGGAGCCGGCGAGCGGATCCACGACGCGGTCGGCGCCCGACTCGTGGGCGATGATCTGCTGCGTCCGGAGCGCGATCGTGACCGCCTCCTCGGTGGGGAGCGCGTAGGTCTCGTCCAACGAATTGGTGTGCAGCGACTGCGTGCCGCCGCAAACCGCGGCGAATGCCTGCAACGCCACGCGGACGATGTTGTTGTAGGGCTGCTGGGCGGTGAGCGAGACGCCCGCCGTCTGCGCGTGCGTGCGCAGCATCATCGAGCGCGGGTCCTTCGCCCCGTACTTCTCCTTCATCGTCCGCGCCCACATGCGGCGGGCGGCGCGGAACTTGGCGACCTCCTCGAAGAAGTCGTTGTGCACGTCCCAGAAGAAGGAGAAGCGCGGGGCGAACTCGTCCACCTTCATCCCGCGCTTGAGGCACTCCTCCACGTAGCCGAAGCCGTCGGCCAGGGTGAAGGCGAGCTCCTGGACCGCGGTCGCTCCCGCCTCGCGGATGTGGTAGCCGGAGATCGAGACCGGGTGCCACTTCGGCATGTGCCGCGTGCACCACTCGATCATGTCGATGAGGATGCGAACCGCCGGCCGGGGCGGGACGATCCACTCCTTCTGGGCGATGTACTCCTTGAGGATGTCCGCCTGGATGGTGCCGCCGAGCTTCTCCGGCGGGATGCCCTGCTTCTCCGCGGTGACCACGTAACAGGCGAGCGCGTAGATGGCGCTCGCGTTGATGGTCATGGAGGTGGTCACCTTGTCGAGGGGGATCCCGTCGAAGAGGATCTCGAAATCCGCCAGGGAGGAGACCGCCACGCCCTCCTTGCCCACCTCGCCGCGGCTCATGGGATGATCCGCGTCGTAGCCCATGAGCGCCGGCATGTCGAAGGCCACCGAGAGCCCCGTCATGCCCTGCGAAAGCAGGTACTTGAAGCGCTGGTTGGTGTCGCGCGGCGTACCGAAGCCCGCGAACTGGCGCATGGTCCAGGTGCGGGCGCGGTACATGGTCGCCTGGGGGCCGCGCGTGAAGGGGTACTGGCCGGGGAAGCCGATGTCGCGCAGGAAGTCCTCGTGGGCCCGGTCCGCCGGGGTGAGGACGTCCGGGATGGGGATCCCCGAGTCGGTCACGAATTTCTCGCGCCGCAGGGGCATGCGCTCGAGGGAGGCGGCGAGCACCTCCTTCTCCCACTTCTCCTGCGCCTCCCGGATGCGCCGGATGGTGCCGGCGTCGTAGGTGGGATGCTCGGGCGTCCCCTCTTCGCGCGTCGGGGCGATCTGGGTGGAAGGCTTGCTCATCGTCTCGACCTCAACGAAGGAGTTCGCGAGCGATCACCACCCGCTGGATCTCGCTCGTACCCTCGTAAATGGTGGTGACGCGGACATCCCGAAGGTGCCGCTCCACCGGGAACTCGTCCACGTAACCGTAACCCCCGTGGATCTGGACCGCCTCGGCGGCGATGCGGTTGGCGGCCTCGGAGGCAAAGAGCTTGGCCATGGAGGCTTCACGGGTGAAGCGCATGCCCTGCTCCTTCATCCAGGCCGCCCGCAAGGTCAGCCACCGCGCCGCCTCGAGCTGGGTCTTCATGTCGGCGAGCTTGAAGGCGATCGCCTGGAACTCGGCGATCGGGCGCCCGAAGGCCTTCCGCTCCTTCGCGTAGGCGATCGAGGCCTCGAGCGCCGCCTGGGCGATGCCGATCGCCTGCGAGGCGATGCCGATCCGCCCGCCGTCGAGGGCGCGCATGGCCCACTTGAATCCCTCGCCCTCCGCCCCGAGGAGGTTTTCCGCCGGGATCTCGCAGTTCTCGAAGAGCAGCGGGACGGTGTGCGAGGCCCGCAGCCCCATCTTGGCCTCGGGCTTGCCCACGACGAGACCCGGCGTCCCGCCCTCCACGAGGAAGCAGGAGATGCCCTTCGAGCCGGCCGAGGGGTCCGTCTTGGCCCAGACCACGAGAAGCCCGGCCACGTCGCCGCTGGTGATCCACTGCTTGGCGCCGTTGAGCACCCAGCGGTCGCCCTTGCGCTCCGCCCGGGTGGTCATGGACGCCGGGTCGGAGCCCGCGTGCGGCTCGGAGAGGGCGAAGGCGCCGGCCACGTACCCGCCCGAGGTCAGCCGGGGGACGTACTTGCGCTTCTGCTCCTCCGTGCCGGCGGCGCAGATCAGCTCGGCGCACATGTTGGTGACGCCCATGGTCACCGCGGCGGAGGCATCGCCCCGGGCGATCTCGGTGAGGGCCAGCGAGTAAGCCACCGCGCCGGCCTGCGCGCCGCCGTATGCCTCCGGGACGTTGACGCCCATCAGGCCCAAGCGGGCCATCTCCAGGATCTCCTCGCGGGGGAAGATCTCCTGGCGATCCCGCTCCCGCGCCCCCGGCGCGAGCCGCTCCTCGGCGAATTTCCGCGCCGTATCCCGGATGGCGATCTGGAGTTCGTTCAGCTCGAAATCCATCGATCGACCGTCAAGCCTTCAGCAAGTTGGCCGAGATCACGATGCGCTGGATCTCGCTCGTGCCCTCGTAGATCTCCGTGATGCGCGAATCTCGATAATAGCGCTCTACGTCGAATTCCTTCGAGTAGCCGTAGCCACCGTGGATCTGGAGCGCCTTGTGCGTGACCCGGTGGCTCATCTCGGAGGCGTAGAGCTTGGCCATCGAGGACTCGGCGGTGTGCCGCACCCCCTGGTCCTTGAGGGCGGCGGCGCGCAGGACGAGCAGCCGCGCAGCGTCGATCTCCGTGGCCATGTCGGCCAGCATGAAGGCGATGGCCTGGTGCTCGGCGATCGCCTTTCCGAAGGTCTTGCGCTCCCGGGCATAGGCGAGCGCGGCCTCGTAGGCGGCGCGGGCGATGCCCACCGCCTGGGCGGCGATGCCGATGCGGCCGCCGTCCAGCGTGCTCATGGCGATCTTGAAGCCCTCGCCCTCCTTGCCGAGGAGGTTCTTCGCCGGGACCCGGACGTTCTCGAAATACAGGGAGCAGGACTCCGAGGCGTTGATCCCCAGCTTGCGGTCGGCCGGCGCCCGCGTCACGCCCGGGCTGTTCAGGTCCACGATGAAGGCGCTGATGCCGCGATGCCCCGCCTCCCGGTTGGTCATGGCGAAGAGGACGATGGCGTCGGCGCGGGTGCCGTTGGTGATCCAGTTCTTCGCCCCGTTGATGACGTAATGGTCGCCGTCGCGGACCGCGGTCGTCTTCTGCGCGGCCGCGTCCGAGCCGGCCTCGGGCTCGGTGAGGCCGAAGCAGCCGAGCTTTTCGCCACGGGCGAAGGGGACGAGCCACTCGCGCTTCTGCTCCTCCGTGCCGTAGCGGAGGATCGGATCGCAGTAGAGCGAGTTGTTCACGCTCATGATCACGCCCGTGGAGGCGCAGCCGCGGCTGATCTCCTCCATGGCCAGGGCGTAGGAGACGTTGTCCGCGCCCGCGCCGCCCCATTCCTCCGGGACGGCCACGCCCATCAGCCCCAGCTCGCCCAGCTTGCGCACCGCCTCCACCGGGAAGCGGTGCTCCTCGTCCCAGCGCCGGGCGTTGGGGACGAGCTCCCGCTCGGCGAATTCGCGACAGGTGTCGCGAAGCATCCGCTGGGTTTCCGTCAGCTCGAAATTCATCGCAAGCTCCTCGGAGCGCCGCACGCGCTCACCGGCCGGAGAAGACCGCCGGCCTCTTCTCGAGGAAGGCGCGCATCCCTTCCTTCTGATCCTCCGATCCGAAGAGCACGCCGAAGGCCTCCTGCTCCAGCGCGTTTGCGGTGCGCGGATCGCAGGCGGAGGCCTCGATGATCACCCGCTTGAGCGCCGCGACGGCCAGCGGTCCCTTGGAGGCGATCTTCCTGGCGATCGCGTCCACACCCTCGCGCAGCGAGTCCGCGGGGAAGACCTCCAGGACCAGGCCGATCTCCTTCGCCTTCTCCGCCGGGATCATGTCGCCGGTGAAGCACAGCTCCAGCGCGCGCATGGGCCCGATCTTGCGCGGGAGCCGCTGCGTGCCGCCGAAGCCGGGAATGACGGCGAGGTTGACCTCCGGTTGCCCGAAGCGCGCCTTCTCGGAGGCGTAGATGAGATCGCAGGCCAGCGCGAGCTCCATGCCGCCGCCGAGGGCGAATCCGTTCACCGCGGCGATGGTCGGCACCGGCAGCTTCTCCAGCTTCTCGAAGACGCGGTGCCCGAGAGCGGAAAAATTCCGCGCCTGGGTGGGACCCATCTGCGCCATCTCGGAGATGTCGGCGCCCGCGACGAAGGCCTTCTCCCCGCCGCCCGTGATCACCAGCACGCGCAGAGCGGGATCCTTCGCCGCCTCGTCCAGCGCCCGCTCGAGCTCGAGCAGGGTCGGCGTGTTCAAGGCGTTCAGCGCCTTCGGCCGGTCGATCTCGATCCAGGTGATCCCGTCGTCGCGCCGGTCCACCCGCAGGTTCTCGTAGGCCATGGCGCTCCTCACTTGTCGTAGGTGTAGAAGCCCCGGCCGCTCTTGCGGCCCAGCCAGCCGGCGTCCACGTACTGCTTGAGCAGCGGGTTCGGCCGGTACTTCGGATCGCCCAGCCCCTCGTGGAGGACCTGGGCGATGAAGAGGACCGTGTCGAGGCCGATGAAGTCCGCGAGTTCCAGCGGACCCATCGGCTGGTTGGTGCCGAGCTTCATCGCCTGGTCGATGTCCTCCACCGACGCGATGCCCTCCTGCAGGGCGAAGCAGGCCTCGTTGAGCATGGGGATGAGGATCCGGTTGACGATGAAGCCGGGGAAGTCCCGCGACAGCACCGTCACCTTCCCCATCTTCTCGGCGAGAGCCTTCGTCTGCGCGTAGGTCTCGTCGGAGGTCTGGGCGCCGCGGATCAGCTCCACGAGCTTCATCACCGGCACGGGGTTCATGAAGTGCATGCCGATGAAGCGCTCGGGCCGGCGGGTGACCGACGCCATCCGAGTGATCGAGATCGAGGAGGTGTTCGAGGCGAGGATCCCCTCGGGCCGGATCAGCTCGTCGAGCTTGCGGAAGATGTCCTTCTTGAGCTGCTCGTTCTCGGTCACCGCCTCCAGGGCCATGTCCAGGCCGCGGGCCGCGTCGAGCGAGCCGGCGGGGGTGATCCGGCCGAGGACGGCATCCCGCTCCTCCGCCGTGATCTTGCCCTTCTCCACCTGCCGGGACAGCAGCTGGCCGATCTTGGCGTGCGCCTTGCGCGCGGCCTCCTCGCTCACGTCGACGAGGACGACTCGAAGACCGGCCTGGGCCGCCACCTGGGCGATTCCCGCACCCATCTGTCCGGCGCCCACCACCGCGAGGCTTCGGACATCCATGCGATCCTCCAAGAAAGGGGAAATGCCCGCGGTTTGTATCGCCCGCCCCCCAGCCGGTCAAGGGGGCGGCCGGGCGCCGTGCGGAGCCGGTCGCGTCTCCGCCGCCTCGCGACGGTCGGCTGCCGAGGCGGCCTTCCGGGCCTTCAGTGCGCCGGCTGCGCGCCGCGGCTCTTCTCGAGGACCTGCTGCAGAATCTTCGCGGAGAACTCCTGCCCGACCACGGCCGATTCCGCGCCGATCGCCCGCAGCTTCTCGAGGATCTGGCGCCCCTCGGGGCTCTCGTAGAACTTGGTGAGCGCCTGCACCTCGTCGAGCGTCATGTGGCGGTCGTAGACGGCGACGAGCGCATCCTCGAACTCGGCGAGGAGCTTCTCGGTCGGGAAGTTTTTCCACGCCTCCGCCGACGAGGGCACGGAGCGCTGCATCGCCTCCTTGACGCCCTCGATGATCCGCTGTCCCGTCTCCCGCACCTTGCTGATCTTCATCAGGTGCCGGATCGCCTTCTCCTTGGCCGGGTCGATTCCGGCCCTGGCCGGCGCCTCGGCGGGCGCGGCCTTCTCCTTGCCCGCGGCGTTTTCCTCCGCCGCCCCGGCGAAGGGCGAGGCGAGGAGCGCGGCGGCCACCACGGCAAAAAACGTCTTCCACTGCATGAAGTTCATCGGCTCTCCTGGGTCGTTTCGGCCCGCCGGACCGGCGACGGAGCGGGTCGACATGTCTCGATTTTTCAGGTGGGTCGGGCCTTCATGTAGGCCTTGCGATACTCCACGTAGTTCTTCCACGTCCGGTCGAGGAGTTCGAGCTCGTCGGCGCGCAGCTCGCGCTTCACCACGGCGGGCGCGCCCATCACCAGGCTCCGGGGCGGCGCCTCGAAGCCCGGCGTGACCAGGGCACCGGCGGCCACCAGGCAGCTCTCCCCGATCTTCGCCCCGTCCATGATGGTGGCGCGCATCCCCACGAGCGTGCCGTCGCCGATCTCGCAGCCGTGGAGCATGACGGCGTGGCCGATGCTGACCCGGTCGCCCAGCCGCAACGAGAAGCGGTCCTTGAGGACGTGCAAACAGCAGTGGTCCTGCACGTTGGTGTCCTCGCCGATGACGATCTCGTGCACGTCGCCCCGGATGACCGTCATCGGCCAGATCGACGAGCGGGCTCCGATGCGCACCTTGCCGATGATCAGGGCCGTCTCGTCCACGTAGGCGGTGGGATCGATCTCGGGCATGCGTCCGGTGAAGGGGCAGGGGCGGATCATGCTCGACTCCCTTCCGTCACGGTGCGGTGAGGCGCCGCGAGAGCCTCCCGCGCAACTCGGCCCAGGCGGCGTAGGCCATCGCGCCGGCGATGCTGCCGAGGAAGTCGGCGAGGAGATCGAAGACGGAGGCGTCCCGGCCCGGGACGAAGCGCTGGTGCAGCTCGTCGGTGACGCCGAAGGCGGTCGCCAGGACCACCGCCACCACGGCGGCGGTGCGCGGGGCGATGCCCGCCCGAAGCAGGCAGATGGCCCGGTTCACGAGGAAGGCGAGCACCGCGTACTCGGCGAAGTGGAGGAGCTTGTCGTCGAGGCGGAGGCTCGGCAGGTTGGACCGGCTCGAGGCAAGCACGATCAGCCCGGCGTAGAGCGCCACGGGACCGAGGGCCCATGCCCACCTCCCGAGCCGCCTCATGAGATCACCGCCAGGCGCACCCGGTCCGGCTCGCCGGATCGCGTCGAGCGGGGCGGCGCATGACCGACCTGCACGCCCGAGAGCGAGTTCGGCGTCGCCTCCTCCACGTGGACCATCACCGTCTCCCCCACTTCCGCGTCGCCGTCGAAGTTCACCACCCGGTTCTCCGGCGTTCGCCCGAAGCGCCGGGTGGGATCGTAGCGGCTCGGGCCCTCGACGAGCACCTCCACCTGGGTGCCGATGCAGGAAGCGTAGTACTCCAGGGAGTGCTCGCGCAGCCGCGCCTGCAGGCGGATGAGCCGGGCCACGGCCGTCTCCCGGGGGACCACCCCCCACTCGTGCATGTGCCGCGCCGCCGCCGTCCGCGGGCGGGGGCTGTAGATGAAGGAGTAGGCGTTCTCGAAGCGAACCCGCTCCACGAGGTCCAGGGTCTTCTGGAAGTCCTCCTCCGTCTCGCCGGGGAAGCCGACGATGATGTCGGTGGTGATGGCGATCCCCGGACGGGCGGCCCGCAGCTTCTCCAGCCGGTCGAGGTACCAGTCGACCGTGTAGTTGCGCCGCATCCGGGCGAGAACCGCGTCCGAGCCGCTCTGCACCGGCAGGTGGAAATGCGGCATCACCTTCGGCTCCTCGGCGAAGACCGCGATGAGCTCGTCGGAGAGGTCGTGCGGGTGGCTGGTGGTGAAGCGGATTCGCTGCACGCCCGCCACCGAGGCGACGCGGCGGAGGAGTTCGGCGAAGCTCACCCCGCCGGCGTAGGAGTTCACGTTTTGTCCGATGAGCGTGATCTCCCTGACGCCGACGTCGACCAGGCGCCGAACCTCGTCCAGGATCTCGTCGACCGGGCGCGAGACCTCCCTCCCGCGCGTGTAGGGGACGATGCAGAAGGAGCAGACGTTGTTGCACCCCTTCATCGCGGTGACGAAGGCGGTGGCGCGCCCGCGGGCAAATTCGGGATCGGCCTGGGGAAAGACGTAGGTAGAGGAATCGAGCCACTCGGTCTCGGCCAGGCGGACGTTCTCCTCCTCCACCCGCCGGACGATCTCCGGAAGCCGGCCCACCTGGTCGGGGCCGAAGACGAAGTCGACGTAGGGAACCTTTTTCAGGAGCCGGGCCTTCTCCTGCTGGGCCACGCAGCCGCCCACGCCGATGCGCAGGCCCCGCTCCAGCTTGAGAGGCCGGTAGCGGCCGAGGGCGGAGAGCAGCTTCTGCTCGCTCTTTTCGCGGATGGCGCAGGTGTTGAGGATGACCAGATCCGCCTCCTCTGCGGTGCTGGTCGCCGCCCATCCCGCCCGGGCCAGCGCCTCGACCATGCGGGCCGAGTCGGCCTCGTTCATCTGGCAGCCGAAGGTATGGATGAAGACCTTGCGCAAACGTCCGGCTCCCGCGCCCCACCGCGGGGCGACGACCTCGGGAGATACCCGACGCTTCTCGCCCTGGCAAGGCTAGGCGTCTTTTTCGACTTCGCCGCCGTCGTCACCCGACGTGGCGCCGGACGGGCCGATGAGCCGCCGCGTCTCCTCCAGGATCTCGTCGACGTCGAACGGCTTGACCAGAAAGTTGCAGCCGAGCTCCCGGGCGATCGCCCGGCCCTCCGTCCCGGCGCTGATCATGAGGATGGGCGGGATCCTCCTCGCGTCGTGGCGTTTGCGAAGCTCTCGGACCATCTCCGGCCCCGACATGATCGGCATCATGATGTCGAGGACGATGAGGTCCACGGGATCCTCCTCCAGCCGCTCGAGCGCCTCCCGGCCGTTCTTGGCCACGATGACGCGGAAGCCGGCGTCCTCGAGGATCTCGGCGACGATCTCTTGGATGTCGTACTCGTCATCGACGAGGAGGATCCGGCCAGCCTTCATGACGTGGGTTGGGAAATGGGGACCAGGCGCAGGCCCGAGTCGGTGATCTCCAGCTCTCCCGCCCGGGGCGCGGGTCCGGTGCCCCTCGTCTTGGCCACGTGCAGCACCTTGCGGGGGTGCAGTTCCCGCGCGTCGTAGAGGATGAGCAGGACGTTGTCGATGCTCGACCAAGGGAGGGTCTTCTGGCCGTCGTCGAAGCCGCGACCGAGCGTCCCGTGCGAGGAGAAGAGCGTGGTGACCCCCTTCCCTCGCAGCTGGTCGAAGAACATGGCCCAGTAGAGAGAGACGCGGTCCGGAAAGAGGAAGAGCCGCTGCAGGGCATCCGCCCCGTCCAGGACGAGGCGGGTCGTCCGGCTCTCCTCCACCCTCTGGAGGATCAGCGCCACCTGGCGGTCGATGAAGTCCTCCTGCTGCGGCAACCACAGCACCTCGAGAAGCCCCGAGCGCAGGCCGCTCTCCAGGTCGATCCCCACCTTGCCCGCCGCGTCCACCAGGCGCGCTGCGCTCTCGTGGTACGAGACGAAGAGGACCTTCTCGCCGCGCCGCAGGCCCTCCCCGGCGAAGGCCAGGCAGAACGTGGTCTTGCCGGAACCCGTGGGGCCCATCAGGCAGGTCACGCTGCCGCGTTTGACGCCCCCCACCATCTCGTCCAGGCCCGATATCCCCCACGAAAGCCGACCCGGCCAGAGCACGTCTGCGGGAGCTCCCTTCCAGCCCGACTCCTGCCGAGGAAAGACGACGAGCCCGTCGCTGAGGATGTCGAAGACGTGCTCGCCCGGCAGGTGAAACGAACCCCTCGACTTCCGCACCTCGAGCGTGCGGAAGGTGCGCATCCCGCGGCGCCGCTGGCGGAGTTCGATGACGCCGTCGAACGAACCGTACTCGGTCGCCTGCTCGGTGATGGGTCGGTCGGTGGAGGCGACGAGCGTGGCGCCCGACATCGTGGCCAGGGCGATCGTCTTTTGTAGAAAGGCCCGGTAATCCAGGGGCGTCTGGGCGTAGCCGCTGAGCATCCCGATGTTGTCGAGGACGACCAGCGCTGCCCCGCTGCGGGGCAGCGAGAGCCGCAGCATCTCCTCCAGTCCGGGCAGCCCCTGCGCCTCCAAGATCGAGAAGGCGCTGATGAACGTGATCTGCCGGTTGATTCGCGACTCGTCGAAAAAGGTGAAGGTGGAGAGGTTGCGCAAAAGGTGCGAGTAGGGCTCGGTCAGGACGGAGACGAAGAAGATGCGTTCGTCGTTGGCGGCGAGGTGGAAGGCCATCTGGCTGCCGAGCACGGTCTTGCCGGTGCCCGGCCCGCCGGCCAACAGGTAGCTCGAGGGCCGAAGCAGCCCTCCGCAGAGGACCCTATCGAGCCCCTCCACGCCGGAAGGCAACCGGTCGTCCGTCCGCCGAAACACGAACCCTCCCAGCGGTTCCGACGCAACGATAGGTCCCACCCACCCGCACGGCATCTTGGCGGGGCCAATTGCGGTGGGCAGCCCCCCGTAGAACCCGCCTCCCCCGCTGGCGGCACACCCTGGGGGCACCTACCCTTTTGGGTAGCGGGGATTCGATGAAGGAAGCAGGCCGGCGCAGATCGGAACTGGCAGACATGACCGTCCAGCGCCGGGACGAGGTCATCGACCGCTGGATGGAGCGGTTTCAGGAGAGGCTGGGCCCGGGCATCCCCCCTCCCACCGACGTTGTCGATTCGGTGCCGCGCTTTCTCGACGAGATCGTCCACCAGCTCACCGAGCCACTGCAGGAGCTGGAAGCCTCGGCGCGGCGGGTCAGCGGGCCTCACGGCCGACACCGCTTCTTCGGTGGAACGGATCTGCGGACCGTCGTCCTCGAGTTCGAGACCATCCTCGAGGTGCTGGTCGACATGGTCATCGATTACGCACCGCGGGTGGAACTCGCGGCCTGGATGCGCCTGCACCGATGGCTTTTCACCGGCCTGAAGGAGGCGGTGGCCACCTATACCGCCGCGCGCAATCAGCAGCTCGAAGAGCAGACCAGCGAGTACCTCTCCTTTCTCGCACACGAGCTGCGCAACCCCGTCACCAGCCTCTCGCTCGCCCTTCAGGTGATGCGCAAACGCATCGGAGCGGAGGAGAAGCGCTCGGCGGACATCATGGCCCGCAACATCGACCGCATCATGGATCTCATCGACCAGCAGCACGTCGGCCTCAGGCTGCAGGCGGGAGTCCCGGTACATCCCGAACGGCTCGACGCTCGCGAGGCGCTCTGGCACGCCTCGACCAATCTCCAGCCCAACGCCACGAGCAAGAACCAGCACATCGTGATCGATGCCGAACCGGGGCTCGTCTTCCCCGGAGACGCTCGGCTGGTCCGGTCCGTTCTCTCCAACTGATCGGAAACGCAATCAAGTTCAGCCACGAGGCGGCCACCATCATCCTGCGCGCCCATCGAACCGACTCCGCCATCGAGATCGGCGTGGAGGATGAATGCGGTGGGCTCTCGGAGCATGCCATCGATCGCATGTTCGAGCCCTTCGTGCAGCTCGGCGTGGACCGGAGCGGCCATGGCCTCGGGCTTCCCATCGCCCGACAGGCGATGGAAGCCCACGGCGGCAGCCTCCGCGTGCGCAACATCCCCGGGAAGGGTTGTGAGATGATCGCCACGTTCCCGATGGAGCAGCCGACTGCCGAAGCGCAACCCCCCGTGCAGCCCGCTCTGTGAATCGGTTTGCTCTCCTCAGTACGAAACGATCCGGCGGGCGGCATCTTCGAGATCGGCCAGCGACTGCACCACCAGGATCTGCGAGACCGCGGCTCGGTAGCGAAGCATCTCCGAGTCGCCCGTCCCCCAGGCCTCCTCCGGCTCGGGCGTGATCCAGATCACGCGCCGCGCCTTGCGGCGGATCTCCTCGAGGGCCCAGGCCGCCGGGTCGTTGTAGTTGTTCCGGGCGTCGCCGATGACGATGACCGTCGTCCGCCGCCCCACCGCGGCCAGGTGATCCCGGACGAAGAGAGAGAGCGCCCGGCCGTAGTTGGAGTTGCCGTAGAGGTGGATCGCCTTGCCGGCGATGGCCAGGTCGAGCGCGCGCTCCGGCTCCGCCTCGCGGAAGGCCTCCGTGATCTCGCCCACGTCGGAGACGAAGGCGAAGGAGCGGACGCCCGCATGACGCGACTGCAAGGTGTGCACGAAGAGGAGCATGAGCCGCGCCACGTGGCGCACCGAATCCGAGACATCGCAGAGCACCACGATTTCGGGCCGCTCCCTCCTCTTGCGCTTGAAGACCAGATCGAAGAGCGCGCCTCCGTGCGCCATGTTCCGTCGCAGCGTGCGTCGCACGGCGAGCCGACCGCGCCGGCGGTGTCTCTCCTTTTCCACCAGGCGAGAGCGCAGCCGCTCGGCGATGCGCCGCACCGCCGCCTGCACTCGATCGAGCTCCTCGCGGCTCAGATCGGCGAAGGGTCGAAAGGCGAGCGAGGATTCCGAGCGCCGCCGACGAGCGAGACGCGCCCGCGCGTTCACGTAGTCCCGCGCCGCCTCCTCCACCGCCCGGAGCCGCGAGGCGAGTTCCCGGGAGACGACCTCTCGCGCCGCCGACGGCAGACCTTCCCGCCCCAGCCTCCGCTCCACCTCGGCGAGCTCGGCGCGCGCCGCACCGCCGCCGGCGGCCGAGAGCAGGCGGCGAGCGAAGAAGCTCGCCTCCAGCGCGCCCTCCACGCGGGAAAAATCGAATTGCAGCGCCGCACCGCGAAAGAGCGAGACGACGGCGGCGCCGTCCCCGGCGAGCAGCGCTCGGGCGAGCGGCGACATCCCCTGTTGCAGGCTCGCCAGCTCCGCCACCAGGCGCTCGAGCTCCTCGCCTTGGAGCAGCCCCTCCTCCTCCAGCCTGCGCGCGAGGCTCCGGTCGAGCTCGCGGACGAGGCCGTGGGTGGGCGAAAAAAAGAGATCGAAGACCCGGTCGAAGGTCTCCCGATCCCGCGCGCGCTTGACGAGCGCAGCCGCGAGCGCGGCGTGGACGATTTCCCGGGGCTCGAGGCCGACCTCGCGCAGGGCGACGGCGGCATCCTCGACCTCCGAGGCCGAGACGCGCACGCCGCCCTGGCGGAGGAGCTCGGCGAACTCGACCAGCCGCGCTTCCAGGCCCATCAGCGCAGCATCGGCTTGATCTCGGGCGCGACGCGGAAGCGCGCCTCGGTGATCCGGCGCACGTCATCCACCGTCACGTCCGGAGCGAGCTCCTTGAGAAGGAGCCCGTCCTCCACCACGTCGAAGAGGGCGTAGTCGGTGACGATGGTGTGCACGCAGCGCTTGCCGGTCAGAGGCAGCGTGCACTCGCGCAGAAGCTTCGGGCGGCCGTCCTTGGAGACGTGCTCCATGGTGACGATCACGCGCTTGGCGCCCGCCACCAGGTCCATGGCGCCGCCCATCCCCTTGACCATCTTGCCGGGGATCATCCAGTTGGCGAGGTCGCCCTTCTCGCTGACCTCCATGGCCCCGAGGATGGCCAGATCGATGTGGCCCCCGCGGATCATCGCGAAGGACTCGGCCGAGTCGAAGTAGGCCGTGCCCGGGATCTGCGTCACCGTCTCCTTGCCGGCGTTGATCAGGTCGGGATCCTCCTCCCCGGGGTAGGGGTAGGGCCCGACGCCGAGCATGCCGTTTTCGCTGTGGAGGACGACCTCGATCCCCTCGGGCACGTAGTTGGCCACCAGGGTCGGCATGCCGATTCCCAGGTTGACGTAAAAGCCGTCCTGGAGCTCCTGCGCGACGCGCTGGCAAATCTGCTCACGGGTCAAAGGCATGGTTTTTCCCCCGTCTCGCGAAGGCTCGCCTCATGCGCCCTCGGGGCGCGGCCTCGTCGTCCTTCTCTCGATCCACTTCTCGTAGCGCTCGCCCTGGATCACGCGGTCGACGTAGATGGAGGGTACGTGGATCTGATCGGGGTCGAGCTCTCCGACCTCCACGATGTGCTCCGCCTCCACGATCGTGATCCGGGCGGCCTTGGCCATAATGGCGTTGAAGTTGCGGGCGGTCTTGCGGAAGACGAGGTTGCCCCACTTGTCCGCCTTCCAGGCGTGGATGATGGCGTAGTCGGCCACCAGCGGCAGCTCGAGCAGGTACTCGCGCCCGTTGATGACGCGCGTCTCCTTGCCCTCCGCCACCTTGGTGCCCACGCCGGTCGGCGTGTAGAAGCCCCCGATCCCCGCGCCGCCGGCGCGGATCCGCTCCGCGAGCGTGCCCTGGGGGACGAGCTCGACCTCCAGCTCGCCGGCGAGGAACTGCCGCTCGAACTCCTTGTTCTCGCCCACGTAGGAGGCGATGATCTTCTTGATCTGCTTGTTCTGCAGCAGGATCCCCAGGCCGAGATCCGTGGTGCCGCAGTTGTTGGAGATCAGGGTGATGTCCTTGACGCCCTTGCGGTGGATCGCCCGGATCAGGTTTTCCGGATTTCCGCACAGGCCGAAGCCGCCCGACATCAAGGTGATGCCGTCGGTCATGTCGGCCACGGCGGCATCGGCGCTCTCGTAGAGCTTGTTCACGAGCCTGGCCTCCTTTGGGATTCGAGGAGAGTATACCCCGGCGATCTCACCGGGAGACGACGAGGGCGATCCCCTCGCCGCCGCCGATGCAGAGGCTCGCCAGACCCCGCTTCTTGCCCATGTCCTTCATGGCGTACAGCAGGGTGACCAGGATGCGGGCGCCCGAGGCGCCGATCGGGTGACCGAGCGCCACCGCACCGCCGCGGACGTTCACCTTCTCCGTCGCGAGGCCGAGGATGCGGTTGTTGGCGATGGCGACCACCGCGAAGGCCTCGTTGATCTCGAAGAGGTCGACGTCCTCCAGCTTCAGGTTGGCCCGCCCCAGCGCGTTGCGGATCGCGTCCGCCGGGGCGATGGTGAATTCCTCCGGCTTGCGCGCCGCGTGCCCCCAGGCCTCGATGCGAGCGAGGATGGGCCGCCCCTCGCGCTCGGCGCGCTCGCGGCTCATCAGCACCACCGCGGCGGCGCCGTCGTTGATCGAGGAGGCGTTGGCCGCCGTCACGGTGCCGTCCTTCTCGAAGGCAGGCCTGAGCGAAGGAATCTTGTCGGGCTTGGCGTTCTTGGGACCCTCGTCCTCGTCCACCACGACCACCTCGCCCTTCTTCCCCTCCACCTGGACCGGCGCGATCTCCGCCTTGAAGAGGCCGGCCTTCTGGGCCTCGATGGCGCGGGTGGTGGAGAGAAGCGCGTACTCGTCCTGCGCCGAGCGCGGGATGTTGTGCTCGCGGGCGCAGAGTTCGGCGGCGTTGCCCATGTGGAAGTCGTTGTAGACGTCCCACAGGCCGTCCTTGATCATGGCGTCGACGAGCCTGACGTGGCCCATGCGCGCGCCCCGCCGCGCCTCGTAGCTGAGGTAGGGCGCCCCGGACATCGACTCCATGCCGCCGGCGACCACCACGTCCGCCTCGCCCATGAGGATGGTCCGCGCCCCCTGGACCACGGCCTCCAGCCCGGAGCCGCAGACCTTGTTGATGGTCACGGCCGGCGTGCCGATCGGCAGCCCAGCGAAGAGCGCCGCCTGACGGGCGGGCGCCTGCCCGACGCCGGCCTGCAGCACGTTGCCCATGAAGACGTGCTGCACCGCCTCGGGCGCCACGCCTGCGCGCTCGAGCGCCGCCTGGATCGCCACCGCGCCGAGCCGCGGCGCGGGAACCGTGGAGAGGGCACCGAGGAATGCCCCGATGGGCGTACGGGCCGCACCGACGATCACGACTTCACGCTTGTCCGCCATGCCTCGCTCCTATGGTTGGGAAGGGTTCTCGGTTGCATACCCACCCGCCTCGGCGCCGGTCAACCGCGAGATCCGGCCCCCGCCGAGCACTTCGTCCCCCCGATAGAATACGGCCGCCTGTCCCGGCGCCGGCGCCCGTACCCGCTGCAGGGCGTCCACCTCCCAGCCCCCCTCGACGGGCCGCACCCGGCAGGGGGCTCCGGCGTGGCGGTGCCGGACGCGCACGACGAGGACCTCGTCGGGCGAGGGCGGGCGCCCCGAGACCCAGGAGACGTCCCGGACAAAGAAGCGCTCCCTCTCCACCTCCGCCGCCGGCCCGACCACGACGTCCCCCGTCTCGGGCCGGATCTCGGTGACGTAGAGGGGGAGCTTGCGTCCGCGGGGAGCGGGGAATCGCTCGGCCGCCTCGCCGAGCCCCTTGCGCTGCCCGACCGTGAAGCGGTGCACGCCGTCGTGCACGCCGAGCGCGCGGCCCTGCGCGTCCACCAGCCGACCCGGCCGCGGCGAAAGGCCCTCGGCCGCCGCCCGCCCCTCCACGAAGCCCGCGGCGTCGCCGTCCGGGATGAAACAGATGTCCTGGCTCTCCGGCTTGTCGGCGACCGGCAGTCCGGCGCGCCGGGCCAGCTCGCGCGCCTCCACCTTGCGCAGATGCCCGACGGGAAAAAGAAGGTCGCGCAGCTCCTCCTGCCCGAGATGATGCAGGAAATAGCTCTGGTCGCGCGCCTCGTCGACGCCGCGCAGCAGCCGGTAGAGCCCCTCCTCGCCTCGTTCGATGCGGGCGTAGTGCCCGGTGGCGAGCTTGGCGCCGAGGGCCCGCGCGCGGCGGAGCAAGTGATCGAATTTCACCTCCCGGTTGCAGGCGAGGCAGGGGATCGGCGTCTCCCCCGACAGGTAGGATCGAACGAAGGGCGAGACCACCCGCCGTTCGAAGAGCTCGGTGGCCTCCAGGACGTAAAAGGGGATCCCCAGCCTCCGCGCCACCGAGCGCGCGTCGTCCAGGTCGTCGGGCGTGCAGCACCTCCCCGGCCCCGCCCGCTCGGTGCGGGTGAGCCGGAGGGAGACCCCGATCACCTCGTGGCCCTGCTCGACGAGCAGGGCCGCGGCGGCGGAGGAGTCCACCCCGCCGGACATGGCGACGACCACGCGCATCGCCCTTCTTCTAGCACGCCGCGCCCCGCGGCGCCGCGCCGGCGAGGAGGGTGGAGTCGCCGCGCCGACCGCGGCGGTCGAGGGCTTGCCTAGCTCGCGATCGGCCGGTGGAGTCGCGACTCCTGGGCGAGCTGCAGGCGGGAGTTGATCCGCAGCTTGAGGAAGATGCGGCGCATGTGCGCGCCCACCGTCTGCTCCGAGATGCCGAGGGTGTGCGCGATGTTGGCGTCGGTCAGCCCGCGGGCGGCGAGCCGCGCGATCTGCAGCTCGCGGCCGGTGAGGAGCTCCAGCGGCAGGATCGGATCGGGGCTGATCCCCTCCGAGCAGCCGCGGGCGAGCTGGATGGCGCGCTCCAGCGTATTGCCGGCGAGCCGCGCCACCTCCGCCAGCGGCTCGAGGAGTTCCCGCGCCCCCTTCTTCTTCGCCAGCCACACCGCGGCGCCGCCGACGACCTTCCCCTCCGCCAGGAACGATGCGTGGATCATCTCCTCGACGCCCGCGGCCTTCATCAGCGGCTCCAGGAGCCTGCGGAGGGTCCCGTCGCCGTTCTCGTAATCCAGCGGGAAATAGGGGTTACCGCTCAGCGCGTCGGGATTGCGCTGGCCGTGACGGGTCCAGGCGATCCGGGGGAGGACCTCCCGCGCGACGCGGACCATGATCTCGTCCATGTCCTCCGGGAAGACGGAGTGGACGCCATCCAGGATCTCGCCCGGCGGGCAGGTGTAGACGCCCACGAAACGCGCTCCGGTCGCCGCCGCCAGGGCCTTCGCCAGGCGGTAGCGCCATGTCGGAGCCGGAAGAACACTCGATGCTGCGCGCCTCGCTGCAGTCCAAGAACTCATGATACTCCAGAATTAACACCAAAGTGGGATATCGTGCAAATTGAAAGTGTGCGAGGCTTCCACTCCCGGTGTCCACCGGCGGGCCCGGCAGGAGACGCGCAGAATGGAGCCACAACTCGGAGACATCCTGGTGGTCGACGACTCGGAGCTGATCCACAAGTTCCAGGGCCTCGTGGCCCGGCGCCTCGGCCTGACCCTTTCGCACGCCTACAACGGCCTCGAAGCCCTGGCGATGACCCGCAAGAAGCGGTTCCGGGCCATCCTGCTGGACCTCAACATGCCGGTGCTCGACGGCCTTTCCTTTCTCGAAACCCTCCGGAAGGAGGAACTCGGTGAGCCGGTGCCTGTCGTCGTAGTCTCGACGGAGAACCAGGACGAGGACATCCGGCGAGCACTCGAGCGTGGCGCAACCGCATACCTCAAAAAGCCGTTTACTGTCGAGCAGATCGCCGAGGTCCTCCAGAGGATCCTGAACCTCCCCTCCAGCGCCGCGGCGCGATGAGCCTGGAAACACTCGCACGCGACTTTGCGGAGGAGGCGTTGGGCCTCCTCGACACCGCGGAGGACTCCCTCCTCGCGTTCGAGCTCGGAGGCGAGGACGCGCCGGCGCGGCTCCGCACGCTCCGCCGCGCCCTGCACACGCTCAAGGGCAACGCCGGCATGGTCGGCGCCGAGGTGGTCCAGGCTGCAGTCCACGTGCTGGAGGACGTGGCCGCCCGCCTCGAGGACGACCGCGACCTCGTGCAGGACCTGCTGCAGGGCATCGACTGCCTGCGCCAGGATGCCCGGGAGATCCTCGAGGGGCGACCGGTCGAGCAGACCATCCCCGCCGTCCGCGCCATCGCCGAGAAGGACCGCGAGGTCACCCCCACCCTCCCCATCGCCTTCGGCGCCAGCGCCGAGACGACTCTGCGCGTCCCGCAGGATCGCGTGGACCGGCTGGTCGCGGCGGCCGGCGAGCTCGTCGTGCAGGAGACGCGGCTGCAGCGCGCCCTGGCCTCGGGCTCGCTCGCCGAGGCGCGGGTCGCCGGCGATGCCCTCCAGCGGGCGGTCCGCGTCCTCCACGACCAGGTCCTCCGCCTCCGCACCGTCCCGATCGGCTCCTTCCTGCTCCGATACCGCCGGATCGTCCGCGACGAGGCGCTGCGCAACGCCAAGCGCGCCGAACTCGACATCGTCGGGACCGACGTGGAGATCGACAAGGCGGTCCTCGACCGGCTCGGCGAGATCCTCGGGCACCTCGTCCGCAATGCGGTGGTCCACGGCATCGAGCCGCCCGAGGTGCGCCAGCGCGCGGGCAAGCCGGCCGTGGGCCGGGTGGTCCTGCGCGCCTCCACCCATGGCAGCCAGGTCGTCGTCGCCGTCGAGGACGACGGCGCGGGCATCGACGAGGAGGCCGTCCGCAAGCGGGCGCGGGAGATGGGGCTGGACGACTCCCGGGACGCCCGGACGCTGATCTTCGAGTCCGGCGTCTCCACCGCGGCGCTGAGCCGGAGCGCCGGTCGCGGCGTGGGGCTCGACGCCGTCCACAAGGAGGTGGTGCGGCTGGGCGGCTCGATCGAGGTCGAGTCGGTGCGGGGCGCGGGGACGCGCTTCGTCCTGACCGTCCCCACCTCGATCGCCCTCGAGCGCGCCCTCCTCTGCCGCATCGCGGACGAGGTCTACGCGCTTCCCGCCGCCTCGGTGGTGGAAGCCACGCGCATCGCGACGGACCGGATCCGCTGGCTGGGGGCGGGGTTGGCCCTGGAGCACCGAGGCACCTTCTTCCCTCTCATCGACTCCGAGGCGGCCCTGGGGCTTTCCACGGAGGGGGAGTACGCGGTCTTCGTCCAGGCCGGGGCCACGGCAGCCCTCCGGGTCGATTCGCTGCTCGGCCAGCAGGACTTCGTCTTCCAGGCCCTCGATCCCGCGCTCGGCGACCGGGCTCCGGTGGACGGTGCCGCCCTCCTCGCGGACGGGGCGGTGGTCCTCCGCCTGGCACCCGACCGGCTGGTCGCGATGGCCGCGGGCAGGGGTGAGGTCGCATGAGTGAGAAACTTCCCCCCTTCGGCTTCGCCGAGGACATCCTCGCCAGACTTCCCGAGGCGGACCCCTCGGATCCGGAGCAGATCGTCCGCTTCGTCGAGGCGGTCGCCCCGCCGGACCGGCCCGAGGTCGAAAAGCCCGTCACCACCCTGCAGTTCGTCACCTTCTCGCTCCACGACGAGCTCTACGCCCTCCGGGTCGAGCGCGTGCGCGAGGTGATCCGCGTCCAGCGGATCACGCGCGTGCCCCAGGCCCCGGCCCACGTCCGCGGCGTCCACAACCTGCGGGGCGCCATCCTTCCGGTCCTGGAGGTCCGGACGAGGCTCGGGCTCCCCCCTGCGGAGATCGGGCCGCGGAGCCGCATCGTGGTCGCGGAGAGCCGGCACCGTCGCATCGGCCTGCTCGTCGACGCCGTGCAGCAGGTGATCCGCGTCCCCGAGACCGCCGTCGAGCCGCCGCCGCCCGAGGTCCGCCACCGCCTCAGCGAGTACGTCATCGGCGTGGTCCCCGCGCACGGGCGGCTCGCCCTTCTTCTCAGCCTGGACAAACTCCTCGTTCTCCCCGAGCTCGCGCCATGAGAATGTCCATCAAGACGAGGCTCGCCCTGGGCATCGCCCTGACGCTGATCTCCCCGATCGCGATGACGGCCGCGATGGTCTTCACCATCAGCCGCTCGGAGGCGGTGCTGAATACCAACCACCACTGGGTCCAGCTCGGCTCCACCGCCATGCGCATGACCGCCACGATCGACCGCTATGGCGACGTGGTCGTGGCCAACACGGCGCTGATCGAGCGCATCCAGGCCGACGCGGAGGCGCTTCGCAAGGCCGCCGAGCTGGTCGGCGAGGAGCAGCGCATCTCGAGGATGCTCGACGAGCACCTGCCGGCCTTCCTCCGCGCTCCCGCCGAGCACGGCCCCGCCTTCGTGCGGGCGCTCGGTCTCCTCTACATGGACACGGTGAAGAAGTACGAGGAGAGCTACGCCCGCCTCGAGGAGCTGAAGACCGCGGCGTTCCGCAGCCAGGCGATCACCATCATCCTCATCCTCGGCGGCCTGGCGCTGGTCGGCTACCTGCTGGCGCGCTCCATCAGCAGCCCGCTCGACCAGCTCACGGCCGCGGCCTCCCGCATGGCCGAGGGCGACCTCGCCGTGGTGGTGCCCACCTTCAAGGAGATCGAGCTGCAGAACCTCGCCTCGGCCTTCGACCGGCTGCGCACCATGCTGGTGACCACGATCGGCAATCTGAAGGCGCACGCCCACGACGTGTCGATCGCCACCGCCGCCGTGGCCGCGAGCACGACGCAGATGGCCGACGGCGCCCAGGAGCAGAGCGCCGCCGCCGAGGAGACCTCCTCCGCCATGGAGGAGATCGCGGTGCAGATCCAGGGCGTCAGCCGCAACGCGGAGGAGCTGGCCAACGACACCTCCGCGGTGCTCGCCGCCGCGCGCGAGATCGGCGCGGCCGTGGAGCGGATCAGCAAGGCCGCCGAGGAACTGGACCAGGCCCTGGGGCGCGCGGGCCGGAGCGTCGAGGACGTCTCCGCGCGCGCGGCCAACTCCGCCCGCGACCTCGAGGAGGCCTCGAGTTTCACCCGCTCGATCGACGAGGAGGCCCAGGCCAGCGCCCGGACGCTGGAGGACTCCATCGTCCGCATCAACGAGATCGGCGAGAGCTCCCGTAGCTCCAGCCAGGCCTTCGAGGAGCTGGCCGAGCGCTCCCGCCAGATCAACGTCATCGTGCAGACCATGGCGGAGATCGCCGACCAGACCAACCTGCTCGCCCTCAACGCCGCTATCGAGGCGGCGCGCGCGGGCGACAGCGGACGGGGCTTCGCCGTCGTGGCCGACGAGGTGCGCAAGCTCGCCGAGCGTGCCCTCGGCGCCGCCAAGGAGGTGGCCGAGCTCATCGGCTCCATGCGCGATCAGACGGAGACCGCGGTGCGGCTCGCGCGCGAAAACGCCCGCCGCACCGACGAGGGAACGAGGCTCATCAACGAGGCCGGCGCCAAGATCACGAGGGTGCTCGAGTCCATCCACCGCGTCGGCAATCTGGTGCAGAAGGTGGCGGTCGCCGTCTCCGAGCAGTCGCGCAGCTCGCAGGAGCTCCGGCAGGAGGTCGAGCACATCCGCAACCTCTCCCGCCTTCTCTCCGAGAGCGCGAACGAGCAGGCGCGCGGCGTGCGTTCCTCGCTCGAGGCGGTGGAGCGGATCTCCGAGCGGACCCGCCAGGTCGCCGACGCCACCGTCCAGGTCCGCGCCGGTGGTGAGCAGGTGCTCAAGGCCATCGAGAACATCAGCGTGGTGGCCCGCCAGAACCAGGACGCCGTGCAGCGCGTGGCCGAGACGCTCAACGGGATCACGGCGAAGGTGACCGAGCTCACGGCGCACGTCGAGCACCTCCGCCTGCCGGAGAGGAGCGCATGAGCAGCGCCGATTCCATCTTCCTGGAGGCGCTGGAACGGGCGCGGCAGGGGTTCGAGCCCGCCCGGACCATCGAGGAGGCGCTGGCCAACGCCTCGCTCGTGGTCCGCGACCGCGCCGCCGAGGTCGCCGCGGAAAAGCTCCCGCCCGAGCGGCTGGTCGAATTCGTCGGGCGCAGCGATTCCTACGCGCGGCGAGCGACGGCCATGGAGGCGCTCCGCCGGGCCGCCCCGCGATCCTTGCCCGCCGTGATCGCGGGGGCGCTCAGCCCCGCCCGCGACACCGCCCTCTTCTGCATCCAGGTCCTGGGCGGCATCGATCATCCGCAGGCGCGCTCCACGCTGCGCTCGCTGGTCCAGCACCCGGACGTCCTGCTCGCCCAGGCCGCGATCGAGGCGCTCGGCGAGCAGCGCGACGCCGAGGCGGTGCCACTTCTGCTGGAGCTTCTCTCGGCCGATCCGAAGGCGCTGGAGCGCGACAGCTGGCGCGCGGTGACGGCGGTGATCTCCCTGGGGAAGATCGGCCGGGGCGAGGCCGTGGAAACGCTTCTGCGCCTGCGCGACGTCGAGGTCTTCCGCGAGGCCGTGGACGAGGCGGTGCGGGCTATCCGCCAGCGAACGGGAGCCGAGGCCTGAGATGCTGCGCGCACCCCTGCGGCTCGAGCCCGAACCCATCCCGGCGGACTGCCTCGCCGAATTCGGCCGGATCGTCGAGAGCTGGTTCGGCCTCGCCCAGCCGCGGCGAAACCCACTGACGCTCGAACGGCGCTTCCGCGCCGCGCTCTCGGCGAGCGGCCACACCGACCCGCGGGAATTCGTCCGCGAGCTCGGACGCGCCGGACCGGACTCGCCCCTCTCCGCCATCGTCGCCGAGCTCGTGCCCAACCGCGAGACGAGCTTCTTCCGGGACGTCGAGCAGCTGCAGGCCTTCGTCCAGGCGCTGCACGTGCGGCAGGAGACCTTCACCGGCGAGCCGCTGCGCATCCTCTCCGCCGGCTGCTCCACCGGCGAGGAGGTCTACAGCCTCGCCATGCTCCTGCTCGACAACCTGCACCTCTTCTGGGGCCGGCCCATCGAGGTGCACGGCATCGACATCAGCGAGAAGGCCCTGGAACGCGCGCGCTCGGGCCTCTACGGCCCCTCGGCCATCGCCAAGGCCGGTCCCGGCCCCCAGGACTGGCAGAATCGCTATTTCCGGCTGACGCGCGACGGCTACCTGGCCCGGCCCCTGTTGCGCTCTTGCGTCTCCTTCCGCCGCGCCAACCTCGTCGATCCCGACTCGCTGGCACGGCTGGGCGAATTCGACGCGATCGTCTGCCGCAACGTCCTCATCTACTTCGACCCGTCCGCCCTCGAGCAGACCGTCGAGCGCCTGATCTCGCGGCTGCGGCCCGGCGGCATCCTCCTGCTCGGCCACGCGGAGACGGGCTTCGTGACCCATTTCGACCACCTTCGCCACCGAAGCGGCGACAACGTCTGGTTCGTGCGGGAGGAGGTGCCGTGAAACCGTCCGCGACCATCGCCACCCTGCTCGTCGACGACTCCCCCTTCGCCCGGCGCGCACTGAAGCGCGTGCTCTCCAGCGAGCCGGAGATCGAGATCGTCGGTGAGGCCGGCGATGGCGCGCAGGCCCTCGAACTCGTCCGCACGGCCGCGCCCGACGTCGTGGTCCTCGACCTCGAGATGCCCGTCCTCGACGGACTGGGCGTGCTCGAAGCCCTCTCGCGGGAGGCCGATCCGCCGGCGGTCGTGGTGGTCAGCGGCGCCGCCCGGCCCGACGCGGAGCTGGCCATCCGCGCCCTCGAGTACGGCGCCTTCGACTTGGTCGACAAGACCACGGTCTCCGCCATGGAACTGCACGCGCTCGGCAGCGAGGTCGCCGCCAAGATCCGCGCGGCGGCCGCCTTCCGGCGGCGCGCCCTCGGCCGCGCCGCCTCGCCCGAGCAATCGGGGGTCCCCCTCCCGGAGATCGTCGTGATGGGCGCCTCGACCGGCGGGCCTCAGGCGCTCTTCCAGATCCTCGGCCAGCTCCCCGCCGACTTCCCCGCTCCGATTGCCGTGGTACAGCACATCCCTCCGAGCTTCTTGCAACCTCTGGTGGAGCGGATCGCCGAGAAAACACCGCTTCGCGTGCGCGAGGGCGTGGCCGGAGAGACCATCCACCCGGGCGAGGTAGTGTTCGCGGGTGGCAAGAAGAACTTGGAGGTCGTGCGCAAGGGCGACGCCCTCTACCTCGTACAGCGAGACGCGCCTCCCGACACCCCCCACGTCCCCTCGATCGACGCGCTCTTCGCCTCGGCCGCGAGGGCTTGCGAGGCGAGAGTCTGGGGGGTCCTGCTCACCGGGATGGGGAAGGATGGGGCCGAGGGGTTGCTGGAGATCCGGCGGCGCGGCGGCTGGACCATCGTCCAAGACGAGACCACCAGCGCCGTCTACGGAATGCCGAAGGCCGCCGTCGCCCTCGGCGCGGCGGCCGAGATCCTGCCGCTACCGGCGATCGGCAAGCACCTTGCCAGGGCCGCTTCAGACCTGGCACGCAAGGCGGTCCACGACCGCACGAAAGGAGCAACGACATGACCGTGGTTCGTCGGCTCATCTCGGGCATCGTCGCGTCGATCGTCCTGCTCCCGTCGCTGGCGTTCGCCAGCTCGGACGCAGAGCTCTCCGTCGTGCAGGCCCTGCTCGGGATCGAGCTGCCTGCCGAGCTCAAGCAGTACACGCACCTCTCCAACGGCTATCGCTGCGACCCCTGGCGCTTCCTCCGCACGCCGACGCAAGTGATCATCGAGCACCAGCAGGCGCTTCTCGCCGGTGACATCAACCGCGCGATGTGCGACTACGCGCCCAAAGCCCGCGTCCTCACCGCGGACGGCGTCAACATCGGGCGCGATGCCATCCTCCAGGGCTTCCTGGCCATGGCCCAGCTCTTCGGCGGTGTCATGCCGACGACCACGGCCATTCACCACACCGGCGAGGTGGTGATGGTGAACTGGGAGGTCTATACCCCTGGCATGTCCATCCCCGACGGAGTGGACACCTTCGTCATCCGCTTCGGCCAGATCTACTACCAGACCGTCCACGCGCGGGTGGTCTTCGGTGAGAACTGATCGGTGACCACGACGCGAGCACGGGCCTCGCAGGGCCCGTGCTCGCGTTCCACTTCAGGTATTTCGAAACATCGACGGAGCATTGCGATGGTTCGGCTCATCGCACCCAGGGTGTCTCCCCAACCGCTTCGCCGGACCGCAGACGTCGTGGTCGAAGAGATCGTCCGCGCCGGTAGCGATCGGGTTTTCGGCGTCCCGGGCGGTCCGATCGGCCCCGTCTTCGATGCGCTCTACGATCGCTCCCAGGTCGAGGTGATCATCAGCCGCCACGAGACCGCCGCGGTGCACACCGCCTGCGGCTACGCTCTGGCCAGCGGCCAGGTCGGTGTGTCCATCTCCACCTGCGGCCCGGGGCTCACCAACTCGCTGACCGGCCTCGTCACCGCCCGGCAGGAATCCATTCCGCTCGTCCACCTCGCCGGGGACGTGCCGCGCGCCGACCACGGCCGCGCCTCGGTCCAGGAGGTCGGCCCCTACGGCCTGGACCTCGCCGACGGCTTCCGGCACGCGGTGAAGATGGCCATCGAGGTCACCCATCCCTCCCTCGCCCGCGTCGCTCTCCGGCGCGCCTTCACCGTCGCGCGCGAGGGGCGGCCGGGACCCGTCCTCGTCATCCTTCCCCTGGACGTCTCCACCGCGCCCGCCGAGATCGTCGAGCCCACCCTCGCCCCGCGGACGGTGGCAGAGGCGGTCCCGGACGAGGAGTGGGAGCGGATCGCCCGCGGCCTCGTCAACGCGGAGAAGCCGCTGATCTTCGTGGGCTCCGGCGTGCGCATCAGCGGCACCGGTGCCGAGGTCCTCCGCCTTGCGGAGGCCCTGCGGGTTCCCTTCGCCACCACCGCCCACGCCAAGGGCACGCTGCCGGAGACGCATCCCCTCTCCCTCGGGGTGATGGGCCACGCGCGCAGCCGGTGGGCGGCCGCCTACGCGGAGGAGGGGCCCGACTTCGTGGTCGCGCTCGGCACCCAGCTCTCCGACCTGGCCACGGGAGGCTACCGCCCACTGGCGCGCGAGGGCGGCACCGTGATCCAGGTCGACCTCGATCCGACCTCGTTCGGTAGGACCGTCATCCCGGTCACCGCCACCCTCCAGGCAGATCTCCGCTCCGCCCTGCCCCGCCTCCTCGAGGCGGCGAACAAGATCGGCCCGCGTGCGGCCAACCCCGCCCTCGATCGCGCCAAGGCCGGGCCGCGGGTGGAACAGCCGGAGGACCTCGAATCGAACGCCATGCCGCTCTCGCCGGCGCGAGCGCTCGCGGACATCGAGCGCTCGCTTCCCGAGAACGCCACCCTCGTGGCCGACATCGGCGAGCACGGCGTCTTCGCCCTCCACTACTTCGAGGTGAAGCGGCCCGGCCAGTTCTACAAGCCGGTGGCGAGCTGCACCATGGCCACGGGCCTGACCCTGGCGCTCGGCATGGCCATGGGCGATCCCCGCACGCCGATCGTCTGCCTCACCGGCGACGGCTGCATGGGCATGCACGGCCTGGAGCTCGTCACCGCCACCACGCACGACGTACCCCTCACCGTCGCCGTCTTCAACGACTCGAGCTACGGGATGGTGAAGTTCGGCAACACGCGCGTCTTCGGCCGCTCCCATCCCTTCGAGGTCCGAGACGTCGACTTCGCTCGCCTGGCCGAATCCATCGGCGCGATCGGCGTCACGGTGACGCGGCCCGGCGAGATCGGGCGCGAGCTGCTCGAGCTCGCCCAGAAGGAGAGGAGGCCGGTGGTCATCGACATCAAGATCGACCGCAACGTCCCCTCCCCGGGCAACAACCGCTACAAGCAGATGGCCGCAGCCGGAACGCACAGGAGCATCTGATGGAACGCAGGCACTACCTCCACCATCTCACCGTCGTCGTCCCGGACCTCGACGCCGCGCTCGCCAGCTTCGCGCCCTTCGATCCCGAGCCCGAGCGCCACCGGCTGGAGAGCACGGGGATCGAGATCGGCGTGGTCCGCATCGGGCCCACCGAGATCCACCTCATCCATCCGCTCCGGGACGACACGCTTCCCGCCCGCCAGCTCCGGGAGAAGGGGGGCCCCTTCGTCCACCACATCGGGGTGGGAATCGAATCGATCGACGAGGAGATGAAGCGCCTCGCCGAGGCGGGCATGCCGGCGCTGAGCGAGCCTCAGATCACGGCGCCCGGGCTCCGCGAGGTATTCGTCCGCTTCCCGCGGGGGACCGGCCTCGAGCTGCAGCTCGTCGAGGACAGGCGGGATGGGAAAGTCGAACTCATCGACGACGGCGTTCTCGACGCCATCGAAAGCGTATTGGAGAGAGCATGAGCAGCGTCAAGGCAGTGGGCATCCTCGGCATCGGCCGGGCTCTTCCTCCGACCATTCGCCGCAACGAGGACTGGCCGGCAGACTTCGTCGAGCGGCTGCTGAGCAAGGAAAAGAAGGGCGACGCCGATCCCTACCGCGGCGTCACCGGCGGCTCGGCCAGCGAGCAGCACTACGATCCGATCATCTCCAGGCAGATGGCGCGGTGGGCGCATGACCCCTTCCGCGGCTCGCGCGAGCGGCGGGTCATCGGACCCGACGAAAAGCCCTCCACCTACGAGATCGCGGCGGCGCGCGAGGCGCTGGAGCACGCCAGGGTCGACCCCAAGGACGTGGACCTGCTTCTGGTCCACTCCATGGTGAGCGACGAGATGTTCCCGCCGCCCTACAACGAAAATTACATCCATTACCGGCTGGGGCTGAATCCGGACGCCGCTTCCTGGCAGCTCACCAGCGTCTGCAGCTCCTTCATCAGCCACCTGGCCACCGCCTACGCCATGGTCATGCAGGGCATGGCGCGCTACGTGCTCTGCATCGCCTCCTGCATGTACTCGCGGTGGACCGACTACGCCGACACCAACTCGCTGTACCACGGTGACGGCGTGGGCGCGGTGGTGGTCGGCCCCGTCGAGGAGGGCTACGGCATCCAGGGCTGGCACTTCCGCACCAACGGCGAGCTCACCGGCGGTATCCGCTGCGTCTACAGGAGCCCGAAGGCCGGCCCCAACGGCGAGAAGGACATGCCGCCGCAGCTCCTCGTCGAGATGGGCCCGAAGGAGATCCAGTACAAGGTGATGGCCGACCTGATCCCCCAGATCCGCCGCTGCGCCGAGGGTGCCCTCGGCCGCGCCGGCTGGAAGCTGGACGAGATCAAGATGGTCTTCACCCACCAGCCCACGGCCTGGTTCCAGTACGCCTGCCTCGAGGCGCTCGGCCTGCCCGAGTCGATGCAGTACGACACCTTCGCCAAGTACGCGAACCTGAGCTCGGCCTGCATCCCCGTCACCATGTACGAGGCGCTGCAGGAGGGCCGCCTGCAGAAGGGCGACAAGCTCTTCCTCTTCAGCCCCCACGCCGGCTACGGCTACGGCGCCATCGCCCTGCGCTGGGCGATCTGAGTCGGCGCGATTCCGCGCGCGTTACGGGGCGGCCCTCGGCCGCCCCTTTTTCCTTCGCGCGGCACCGTGCGCCTTCCGGCGGACATCCGCATGCATGACGATTTTCGAAGCGGCGAGCGCCTCCGCCTCCCGCCGCGGGACGACGCTCGGGCGCGGAACCCTCACGCCCCGTAGCGCTCGCGGAGGAGGCGGATCAGCGTCTCGGGCTCGTTGCGCGAGGGTTCCTCCAGCACCTGGCCGAGCAGGTAGCGCAGCGCCTCGCCGACCTTCGGGGAGGGCCCGATCCCGAGAGTCTCCATCACCTCGCGTCCGCCGATGGCCAGGTCGCGGATCTGCAAGGCGGGACGCTGCTCGAGAAGCTTCCGGGATCGCCGCTCCAGCGCGCGCAGGTCGTCGAGGAGCGCCTCCTCGTTCCGCCCGTGCCCGAGGATGTCCGCTCTGCGGACCTCGAGGAGCCGATCGAAGGAGTCGCCGACGCGCGCGAGCATGCGCCGCACGGCCGCGTCGCTCCACTCCTCCGTGTAGACGAACTGGTGCTCGCGCACCAGGAGCTCCACCTCGTCCGCGATCCGCTTCGAGAAACGCAGCCGCAGGCAGATCTCCCGCGCCCGCTTCGCTCCGCTCACCTCGTGCCCGTAGAAGGTGTTCTCCCCCGGATGCCGGGGCGAGGGCGCCGCGCTGCGGGGCTTGTCGACATCGTGCAAGAGGACCGCCAGGCGGACCACGAGATCCGGCGGTGCCGCGTTCAGGGCGCGTAGCACGTGGTGGTAGACGTCGTAGCGATGCCAGCGGTTTTGCCGCAGGCCCAGCCCCTCGAGGAGCTCGGGGAGGATCGAGGCCAGGTATCCCGTGCGCCGCAGGATCTCGAGGCCGTATCGCGGGTGCGGGGAGACGAGAAGCTTGCCCATCTCTTGGCCGATCCGCTCCGGCGCCACCCTGCGGCGAAACTCGTCGACGAAGGCCGGCATCGCGCGGCGCGTCTCGCGATCGATGCGCCAGCCGAAGCGCGCCGCGAAGCGGGCAGCGCGTACCGGCCGGAGCGGATCCTCGGAATAGCGGGCCTCGGGCGACCCCACCGCGCGCAGCCGCCCGGCCCGCAGGTCCGCGCACCCGCCGTGTGGATCCACGAAGCGGTCGTCGATCGGATCGTAGGCCATGGCGTTGACGGTGAAGTCGCGCATGGCCAGGTCCTCTTCGAGGGTGCCGACGAAGCCGCCCCCCTCCTCCGCGTAGGCGCGCCCGGCGCGATAGGTCGTGACCTCGCAGGAGAAGCCCTCCTGGACCACGGTCACCGTGCCGTGGGCGATGCCTGTCTCCACCACCCGGTCGAAGAGGGCCACCACCCGATCCGGCGAGGCGCTGGTGGCCACGTCGAACTCGGCGGGAGACCTCCCCAGGAGCAGATCGCGTACGGCCCCGCCCACGATCCACGCCTCGTGGCCGGCCTCCCGCAGCCGGCCCAGGATCCCCATCAGCTCTCGCGGCGGTTGGAATTCGCGCAGCTCGCGCGGCGTCGCCTCCACCATGGATTCGCTCCGCCGCCGGTTCTACGCGAGCCGCCGCGGCCCATCAATTGCGCCCGGTCGATCTGCCAGCGCTCCACCCGGGGTGCCGCTCGACGTCGTCGAGGGTCGCTTCGAGCTCGCTGGCGGTTGAATCAAACCAACCAGTGGTGATACCCCAAGGGTTGTCGTTTTGCGGTGGGCGGCGGCGTGTTGTGGCATCCCCGGGTAAAGGGCATGAGCGATGATGCGACACGAGCTGGCGCTCGTTGCGATAATTTGCATTTTCACAATCTCTTGCACCAAGGACGAGACACCCAAGCCCCCCGGAAAGCACCAAGCCCCCGAAATCGTTTCATTCGAGGCGAGCGCGACCCGAATCACGTCCGGTGAAACCGTCCGGATCTCTTGGCAGACGCGCGACGCGGAAGCGGTCGAGCTGAAGGCGAACGGAAGGGTCGTCGAACTCGGCGACGCCGATCCGGCCGCCGACTCCGTCGAGATCCCGGTCCACGAGACCACCGAGTTTCGCCTCGCGGCGATCGCCGGCGAAAGGCGTGCAGAGGCAGAGCCGATCACCGTGGAGGTCGAAAAGCCGCGGATCGTCTCCTTCACCGCCACGCCCGAGACGATCGAGGAAGGCGAGGCGGTCACGCTCTCCTGGAAGACCGAGTACGCCACCGCGCTCGAGCTCCGAGACGCCGCCGGGGATCCCATCGACCTCGGCGACGCTTCCGTTGCCGAAGGCTCGGTGCAGGTGGTCCCCACTTCCTCGACCACGTACACCCTTCGCGCCATCGCCGGAGGCCATTCGACCGAGGCCAAGACCTCGGTGCGGATCCGCGGCGCGCCGGTCCTGGAGGTCAGCGCAGACCCGTCCGTGATCCTTTACGGCGAGTCGGTCACCTTCCGCTGGACCATGGCCGAGGCGGAGACGCTGCGCATCGAGAGGGATGGCACGCTCATCCACGAGGCCACCGAGGCGAGCGGCGAATTCGTCGACGAACCCCTGCTCACTTCCACCTACGTCTTCACTGCCTCCCGCGGCGAAAAGACGGCGGTGCAGTCGGTGACCGTCGACGTTCGCCCGGTGATCTTCTCCTTCACCTCCAGCCAGACGCCGACGCCCGTGGGCGATGGAGTGGAGGTCCGCTGGCACGTCGGCGGCGCCCGCGAGATCGTGATCGCGAACGGTGCAGGCTACGAGGAAACCCTCGAAGTCGAGCCGATCAGCGAGGGGAGCCTCGTCCTCCCCATGGGCCCCGAGGGGCGCTTCACCCTCTTTGCCCGCAGCGACTCCCACGAGGAGACGGCTTCCGCCCAGACCCCGGTTCTGCCGCCGCCCACCATCGGCGCGTTCACGGTCGTGCCCGAGGTCGTCAGCGCCGACCCCGGCCAGACCGCCCGCGTCACCTTGAGCTGGAGCGGCGTCGAAGGGGCCACGAGCCTTCTTCTCGAGGGGGACCGCACCGGTCCCATCGATATCTCCGGTCAGCCGACCGCGAACGGCTCGGTCGAGGTCGAGGTCTCCGAGGACACCACCTTCGTCCTGACCGCACAGAACGCCGCCGGAGAGGCAAACGCCACCGCTTCCGTGCGGGTGGTCCCCTTCCCCGCCATCGTCGAACTCGCAGCGGTGCCGGGGCGCGTGGGCGTCGGCGAGGCCTTCGTCCTCTCCTGGGCCACCGTCAACGCCACCTCGATCTCCCTGACCGCCGACGGCCTTTCGGTTCCCGGCGTGGCGGAGGACGACTTCGCCGCCTCGGTCGAGCTGCAGATCGCTGCCGATACCACTTATGTCTTGAGGGCCGAGAACGACGCCGGAGACTGGGTGGAAGAAACCCTGACGGTCACCGTCGGCGCGCCCCAGATCCTTTCCTTCACCGCGACCCCCGACTACGCGCCGACCGGCGGCACGGTGACCTTCGCCTGGGAGAATCTCGGCGGCGTCTCCCTGATCCTCACCGATCCGAGCGGCGCCATCGTCTGCTCCACCACCGACCTCGCCGAGATCGAGGCGGGCGATTGCCCCTCCTCGATCGTCGAGGAGGGAACCTTCGCGTTCACCCTCGTCGTCACCAACGGCGTCGGCGACGAGAGCACCGCCACGGTCACCGTGACCACGAGCACCGGCCCGCGCATCCTCGCGTTCTCCGGCTCCAAGAACGTGCTGACCGAAGGCGAGTCGATCACCTTCTCCTGGCAGGTGCAGGACGATCCCTTTGGAGAAACGCCCGTTCTCTCGCTCAGCGACGGGATCACCAGCTACGACCTCTCCGACGCCGATCCGAACCAGGGAAGCAAGAGTTTCACCATCCACGACGTAGGTGATCTCACCTTCACCTTCACGGCCTCGACCGCGGCGGGGACGAAGAGCGCCACCCACGAGGCGAGGGTCTACGCCCAGCCCTCGGTGACCCTCCTGGCCACTCCCAGCCAGTACGACGGAACCACGCCGATCACGCTCTCCTGGACCTCGGAGAACGCCGACGCCTCGCTCGTCCTCTATTCGCTCGACGGAGATGGCCGGCCGGTGCAGCCGCCACTTTACGAAGTTCCCGAGCCGGAACGCGCCTCCGGGTCCTTCGAGGTGGAGCCCGCGACGAGTACCACCTATCGCATCGTGGCGACCAACGGCGCCGGCGCCACCGCCACTGCCGAGGCGAGCGTCACCCTCGCACCGCCAACCATCCTCTCCTTCGAGGCCGTGCCGGACGAGGTCGTCGAGGGTGACGAGGTGACGCTGAGCTGGAACACGATCCTGGCGACAGCGGTCCAGCTCAGCGTCGCCGAGGGGTTCGTCGCCGAGGAGATCTTCGAACCCTTCGTCGACATCCGAACCCAGGGTGCCACGGCGCTCACGATGACGAATGCCTGCGGAGGAGGGACCTTCCAGGCCATCGACGAGGGCTGCGCTCAGATCACCTTCCCCACAGGATTCACCTTCCCCTTCGGTGGCACCAACCTGACCTCGATCTACATGGCCGCCAACGGCTTTCTCTCCGTCGCTCCGTTTTCCAACACGACCTGGAACAACCAGAATCTCGACGGAACGAATACGCACGTCGCCATCGCTCCCCTCTGGGAGGACTTCGAAACCGGCCAGTTCTACTACCTCTTCGGCCAGGACGATCGGGGCGAGTACCTCGTCACCCAGTGGACGGAGATGGTGTATTACAGCCAGCCCCAGTCGAGCGCCACCTTCCAGGCGGTCCTCCGTGCGAACGGCTCCATCGAGTTCCGCTACGGTCCGATGAGTGGAGCGCCCCAGGGCCAGCTCGACGGAGACTCGGCCACCATTGGAATCCAGTATCCGGATGGAAGCTTGGTCTATGTCTTCCACTTCGGCGCCTCTGGCTACACCAGTGGCACGCCCTACCCCGGAGGTCTCTCCGGCAGAGCCTGGCGGTTCGCCAAGCCCGACTTCGCGCCGAACGATTCGTTCCTTTTCCACCCCGCGGAAGATGTCGATGTCGTGCTCACCGCGATTGGCCCCGGGGGTGAGACCGAGGCGACGGTATCGATCACCGTCCACCCGCGGGCGAGGCTCACCGTGATCGGCCCGACGGAGGAGATCGAGGCAGGGGATGTCTTCACCATCGGCTGGACCACGGAAGACGCCAACTCGCTCGTGATCGTGGACGACGACGGCAACACCGTATGCGAAGCGCCGCCGCAGGAAGTGGCCGCAGGATCGTGCGAGATCTCCGAGGCCGTTCCGGGAACCTACACGTACACCGTGCGGGCGACGGGAGCCCTGGGCCACGTCGTCGAGGAAGTGTTGACGCTCGACGTCTACGCTCTCCTGGCCGCCGAGTTTCAGGTGAGTGCCGCCGAGATCGACTACGGGCAAGGCGTCACCCTTTCCTGGGAGACGACCGGCGCCAGCGAGATCTCGCTCACAGCGAATGGCGAGGATCTGCTCTCTGGCAACGAGCCGCTCGATCAGGGCAGCATCACCCACGTTCCCACCGAGGAAACGACCTACGTCTTCACCGCGACCTCGGCGGACGGAAGGACCCGGTCGATCTCCCATACCGTGACCGTCCGAACCTTCCACTTCGAGCTCTCCGCCGATTCCACCCAGGTCAAGCCCGGCACGCCGGTCACGATCAGCTGGAGCGTCACCTCGCTGACGGGTGAGTCGCCCCTGATCTATGCGGTGTGGCCGCTCGAGGAAGTGACGGACGGCTCCGCCGCCTTCGAGGACATCTCCCAGGACGGCATGCCTCCGACGATCGCCGGTGGCGCCGACGGTACGCTCGCCGAGGTCCAGTTCCCCGCCGGATTCACCTTCCCCTATTTCGGCGAAACCTATTCGGCCCTGAAGGTGAGCGCCGACGGTTTCGTCACCTTCAACCTCGGCTTCAACGACACGACGCAGCACGCGAACTACCCGCTTCCCTCGACAGCTCGCCCGAACCAACACCTCGCCATCTTCTGGGACGACCTGCACACTTCGAATGGCGGCGTGTACACCGCATTCCGCTCGAATCCGGACCGTTTCATCGTCCAGTGGTCGCACGTCGCGCGCTACGCCCCGAGTCCGCCCTCGGGCCAGCCGCGGACTTACGACATGAACTTCCAGATCGTTCTCTTCCCCGACGGCAAGTTCGAATACCGCTACGGGACCATGACTCCGCCGTCCACGCCTGCGACCTCCCTGTCCGACTGCACCCCGCTCACCTGCGAAAACGAAACCAACGGATCGAGCGCCACGATCGGCTATCAGGTTCCCGGACAAGACAAGGGCTTCATGCTCCACTTCGGCGGACCGGCGGCCGAGGGCGATCCTCCCTTCCCTGGAGGGCTTGCCAACCGAAGCTTCCGCTATCAGACACCGCCAAGCCATTCGATCGTGGTCACGCCCAGCGACGACACCGAATACGAGGTTTGCGTTGCTTTGGGCGGCAAGACGGAATGCAAGTCCGTCGTCGTCCAGGCTCCCTGGGAGATCCTGTCGTTTGCGGCCAGCAGCGACTGGATCTACCCCGGCGATGCCGTGACGCTGAGCTGGGAGACGGTCGGAGCGGACGACCTCGAACTCACGGCCAACGGGCAGCCGGTCCATCTCGCGGGCAAGGACCTCGAGCACGACGCCCTCGTGCTCTCCCCCACTGAGACCACGACCTACGAACTCACCCTCGTCTCGCTGGGTCGGGCGAAGACCGCTTCCCTCACCGTCGAGGTTCGGCAACTCGACGTCGAGGTCACGGTTCCCGAGGGTCCCTTCGTGGCCGGTCAATCCGTGGACGTGGAATTCGATTACACGGTCCACGCGCCGGGAAACGTGGTGATCTATGGTCCGATGCACGAGGTGCCTTCGACCTTCACCGACATTCGCAACGATCCGAACGCGGTGCTGCTGATCGGTGCAGGTTCCGACGTCACCGTGGTCGACCACGCCTTTGCGGGAGGCTTCGCCTTCCCCTACTTCGGCACGACCCATACGAGCGTACGGGTCTCGACGGACGGCTACCTTTCCTTCGATACCTCGACCACGACGGCGAGTATCAACCGGCGCTTTCCGAACTCCGATTCGTCGTCTCGACGGGTCCACCTGGCCGCGTTCTGGGACGACCTGGACACGCGGAGTTCCGGACGAGTTCACGCGCTCTTGGCTTCCGATGGAAGCTACGTCTTCCAGTGGTCGAACGTGAGCAAGTGGCACGGTTCGAGCAACACGAACGAGTACGATCTCAACTTCCAGATCGTGCTCTTCCCGGATGGAGCCTTCGAGTTCCGCTATGGAACGATGGATCCCCCACCTGGCCACTCCACCACTTGTAAGCCCACGATCGATTGCGTCGCCGATGCGAACGGTTCCAGCGCGACCATCGGTTATCAGGATCCGACGGGTACCATGGGCAACAACCTCCACTTCGGTGGGGAGTCTCAGGACTCGAGCAACGTCCCCTTCCGCGGCGGACTGGCCAACCGCTCCTTCCGCATGGAACCGAAGACGGCGCCCGGCTCGATCCCGATGACCCTGGGCGCGGAAGAAGGCGAATACGAGTACATGATCTGCGGTGTCGTGAACGGCTACGCGAGATGTGAGGCTTTCGCCTTGGAGCTTCTCCCGCCCAGCTTCGTGATGGTCACGGAGATCCTGCTCGCCCCGGCTTCCGGAGAGGCCCAGTGGTTCGAGGTTCGCAACCTGACGCGCGAATCGATCGACCTGCAGGGGTGGGAGATCCACGCGGGCCCAAGCGTCCACACCATCGCTCAGCCGCTCGTGATCCCGCCCTTCGGCTTTGCCACCTTCTCCTTCGGTCCGGCGGCCGGCTTCGCCGCCGACTACGTGATCCCGGGCCTCGGCCTCTCGTCGGCGTCCGGCTCGTTGAAGATCGCGAAGAGCGGAGTGGCGATCAGCGGATTGAGCTGGGATGCCGCATGGCCCATCGTCTCCGGGCAGAGCCTGGAACTCGATTCGCTGGCGCAGTGGTCGGGCCACCACCACCTGCTGTCGTCGCCTGCGCTCTTCTGTGCTCGCACGGAGAGCTACGACGGTGGATCCAACGCCGGCACACCGGGATGGGACGGCGGGTCGTGCGACACCAGTTCGGGCTACGTCGTCTACAACCACACCGATGCCGAAATCTTCGACATCCAGGCCACCGGCACGCACCTGTTTAGCGGCATCTTCAACGAGGTGGGGGTGAACCTGAGCTTCTCCTTCCCCTTCTTCGGCACCGCCTCCACCCAAATCTGGGTGACGTCGAGCGGCTTCCTCACGGTGACGCAGGCCGAAGACGAGTACGTGAACCGACCGTTGCCCTCGATCGCCCCACCCGCCTCGGCCGGCATCATCGCGCCCTTCTGGGACGACCTCTTCTATTCGGCGACTGGAGGGGTCGTGAAATGGGAGGAAAGGACGGTCGGCGGACAGAAGGTCGCCATCTTCGACTGGCACAACGTCAACCACTCGGACGTCGGCGCTCCCATCTCCTTCCAGGCCCAGCTCTGGGAAGACGGGCGAATCGTCTTCGCCTATCGGCAGCTCGGAGGTTCGCCAATCGATCGGGCGACTCGCGGCGGAAGCGCGACGGTCGGCATCCAGGCGCCGGGAACGTCGAATCCCGCCTATGTTCTCTACTCCCATGGCCAACCGAGCCTGACCGAGGGCCAGGTGATCGAGTTCGTCCCGATCACGCCGTGATCCCCTGACGGCTCGCCCCGGCACGACCACGTCGTGCCGGGGCGCCCTTTCGAGGTGGTGGCTGTGCGGCCCTGCCGCCTTTCCTTTGCCCTCGGCGTGGCCGGAAGAGCCGCTCAGGGGCTCAACCCAGCGCCTTCCCCACGCGCGGAGAACTCCGGCTTTCGCTCCGGCGTGGCCCGAGCCAGCGCTTCCCGGGCGCGTTCGGCGTCAAAGTCCTGAACGTAAACCGGTGATCCCGGCTGCTGCCGCCACGACTCGGCGAGGGGGCCGGCGTCGATGGGATCGAAGCCCAGCTCGTCGATGAGCGCCATCACCTTCTTCTTGGCCCGCGGATCGTCTCCGGCGACCGGGATCGCCACCCGGCCGGGCGTGCCGTGCGGCTTGCCCTTCGTCGCCAGCGATCGGGCCGGAATGGTGTTGAAGGCCTTGATGACGGGCCGTCCGAGCATCCGAGATACCCAGACGCTCTCGGGCATCCCCTGCTCGATCTCGCGGATCGCCCCGTCGCGCGTCGGGTAATAGTTGCCGGTATCCACCACCGCCACGTCTTCGGGCACGCCGTCGAAGAGCCCCTTCGGCAGGCGGGGCACGGCGCCCTCGGGGATGGCGACGACGACGATCTCCCCCGACCGCGCCGCCTCCTCCGCCGTCACGGCCTTGGCGCCCGTCTCCCTCTCGAGGTCGCGTAGCGTGTGCGGCCCTCGCGAATTCGCCACGTAGACTTCGTGGCCGAGCTCCCGAAGTCTACGCGTCAGCGTGCCTCCGATGTTTCCCGCTCCAATGATCCCGATTTTCATGCCGCACCCCCTTGGCGGACGGAAACATGATCCGCTCGCGAATCGACTCGCTGCTCAGTGGAGCGTGCCGCGCCCGTGCCGATGAAGGAGACGGTAAACCGAAGGGGTCCACTGCAGGGCGAGGATGTCGAGGTGACCGTCCACGGCGGAGAAGGCGACGACCTCGACGTCGATGGTGTCCTCCATCAGGTCGACGGAGGGACCGGGGACGCCGTCCTCGACCGTCACGCCTCGAAACCACTGGGAACCGCCCGGCGTCGTCATGGCCTCGCGCCAGACGACGTGCGTCCGCCTTCCGTCCACGTCCAGGCCCAGGAGCTGCGACCAGGTTCCAGGCGACTGGCTGAGATCGACCGCGGGCCCGAAGGTCGACCCCCCATCGAAGCTCTCCCGCAGAAAAAGCTCGGAGGGCGAAAAGAGATCGTCGGAGTCGTGGGCTTCCCAGGCGAAGGCCAAGTGGTGATGAGAGGCGGCCAGCCGCCCCGGCCCGATCTGAAGGTATCCCCCCGTCGCGAGTATCGAGGTGCCAAAGGACTGTCCCCGGTCGAGGCTCCGCGCGAAGAAATGCGTGCGCCACCGAGCTCCGCCGAAGATCCAATCCATCTGCTCCCAGTGGACGAAGACGCGATTGGCATGCGCATGGACGCTGCCGACGAATACAGTGGGCCAATCGCTCGCATAGGGGGAAAGAATGGTGAGCGGCCCGTAGCTTTTTCCGTGATCGCGGCTGCTCCGAATCCGCGCGCGGGGGTCGTCGTTGCGCCAGGAGTCGTCCCACAGCACGTGAACCCCGTTTCCATGCGCGGCGATCCGGACGTCGCCGTGCCCTGCTCCGTCGTCCAGTCGAAGGGGCGGAAGGAAGCTCGCTCCTCGGTTCGGGCTGACGGCGACGGCAACGCCGCCGATCTCATCCTCTTCCGACCAGGTCCAGGCCACGTGAAGCCGACCGCCGCTCCAGGTGATGGCCGCGGGCCCCCCGGGCAAGGGCCCGCTCACCAGGACCGGAGAGCCGAAGGTGGCGCCCCTGTCGCGACTCGTCCGCATCGAGAGCGTTCCGTCCTCCACCCACGCGACGTGCACGTCCCGTTCGTGAGCGTACACCTGTGGATACGAGGGGAAGTCTGCTCCGCTCGAGATCGCCAGGGGCGCCGACGCGCCTCCCGGATCGCGCCGCAAAAACATCAGTCTTTCCGTCGTCCAGTCCACCCAGACGACGTAGAGGTCGTCGCCAAAGCGGGCCATCTCGGCCCAGCAGAGATCGCCCGCCGCGAGCTCCACCCAGTCCTCGTCCAGTGCAGCGCCCGCCGAAAACGCCGCGAGCAGGACGAGCGAAATCGACGCCGTCGTCAGCCGCATGACATTGGCCCTCCTTCCCACCCTGGGATCTCGAGTGCCGAAGCAAGTTAGGAGCCGGTTGCAGTGACGCAACCTGCTGCGGCGGTCACCCACCTTCGCTCGGCGACGGCTACCGCGTCATCGCGCGCATCGTGGCCTTCTCCGCCGACGTCGTCCTGCAGATCCCCATCGGCGCCCTCTTTCGTGCCGGCCGCACCTGGAGCGTCCTCCGCGGCGTAGACGGCCGCGCCCGCCTGCACCCGTGAAGATCGGCGTCCGCGGCGAGGAGAGCGTTCCGATCCTCGATGGCCCGAGCCCCGGCGGCGCGGCGCCGTCGTCCTCCATCCCGGCGACCGTATCACCGACGGCACCTGCGTCCGCGACCGAGTGATCTACCTCCAGCTCCCGGCTTGCACCGACAGACCACAGCGCCTCCCCAAAGCAAGTACGGTCGCGTCTCCAGACAACCGTCATGCCAATGTGTCGGCTCAACCCTTGGATCGTCTTCTGTCAACATTTTGGCAGATACTCCCAGGCTCTTGCTTCTAGGAGCCTGTTGCGGTATTCGGACGAACACCTCGACAGGATGGGGCGGCCGTGATCTTCTGGGGGCGTGAGCAAGACCTACAGGCCCTACAACCCC